>NNBT01002038.1_pt1 | contig 40993 bp, 43 predicted proteins | sample 1173831 | NCBI WGS metagenome assembly NNBT01 (sample SAMN07173936, study PRJNA388173) | plant metagenome | isolation source: symbiotic tissue sample KVJ10 | place: Norway: Troms, Kvaloya island | reverse complement strand
CGGTGCCTCGTCCATGATCTCGCTCATCGCCCGCCTTCTCCTGRTCGTGCCCTCGCTGATCGCGGGCTGGTTCGTGGCGGAGGACAATGTCGCCTATTGGGTCGTGGCGTTTGCGATCGGCCTGGTCTTCATCCTGGTGAGCATCGCCTTCGAGCTTTATGTGCATCCGCTGCTGAGGCGCGGGCCGAAGGGGTAGGGGCGAAGAACTCCGCCGTCATTCCGGGGCGGGCCGTCAGGCTCGAGCCCGGAACCCATGAACACGACGGTCCAGAAGCTCGCGCGGGACCGTTGAACTCCATCGTTCGCCGCGGTGTTCATGGGTTCCGGGCTCGGGGCTTCGCCCCGCCCCGGAGAGACGCGCGTGGTTCCGACGCGACCCCGGATGCCTTCGGTTCGGCTCAGAACGACCGCTCGATGAAGAGCTGCGCCGAGAGCTGGCGGCCGCCCAGAGTCGCCGGGATGGCGCGGTTGGCGATGGCGATGCTTGTCCAGGCGACAGAGCCTTCGAGGCCGGCCTTGAAGCCCTCCACCGGGGTCCAGACGAGGTTGGCGCTGGCGCGGTCGATGCGCAGCTTGCCCTTGCTGGAATCGGTGAAGGGCACGGTGAGCTGGTAGCGGCTGACATAGATATTGCTAGCGAGCTCGTCGGTCCATTCGCGCCGCGCCGCCAGCACGCCCGAGAAGCCCCGGGTCGAATCGACGCCGGTCACGATCTGCCGGACGATGGTGGCGTCGAGCGAGGAGCCGATATAGGCGGCGGCGTCGGTCGCGCCTGCGATCTGCGCCGTGACCTCGCCGGGGCGGCCGAGGAGGGGCAGTTCATAGGTCGCGCCGATGATGCCGGCGCGGCCGAGCTTGGGCGTCGTACCGGCGACGTCGCGCAGCGCGCCGGCCAAATGCAGGGTGAGCCCGCCCTGGGTGTAGGTCAGCCTTGCGACGCCGTCGGGGACCCGGCCGGCGACCGTGGGGATCGACGATGTCGAGGCGAGCGTCGGGTCCTCGGCCGCGAGCGCCAGGTTCCACTGCTCGGTCAGGTCGCGCTCCCAGGCGATCAGCCCGACATTGCGGCCGGGCAGGCGGGCGCTGAAGGCGAACTCCTCCCCGGTCCAGAAGCTGAAGCGCGAGGATGACAGGCCGAAGGTCATCGTCCCCACCGTGACGATCGCTTCGTCGAGCGTCACGGTATCGGGCTCGCCGCTGACGCCGGGCCGCATCGACATCTCGAAAGCCGATCCGATGCGCAGGCCCGAGGCGAGGTCATGGGCGGTCTCGATCCGCAGCGAGGCGCTCGTCGGCCAGGAATAGGCGGGCGGGGGCGCCGCCGTGCCGGCCCGGGGAATGCGATAGCTGTCGTATTGCAGGCCGGCGGTGACGGTGCCGGAGATGGCGAGGCAGGTGGCCGAGCCCGGCAGGATCAGGCCGGGGACGTTGTCCTCATCGTCGCCATCATCATCATCCTCTTCGTTGTCATCCGTGTCGTCGTCCGCGTTGGTCGCGGATGCGCTCGCATCCACGGGCGACGGAAACAGCGGCGCGATGTCGGGTGGCATGATGATGCAGCTGCGGGCGAGGAGGGGGGCGCTGGCGGGCAGCGGGCGGGGAGAGGCCGCCAGGGCGGCGTCGAGGGCCGCTGGCGCCACGCACAAGGCGAGCGTCAGCAGGCGCAGCCGATGCCCGCTCGATGTTGCACCGAAGCCCCCCGACCGCATTGCCTCCCGCCGCCCCCGCCCTTGCGTCATCCCGTTGCCTTCACACCTCTCAGGTCGGCCGCCTCCCTGCAAGGCCCCGAATTCGTTTGTGCGCGGGCGATGTGCTGGCTATTGCAGAGCGATGACCTCCACTCTTCTCGTTTTTCTGGGCGCGGGCCTCGGCGGCGTGCTGCGGCATGGCGTCAATCTCGTCTCGCCGCGCTGGTTCGGCACCGGATTTCCTGCCGGGACGCTGCTGATCAACGTGCTGGGTTCGGCCCTGATGGGCGTGATCGCCGGCTGGCTCGCCTTCAAGACGCAGGCCGGCTGGTCGCAGCACGCCCGGCTGTTCCTGACCACGGGTATCCTCGGCGGCTTCACCACCTTCTCGGCCTTCTCGCTCGACGCCGTGCTGCTCTGGGAGCGCGGCGAAGCCGGGCTCGCGGCGGCTTATGTCGTCGGCTCCGTCGTCCTCTCGCTGGTGGCGCTGTTCGCCGGCCTCGCACTCGTCCGGAGCCAGTCATGAGAACCGGTGGCAAAGCGGGTGGCGGCAAGGCTGGCGGCGGCAAGGGCGCAGGGGCTGGACCTCGGCGCGGCGGCCGGCCGCCGGCGTCCGGCGCCCCCCGGGGGGCGGCCGGCATGGCCAAGCGACCCAGCCATGACGCCCGCCGTTCGGCCCAGGCCTCGGCCCGGGCGCGGCCCGCGCGCGAGGAGGTCGAGGTCAACACCACGCCGACGCGCGACCCCAAGCCGCATCATCCCGCGCCGCGCGCGGCTGGGCCCAGGCAACCCGCACCCCAGCCTGCAACCAGATCCGCTCCCAAAGCCGCCGGCAAGCCGGCGGTGACGCGCCGTGCGCCGGTCTCCGAGGGACCGACCCGCGCCGAGGTGAAGGCGGAGACGGCGCAGGTCCTCGCCACCGGCGTGCAGCAGCTCGTCGTCACCGCCGACGAGAACGAGATGCGGATCGACCGCTTTCTCGAGAACCGCTTTCCGCAGCTCTCCTTCAGCCATATCCAGCGCATCGTCCGGAAGGGCGAACTGCGCGTCAACGGCAAGCGCGCCGACAGCAAGGACCGGCTCGAAGAGGGCCAGACCGTTCGCATCCCGCCGCTCAAGCTCGAGCCGCAGGAGAGCCGCCCGCGCTCGCTCAAGGCCGATGACGACACGCTGGAATTCCTGCGCTCGATCACGCTCTATGAGGATGACGACGTCATCGTCCTCAACAAGCCGGCGGGGCTCGCCGTACAAGGCGGCTCGGGCACGACGCGCCATGTCGACCAGATGCTCGACGTGCTGACCGACAAGAGCGGGCAGAAGCCGCGCCTCGTCCACCGGCTCGACAAGGACACGGCCGGCTGCCTCGTGATCGCCAAGTCGCGCTTCGCGGCGGCGACGCTGGCCACGACCTTCCGCTCGCGCTCGGCCCGCAAGGTCTACTGGGCGCTGGTGGCGGGCGTGCCGCGCGTGCGCCAGGGCCGCGTCTCGACCTATCTCGCCCGCGAGGAGGCCTATGACGGCGACCAGCGCATGGCGGTGGCGCAGCATGGCGACGATGGCGCGATGCATGCGGTGACCTATTACGCGGTGGTCGAGACCGCCGCGCAGAAGCTCGGCTGGCTGTCGCTGAAGCCCGTCACCGGGCGCACCCACCAGCTGCGCGCTCATGCCGCCCATATCGGCCATCCGATCGTCGGCGATCCCAAGTATTTCAACATCAAGAACTGGGAGCTGCCCGGCGGCATCCAGAACAAGCTGCATCTGCTGGCGCGGCGCATCGTGCTGCCGCATCCGCGCGGCAAGGGCACGATCGACGTCAGCGCGCCGCTGCCGCCGCATATGCGCCAGTCCTGGAACCTGCTCGGCTTCGAGGACGCGCATTACGATCCCATCGTGGACGCGCCTGACGAGTAGCAGGGGCTCGGTCGAAAGAGAACGATTGCGGAACAAAATGAAATGTGTTTTCTTTTTGTTCCCATCCCTCTTTTGACGCAGGTGTTCCGATGATCCGTTTCGCCTTCCTGCTGGCCGGCCTCGCTCTCACCGCCTCCGTTCCCGCTTCCGCTCAAAGCCCGGCCGCTCCGGCGGCGCGGATCGCGGCCGCGCCCGTCGACGAGCCGGTGCCGCGCGCCGAGCGCGCCAAGGCCCGGCAGGACTGCGTGGCCGAGCATGTCGCGCTGTCGGGCGACGATCTGCGCGCGGCGATGCGCGACTGCATGCAGGCCAAGTTTCCCGGTGTGCAACTCTACGCCCGCGACGGCGTCACCCGCGACGGCAAGCCGACGGCCGTGGCGACCCGTGCCGCCTGCAAGGCGGATGTCGATGCGCGCGGGTTGACCGGCTCGACACGGACCGCCGCGCTCGTCGCCTGCTTCAACGAGAAGCGCCCCGACCTCGCCCAGCGCGCCGAATGCCGCAAGGATGCGCGCGGCAAGGGGCTCGACGGTGACGATCTGCGCAAGGCGGTCGAGGCCTGTGCGCGCGAGGCGCGCTCCTGAGCGGCCGTTGCGGGGCAGGGCGGCGCGGGAGCCGGTGGATCGCGCGCGCGATCCGCGCTACAGCGCCGCCATGGACCTGATCATCTTCGACCTCGACGGCACGCTCATCAACTCCGAGGCGATCCTGCTCGCCGCGCAGGTCGAAACCTTCAGGCTGCACGGGCTGGCGCATCCCGGTCGCGAGGCGGGGCTCGGCGTCGTCGGCCTGACGCTCGACATCGCCCTGATGCGGCTCGGCGGTCTCGATGCGCCCGATGCCGCGCTGACCGAGACCTATAGAGAGGTCTTCGGTGCGATGCGGCGCCAGACGCAGAGCGATGGCGCCCTCGACGAGCCACTGTTTCCTGGCGTCGCCGAGACGCTGGCTGTGTTGGCGCGGTTGCCGGGCGTCAAGCTCGGTATCGCGACAGGTAAATCCCGCCGCGGCGCCGAGTACATCATCGCGCGGCACGGCTGGGAGGATGTGTTTGCGACCGTGCAGACCGCTGATGACGCGCCGTCCAAGCCGCATCCCGGCATGATCCTGCAGGCGATGGCCGCGACCGGCGCCGCACCCACGCGGACCGCGATGGTCGGCGACGCTTCCTTCGACATCGAGATGGCGGTCGCCGCCGGCGTCGTGCCGGTCGCGGTGTCCTGGGGCTTCCAGCCGGTCGCGCATCTCGTTGCGCTGGGTGCGCGCCATGTCCTCCAGCATGCGAGCGAGCTCCCCGGCATGCTGGGGCTGCAGGCTTCCGCCGCCCTTGATGAGCCCGTCTGAGGTCTTCAGCCCGGCCTGACCCGAGCCTCTCCTGCAAGATAAACGCGGGTCTGCGCGAAGCCTGCGCTTGGCCCGAGAATGACGGATCGACGGCGCTTGTCGGTGCCGGTGCGACCCCCGATCAGTAACACCCTCGCAACCACGTCCGCTTAGGGCCGTTTAACCTGAACACGCGTTCAGATTTGGCCGTTAACCACCTGCTGGCGGGTGTCGATCCATGGTGTCCCCACAGCAGGAACGTACCGGCATAAAACAACGCCGGACAGGGGTCGAACAATGATTGGTCATGAGCTTCGCGAATTCGTTGACCGTGTGATGGATGGTCTTTCCATTACGGATGAAGACGTCGCTGTCCTTCAGCGCGACATTCTCGGCGATGCCGTCCTGACGCGGGATACGGTGGATGTCCTGGTGGCGCTCGACCGGGCGGTGCCGGAGCGTTGCGCGGCCTTCGGCGACTATCTGGTGGCGCTCGTCGTCGATTTCGCCGTCTGGCAGGACCGGCCCACCGGTGTCATCGACCGGGCCAAGGCGCATTGGCTGGTGACCACGCTCTCGGCCGGCGAGGGGCCGACGGCGACCGCGCGACGCATCGCCTTCGAGATCGTCCGGGAAGCCGAGCGCTGCGACGAGGCGTTGCTGAGCTTCGCCATCGACAAGGGCACCGCCAAACTTCATCGCTCCAGCGCCGAGCGGGTCCTGCTGGCGAGCTGACGACCGAGGCCGGTCGCGCCCGGCGTTACACCCATCCCCGACTTTCGCATCGGTGGACGCTGCGGGCAGCGTCCCCTAAACCCGGTCCCGGATCGATGCGCCAACCCGGCGCGCCGATCCGGGTTTCGCCATGGGGGCTGTACGAAAAACCGGTAGCCGGTTTCATCGGACATGCTCTAACTGAGCAGTCTGACGGCCGGGAGACGCTGCGCATGTTCTCGAAGATCCTGATCGCGAACCGCGGCGAGATCGCCTGCCGGGTCATCAAGACGGCGCGCCGCATGGGCATCAAGACCGTGGCGGTCTATTCCGATGCCGATCGCGAGGCGCTCCATGTCGAGATGGCCGACGAGGCGGTGCATATCGGCCCGCCTGCCGCCGCCCAGTCCTACCTCGTCATCGAAAAGATCATCGCCGCCTGCAAGGCCACCGGCGCGGAGGCCGTGCATCCCGGCTACGGCTTCCTCTCGGAGCGCGAGGCCTTCGCCCAGGCGCTCAAGGACAACGGCATCGTCTTCATCGGCCCCAATCCGGGCGCCATCGCCGCAATGGGCGACAAGATCGAGTCGAAGAAGGCCGCCGCCGCCGCCAATGTCTCGACCGTGCCGGGCCATCTCGGCATCATCGAGAGCCCCGAACACGCGGTGACCATCGCCGACGCGATCGGCTATCCCGTCATGATCAAGGCCTCGGCCGGCGGCGGCGGCAAGGGCATGCGCATCGCCCATTCCGCAGGCGAGGTCGCCGAGGGCTTCGCACGGGCGAAGTCGGAAGCGGCGTCCTCCTTCGGCGACGACCGGGTCTTCGTCGAGAAGTTCATCGTCGATCCCCGCCATATCGAGATCCAGGTGCTCGGCGACAAGCATGGCAACGTGATCTATCTCGGCGAGCGCGAATGCTCGATCCAGCGCCGCAACCAGAAGGTCGTCGAGGAGGCCCCGTCGCCGCTGCTCGACGAAGCCACCCGCCGCAAGATGGGCGAGCAGGCCGTCGCGCTGGCCAAGGCGGTCAACTACGATTCCGCCGGCACGGTCGAGTTCGTCGCGGGGCAGGACAAATCCTTCTATTTCCTCGAGATGAACACGCGCCTCCAGGTCGAGCATCCGGTGACGGAGATGATCACCGGCGTCGACCTGGTCGAGGAGATGATCCGCGTCGCCTATGGCGAAAAGCTGCGCCTCACCCAGGCCGATGTGAAGCTGAACGGCTGGGCGGTGGAGAGCCGTGTCTATGCCGAGGACCCGACGCGCAACTTCCTGCCGTCGGTCGGGCGGCTGGTGACCTACCGGCCGCCGGCCGAGGGGCAAGACGGCGACGCTACCGTGCGCAACGACACCGGCGTCTTCGAGGGTGGCGAAATCTCGATCCATTACGACCCGATGATCGCCAAGCTGGTGACCCATGCGCCGACGCGGCTGGCCGCCGTCGAGGCGCAGGGGCGCGCGCTCGATGCGTTCGCGATCGATGGCATCCGCCACAACATCCCCTTCGTCTCCGCGCTGATGCATCATCCGCGCTGGATCGCCGGCGAGCTCTCGACCGGCTTCATTGCCGAGGAGTTTCCGGAAGGCTTCTCGCTGCCGGTCCCGCAGGGCGAGGTCGCGCTGCGCATGGCCGCGATCGCGATCGCCTGCGACCACAAACTGAACCAGCGCAAGCGCCATGTCAGCGCGCAGATGGAGGGCTGGCGGAAGGTCTCCTTCGAGCGCACCCGCGTCGTCGTGCTCGGCGGAGAGCGCTTCGAAGGCGAGGTGAGCGAGCAGGGCGGGGCGGTGGTGATCGGCTTCGGCGCCCGCAGCCTGTCCGTGGTCACCGACTGGTGCCCGGGCGAGCCGGTCTGGCGCGGCACGCTCGACGGCGTCGCGGCCGCGGCACAGGTGCGCGCGATCCTGAACGGCTTTGCTCTCGGCCATGCCGGTGCCTATGCCGATGCGATCGTCCGGACGCCGCGCGAGGCCGAACTGGCGGCGCTGATGCCGGAAAAGGTCGCCGCCGACACCGGCAAGTTCCTGCTGTGCCCGATGCCGGGTGTCGTCAAGGCGATTTCCGTCAAGCTCGGCCAGGAGGTCAAGGCCGGCGAGGCGCTGTGCATGGTCGAGGCGATGAAGATGGAAAACGTGCTGCGCGCCGAGAAGGACGCCACCGTCGCCAAGATTCTGGCGAAAGAGGGCGACTCGCTGGCCGTCGATGCCGTGATCATGGAATTCGCCTGAGAGGCGTTATTGCGAGCGTAGCGAAGCAATCCAGGAAGCATCGTGCAAGACGCTGGATTGCTTCGCTACGCTCGCATTGACGCGAGAATGCCGGCGCGCCCTTGGCAATCGTGTCGGCGGTTCCGACATCCCGAAAACGCCTATCAGGACTGAACCCACCATGCTGACGATCTGGGGGCGCATCAGCTCCATCAATGTCCAGAAGGTCGTCTGGGCCGCGGGCGAGGTCGGCCAGAGCTTCGAGCGCATCGATTGTGGTGGCGCTTTCGGGGGGCTGCGCGAGCCGATGTTCCTGGCGAAGAACCCCAATGCCCAGATTCCGGTGCTGGAGGATGGCGAGCTCTGCATCTGGGAATCCAACAGCATCGTGCGCTATCTGGCGGCGCGCTACGGCGCGGGCTGGATCTGGGACGAGGACCCCGCGCGCCGCGCCGATGCCGACCGCTGGCTGGACTGGATGCAAGCCTCCCTGCAGCCGGCAATGACTCCGGCCTTCTGGGGCGCGGTGCGCAAGGTGCCGGAGCATGCCGAGCCGGCCAAGATCGCCGCCAGCGTCGCCAGGGTGGAGCCGTTGATGGAGATCCTCGACCACCACCTCGCAAACCGCAGCTTCCTCGCCGGGGAGCGCTTCGGCATGGCCGACATCGTCGTCGGCTGCGGGGCGCATCGCTGGCTCAACATGCCGGTGGAGCGGATCGAGCGGCCTCATCTCCGGCGCTGGTACGAGACGATCTTTGCCCGACCGGCGGCGAAACCCGCTCTCGTGCTTCCGATCGCCTGACATGATCGCGAGGTCGCTTGATCGGCGCGCGATCGCTGCCAAGATGGGCGCTATGATGATCCTGCGTCTCGCGCTTCTGTCGGTGGTTTGCGGTTCGATGCCGTTCTGGGGATCCGGCGCGGTTTTGGCGCAGGCCTCGGCGACGCTCGCGGGTGACCGGGCGCAGCTCTCGACCTGCCTGCGCGACAACCGCGCGATGCAACCCTCCTGCATCGGGACGATCGCGGTGGCCTGCGTCTCCGCCGCCAGCGCCGACCGGCGCGCCGCCGAAGTCGGCTGTGCCCGGCGCGAGGAGGCGGTCTGGCGCGAGCGGCTGACGCAGGCGGTCCAGCAGAGCGGGCGCAGCCTCGATTCGGGGCGGCGCAGCCGGCTGGTGGCGCTGCAACTCACCTGGGAGGGGTTCATCGCCCAGAAATGCGCCTTCTACGGTGCGACCCAGCGCGAGGGCTTCCAGCTCGGCCGCCAGGCCGGTTGCGAATTGCGGGAGGTCGCGATGCGGGCGCTCGAACTCGACCGCGCGGCCACGCCGCCGGCTCCTACGCGGCGTCCCTCGCAACCGCCGCAGTTCTTCCGCTGAGACCACGGGGCGACGGCTCGAGGCTGGAGCGCGCGAGGGGCTCGACCTGCGTTAGCGTGCTGTCAGCTTTCCCGGGCTAGAAGGTCTGCTCCCTCCGGTCCGGAAACAGCGCATGTTCTTCACCCTGTCGAAGCTGGTCTGGTTCGTCTTCTCGCCGGTCAACCTGGCGATTCTGCTGGCGGCCCTGGCCGTGCTCCTGTCCTTCACGCGCTTCGCCCGCCCGGCGCGGTGGCTGGGCGCCCTGGCGATGCTGTCCCTGACCCTGATGGCCTTCAGCCCGCTGCCGCGCATCGTCGTGCGGCCGCTGGAGGACCGGTTCCCGCAGCAGGACGTGGCGAAGGGGCCGGTCGCGGGCGTCATCGTCCTCGGAGGCCCCATTGGCGTCGCCCGCGGCGATGTCGTGCTGCTCTCGGCCGGTGCGCGCATCACCAAGGCCATCGAGATCGCCAGGCTGCACCCGCAGGCCAAGGTCGTCTTTGCGGGTGGCGCGGCGAACCTGGTCTCGCCGGTGACGGCGACGGAGGCCGACGGCGCGCGCATCCTGTTCACCGGGCTCGGCCTGCCGCCGGAGCGGCTGGTCTTCGAGGACCAGTCGCGCAACACGCTCGAGAACGCCGTCTTCACGCGCCGGCTGGTCGATCCCAAGCCCGGCGAGCGCTGGCTGCTGGTGACCTCGGCCTGGCATATGCCGCGTTCGATGGGCGTGTTCCGCAAGGCGGGCTTCGCGGTCGAGGCGTTTCCGGTCGATTATCTGTCGGAGGGCGATGCGGCCGATTTCGTCCGGCCCTATGCGCGGGCGCCGCGCGGCCTGACCATCGCCGATGACGGCTTCAAGGAATGGGTCGGGCTGCTGGCCTACTGGCTCGCGGGATACACGGATTCGCTGTTCCCTGGACCGTGAAGCGGTGCGTCACTCGCCCTACGGCAGCCTCAACCTGTAAACCCCGCGAAAATCGTCGGGATCGACGGGCCGCCCCTTGCGGGTGATGACGATGCGCCCTTCCTTCATCAGGCGCACGGCGACGCGCCGTATGGGCTGCATCAATGGACCCCAGCCATCGGGATGGTCGCCGCCGAGAGCGCGGGCGGCCTCGGAGGGGCAGATCGTGCGGCCCTCGCCACGCTGCGCCGTCAGCGCCAGGATCGTTGTTTCCAGCTCGGTCTCATCGGGTTTGGTCATGGTTCGGGCTTGGCCTGCGTCGTGTCGGGATAGCGGAAGACGCGGGCCGCGTCGGAGGCGAACTGGCGCCGGTACATCGCCACCAGCACGGCGCCGGTGAACAGGATGAAGGTGGTGGGCCCGAGGAACCAGCCCATATAGGCGAGCGCGAAGAAGAAAGCGCGCTGGCCGCGGTTGAAATGCCGGCCGCCGGCGACGTTCATCTCGGTCGCCTCATGGACGGCGCGCTGCGCATCGTCCGGCTCATGGTTCTTGGCCGGGGGCAGGGAGCCGAGCAGGATGACGCAGTAGTTGAACAGCCGGTAGCTCCAGGCGAATTTGAAGAAGGCGTATCCGAAGATCAGGGCCAGCCCGATCACCTTGAGCTCCCAGACGGCCCGCGTCGGCACGGTGCCGAAGGGCAGGTCGGAGAACAGCGCTACGACGCGATCGGTCGATTGCAGCAGGGTCAGCGTGCCGCCGATTGCGATCAGCGAGGTCGAGGCGAAGAAGGCGGTGCCGTTCTGCAGGCCGTTCATGATCTGCGTGTCGACGATGCGGTTGTCGCGGCTCATCGATTCGCGAATCCAGCGCGCGCGGCGCAGATTCATCTTCATGTTCAGGCTCTTGCCGGCATGGGGGCCCATTTCGACGGCGAAATGGTAGCCGATCCAGGCTGCGGCGAAGAACACCATGCCGATGATGTCGAGGGTTCCGAATCCGATCATGCCTTGCCTCCGGCGCGCACAGTGCTGCTCTGAGGTGCCAGCGGCAAGGCGCGATTGACGGCAGGGGCAACTCTGGCCACGGTGCCGGCCGTTTCGAAGGGAAGGCCGCGATATGCCGCAGACCATCACCAAGGGCTACAAGGCGCTGCTGGCGGAAGCCGAGGCGGTGGTGACGACGCTGAGCATCGCGGACGCGCAGGCGTTGCTCGGCCGCGAGGACGTCGTCTTCGTCGATCTGCGCGATCCGCGCGAACTGGAGCGGGAAGGGCGGATGCCCGAGGCCTTCCATTGCCCGCGCGGCATGCTCGAATTCTGGATCGACCCCGAGAGCCCCTATGCCAAGCCGGTGTTCCAGGAGGACAAGCAGTTCGTATTCTTCTGCGCCGGCGGCTGGCGCTCGGCGCTGGCGGCCAAAGTCGCGCAAGAGATGGGGTTGAAGCCCGTGGCGCACATGGCCGGCGGCTTCGGCGCCTGGAAGAAGGCCGGTGCGCCTTTTGATGCAGCCGAGCCCCGCGATCTCGCGTCGAAGGCGACAGCGTGAGCCCGGTCAACGTCCTCGTTATCCTGCTGGTCGTCGCCTTCCTATTCCGCAAGCCGCTGGGCCGTCTGTTCAACCGCCAGTTCCCCGACCGGGCGAAGCGTCACCGCATCGTCGGCACGATCATCCTGGGCTTTGCTCTGGTGATCGCGGTGCGGCTCGCGGCGCTGTTGTGGAAGTAGGCGAGGCCCTATTTCGGCGCCAGCGCGCGGGGCCGCACGCCGGGTACAGGTCCCGGCGGCAGCGCGCTCGCATTCTGTGCGAGCGTCTTCACATCCAGGGTCGGCTTGCTCAGAAACCGATTCAAGCCGGCTACATAACTCTCTGGCAGGGCCCAGTGTTTGGCGCTGGCGATGACGGTTTCCATATAGCCGGGCTTTGCCCGGCCGGGGTCGCCCGAGCGGCCGATATAGACCAGCGCGCGCTTGGCGCCGCCCGGCACGATCACGGGCTGGCTGATCTTGACGTAGAGCCCGCTGGAGAGGTCCTCGAACTTGTCGAGCGTGCGGATGTCGCCAAGCGAACAATCCCAGAGCACGCCATGGACCTCCTCGCGCGGGTCGCGGACGACCGAGGCGTAGCCGTCGCGGGTGATCATGAAGCGGTGGCGCGGCAGGCGGGCCAGCCCGAGCGGCTTGGAGCGCGGGCAGCGCTGCGCCATGCCGTCGGGGTCCATGCTCAGGCCATAGGCGAAGTAGAGGGGCATTCAGACGCGCTCCAGAACCGCGACGCGGAACCCTCTCCTGTAAGGAGAGGGCAGGGTGAGGTGTAGGCCGTAGGACCAGTCGGGCGCGGGTTAGGCCGCGGTGAGGTTACGGCAGCGGTGTCCAGGGGCCGACACCTCACCCCTGCCCCTCTCCTTACAGGAGAGGGGTTCCCCGCGCCCTTGCGCCGTGCCTCGCGGCACTAACCTCACTTCGTCTTCTCGAACAATTCCCGCCCGATCAGCATGCGCCGGATTTCGCTCGTGCCGGCGCCGATCTCGTAGAGCTTGGCGTCGCGCAGCAGGCGGCCGGTCGGGTAGTCGTTGATGTAGCCGTTGCCGCCGAGCAGCTGGATGGCGTCGAGCGCGATCTGGGTCGCCTTCTCGGCGGCGATCAGGATGGCGCCGGCGGCGTCCTCGCGGGTGGTCTCAGCCCGGTCGCAGGCCTTGGCAACGGCATACACATAGGCCTTGCAGGCGTTCATCATCACATACATGTCGGCGAGCTTGCCCTGGACGAGCTGGAACTGCCCGATCGACTGGCCGAACTGCTTGCGCTCATGGACATAGGGCATGACCACGTCCAGCGCCGCCTGCATGATGCCGAGCGGGCCGGCCGCCAGCACGACGCGCTCATAGTCGAGGCCGCTCATCAGCACGTTGACGCCGCGCCCGACCGCGCCCAGCACGTTCTCCTCGGGCACCTCGCAATCCTCGAAGACGAGCTCGCAGGTGTCTGAGCCGCGCATGCCGAGCTTGTCGAGCTTCTGGTGGGTCGAGAAGCCCTTCATGCCCTTCTCGATCAGGAAGGCGGTGATGCCCTTCGAGCCGGCCTCGGGGTCGGTCTTGGCGTAGACCACCAGCGTCTCGGCGATGGGGCCGTTGGTGATCCACATCTTGTTGCCGGTGAGGACATAGCGGTCGCCGGTCTTCACCGCTCTCGTCTTCATCGAGACGACGTCGGAGCCCGCGCCGGGCTCGGACATGGCGAGCGCGCCGACATGCTCGCCCGAGATCAGCTTGGGCAGGTATTTCGCCTTCTGGGCGGCGTTGCCGTTGCGGGCGATCTGGTTGACGCAGAGATTGCTGTGGGCGCCGTAGGAGAGGCCGACCGAGGCCGAGGCGCGGGAGACCTCCTCGATCGCCACGACATGCTCGAGATAGCCGAGCCCTGCGCCACCATCCTCTTCCTTCACCGTGATGCCGTGCAGGCCGAGCGCACCCATCTGCGGCCAGAGATCGCGCGGGAACTGGTTCGTCGCGTCGATTTCCTGGGCGCGCGGCGCGATCTTTTCCTGCGCGAAGGCATGGACGGTGTCGCGGATGGCGTCGGCGGTCTCGCCGAGGTCGAAATTGAAGGGGCGGGGCGCGTTGGCGAGCATGGTGGACCTCCCGGTGGGCCGGCGCGGCGACGGCGCACGGCGTTTCCCGCGTTATAGCGCGGATGGGGGCCAAGTCAGTGCGCGCATGCGCGCAGGCGGTTGGGCATCGATGCGGGATGGCTGTTCGGCGGGCGTGGTCCGCGCCGGCCCTTCAGCCGCCGATGACGCCGCGGCGCCGGAGCAGGACGAGGGTCAGCAGCGCGGCGCAAAGGCAGGCCAGCGCGACGAAGAGCGCGCCGAAATCGTGCTCCATCCAGGGCAGGCCCTTCACATTGATGCCGAACAGCCCGGTGATGAAGGTCGCCGGCATGAACAGCGCGGTGAGGATAGAGAGCGCGTAGAGCTGGCGGTTGGTCTGGCTGGCGGTGCGGGCGGTCATCTCGTCCTGCAGCAGCCGGGCGCGGTCCTGCACCGACTGGACATCGTGATGGGGCCCGTCGATGCGCTGCAGCAGCCTGGCAGCGGCGGCCTTGACCTCCTCGGGCGCCCTGCGGCCGGCGTTTGTCTCGGCGAAACGCCGGAACAGCAGATGCAGGCCGCCGAGCTGGCGATGCAGCCGGACCGCCATGCGCCTGACGGCGCCGACGCGGGCGGGCGCGTCGTCGAAGCGGTCGGCGAGGATGTGATCCTCGACGCTGTCGGTCTCGTCCATCAGGCGGACCACCGCCTTGGTGACGTCGTCGATGATGTATTCGATCACCTGCTCGAACAGCCCGACCGGCCCTTCGACGGCTTCGCCCCGGTTGAGGGCGTCGGCTGCCAGCCGGATCGACTGGAGCGCGTCGCGCCGGCCGGTGAGCAGCAGGCGCTCGCCGACGATCCAGTAGAGCGGGCCGACCAGATCGGAATCGGAGGCGACGTCGCGGATCAGGTCATGCGAGACGCCCCAGACGAGGTCCGCCGAATGATCGAGCCGCTGGTGGGTCTCCGGCGAGATGAAGAGTTCCTCTGCGCCGGCCGGCAGCCAGGGCTGCTCGGCGATCCAGGCCTTGGCCCGGCTGTGGACGAGATCGAGGTGGATCCAGACGAAGCCCTCGGCGGGAGCGACGTCGGGCACCGTGTCGCGGTCGATCTGGGTCGGCCGGCCCTCGGCGTCGAAGCGATAGGCCCAGACGATGCCCATGCGGGATTGCGCATCGGCGATGGCGGTCGGGGAGGTCATCGTGGTGCTGATCGCAAGGCTCGCTGCGGTGGCGAGAGCCCTGCGCCCGCTGGATGACGTTTCGATGACGGCCGAGGGCCCGGCAGGCCCGTTTCAGCGTCACTCGCTGCGGGCGGTGCGCTGCTGGATCTTGCCCGGCGGCGACATCAGCAGGGGCGTTCCGCCCGCGGCCCTGGGTGCGCGCGAGCCCGCCGCCGTCGCCGGCGGCTTGCGGCCCGCGACCCTCGGCTCGCCGCCGAGCCATTTGCGCGCGCCGATGTCGTAGCGGCCCTCTCGCCAGGCAGAGAACTGCTGCTCGCTGCCGAAGAAGGCGTTGCGGTCGACGTCGCCGGTGATGCCGGGCACGCGACCGGTGGTGGTGAACTGCCAGAACTCCCACTGGTCGCGCTTGTAGCGATGCTTCAGCGGGGCCGCGGTCGAGCGCAGCCAATAGGGATGATCGTTGAACTGCCCTTCGAGGATGTCCTCGTGGAAGTTGATGTCGGTGTAGATGATCGGCTTCTTGCCGGTGTGCTCATGCAGCGCCGCCAGCATGATCCGGATTTTCTCCAGCGCATCGGCGCGCGAGATCTTGCGCGTGCACTGCGAGTCGTTTTGCCACTCGACGTCGAGCACGGGCGGCAGGGCGTCGGGATCGCGCGGGATATGGCGCTTGAACCAGCGCACCTGTTCCTTGGCCGGGCGGCACCACCAGACGAAGTGATAGGCCCCGCGCGCAATGCCGGCCTTCTTCGCGCCCGCCCAGTTCTGCCGGAAGTTCGGATCGAGATGGTCGCCGCCTTCCGTCGCCTTCATGAAGACGAAGCGGGTGCCGGCGTCCTTGACCTGCTCCCAGTCGATCTCGCCCTGCCAGCGCGAGATATCGATGCCCTGGATCGCCTGTCGGCGCGCCTCGCGCACACCGTGATGGGGCGAGGTGTCGCTCTTCTTGGGGTAAAGCGCGGCGGCGGGGGCGGCCAGGCAGGTCAGCAGGCCGCACAGCGCAACAGCGCCAAGCGTGGCTCGCTCCAAAATCCTCGATCGCACCGGCATCTCCTTCTCCTGCGTCGTCCGTCGAGGTGCGGCGGTGGCGGTTAAGAGCCGGTTAGATTTGGTGCGAATGCGCCTCAGTTGTTTCAGCTTTGGTTAACCCGCAGGGGCCCGCTGGCGAAAACCCGACCGTTCATTCGTTGGTGGCGACCTCGTCGTCGGGCGGCTGGAACGAGGATGCGACGGGCGCGACGCTGCCGGGAATCCGCGCCTGGGCCGGCGAGGGCGCAGCCGGACGTTCGGGACCGGGGCTGGGCTGCGGCGGCACACCCTTCTGCCGCCGCCACTGGCGGGTGCCGATGTCGAATTCTCCCGTCCGCCAGCCGACGAACTCGCCCTCATTGCCGAAGAAGGCATTGCGGTCGACATCGCCCTTGATGCCGGGCACCCGGCCGGTCGTGGTGAACTGCCAGAACTCCCAGGGCCGATCGACATAGCGCGTCTCGGGCAGGGCCGCCGTCGAGCGGATCCAGTAGGGGTAGTCGTCGAACTGCCCTTCGAGCACGTCCTTGTGGAAGGTGATGTCGGTGTAGATGATCGGCTTCTTGCCGGTGAGCTGCTCGAGCTCGGTCAGCATGAGCTGGATCTTTTCCAGCGCGAGACCGCGATCGATCTTCTTCGGGCAGCTCTTCGAATGGCCGTTCCACTCGACGTCGAGCACCGGCGGCAGCGCGTCGGGGTCGTTGGGGATGTGCTGCTTGAACCAGATCGCCTGCTCATGGGCGGGGCGGCACCAGTAGACGAAGTGGTAGGCGCCGCGCGGGATGCCGGCGCGACGCGCGCCCTCCCAGTTGCGCTGGAAGGCGGGGTCGACATGGTCGCCGCCCTCGGTCGCCTTCATGAAGACGAAGCGGGTGCCGGCGCCCTTGACCGCGGTCCAGTCGATGTCGCCCTGCCAGCGCGAGATGTCGATGCCGTGGATCGGATAGGCATGCGCCTGCGCCACGCCGGGATGGGGGCGCGCATCGCCCTTGGCCGGGTAATGGCCCTCCATCGCCACGCAGCCGCCGAGGACCGCGAGCGCGGCGGCGGCGAGGATGGATGCGGGCTTGAAGAGGGTCATGCGGCGAGAGGTCATGTCGCGCAAGATTGAGGAGAAAGCTTGACGGCCCGTTTACGCAGATCGAAATCCGCCTCCGGTCAGCTGTGGGCCAGCCAGATCGAGGCGACGCCGAGGAACGAGAAGAAGCCGACGACATCGGTCACCGTGGTGACGAAGGTGCCCGAGGCGATGGCGGGATCGACGTCGAAACGGTCGAGCAGGACGGGGACGGCGACGCCGGCCATGGCGGCGGCGAGCAGATTGACGACCATGGCGATGGCGATGACGACGCCGAGACCCTGGCTGCCGAACCACAGGGCCGCGACGCCGCCGGTGATGACGGCGAAGCCGATCCCGTTGATCAGTCCGACGATTATCTCACGGGTGAAGAAGCGCCGCAGGTTCCAGGCGCCGAGCTCCTGCGTGGCCAGCGCGCGCACCGCCACCGTCATCGTCTGCGTCGCGGCGTTGCCGCCCTGGCTCGCGACGACCGGCGCGAGGATGGCGAGCGCGACGACCTGGGAGAGCTGCGCCTCGAACAGGCTCATCACCGCCGCGGCCAGGAACGAGGTGACGAGGTTGATGAACAGCCAGCTGAAGCGGCTGCGGGCGATCAGCGGCACCGGGTCGGACAGCTCTTCGTCGGCGCGCACGCCGCCGAGCTGCTTGACGTCGTCGTCGGCGGCATCCTCGATCACGTCGACGATGTCGTCGATGGTGATGACGCCGACGAGCCGCCCGGCGTCGTCGACGACGGGCGTCGCGATCAGGTTGTAGCGCTGGAACAGCCGGGCGACGTCCTCGATGTCTTCGGTCGCCTTCACGGCGCGGCTGTCTTCGTCGACCAGGGTCGCGATGGTCACCGGCCGCCGCGTGCGCAGCAGCCGGTCGAGCGGCACCGAGCCAACGAAGTGATGGGCGGGGTCGGCGACGAGGATCTCGAAGAATCGCTCCGGGAGATTATCGGTCTGGCGCAGATGGTCGATCGTCTGGCCGACCGTCCAAAAGGCCGGCACGGCGAGGATTTCGCTCTGCATGCGCCGGCCGGCGCTGTCCTCGGGGTAGTCGAGGCCCTGCTGCAGGACGATGCGTTCGGCGGGGGTCAGGCGGTCGAGCACCTCGTTCTTGTCGGCCTCGTCAAGGTCCTCGAGGATGTAGACGGCGTCGTCGGTGTCGAGATCGCGCACGCCTTCGGCGACCGTCTGGGCCGAGAGCGTCTCGAGGATCTCCTCGCGGATCGAATCGTCGACCTCGGTGAGGGCGGTGAAGTCGAAGTCGCGGCCGAGCTGCGAGATCAGGCGCGTGCGTTCGTCGGGATCGAGCGCCTCCAGCAACGCGCCGAGATCGGCTTCGTGCATGTCGGCGACGACGGCGCGCAGCGTCGTCAGGTCCGAGAGGGCCAGCGCTTGCGAGACCTGCTCGACCAGGCGCGCGTCGATCGCTCCGTCCTCGTCGCGGATCGGGCGGTCGAGCGCGTCCTCGGGAGCCTTTTGCGTGTCCGTCATCGGCCCGCTCCGCGATTCGTGGTGCAACAGGAAGGGATTCGGGGCCAGGCCCGCCGCCCTTGTGTCAGCGGCCTTGCGCTGTTGCAACGCAGCAAGGCAATTTGGGGGCAGAAATCGGTACGGCTCAAACGCAAACGGCGACCTTCGCAGGTCGCCGTTTGCTGGGCTTCTAGCCCGAATCTGGTGCGGTCAAGAGGACTCGAACCTCCACGGGTCTCCCCGCTACCACCTCAAGGTAGTGCGTCTACCAATTCCGCCATGACCGCAGCGTCTCCTGAAACCTCACCGCAGGAGCGGCGGAGATGTCCGGAGCGGCGCGGGTCTAGCAAATCGAATCCGTCGCCACAAGGGCATCGCGCAGGAAAAGGCGATCAGGCGGCGGCTGCGACGCTCTGGAGTGTGTAAACCGTCGGCCGCTTGAGCATCTGGGTGATCTCGACGGAGATCTTCTGGCCGCTGACGACGACGATTCCCTTGGCGAAGGGGTGATTGTTGGCAAGAATCTGGACTTCGTCGGTCTCGCTGGCGTTGAGCTCGATGATCGCGCCGCGGCCCATGCGCAGCAATTTGTAGATCGGCATCCGGGCGGAACCCAGGACGACGGTCAGTTCGACGGGGACGAGATCGAGATCGGCCTTCAAGTCGTGCCTCCGAAACCCTACTTCAACATTCGACCAACGAAACTTGCCTGTTCTCCCGACGGGGAGCATGAGGCTGGCCGGAGCCTCAGTCCCGAGGTTGGTCGCAACAGGGTTAATGCGCAGTGAAGACGCGCGAGGCGCTTGCCGAATTGTTCCGCAGCGAAGCCGGCTCCGCGCCGGTCGACTGGGTCGTGGCCGACGCACTCGTGGCCTATGACGATGCTGTCGCCGAGATGGAGCACCGCGCCGGGCTGATCGCCGACGGGCTCGCGCCCGAGCGCGTCTGGCTGGTCGAGCATCCGCCGCTCTACACCGCCGGCACCTCGGCCAAGGACGAAGACCTCATCGCGCCGGATCGTTTCCCGGTGCATCGCAGCGGCCGGGGTGGACAATTCACCTATCACGGGCCCGGCCAGCGCGTGGCCTATGTCATGCTCGATCTGAAGCGGCGCGAACCGGATCTCCGGCGCTTCGTCGCGGCGCTGGAATCCTGGCTGATTGCCACGCTCGACGATTTCAACATCCGGGGAGAGCGCCGCGAGGACCGTGTCGGCGTCTGGGTGCGCCGGCCGGAGAAGGGCGAGGGCGTCGAGGACAAGATCGCCGCAATCGGCATCCGCGTCCGGCGCTGGGTTTCGTTCCACGGCATCTCGCTGAATGTCGAGCCCGACCTGTCGCATTTCAGTGGCATCGTGCCTTGCGGCGTGAGCGAGCACGGCGTCACCTCGCTGGTCGACCTCGGCCTGCCGCTGACGATGGCGGACGCCGATATCGCGCTGCGGGCGCAGTTCGAGCGCATCTTCGGGCCGACGCTGTCCCGCTGAGGGGCGGGAGCCCGCGCGGTTTACCCTCCGTTGACGATGTCGGCCGATCCTTCCCCTTCCGACAGAGGGGAGGGACAGATATGATGACACGCTATTTGGTCGCGGCCGCCATCGCCGCCTGCGTGGGAGCCTGCACCACCACGGACCAGCGCATCGCGGGCGCGGCGGCGGGCGCCGGCGCCGGCGCTATCGTGCTGGGGCCGATCGGCGCGGTGGCCGGTGGGGCGATCGGCGCCGTGGCCGGGCCGACCGTGACCGGCTCGATCAACAAGACGCAGGACTAGCCGGCGCGGCGCATGCATCGCGCTGGGCCACGGCCGCATGGGGGATTTTCGCTTCCCCCTGTGAGCATCCCCGCCGGTTGGCGTTTGCCGCGCGGCGCGCCATAACCCGGGGGAGAAACACCGCCCGGGAGCGCGCCGTGCCTGTCATTGAAACCACGGTCGATCTGAACGGGGCGCAGACGCGCGCCAACCGCGAGGCCTGGGCGGGCTTGCGTGCGGAACTGCTGGAGCGGCGCGCCGCCGCCGCGCTGGGCGGCAATGCCAGGTCGCGCGAACGCCACACGGCGCGCGGCAAGCTTCTGCCCCGGGAGCGCGTGCTGCGCCTGCTCGATCCCGGTTCGGCCTTCCTCGAGATCGGCTCGCTCGCCGCCTTCGGGATGTATGAGGGCGATGTGCATGGCGCTGGCCTGATCGCCGGCATCGGCCGCGTCGCCGGGCGCGAGGTGATGATCGTCTGCAACGACGCCACCATCAAGGGCGGCACCTACTACCCGATGACGGTGAAGAAGCATCTGCGGGCGCAGGAGATCGCTCGCGAGAACCGGCTGCCCTGCATCTATCTGGTCGATTCCGGCGGCGCCAACCTGCCGCACCAGACCGAAGTCTTTCCCGACCGCGAGCATTTCGGACGCATCTTCTACAACCAGGCCAATCTGTCTGCCGAAGGCATCGCCCAGATCGCGGTGGTGATGGGCTCCTGCACGGCCGGCGGCGCCTATGTCCCGGCGATGTCCGACGAGACGGTGATCGTGAAGAACCAGGGTACGATCTTCCTCGGCGGCCCGCCTTTGGTGAAGGCCGCGACCGGCGAGGTCGTCTCGGCCGAGGATCTCGGCGGCGCCGATGTGCATGCCAGGCTGTCGGGCGTCGCCGACCATTATGCGGGCGACGACACCCATGCGCTGGCGATCGCGCGGCGGATCGCCGGCAATCTGAACAGCCTGAAACGTCCCGACATCGACATCGCCGAGCCGGTAGAGCCGCTCTACGACCCCTCCGAGCTGGAGGAGGTTGTGCCGACCGACCTCAAGAAGCAGTACGACATCCGCGAGGTGATCGCCCGGCTGGTCGACGGCTCCGAGTTCGACGAGTTCAAGAAGCTCTACGGCACGACGCTGGTGACGGGCTTTGCCCGCATTCACGGCATCCCCGTCGGCATCATCGCCAATAACGGCATCCTGTTCTCGGGGAGCGCGCTGAAGGGTGCGCATTTCATCGAATTGTGCTGCCAGCGGCGGATTCCGCTGCTCTTCCTGCAGAATATCACCGGCTTCATGGTCGGGCGCGACGTGGAGACGCGCGGCATCGCCAAGGACGGGGCCAAGCTCGTCACCGCGGTCGCATCCGCACGGGTGCCCAAGATCACCGTGCTCGTCGGCGGCTCGTTCGGAGCTGGCAATTACGGCATGTGCGGACGGGCCTATTCGCCGCGCTTCCTGTTCTCCTGGCCCAATTCCCGCATTTCGGTGATGGGGGGGGAGCAGGCGGCGAGCGTGCTCGCCACGGTCCGCCGCGACAATATCGAGCTCGACGGCAAGACCTGGTCGGCTGCCGAGGAGGAGGCCTTCAAGGCGCCGATCCGGGAAAGCTACGAGACCGAAGGCTCGCCCTATCACGCCACGGCCCGGCTCTGGGACGACGGCATCATCCTGCCCTCCGAAACGCGTCGCGTGCTGGCGCTGGCCTTCTCCGCCTGCCTCAACGCGCCCGTGCCCGAGACGAAGTTCGGCGTATTCCGGATGTAGCGTCAGCCCGTCATTGCGAGCGCAGCGAAGCAATCCAGGACTTGGAGCACGTGGCTCTGGATGGCTTCGCTGCGCTCGCCATGACGACACCCGGGTGACCCGATCGCATCCTCGCGCCGTAGATGCTTCGCAGCCGTCACCGCACGAGGCCGATCCATCATGTCGCTTCCCGCCTGGCTCGAGACCCCGCTCGCCGCGCTCAGGGCCTATGCCCACCACCCCGATCCGCGCGTGGCCACCGCGAATTTCTTCGCCCTGCTGGTCGCGTCCAACCAGCCCTTCTATCCGCTGTATTTTTACTGGACGGTCGGCCCCGAGATCGGCCCGACGGCCTGGACCTTCCTGTCGACCGCGTTCTTCCTGGCCGTGCCGGCTGTGTCCCGGCGCAACACGCTGCTCGGGCGGGCGCTGCTGCCGATCGCTGGCATCGCCAACACGCTGCTCTCAGCGAAGGTGTTCGGCGTCGCCTCGGGCGTCGAGATCTTCCTGGTGCCCTGTGCGGTGCTGGCGCTGCTGATCTTCAGGCCGCATGAGCGCTGGATCGCCGCCTTTCCCCTCGCGGGCTTCTGTTTCCTGGCCTATTTCCTGTTCCATGACGCTTATGGCGCCCCGGTCCATGTGTATACGGCAGCGGAGTATGCAGCCCTGTTGCGCCTCAACATGATGAGCGCGGGCGGCCTCACGGCCTGCACCGCGCTCGTGTTCTCGACATTGCTCGCGGACGCCGAAGAGCGTTCAGGCGGCGACGCGGCGGGCGGCGGCAAAGCCCGCGACTGAGGCGGTTGCCGTCAGGAGCGTGCCCCAGATCATGTCGGCGACGGTGATGATCGCAGGCCAGTTGCGCAAGGTCGCGTGGTTGGTCAGGTCATATGTGCCATAGGCTACGAATCCGAGCGCTGCGCCATAGAGCGCGGCGGTGGCGAGCCGACCGGTCGCCAGCGCCGGGCGGATGGCGAAGAAGACGATGCCGCCGATATAGATCACATAGAACAGCACCGCCGGCGCCAGCGCGAACTGGGGCGCCAGCATGTCGCCCAGCAGCGGGCGGTAGAGCAGGTTCGCCATGGTCGACAGCCAGACCGCGTCGATCGCGAGGAAGGCGAGGGCGGCGGTGGCATAGGCCGTGAGGACAGTTTTCAAGACGCATCTCCGGTTGCGGGTCTGCTGAAGCTACGCCCCCGGACGGCAGCGGGATCACATTTGGCGTGATCGTGAAACCGAAGCCGCCCTCGGGGCGTATCGGCATCCCAGACGCAAGCGGAGATCTAACCATGAAGCCGACGCTGGCTACTTCGATCCTGATTCTCGCCCTGGCATTGCGTGTGCCGGCGCTCGCCAACAGCGCCGACCCCAGCGGGGTCTGGCTGCGCGACGACGGAAATGCGCGCGTGCGGATCGCGCCCTGCGGCAGCAACATCTGCGCGACCAATCTCTGGATCAAGGACACCAGCGGTGGCGAGGAGGTCGGCGACCGGCTGGTGCTGACGCTGAAGCCCGAGGGCGCCGACAAGCTCAGCGGCGAGGCCTTCGACCCCAAGCGCAACCGTCGCTTCGCGATGACGCTGACCGTCAAGCCCGACGGCCTCTCGACGCGCGGCTGCATCATCGGCGTGCTGTGCAAGACCGTCACCTGGACTCCGGCGGAGTAGGGCCCGGCTCGGCGCCGGGCCCTTGATTTTGGCGGCGTTGGCTCAGGCGGCTGCGGGCAGGCCAGGCTGTTCAGCCATCTCGCGGGCCGCGGCGGCGATGATGTCGGTGCGGTTGGTCCAGCCTTTTCCGAACGTCTCCCAGTCGTCGAGACCCTTGTAGTAGGTGAGGCGGCGGCGGGCCATTTCGTCGATGATGTCGCGGGGCTTCATCAGCGCGACGCAGCGCAGGGTGGCGGGACCGATGGCGCCGTCGGGGTCGGCGCCGACGATCTTCTGCAGCATCTTGGCCGAGGTCACCGGGCCGGCGTTGACGCCGAAATCGAAGACGATCAGGTCGACGCCGCGGGGCAGCTCGTCGCCGCGGATCGGGTTCCAGTACCGGTTGCGGTAGATCGCGCCGGCCTCGTCCTTCTTGAGAGCCCTGACGTCGGCCTCGGTGATCTCGCGCTTGTCCCCTTGCGATTTGCGCCAGCTCTTCAGGGTGGCGAGGGTGATGCCGAACTGCGTCGCACCGCCATTGTCCTGGGGATTGTTCGAGAAGCGGCCTTCGCGCCCGAAGATGAGATCGAGGCAGCTCTCGAAATTCGAAGGCGCCGTGCCGCCGCTGGGTTTGGGGCCTGACGCGTCTGCCGGGGGCCGGCTGGGCGCCCCGGCCGGGGCGGGGGCGGGGGCGGGCGCCGGCTCGCGCGACGCCTGCTCCGCCTCGCGCGCGATCGACGCGACATCCTTCGTCCGCGATCCCTGCGAGGAGCCGAGCCAGAAGCTGACGACGGTGGCGAAGGCGGTCGTCAGCGCGCCGAAGCTGATGTTCACGAGTTGGTAAATCTGATCGTTTGCAGGCGGCAAATTCGGCGCGAAGATCAGACGGACGAAATAGCCCAGCAACGCGAGGAAACCGACGAGGACCAGGCTCGAGACCAGGATCGGCCCCCATTGCATCAGGTTGCCCTGGGATGCCCAGATGGTCGCCTGCTCGCGTGCGCTCTTCACGTCGGCGAGCTGCGCGGTGATCAGCTTGAGCTGGCTCTCGCGCTGCATGCGCTCGCTCTCCGCCTGAACGCGCGCGGCTTCGAGCCGGTTGTCCTCGCGCTGCTGCTCCTGCTGGACCACGAGTTCGGCGAGGCGGATTTCCAGCTGCTGGCGCAGGGCGGGGTTGGCGTCGATCGCCGTCTTCGCCTTCGCGGCATCGCCCGTGCCCGCGGTATCCGTCACGATCCTGCCGACCCGCTCGGCGACGGCGGCCGCCTTTTCGCCGACCAGTGCCTTAAGAATGCTCGGCACGATGGCGGCTGCGACCGTGACGAGCGGCGACATCAGGGCGGATCCGCCGGTCAGCACGGTTGCGGCCGCGCCCGCCAGGGTCTGGGGGATGTCGAGCGTGATGCCGAGAGCCTTGGCCGTCTGGGGGCCGACCTCGCCATCCGCGACGACGCCGGCCACGCCCTGAAAGGCGGCGACCGCCTGCGCCATCGCCCCATCGAAGACGCCACGCGGCGAGGAGAGCGCCACGCCCTTCGCCTTCAGCGCATCCTGAATCCGCTCGATGACGGCGAGCTCCATGTTCGGCTGGTTCAGCGCATAGACGGCGGCGGGAGGCTCGACCCCGACTCCGGCCGCCGCTTCGTAATCGATCCCCGGAGGCAGCACGCCGGTGTCCCAGCGCCGGCCCGACACCTTGCCGCGGGTGACGCCCCAGGCCTTGCCCATCGCCTCGACGGTGCCGCCCTTGCCGTCTGACACGGCGATATGGCCCATCGCATTTGGACCCGCGGGCGGGTAGCGCAGCAGGAAGGCGCCCCGGATGCCGGCGGCGTCCGCCACCGGGATCATGCGGCCGATCGCGGCGGCATCGCGTTTCCAGAAGCCGGTATAGGCGTCGGCGGTGTCGGGCGCGCCGCCATTGTTGTCGCAACCAAACAGCCGGCCTGTCTGCTGGTAGACGAGCCAGGAGGCGAACTCGGCGCAGTCCCACGGGCCGGCGTAGTCCGCCTTGTTCTTGGGGACACGCTCATGGGCGTATTCCTGGCCGGTACGTGTCTCGGCGAGCGCGAAAAGATCTGATCCGGTCGGCATGATCCATCCCCCCAAATGGCTATACACGCATAGATTGCATTGACTAAATTGATGGTCAATATGCGCGTGTTGTGGAGGATAGCGTTCGTCGGAGACACGGGGACAAGTCGGCCGCCGCTGCGCACGGGCGGGAGCCTTCCGCGCGCTTTCGCCGAGATCGGGGTGTTGATCTTTACGTTTGGCTACGGATTGGCACGCATAGTTTTTCGGCTAGGACAACATCTCAAGCTAGGCCTGCCGTTGATCACGAAATCCTTCGCGCCCTTGCGTCAGTCAGGTTCGGTCGCCTCCGCGCTTCTGCCGATCGTGCGCCGCAACTATTTGCCGTCTCTGTTCGTGAACTATGCGGCATCGGTGGCGGTGACGATTCTGGTCCTGTCGTCCGACGTGACCTGGGTGTGGTGGTGGCTCGGCGTGGTCACCGTCGTCTCGCTCGCGCGGGTCGGCATCCATGCCGGCACCGGCGGGCAGCTTACGGCCGCGAGCGACCCCGACGGCAGCAGAGCGGATCGCCAGATCCTGATCGCAGGCATGGGGATGTTGGCAGGCGCCGCCTGCTGGGCCGTCCTCGCCTGGCTGGTGCTGGCCGAGCCCGATCTTCTGGTGAAGTACAGCATCAGCATCATCCTGGCAGGCATGGCCGCTGGCGCCGTCGGTGTCTTGTCGCCCTTTGGCGTGATCGGACCGCTCTACATCGCGACCCTGATGGTTCCTGGCGCGGTACGCCTGCTGACCCTCCCGGATGCAGGGCCGGTGATCGGGGGGCTCGCGCTGATTTTCACCGGCGTCATGATGCTCGGCCACCGCGCCAACCGGATCCTGCTGCTCCAGTCGGTCGAACTCGGCCAGCGCAACAGCGAACTGATGGCGCAGGTCATGGAGGCCAACCAGACGCTGGAAAACAAGGTTCGCGAGCGCACCGAGACCCTGCAGCATCAGGCTTCGCGCGATCTGTTGACGGGGTTGCTGAACCGGCGCGGCCTGAACGAACGCTTTGCCCAGAGGCGCGACGCAGCCTTCCATGCGCACGCGTATTTCATCGACCTCAACCGCTTCAAGCGGATCAACGACACGCTCGGCCACGAGGCCGGCGACTATGTCCTGCGCGAGGTCGCCACGCGTCTGGGCGATTGCCTCCCCCCGGACGCCATGATCGCGCGCTGGGGCGGTGACGAACTCATCGTCGTCATGCCGGTCACGGATGGCGGCTGCCACGTCGCGCAGGAATTGATGGGGCTGTTTCGCGCGCCCTTCGCGTTTTACGGACAGACGCTTGATGTCAGCGCCAGCATCGGCGTCGCCTGCTGCCCCGAGGACGCGCAGGGCCTCGAGGAACTGATCTGGGCGGCCGATCTTGCCGCCAATCAGGCAAAACGGCTCAATTCCCTCGTTCCCTGCCGCTATGACCGATCGCTCGCGGCTGCGCTCCAGCGGCGTGAGCAGATTGCCGACGACATCGTGGCCGGGGTCGAGCTGGAGCAGTTCTGGCTGGCGTTCCAGCCGATCGTGAATTCCGGCTCGGGCGATCTGATGGCGTTCGAGGCCCTGCTGCGCTGGGACCATCCCACACTGGGCGTGCTCCCGCCCGACGAGTTCATCGCGATTGCCGAGGAGAGCAACCATATCGCGGTGCTCGGCGCCTGGGTGCTCGACCGGGCCTGCGCGGTCGCTGCGGGCTGGCACAAATCCGGCGTGCGTGCGGCGGTCGCGGTTAATTTCTCGATCAGGCAACTGGCGCAGCCCGACGCGGTGGGGATCGTGCGCGCTGCGCTGGAGCGGCACGGACTCGCCGCCCGATGGTTGCATATCGAAGTCACCGAATCGGTCTTCCTGCCCACCAGCGATGCCCAGATGCTGCAGGTTCTGCAGCAGCTCGACGGGCTCGGCATTCGCCTGGCGATCGATGATTTCGGCACCGGCTATTCCTCGCTGGCGCGGCTGCGCGACTTCCCGATGCATCAGATCAAGATCGACAAGTCCTTCATCGCCGATATCGACGGGAAGTCGCGCTCGGTCATCGAGGGTGCGGCGCTGATCGCGAGGCGCTTCGATCTCGAAATCGTAGCCGAGGGCGTCGAGACGGTCGAGCAGGCCACCGCGCTGCTGTCGCTCGGCATCGATTGCTTCCAGGGGTTTCTGGTCGGCCGGCCGGTCGAGACGCCGCAGACCGCCGTCAACAGTCCCTGGCTTCTCTCCAGCAAGGCGGCCGTCTAGGGCGACGGCTTCGGAGCGCCGCCCACCACCAGACCAGCCGAGCGCAGCCTTCCCATCGCGAAAGCCTGTTCCGTCGGCGTCACGCGCTGCTATGGTCGCGAAGACCGACTGAAACGGTTGAACAGCCAAGAAACCAGAGGACACGCCATGCCTTCCGACAGCAGCGCCGCGCATAACAAGGTCGCCATCATCACCGGGGCTGGATCGGGCGTCGGACGGGCGGTGGCGCTCGCCTTCCTCAAGGACGGCTACCGCACCGTGCTCGCCGGCCGGCGCGCGGACGCTCTGGAAGAGACGATCGCCCTGTCGGGCGTGGCCGCCTCGCAAGCGCTGGCGGTTTCGACCGACGTCACCGACAAGGCCTCGGTCGCGGCGCTGTTTGCCAAAACGAAGGCGGCCTTCGGTCGCGTCGACGTTCTCTTCAACAATGCCGGCGTCAACGCGCCCGGCGGCATCATGCTGGAAGACCTCTCTCTGGAGGACTGGCAGAAGGTTGTCGACACCAACCTGACCGGCCCGTTCCTGTGCACGCAGGAGGCTTTCAAGGCGATGCGCGACCAGGTGCCCCAGGGCGGGCGCATCATCAACAACGGCTCGATCTCGGCGCATGCGCCGCGGCCGAACTCGGTCGCTTACACCGCGACCAAGCACGCCATCACCGGCCTGACCAAGACCGCCTCGCTCGACGGGCGCAAATACGGCATTGCCGTCGGGCAGGTCGACATCGGCAACGCGCTGACCGAGATGGCGCGCAAGATGACCACGGGTGTCCCGCAGGCGGACGGCTCGATCAAGGTCGAGGCCGTCATGGACGTCGACAATGTCGCGACGACCGTGCTGCACATGGCGAGCCTGCCGCCGGAGGCGAATGTGCTGTTCGTGACCGTGATGGCGACCAACGCGCCGTTCGTCGGGCGCGGGTGAGGGGGCAGACTGCTTCCGGCGTCGCCGTTGAAGCGCCTCCGTCATTCCGGACGCAGCGAAGCGGAGCTCCGGAATCCATCGTAAAGCGCTGCGCTCTATGATGGATTCCGGATCGGCGCGGCTTCGCCGCTTGTCCGGAATGACGGTGAGGGTTTGACGCATGGCAGAGCCCGATGACAACGCCGTACCGGTCGCGCCGCGCGTCGCCCGCGCCTATACCCTCACCATCTGGGGCATCGCGCTCGGCATCCTCGTCTTCGCGACCGGCGTCGTCGCCTGGGCGCTGGCCGTGGGCAATGCGCAGCTGTTCAAGGACGGCGTCGACTGGGTCTATGACGTCGCGCTCTACGGCGTGGCGGCGGTCGTGTTCGGGCGCGATGCCCGGGCCGAGCGGCTGGCGGCGATCGCGATCGGGGCGGTGATGGCGGTAGCGGGCCTGCACACGCTCTACGACCTCGCCGCCAAGATCATCACGCCGCGGCCGATCGAGATCTGGGCGCTGGGCTTCTCCGCCGGCAGCGCGGTGGTGATCGCGGTGCTCATCGTGGGCGTGCTCTGGCGCTTCCGGGGAGAGGAAAATCCCGTCATCAAGGCGACCTGGCTGTCCTCGCGCAACGACGTGATCTCGACCACCGGCTTCGCGCTGCTCGGGCTCGCGGCGCGCGTCGCCCCCGTGCGCTGGCCGGAATATGTCTTCGATCTCTTCGTGGCCGGGCTTTGCTTCCAGGCGAGCTGGGCGATCTGGCGGTCGCTGCGGACGAAGCCTGCCGATCCGTCTGTGCACAACAAGGCGGCGACAGCCCCGGCAGCCGGGCTATAAAGGCGGCCTGCCGTCCCGGGAAAGCCGCCCCATGTCGATCGCCGAGAAGCTGCCCTCCATCCTGATCGCCAATCGCGGCGAGATCGCCTGCCGCGTCATCCGTACGGCCAGGCGCCTGGGCCTGCGCACCATCGCCGTCCATTCCGACGCCGATGCGGAGGCGCTGTTCGTGCAGATGGCCGATGAGGCCTACCGGATTGGCCCGGCGCCGGCCCGCGAGAGCTACCTCGATGCGGCCAAGATCCTCGCGGTCGCCAAGGAGGCGGGCGCCGCCTGCATCCATCCGGGCTACGGTTTCCTCTCCGAGAACGCCGATTTCGCCGAGGCCTGCGCGCAGGCCGGCATCGTCTTCGTCGGGCCCCCTGCCTCCGCCATCCGCGCGATGGGCCTGAAGGACGCCGCCAAGGCGCTGGTCGAGAAAGCGCATGTGCCGGTGGTGCCGGGCTATCACGGGGCCGAGCAGGGCGTCGATTTCCTGGCGACGGAAGCGGCGCGCATTGGCTACCCCGTGCTGATCAAGGCGGTTGCGGGCGGCGGCGGCAAGGGCATGAAGAAGGTCGACCGCCCGGAGGATTTCGCGGATGCGCTGACCAGCGCCCAGCGCGAGGGCCAGAGCGCCTTCGGCGACGGGCGCGTGCTCGTCGAGAAATATGTGCTCTCGCCGCGCCATGTCGAAATCCAGGTCTTCGGCGACAGCCATGGCAATGTCGTCCATCTGTTCGAGCGGGACTGCTCGCTGCAGCGGCGCCACCAGAAGGTGATCGAGGAGGCGCCGGCGCCGGGAATGACGGACGAGGTCCGCGCCGCCATGGGCAAGGCCGCGACCGAAGCGGCGAGGGCCGTGGGCTATGTCGGCGCTGGAACGGTCGAGTTCATCGCCGACGGGCGCGAGGGCCTGCGCGCCGACCGCTTCTACTTCATGGAGATGAACACGCGGCTCCAGGTAGAACATCCGGTGACGGAAGCGATCACGGGGCTCGACCTGGTCGAACTGCAACTGCAGGTCGCGGCCGGCGAGCCGCTGGGTTTCTCGCAAGCGGATGTCACCGCGACCGGCCACGCCGTTGAGGCCAGGCTTTACGCCGAGGATCCGGAAAAGGGCTTCCTGCCCTCGACCGGTAAGCTCTGGGCGCTGCAATTCCCGGAAGGCGAAGGCATCCGTATCGATACCGGCGTCGAGGCCGGCGACACGGTGACGCCGTTCTACGATCCCATGATCGCCAAGGTCATCGCCCATGGCGCGACGCGGACTGAGGCGCTGGACCGGCTCGGCGCGGCTCTAGGTGAAACGGTCGTCGCCGGGCCCCGCACCAATCTCGCCTTCCTCAAGGCGCTGACGGAGGCTCCCGGCTTTCGCGAAGGGCCCTTCGACACCGGCTTCATCGAGCGCAATAGCGCGGCGCTTGGGGCAGAGCCCCAGCCGCTGGACGCGGCTGCCGTGGCGGCGGCCGCGCTCCAACTCGAGGAGGAGCGCGAGCTTGCCTGCGTCCTGCAGGCGGCCGAGCGCGTCGATGGCGAGCATCGGTCGCCCTGGCTCGTGGCCGATGCCTTCTCGCTGATGCCGCGTCCCGCCATCGGGCTGCCGCTGCTGGTCGATGGCGAGCGGGTCGAGGCGCAGATCGAGTGGCATCAGGATGGCGCGCGCGTCAGCCTGCCCGGCCATGAGATCGACGAGGGCGAGCACGAGATCGCGCTGGCGCAAGGGGAGCGCGGCACCTGGCTGGCGCTGCATCGCGGCCGGCAGACATCCGTGTCGCTGTTCGACCCGTTCAGCGTCGATCTCGATGCGGCGGCGGGTTCGGGCGGCGTCATCAAGGCGCCGATGCATGGCAAGCTGATCGCGCTGTTCGTGGCAGCCGGGGACTTGGTGGTGAAGGGCCAGAGGCTCGCCATCGTCGAGGCGATGAAGATGGAGCATGTGCTGGTGGCGCCGCGCGACGGCACGGTCAGCGAAGTCGCGGGCGAGCCCGGTGCGCAGGTCGCCGAAGGTGCGAAGGTCGTGGTGCTCGGCGAATAGCCGGAGTCGCTTGCGGTCGTTCTTTCGCAAACCGGGTGAGCAGCTTGCGTCATTGCGAGCGTAGCGAAGCAATCCAGAACCGCCCCTCGACGCCCCGTGGATTGCTTCGCTACGCTCGCAATGACGGTAGGCGGAGGCTTTACCCCAGCCGCCCGACGACCGGGAACTGCTCGACCTCGTAGATCTGGCCGGAGACCGGAGCGCTCTCCTCCGACAGCCAGAAGGCGGTATGGGCGGCGATCTCGTCGGGCTGCATGATGCGGCCGCTCGGCGCCTGGCGGAGGGGGACCTCGTTCTCCCAACCGGGCTTGCGGCCCTCGCGCTGCTGGGTCGCGTCCTCATTGGCAGTGAAGGTCCAGCCGACATTGAGCTGGTTGACCCGGATGCGCTCGGGCCCCAGCGCGTCGGCAAGGTTGCGCGTCATCGTCATCAGCGCGCCCTTGGACATCGAATAGACGGTCAGGTTGGACAGCCCGCACCAGGCGTTGAGCGAGCCGACGGTGACGATCGCGCCGGCTGAGCCCTGCGCGCGGAAGGCGCGGATCGCCGCCTCGGCGCAAAGCAGCGGGGCGCGCGTGTTGACCGCGAACATATGGTCGAAGAACGCCGCCGTCGTTTCGCCGATGACGCCGCGCGGATAGATGCCGGCATTGTTGACGAGGCCATCGATGCGGCCGAAGGCCTTCACGGTCGCATCGACGATGGCCTGCGCCGTGGCAGGGTCGGCGAGGTCGCCGGTTGCGCCCTGTGTGGCCGGACCGAGATGGCCGCAGGCGGCGTCGACCTCGTCCTGGTCGCGGCCATGAATCAGGACGTTTGCGCCATCCGCGACGAGGCGCTGTGCCATGGCGTAGCCGATGCCGTTCGACGAGCCGGTGACGAGGAAAGCCTTGCCTGAAAGTCCGCGCATGTCTGTCTCCGTTCCATTCCTGGTCCTGTCGGCGATCCTGCATCATCGTCTTGGCGAGCACGGCCAGGCAATCCAGAAGGGCTCACCCGCTCGCTCGGATTTTTTGCTGTGCTCGCCATGACGGTTCACCATCGCATCTGTGGAGAAACGCCACTGTGGAGAAACGCCACGAGCGCTGGTCGGGTTGCGTCGTCGGCATTAGGTTGCGCGCCATGGCTCTCCATCTGCTCAAGCTTTGCGTCGGCGCCGAATCGATCGGCGATCTAGAGGAGTGGATCGAGGAGCGGCTGACGCTGGAGCGGCGGCTCGGCCGCCCGGCGGAGCAGATGCACACGACCCGCATGGTGCCCAAGCGCCTCGACGAACTGCTCGACGGCGGTTCACTCTACTGGGTGATCAAGGGCCAGATCGCGGCGCGCCAGCGGCTGACCTCGATCCGCCCCTTCACCGATGGCGACGGCATTGGCCGCTGCCACCTCGTGCTCGAGCCGGTGGTGGTGGCGCTGGAGCCACGTCCGTGCCGCCCGTTCCAGGGCTGGCGCTATCTCACCGACAAGGACGCGCCGCGCGACATCGACGGCCGCAGCGGCGATCTCGGCGCCATGCCCGAGGAGATGCGGCGGGAGCTGGCGGGGTTGGGGCTGCTGTAGCGCGCTGGCTTGGCGGCGCCGTCGCCGATCGCTATCTTAAGCCCTCTGTCGAAGGGGGCGTCATGTCGAAAACCACATCGATCTCACTCGGCGATCATTTCAGCAGTTTCGTGGGCGAGCAGGTGGAGACCGGCCGCTACGGCTCGGCGAGCGATGTCGTGCGCGCCGCGCTGCGTTTGCTCGAGGACCATGAGGCCAAGGTCAAGGCGCTGGAAGACGCCCTGATCGAGGGTGAAAGGTCAGGGCAGCCGCGTCCCTTCGACAATGAAGCGTTCAAGGCGCGGATGCGCGCCCGGAATGGCTGAGCCGATTCGCTACCGACTGTCGCCTCGTGCGGAAGCCGACCTCGAAGACATCTGGTCCTACACTGCCGAGCGTTGGTCACCGGCGCAGGCGGAACGGTATCACGCCATGATCGTAGACGGCTTCGAGGGGCTCGCGTCCGGCGAAAAGCGCGGCCGCCCGAGCGACATTCGTGCCGGATACCTGAGCTATCCGGTGGGATCGCATCTTGTGTTCTACACGGTCTCGGAGACGGGGTTGGACGTCATCCGCGTGCTTCACCAGCGCATGGACGTCAGCCGCCATCTGTGACGGTGCCTGCCGTCACACTGCGATATTGTCGATCAGCCGCGTCGCGCCCAGCCGGGCCGCCACCAGGAGCCTGATCGGGCCGTCGGCCAGCGAGGTCACCGGCGCCAGCGTGTCGGCGTGGCGGGCTTCGAGGTAATCGAGCTCGAAACCGGCCGCGATGATCTCACCCTGCGCCTCGCTCACCGCCCTGAACAGGTCGTCGCGGTTGCGGATGCGCACGGCCAGCGCCTGCATGGCGGCGTGCAGCAGTGGCGCCAGCGCGCGATGCTCGGGCGCGAGGTAGCGGTTGCGCGAGGACATGGCGAGCCCGTCGGGCTCCCGGAAAGTCGGCAGCGGGACGATCTCGATGCCGAGGTCGAGATCGGCGGCCATGCGCGTCACGACCTTGAGCTGCTGGTAGTCCTTCTCGCCGAAAACGGCGAGATCGGCGCGCGACTGGGTAAAGAGCTTGCAGCAGACCGTGGCGACACCCTCGAAATGGGTCGGCCGGAAGCGGTCGTCGAGGCCGACCGCCGCGGGCCCGAGCTGCAGCACGCGCGTCGCGAAGCCGGCGGGGTACATCTCCTCGACGGACGGGAAGAACACCGCATCCGTGCCGGCCGCTATGAGCTGGGCGCAATCATCGTCGAAGGTGCGCGGATATTTCTTGAAATCCTCATGCGGAGCAAACTGCGTCGGGTTGACGAAGATCGAGACGATCACCCGCCGCGCATGGCGCTGCGCCTCCCTGACGAGGGCGATATGCCCTTCATGCAGCGCTCCCATCGTCGGCACGAGGCCGACTTTGTCGCCAGCCGCATGCCAGCCCGCGACGGCCTGACGCATGGCGGCGACGGTCTCGAAGATCGCGATCCCGGTCATCGGCGTTGTCCCTCGTCCAGAGCGGTCATCTGCCGCTGATCGCCCGTGGCGGTGACGGGTAGCAAATGTCCCGGCGATGGCCAATATCAGAGGCATGACAGACAAGACCGACAGGGCCGTGGGGAAGACAGCGAGCGCCGGCATCGCCGCTGGCCGCTCGGCGCCGGGAGAGATCGACCGCTTTCTGGGCGCGGCGAAGCAGCTCGCGCCGCTGGCGACCGGGCAGGCGGGGCGCCTCGTCTTCGCGCTCGATGCGACGATGAGCCGCCAGCCGACCTGGGATCTCGCCTGCTCGCTGCAGGGGCGCATGTTCGAGGTCGCGGCGACGAGCGGGGGGCTCGCCGTGCAGCTGGTCTATTTTCGCGGGCTGGCCGAGTGCCGGGCCTCGGGCTGGGTCGGCGAGCCGCGCCGCCTCAACGGGCTGATGGCGGGAATCGCCTGCCAGGGCGGCCAGACCCAGATTGCCCGCGTGCTGAAGCATGTCCGCGACGAGGCGAAGGCCGTGCCGGTCCGTGCCTTCGTGCTGGTCGGCGATGCGATGGAGGAGGATGCGGACGCGCTCGCCGGTCTGGCGGGCGAGCTGGGGCTGCGCGGTATTCGCGGCTTCCTGTTCCAGGAAGGCCACGACCCGGCCGCCAGCGCGGCCTTCGCGATGATGGCGCGGCTGACCGGCGGGGCGCATGCCCGTTTCGACGTGAACGCGCCCGATTCCCTGCTCGACCTGCTGCGGGGCGCCGCCGCCTACGCAGCCGGTGGTCGGGAGGCGATGCTGAAGCTCGCCGGCGGCAGCCCCGGCGTTCGCGGGCTGCTCGGCGCGATGGATGGAGGCCGGCTGTGACCCTGCTCTACGGCGTCGCCGCAGTGCTGCTGTTCTGGTGGGTATCGAAGCTCTTCGCCAGCACCAACCCCAAGGTTCTGGTTCGCGCGGTCAAGGGCATCGGCGGCTTTCTGTCGCTCGGCGTCGCCGCGCTGCTGATGATGCGGGGCCGGCTCGACATGGCGCTGTTCGTCGGTGGCATCGGCGCCTGGCTGCTCGGCTGGAGCGCGACCGGGCCGGGAGGCATCCGGTTTCCGTGGAGCGGGTCATCGGGCGAGACGCCGGGCGCGCGCTCGAAGGTCGCCTCGGTCCTGCTGGCGATGGAGCTCGACCATGACAGCGGCGGCATGACCGGCACCGTCAGCGGCGGCGCCTTCGCCGGGCGCAACCTCGACGATCTCTCGCTGCCCGAGCTCGCCGCGCTGATGCGGGAGTGTCTGGCGGCCGACCCCGAAGGCGCGCGGCTGCTAGAGGCTTATCTCGACCGCCGGTCGCCCGGCTGGCGTGAAGACGCTGATCGTCACGCAGACGCGGGGCAGGGCCGCGCGGCGGGCTCGGGCGCGATGTCGCATCAGGAGGCCTACGAGATCCTGGGGCTTCAGCCGGGGGCGGGAGAGGAGGCGATCCGCGAGTCCCATCGCGCCCTGATGAAGCGCATCCACCCGGATGCCGGGGGCACCAGCGGACTTGCCGCTCGCGTCAACCAGGCCAAGGACGTCCTTTTGAAGTGAGCTGCCGGCCGGGAACGGGAAGGTCTGGTACGACATGTCGGCGATCCTTGTCCTTGTCCGTCAGCCGCGGGTGGCGAAGCAGGCGAAGCCGTCGCGCTTGAGCTTGGCGCAGGCGTTCTGGGCATCCTTGGAGTCGTCGAAGCCGGCGAAGCGGGCGCGGAAGAGGGTGGACCCGCCCTTCTCGACCTTCTCCGTCACGGCCGTGGCGTCGGCGAGCGGGCCGGCGGCCTTGGCGCGGGCGCGGGCCAGGATGTCCCTGGCCTTGGCCTCGTCGTCGGTGGCCCCGAGCTGGATGATCCACTTGCCGGTGCTGGCGACGGAGGGGCGGCTTTCCTGAGCCCTGGCGGGTTCCGGAGCCTTCTCGGCGACCTTGGCGAGCGTGGTGACGCCGGCCTCCGCGACCTTCTCCGCCGGGGCTGCCGCGACCTTCAGGACGGGCTTCTCCTCAGGCTCGGCGACCTTCGCGATCGAGGAGGTCACGTCGACATTGGCGGGCGGACGCATGATCTTGCCGTCGGCGGCGGGTGCGCCGATCGACCAGCGCATGGCCGAGGGCGTGGTCGTGGCGGTGACGGGGCGCATGCCGGAGATCTGCAGCGGCGGTGCGCCGACGCTGACGGGACGCGGCGGGGCGATCGGCGTGGTGGTCGCGACTGGAGCATAGGCGCGGGCGGCTGCCGGGAGCGGCGCCTCCGCCTCGATGCGCGGACGGGCGACCGGCAGCGGAGCGGCCTCGGCGACGACGGGTGCGGCTACGCGGTGACGCTCCTGGACGCGCTCGACGGGGCGCTCTTCGGGCTCGGGCGCTTCCGCGACCATGGTGGAAGCGCGGCCGCCGGTCGCAGCCTTGGGCAGGTTGGCCATGACGAGGTCGGCCATGATCTTGTCGCGCGAGGCGCCCGAGCGGCCGCCGAGCACGACGGACACGACATGGCGGCCATCGGCCTTGGCCGAGGTCATCAGGTTGAAGCCGGAGAGGTTGGTGTAGCCGGTCTTGATGCCGTCCACGCCCTCGATCCGGCCGAGCAGCTTGTTGTGGTTGCGATAGGCGCCGCCGGCATAGTTGAACACGCGCGTCGAGAACATCGGGTAGTAGCGCGGGAAGCGCTCCTGGATGGCGCGGGCGAGGATCGTGAGATCGCGCGCCGTGGTGATGTTCGGCGGGCTGTGGGGCAGGCCGTGGGGATTGTAGAAAGCCGTGCTGCGCATGCCGAGCGAGCGCGCCCGGGCGGTCATCATGCGGGCGAACTCGTCTTCCGAGCCGGCGACGTTCTCGGCGATGGCGACGGCGACGTCGTTGGCCGATTTGGTGACCAGCGCCAGGATGGCGTCGCGGACCTCGATCGTCTCGCCAGGCGCGAAGCCGATCTTCGAGGGAGCCTGACGCGCCGCATAGGCGGAGACCGTCAGCTCGGAATTCATGTTGAACTTGCCGCGCTCGAGCTGCTCGAACAGCAGGTAGAGCGTCATCACCTTGGTGATCGAGGCGGGGATGCGCGGGGCGTCCTCATTGACCGCATGCAGCGTGCGGCCGGACTTCACGTCCACGACCATCGCCGCATAGGGCGGCGCGTAGCCGCCACCGGCAGGACGACGCTTCTTGCGCGCCGCTTCGGCCGGAGAGACCGCCGCAATCGCGACCGCGACGATACCGATCATTCCGACGAGCGCGCGAAGACGCACGCGCCGGGACCCAACGCAACTGAAAGCCATGCAACCCGCCTCAACCAGAACTCACGTCCCGGTCCCAGCGCCCGCGTCTTCTGACGTGGCATATGGGACACAGTTTTGGAGGTTAGGACGATGCGGTTACGGAGCCGTTAAAAGGCTAACGATCTTCGCCGACGGCGGTGGCGCGAGCAGGGCGCGTCTGACGCGCTGCACCATGCTCTTGACATCCATGTTGCGCTGCACAATATGACAACAGTCCCGGTGATGAACGCTATTCATCTGACCTTGGGGCGCCAAACCCGGGCCTGAGGGCTCGTCAGCAAGAGGGCGGCATTCGCGTGCCGAGGGAAGAAACATGATCCAGCAGTTCGAGACGATCCAGAAGGCCTCCAAGGAGAACGTCGATGCGGCCCTGAAGGCCTTCGGCGCGACCTCCAAGAGCGTGCAGACCATCGCCGTCGAGGCCACCGATTACGCCAAGAAGTCGTTCGAGACCGGCACGGCTGCGCTCGAGAAGCTCGCCGCCGTCAAGACCCTCGACAAGGCGATCGAGATCCAGACCGACTACGTCAAGACCGCTTTCGAGGGCGCCGTCGCCCAGATGACCAAGATGGGCGAACTCTACACCTCGCTCGCCAAGGACGCCTACAAGCCGTTCGAGGGCATCGTCGCCAAGGCCGTTCCGGCCACCAAGTGAGCTGACGCCGCGCTGCCCGCAAGGGCGGCGCCGGCTCGCTGACACGATAACAAGCCCGGCCCTGCGGCCGGGCTTTTTCTTTGCGCCGACGCCGGGCCCCATGCTGCGCTGCAGCAGCTGGAAGCCTCTTTGAACCGATTGAAAACTGGCGCGAGGAGGCGCATGTCTTGGGCCATCGCTGCGGCGCGCCGCGGCTTGCAAGCCAGTGGTTCACATCCGATGCTCGACAAAGCCATCCCGCCGCGCACCCTCAGGCTGAACGCGATCGACAATGTCGCGGTCGCGGTAGATCCCGTCGATGTCGGCGTGACGGCGGCCGGCGTGACAGCGCTGAAGCGGATTCCGCGCGGCCATAAGCTGGCGCTGAGCCCGATCGCGATCGGCGAGCCGATCCGCAAATTCGGCCAGATCATCGGCTTCGCCACGGTCGACATCCCGCCGGGCGAATGGGTGCATGAGCACAACACCGGCTTCCACGCCTTCGAGCGCGATTATGCCTTCTGCGCCGAGGCCAAGCCCGAATTCGTGCTGCCCGTCGAGCAGCAGGCGACCTTCGAGGGATTTCGCCGGGCGAACGGCAAGGCCGGCACGCGCAATTATGTTGGCATCCTCACCTCGGTGAACTGCTCGGCCTCGGCCGCCCGCTTCATGGCCGAGGAGGTCAAGCGTTCGGGACTCCTCGCCGACTATCCCAATGTGGATGGCGTCATCGCGCTGACCCACGGCACCGGCTGCGGCATCGACTATAATGGCGAGAGCTTCGAGGTGCTGAAGCGCACGACCTGGGGCTATGCCTGCAACCCGAACATGGCCGCCGTGCTCGTCGTCGGGCTCGGCTGCGAGGGCTTCCAGATCAAGCGCATGAAAGACGCCTATGGCGTTGAGGAGAGCGATGTCTTCCGAACCCTCACGATCCAGGAGACGGGCGGCACGAAGAAGGCGGTCGCGGCCGGGATCGACGCCCTGAAGGTGATGCTGCCGATCGCCAACCGGGCCAGGCGCGAGACCGTGCCGGCCTCGGAGCTGATGCTGGCCCTGCAATGCGGCGGCTCGGACGGCTACTCCGGCATCACCGCCAATCCGGCGCTGGGCAAGGCCGCCGATCTCCTCGTCGAGAACGGTGGCACGGCGATCCTTTCCGAGACGCCGGAGATCTATGGCGCCGAGCATCTTTTGACGCGCCGCGCCGCCACGCGCGAGGTTGGTGAGAAACTCGTCGGCATCATCAAATGGTGGGAGGACTACACGGCCCGCGCCCGGATGGACATGAACAACAACCCGTCGCCCGGCAACAAGGCGGGCGGGCTGACCACCATCCTGGAGAAGTCGCTGGGCGCCGCCGCCAAGGGCGGCACCAAGACGCTGGCCGCCGTCTACAACTACGCCGAGCCGGTGACGTCCAAGGGCTTCGTCTACATGGATACGCCCGGCTACGATCCGGTTTCGGCGACGGGGCAGGTCGCGGGCGGGGCCAATATCCTTGCCTTCACCACCGGGCGGGGCTCGGCCTATGGCTGCAAGCCGACGCCCTCGGTGAAGCTCGCCACCAACACCCCGATGTATCTCAAGCAGACCGACGACATGGACCTCAACTGCGGCGACGTGCTCGACGGCGTCACGCTGGAGGCCAAGGGCCAGGAGATCTTCGACTATCTGCTGAAGGTCGCCTCGGGCGAGCCCTCGAAATCCGAGGCGATGGGCTATGGCGACGCGGAGTTCGTGCCCTGGCAGATCGGCGCGACGATGTGAGGGGCGGGGAATCGGCGCACGATCGGATCATGCGCTCTCCTTGGCCGGCGCTGCTCTCCAAAAGTTTCGGTGATACACAAAGCCGGGCTCGCGCCCGGCTTTTTCGTTGGCGATCTTGAACCGTGACGCGGTCTGAAATGACCATGTAACGATGCCGCGCCAGGAGACAGGTCCGGCTCGCTCTCTCCCTTCGCCTGAGGTTTGCTATGAAGACCCTTCTGCTCGTCACCGTCCCGCGCATCCTGCTCGGGCTGCTCTTCCTTGTCTCCGCTGTCGACGGCTTCTGGTGGCTCGCCACCGGGACGCATCTGATCCACCCGCCGACCAGCGCGCGCGGGCTCGCCTTCGAGGAGGCGCTGCAAAATGCCGGCTTCTTCTGGCCGCTGCTGAAGAGCGTCAATCTGCTCGGCGCCTTGAGCCTGCTGACCAATGTCGCGCCCGCGCTGGGGCTCGCCCTGATCGCGCCGGTCATGGCGGTGATCGTGCTGTTCCACCTCGTCATCAATCCGCAGGGCATCCCCGTCGCGGTGATTCTGGTGGTGCTGGGGTCGCTCCTGGTCTGGGCCTACCGCGATCGGTATGCGGCGCTGCTGCGCTGAGGCGTGGTAGGCCGCGCTGCCGTCATTGCGACCGAACACAAGCA
>NNBT01000192.1_pt1 | contig 41157 bp, 24 predicted proteins | sample 1173831 | NCBI WGS metagenome assembly NNBT01 (sample SAMN07173936, study PRJNA388173) | plant metagenome | isolation source: symbiotic tissue sample KVJ10 | place: Norway: Troms, Kvaloya island | reverse complement strand
GAATATGGAAGAATATTCCGATTCAAATTCTGCCCAGGGTATTAAATCAGCCATGATTACCCACCGATTATCTGATGACAACTTTCCCTCAAATGGCAGGTCAAAGTCTGACGGTGGAATTGGAGTTGATTCTTCTCTTCGGTACATAGTGCCTAATAATACCCTACGCCGCTTTTTTCCACAGTGATGCAAGTATTTTGAGCTATTTTACCTCCTTGTCTTGCACCTGAATATACTTCTAGAGTCTAATAATTTAGATACTGTCACCTTTTCTTTATTTTTCAGCAACCCCTAACTATCTATTCTGGCTAATAACAATCAGACTGGTGTGTGTAACAGAACTTACGCAAAATCATGAAAAAACGAACCACAGAGGGCGCAGAGGACACGGAGAAATAAGAGTTTCAGAAAGCTCTTGCGTAAGTCCTATGTAACAACCGACCATTACTGTGCGTGCTTAACGAACGCTTGCTAAAAGTTCTCTCTTGAGAAACGCTAGGCGGGTATGTCATCATACTTAAATATGTTCTTTTTGGGTGCGTAAGCTGTTAATCGTTGCGGTTAAAACTAGGAAAATTGCCAAAACCAATACGGTATTTCTGAGCATTGAGTTATCAAAATGCTTGAGTGCGATCGCTACTAATGCCCAGACTGTTACTCCTGTATAAGCGATGTCTCGACGCTGGATGACTATAACTGCTGCAACTGCTGTTGCTATCAATGCCATGATGAGAGTCCAGATTACAGCAGAAATCCCCCAACCGTTCCACCCGTGAAAATCCAAGGCACACGCTACATTGACAATGGTCGCCACGCTAATCCAACCTAGATAAATGCTAATTGGGAAGTGAATACACCATTTTTTCAGCCGAGGTACACGCGATTTGCCAATTTCTAACTGCACATAAACACCAATTAGCGGCAACAGAATCAAGAGCATTGCAATTATAGAAATAGCAAAAAACCGAGACAAAAACAGATACACCCAGATACTTTGAGCAACACAGGCGATCGCCAACAGATAACCTGTCTTACGTAAATCAGGCTCATCTCGTTGATTAGGTAGAACTTGGTATACCCCAAAAGCAAACAACCCCAGGTAAATCAGCCCCCAAATTGCAAAGGCGTAATTGGCAGGGATAATCAAGACATTTTTAAACAAAGTATTGGAAATTTCCCCGATGCTAAGTCCATTGAGCGGAAAAATGTTCGATACTACGTTGATAAAGAAAGCACCAAAGATTGCAGCCAAAGTAACAAGCTGCCGCCAAAGATCCCGGTAATTGCCTCTTGTGGACTGCTGCATAGGATGTTAACTCATAATCTTTTGTGCTTTCTTTCAGCTTACATCTGAAAAAGAGTGATGCTGCATATAAGCCACAGTCATATCTAGCAAGTTAATCAGGAGTTAAACTAATTATTGACCTCACTGCTTTTAAGATACTGTCCATGCAGCTACTTCAAACTACCGACAAAGATTTTTCTGCCAAATTCAAAACCCTTGTAAGCGATCGCCGGGAAGTTACAGTTGATGTTAGTGGGACAGTACGCGAGATTCTAGCTGATGTCAAAGTGCGTGGTGATGCCGCAGTTAAAGACTATACTAGCCGCTTCGATCGCAACAATCTCCAATCTTTGCATCTTAGCGAAACCTTTATTGCCGAACACGCAGCCCAATGTCCTGCCGATGTCTTGGCGGCGCTGGAATTTGCTGCTGAAAGGATTGTGGCTTTCCATCAAAAACAACTACCGCAAGATATTGGCTACACCGATGCAGTGGGGGTAAAACTGGGATTGAATTGGGTGGCGCTGTCGCAAGTGGGAATTTATGTACCAGGGGGACGGGCTAGCTATCCAAGTTCTTTGTTGATGAATGCTTTACCAGCCAAAATTGCTGGTGTTGAAAGAATTGTTATGACAGTACCGATGCCCGGTGGTGAGATTAATCCTGTTGTATTGGCTGCTGCTCAAGTTGCTGGTGTGACAGAAATATATGGCATTGGTGGGGCGCAAGCGATCGCAGCATTAGCTTATGGTACAGAAAGCATTGCCCCGGTAGATAAAATTGTTGGCCCTGGTAATGCTTATGTTGCTGAAGCCAAGCGCCAAGTCTTTGGCACTGTTGGCATTGATAGCATTGCTGGCCCTTCAGAAATTTTAGTGGTAGCCGACAGCCAAAACAACCCAGATTGGATTGCCTGGGATTTACTATCGCAAGCAGAACACGATCCTAATGCCCAATCAATCTTAATTACTGATTCCGAAATCTTCGCGCAACAAGTAATCAAGGCTGTTGAGAAAATTCTCACCGATTTACCCACCAGAAAAGTTGCCAGTGCAAGTTGGCAAAATTATGCAGCCGTGATTCTGGTTAGCGATTTAGCCGAGAGTATACCACTGCTCAATCAACTAGCTCCAGAACATGTGGAATTGTGTGTGGACAACCCGCAACTGCTTGCCAATCAAATTAAGTGTGCCGGCAGCGTGTTTTTAGGACGCTATACTCCAGAAGCGATTGGCGATTATTTAGGAGGCCCCAACCATGTACTGCCAACTGCCCGTTCTGCCCGCTTTGCTTCTGGTTTGAGTGTCTACGACTTTCTCAAACGAATTACTTTTTTAGAATGTGACAAACAATCATTACAGACGATAGGCAAAGCAGCTGTCACCTTAGCAGAAGCAGAAGGTTTGCCAGCCCATGCAGGTAGTGTATCTGTACGCTTGCAATAATCATAAATCATCACCAAGACGCAATAAATTGCCAGACTAATTATTGTAGAGACGGCGATTCATCGCGTCTCTTGCCTAAGAGGTTGTTTGAAAAGTGGTTGGCTGTGATTTTAGGCACTTATTGATCCCCCCAACCCCCCTTAAAAAGGGGGGCGAAACCTTTCAAAGTCCCCCTTTTTTAAGGGGGATTTAGGGGGATCTAGAATGTTTTGTTACCAAGAAAAGGACTTTTCAAACATCCTCTAAGAGCATGAGGGAGCATCTACATTTGACATTGATTAAAAGGTTCTCGAATAAAATAGAGTGCATCGCGTTTTTGAACTTCCATACCGCCTCTATTCCAGCTTCCCCAACGAGTTATAAATTTTTTCTTGCGATCGCGACGTTCAATCGCAACAGTAAAATTATTACGGAGTTCCCGATAACATCCATCTAAATTCGTCAAGGTCAAATCCAGTGCTGGGATATTAAATTTATTCTCCCCTTTATTGACAACAAAGAATCCTTCACTGCCCCGCTCCATGCCATAAAGTTTCCTGGGAAAACCTCAAATTCTTCTTTGTCGATTTCTGCGATCGCTTATACGAAGGCAAGAGGTAGGAAACACGATAGTAGTCGCTACAGACTTGAGAGTAGTTGCTCAGTGACTAAGGAGCAGAGGGGAATGGCACTAAGTTAAGACACAGCCCTTGCCGTGAATGGTTCCCAGCCTGAAGGCTGGGAACCCATTCTGGGAGGCTCTGCCTCCTCTTTCTTGACGAGAGGCAGAGCCTCTCTGAATACATTCCCAGTCTTAAGACTGGGAACGAGACTACACAAGCTTTTAGGCTTTTCTTAGTGCCATTTGGAGCAGAGGGAAAGAGACTATTGCTTTGCTGTGCTACTTAGCATTAGCTTGGCAACATTCTATTAAAGGTTGTTTAGCTAAATTCTCTAAATCTACGGATTGAAGCAAATTCATCCACTCCACTGCTAGAGTTGGATCTTCAGGTTTGCTAAGACGTAATTCAGCCAAAGTAGTCACAGTATCGTACCAAATACCATTCTCGGCATAAAGGTTTACCCGTTGCTGAGGAGTTGCTTGCTTCAAACTATCTACTAATTGAGGATTTGGATTGACTCGTTGCACCCATCCTTCCACATACTCTCGTTCTGGAGGTTGTTGTGGATTGCAAATGACTTTTATCTTAAAAAACCAGTGATACATCTTGTCTATTTGCAATGGGTTTTCATTTAAGCGAATGCTAACAATTCCTGGTACTTCTGGTATTGTTACTATTGTTCGGTAAAGAGTTTGACTTGATTTACCTGACTCATCTTTGACAACAAATTCAATGGAATCAATTAGAGACTTTTGATAAGGGACAAAAAACCAAAAAGTTGGATATTCCTCATTCGTCATGCCCCAAACTTTAGTAACAGCAACAGCTTCTCTTTGCCCTTGATTTAATGTCTGTTTATATACAGGTGTAAGTGCAACTATAGACTGATTCCCAACACCACAACCACGACTTGCAGCCCCTCCGCGATCGCCTGCTGCACCCCTGTCGGGAGGAGGCGGAGGAGGCGAAAATTTCTTAGGAGTGGTGGCCGCAACTGGTGTCATCCAAATCATGGGAGAATAGCCGATAATTCCCCACAAAGCCATTCCCAATGCCGCGATTAATTGTATTTTTTGCCAATAGCTTTTCATCTGAATTCTGACTCCTGAATTCTGACTTCTTCAATATTAATTTTTAAATTTCATGTTTAAGTAAGTTGTAGCTATTAAACTATTAACTACTAAAGCCAACATAGCAGGAATTAGCGGAACCCAACAACTATATACAATTAAAAATATAAAACAGCTAACGTATAAACTGATAATAGCGATTCCTCCTGCCAAGCTTAAGTAAATGAATCGGTGCAGATAAGCAGTAAATAAACCGCCTAAAAAAGACCAACCCCAAACCCAAATTACCTCACCCCAAAGCGGCCAAGTCCACAATAGAGGTTGTCCGTCTAAAGCAGCCCTGAGCAGTTGACTGACCATTTGGGCTTGTAAAAACACTCCTGGTATTGCCTGTAATTTTCCTTGAGGAGTGATGTAGGGAGTTAACCAGTAATCACCAAAAGTTTCTGCTGTTGTGCCAATAATGACTATTTTGCCTTTAACTGCATCGGCATTGAGCTTACCTTTTAGCACTTGTTGCAAGGTCATACTTGGTGCGATCGCTTCTGGTGAAGGAGAAGAACGATAATTTAATAAAATTTGGTGTCCAAAAGCATCAACTCCTTGATAACCCCCGGTATGAGCTTCTATTGGTTTAAATGTCACCTTCCCTAATCGCCATGCGCCATCAGGGGTAAATTGCAACCGAATTCCCTTTGCGTACAGGTAACGCAGCGCCAGCTGAACATTCAAGGCATAGTGCGCAGTACAAGGAGATGAGGGCGCAGGAGTTAACGCTAACAGATGGCGACGCACAACATTATCTGAATCGATGGCAATATCGCTAAAACCTAGATTGTGTGAAGAAAGTTCTGGGGGTGGTTTCACACCTGGTTTTCCGGCTTGAGAATCGCTGAGTTGACACACTCCCACAAAGCGATCGCTTTTTCGCATCCTTGCTGCCAATGCTGGATAATTTTTATCCACCGGATAATCTCGGTATATATCCAAACCAATAACTTGTGCTTGAGATGCCTCTAATTTTTCTAACAGTTGGGCAAGTGATTTGTCTGACAACGAACCTTGAGGTTTTTCCGATTTTTGCGCCTGGACATCTTCTTCAGTCACAGTGACAATCAGTAGGCGTGAATCTGGTTTTTCAGGAGGGCGCAAGCGTACCAGTTGGTCAAATGCACTTAACTCTAATGTTTGCAGCACGCCCAAATACCGTATCCCGATTAATATTCCAGTTACTACCATGCTCGCCAGTAAGATCGATGAGAAGCCAAGCCGATTTGTGGTTCCTCTAACAGGCGTGGTTTGAGACAAAGATGCAGGAACATTGGGTGTATTTCTAAACAATTCCCGCCAATTCAACGGCATCTCAGCCGGATTTTGAAAGATGACAGGCAACCATGTAGCGCAGGGAAATTGGTTTTCTAACCCCTGTAATCTTTCTCGTGCTTCCCTGACGGCTAAATACAACGAGCCTCCCCGCGCAAAGGCTTCTAAAAAATACTTTAAAAACTGTTGCGCCACGCGATCGGGTACAGGTTCTCGCATGACGATAATTTGGGGAATATGTAAATCTGCAAACTCCCATGCCAATCCCAAGCCATCACAAGAATTGAAAATCGCTAGTTTTAGACCTCGTTCGACTGCCTTTTTCAAGGCATACTTTAACTGGCTAATTGTTAAACTTTCTGTTTGATTGATGTAGATTTTTCCTGTTTGATTCGTTTCCTGAGTGGAACTATGTCCGGCGAAAAATAGAATCTGCCAATTTTGTTCCCATAGTTGGTCAGTCAGGTCAAGGCATTGTGGTTCAACTAAAAAAGTGATATCTGTATTGGGTAACAAATTAAGTAGCGCCTGGTCTGCTTTGGTATCAATACCTTGACTGTTACCCAAAATCGCCAAGATTTTTACTTTGTCGGATGTAGTTGCTATGCGGTTAAGGTTGACTTGTTCGTAGCCAGGAGCGCTCAAAGCGATTTCCGCCTGGGGATAGCGTTCTATCAAATCCCAAAGATGCCAGGGAAATTTCTGTAATCGCAGGTCTTTGGTTTGTAAAAGCATCCGAATATTATCCGCAAGCATGAGTTTTTCTAACAATTTTTCGCGGATAGAACGAAAGGAATCGGAAGCAAGCCAAGTATTAAAACTTACTTTAAATTCCTCACTCACCTGCTGGCAGTATTCTAGGCTGGGGGCTTGGTTAAGTTCTTTAGCTAAACCAATCGGACGAGATGGCAGCCTTAAATTACGATAAATAGATTGCCAACGGTGATAATCGCGGAGAATTTCCGGGTTGGGGGGAAGTTCACCTGTGATTTCCACAGTCGGGCGGACATTTTCATCGCCAATCTGTAGGGTTACGGTAAACCCTTGTTCAAAGTTTCCCTCCCCTAACTTTAAGATGATTAACTTGTCCACAGCTAGTTCTCCCTAGATGTTGAGTGTACCCGTAGGGGCAGGACACTGCCCATTGGTGTCAACTTAAGCTCAAACCCTTGTATCACATATGCTTTACCCCACCCTAACCCTCCCCGTATGTATTGGCTACGGTGGGTGTACACACAAGTCTTTAAGAGTTGCCCCATAAGTTTTTGATCCCCCCAACCCCCCTTAAAAAGGGCAAAACCTCTCAAAGTCCTCCTTTTTAAGGAGGATTTAGGAGGATCTACAACATTTGGAACTGGATTTCCGGTTTCCCCCCTTTACAAGGGAAAATTGAGGGGGGTAATTCGACTTGTGTATACACCGTAGCCCTAAGGCATCGGGGAGGGGCGGTTTTGGGTTTAGACAAAACCGGGGTGAGGTGACGCTGTGAGTAACCATAAGTGAATGAACTCAATATCACGTCCTGACAAGGGTTTCAAGTTAAATTGACACGAATAGACACTGCCGTGCCCTTACACCCTGCTATATATATCTTGGTTGCTAAGTAGGTTGTTGTGTGTTGTGAAATTCAGTTTAAGAGTAAATAATAAAGGCAAAACGTGAAGATTTTTGAAGGTAAAACTTAAAACCGCAAAATTTCTCGGTCATAGTCTTCAGGTGTGGGTTCTATTTCCCAAACCAATCCTTCTCCTAGTTCCAAAATTACTTCCAAATACAACATATCTACAGGAGTTGTTGCCGTATCTTCATTATTTTCAAAAGCTTGTAAGTCTTCCGTTAGTAGTCGGAGCTTAAACCCAGCCGGAATTTGACCATCAAGAGTTGTACTTCGCAATTCAAAACGCCAAACATAATCCTCAGAAGCGCTTTTTGGGAAAATGCGTAACTCGTATGTTTGCTCTGCAATGATTATTTGCCGAGACAAGCCGAGAACTGGTTCTGCACTCCGCATTCCCACAGCTACTACAACGAATTCTCTTTTTTCCCATCCCCACTGTTGAGCTAAATTGGCTACTCCTGTCTGCAACCATTGCGGAATCGATCGCTGTATGAGTAAACCCTGACGCAGTTCATACAACTTTTTTCGCCAACCGCTATGTGCCAAGAGCGCACCCCAGAGTGAAAATGGAACTGCTAAACGTGGGAATTTCACATCGCGATCGCCCAATCTTTCTAAGAGGTTTTCTGCCTGGGTTTTGCTAATAGAATCTAAAGGTGCAATCTCAGCACGTAAGGCTTCTAGCTGATTAAGTTGGCGTGTAACCCACAGCACATTAATATCTGGAATTAAATCTTCTTTTTCCAAGCTGTAAGTGCGATCGCCAGCATCATAAACCCCTTTTGTTTTCAGAATTTGATGGGTTGTGTAGCCAAAAATCTTCATCCAGCCATCATCTGGATTAACTTGTACTGCTATGTAATAGTCAGCAACCCACTCTGGTATATCTACCCATTCTTGCTGTACGCGTAACTCATCGTCATCCATCGCCAAGGTGGGAATTAATACCAGGCGATCGCGATCGAAAGTAATAGCTGTGCCATTGACTACTTCCCAAAAACTCGGCAGTGCCGCACTGTTAGGATAAACCCTGGCGGTGGGAGCAATTTCCTCCTGGAACCAAGGCAAAAATGCTTGCAAGCATTTTTGATTTATCCACCCACGTTGACAAGCACCAGCTGTTGAGTATGGTTGTTCTTGCACTTCTGGAAATTGAGTAATTTCCAAGTATAAATGCTGTGAGTCAATAGTGAATGGGGCAGGTAGGTTCAACATAAATAATTTTAGAATGGCTCCATATAAAGGCCATATTTTAGGGAGACGGGAGAGACAAAATTATTTCTTGTCTACTGATTGAATCTGGGTATGGCTATATTGAACTTTGAGCCATTCCTCTAAACTTGTGTTTATGGCATCTACTACGTCGGATTTAGGGGAAATATGCAAGGTGTTTTGACTCCATTGCGTGAGAGTCAGAAGCAATGACTTTTTAATGCTGCTCAGGCGACGAGAAACAGTATATTGCTTAATTTCTAACTGGGCAGCAATTTCTTGTTGAGTCAGTTGTTGAACGTAGTAAGCTAGTAGTACTTTTTGGGACTCAGTATCGAGTGCAGCGATCGCTTGGGACAAAACTTGGTTTAACTGAGCTTGCTGCGATCGCATATTCACAGCTTCTTCCTGCTCAATAATTTCCGTTAGTAAAGATGTTTGCAAATCTACAGGCAATATATCTAATAAATTACCCTCATCTTCTTTGAGGGGAGCGTCTGCGGAAACAATCTGAGGATAGTGGAAAGTACGGACAGCTTTAGCAGCAGATAATACCCAGTTTTCTATAGTTTGCTGGTTGATTGCGGCAGTCGGCGAACTCAATCGGCTGAAACGTTCTGCATTATAAAGATGACTAATAGCCTCCCAAGTTTGAGCATCTGGCTTGGGAAGCTGACGAATTTTTGTATTGTCACCCGTGTAGAGTTCCTTAAAGCATTCCCAGGCTAAAACATAACTCTCGATACTTTCTTTGTTAAATCCGGCATTTTGTAATGACTGCACTAGTCGTTTGCGGCTGAGTTTATGCAATAATGCCCAGTCTGAGCAAATGTCTGCTTCCCGATGCAAGCGCAGTGCATCTTTGATAATCGATTCAAAAGTTAATTGTGCATAGGCTTTTAAATGCGAACTGTATTGAGGGTTGAAATTTTTGAGTATTTTGTTAATATGAGCGATCGCCATCTGAAAATAGTCTGCTACAGACGACTGCGTGGGAAAGTTGAGGGCAAATTTTCTGGCAGTCCAATAGCACACCTCTTGTAAGTAAGCAGAAAGATGTGCCAGTGCCACAGCACTAGATTCAGTCTGCCAAGCTTTATACCAGTAAAGTGCCCAAAAGGTATCTGATTTCTCAGTTGACGACTCTAGGCAAACTTTCATACTGCGTCGCAGTTTGGCATCTGTTGCCCAACCACTAAATTGATCTACATCAAATTGCACAAAGGTAGAAAAGATTTCAACAATGCCCTGTCGGGGTTGCATGGAATACTTGCCGCTGTTTGAAACATAGCCGATTTCAATTATACAACAATATAGCCAAAAGCTAATTCCTTACTGCGTAAGGATTTTACAGATTTTTCAAAAATTTTCCGATCCAAGTGCATAAAGACTAAAAGTCATCGTAGAGAGTGATATGCAGAGAAGTTCATTTAAAAAGATGCTTTCTTTGGGGAATAGCGGAATCATTGAATAAGTTCGTCAAATACAGAACAAAATTTCGATAGTTACATCTGCAAATTTATCCCACAAATATGCAACTTCTTAAAAGTTACCTAATTATCTCTGCATCACCTAATTAACAAAGAGAGAAAAACCATGTTAACTAATCAAAGCTGTCTAAAATCTTTTGGTTTAATTGAAGAACTTGACGAACAAGCTGCTGAAACAATTAGTGGCGGTTACGAAGTTTTTGAAGTTAAAAACAAAACGGGATACAATATCCCCTACACAGTCGATGGTAAAACAACAGGCGATCCATCACCTGGCTCCGATCGGATATGGACTGCGTACAGTGGAGGAATCATTGAATTTGACGCTGACGGTCGAACTGGCTACCAGCTATACAAAAAATACGATTTGGTCGAAGGAGGAGTGTATGAGTTCCAAGACAACATAAAAACTGATGGCAATCCCTATGATATCGATCTCTATCGGGTAGCTTAATCCGCAATTTTCAAGTGGATTTACTGATTTGAATTTTTGAGGTTAGATTGTCCTATCTCGGTTCAGATCGAAGAGCTAACTACTCAAAAATCTGGGCTAAAAAGCTGAATACAATATAAGGTCGGGGCAAGTGCCCCGATTTTTTTATGCATAAGGATTTGCCAGATTTTTCAAAATAATTATACTCAAAGTGCATAAAAACTAAAAGTAGTCGTAAAGAGGGTTATGGCAAGCACAATGACTTTTTAGCGCGTCACCCAAGCTATCAAAAGTCTGAACTGCAACTTCTTAAAAGTTGCCTAATTATCTCTGCATGACCTAATTAACAAAGAGAGAAAAGCCATGTTAACTAATCAAAGCTGCCTAGAATCTTTTGGTTTAATTGAAGAACTTGACAAACAAGCTACTGAAACAATTAGTGGCGGCTACGGGGTTTTTGAAATTAAAAACAAAACGGTATATAATGTCCCCTACGCTATCGATGGGACAGTAACAGGCGATCCAGCACCTGGCTCCGATCGTATATGGACTGCGTACAGTGGAGATGGATTAACCATTGAATTTGATGCTGACGTTAGAATTGACTACATAAAATTAAAAAAATACAATTTGGCCGATGGAGGAGTATATGAGTTTCAAAACAACTTAAATACTGACAATCCATATGATATCGATCTCTATTCCGTAGAACCTATCCCACTATTCTAAAAATCCCTACTTCTTTTTGTAAAATGTGCCTGAAAACCTTGATTTTTCGTTTTCAGGCTAATGTGCAATTTGAAAAAAATATTTACAAAATCACTGCCTAAACTCCAAATTATGGGTGGTGGATATTTGAATCGAATTCTTCAGCGCAAATGCTGAAATAAACAAGCTGTCACAAATCTGGGCTGACAAGCTAAACACTCCCATAAGTCTGATTTAAAAGCCCCGACCTTCTTTCTTCGCTACCAAAAAGCTTGAATATGAAATACCAAATAGTCCTCCAACACACTGAAGAAGACTGCGGTGCTGCAAGTCTTGCAACTATTGCCAAACACTACGGACGCACATTTACCCTCAACCGCGTTCGAGAAGCCGTAGGTACTGGTTCTAGAGGAACATCCTTGCTGGGATTGAAGCGGGGTGCAGAAGTGCTAGGATTCAATGCCCGCCAAGTTAAAGCCAGTCCCCAATTAATCGACCAATTAGATCAAGCTCCCTTACCAGCAATTATCCACTGGAAAGGCTACCACTGGGTCGTATTATACGGGCAAAAAGGCAAAAAATACGTCATCGCCGACCCTGGTGTTGGTATTCGTCATCTTACCCGTCAAGAGTTAATGGCGGGTTGGAATAATGGCGTCATGTTACTGCTGACTCCAGACGACAGTCGTTTTTATCAACAAGAATCAGATAAAATCGGCGGACTAGGAAGATATCTGCAACGGGTTTGGCCCTATCGTTCTATTCTCGCCCAAGCGATCGCTATTAACATCGCTATTGGACTACTTTCTTTGGCATCTCCCTTCATGATGCAACTCCTTACCGATGATGTCTTAGTACGAGGTGATACCCAACTACTAACTACTGTGGCAATTGGCGTTATCGCCATGAACTTAATTAGAAGCGCCATTAGTTTAGTCCAATCTCACCTTATCGGTCACTTCGGTCAAAGATTGCAATTAGGACTAATTCTAGAATACGGACGCAAACTCTTACATTTACCCCTATCCTACTTTGAAGGACGACGCAGTGGCGAAGTTGTCAGCCGCATTGCCGATGTCAAAGCCATCAATAACTTAGTTTCCCAAATTGTCTTGGGATTACCCAGTCAATTCTTTATTGCTGTAATTTCCTTGGGTTTTATGCTCTTTTACAGTTGGGAACTAACTCTCGCTTCCATAGTTGCATTTATAGTTGTCACGGGTGTTAATCTACTTTTCTTACCCGCGATGCGCCAGAAAACCCGAAATTTAATTATTTCTGGTACAGAAAACCAAGGCTTTTTGGTAGAAACATTTCGCGGCATCCAAGTATTAAAAACTACCCAAGCCACTCCCCAAGCTTGGTCAGAATACCAAGGAAATTATGGTCGCCTTGCCAACTTGGGCTGGAGTATGATGAAACTGGGACTGTATAGCAGTACAGTTACTGGCATTCTTTCTACCTTCATTAGTATTGGCATCCTTTGGATGGGTAGCTATTTAGTCATTAATCGCACCTTAACAATCGGTCAATTAATGGCATATAACGGCATGAGTGGCAACTTTCTCGGCTTCTTAGGTGCTGCGATCGGCTTAGTAGATGAGTTTATCACTGCCCAGATAGTCCTGCAACGGATGACAGAAGTTATTGACGCTACCCCAGAATCCGAAAATGATTTTAAAAAGCCTTGGGCACAAATTCCTGGAAATGCAGATATTACTTGCAGTGAACTTAACTTTCATCACGCAGGTAGAGTTGACCTCCTACAAGATTTTTCCTTAACTATTCCTGGCGGTAAAGTTATTGCTTTAATTGGCAAATCTGGTTGTGGTAAAAGTACCCTGGCAAAATTGCTAACTGGCTTATATAAAGTCGAGTCTGGCAATATTCGTTATGGTTTTTATAATCAGCAAGATTTATCCTTAGAATGTTTGCGTCAACAAGTGGTATTAGTTCCCCAAGAACCCCACTTTTGGAGTCGTTCGATTATTGATAACTTCAACTTTAGCTATCCCCATATTAGTTTTGAAGAAATTGTCAAAGCTTGTCAAATTGCAGGCGCAGATGAATTTATTAGCAAACTCCCTGATAAATATCAAACTGTTTTAGGAGAATTTGGGGCAAATCTTTCTGGTGGACAACGCCAAAGATTAGCCATAGCCAGAGCCATAGTTACTCAGCCACCAGTGTTAATTTTAGATGAATCCACGGGCGCACTCGACCCAGTAAGCGAAAGACAAGTATTAGATAGACTTTTATCTCATCGTCACAATCAAACGACTATTTTAATTAGTCACCGTCCCAAGGTAATACAGAGAGCAGATTTAATTGTATTTTTAGAACAAGGACGCTTAAAAATCCAAGGGACACCAGAAGAATTACGCTCTTTACCTGGCGAACATTTAGATTTCTTAGATGATATTTTCCCCTCTCAGAATGCCTTGGCGCTGACATCTTCTCCGGTTCACCGTAACGGTAAGTCTGCTGCCATTAATTAAGATAATTCGTAATTCGTAATTCGTAATTCGTAATTCGTAATTCGTAATTGGTATGACATCATGGTTAGCAACACAAATTTTCTTCCCCCAATTCAAACAAACGAATTCCTCCCACCAATTACTCGTTGGACAACATGGGGCGGCATGTTTATTCTCTGCGTTCTCGGATTAGCTGGGCCACTTGCTGCTATTAGTAAGTATAAGGTTACAGTCCAAGCACAGGCGGTTGTGCGTCCGGCAGGTGAATTGCGAATTGTGCAAGCGGCCACTGAAGGTCAGGTTATGCACATTTATGTCAAAGAAAATCAGCTTATCAAAAAAGGAGATGCGATCGCAACTATTGATGACTCGCGTCTACAAACAAAAAAAAGCCAATTGCAAACTAGTATTCAACAATCTAAGTTACAACTAGTGCAAATTAATGCCCAGATTAGTTCCCTTAATAGCCAGATTCGAGCCGAAACTGACCGCCTTAACCGGATTATAACTGGCGCTCAAGCCGAATTGAGCGGTCGCCGTCGGGAATATCAAGATAAGAATCTTACCACTGTTTCCGAACTTCAAGAAGCTGATGCTAACGTCAAAATTGCTGAGAAAGAATTGCTGGCTGGGGAAGCACAGTTAAAAACAACACAAGCGAATCTCCATGCTGCTGAAGCTGCTTTGGGTGTAGCCCAGTCAAAACAGAAGCGATATGAGAGTGTAGCCAACCAAGGGGCGCTATCTCAGGATCAATTGGAAGAAGCACAATTATCTGCCAGACAGCAAGAGCAAGCGGTAAAGGCGCAACAAGCAGCAGTGGAGGCGCAAAAACAGACAATTGAACGGTTACAACAAGCGGTATCTGCTGTGATTGCCAGAAGACAACGCGCTCAAGTTGCCGTCAATCCGAGTAATGCAGCAGTAACTGTTGCTACTGAGCGAATCGCTCAAGAAAAAGCTGGAGGGGAAAGCAACAAAGCAACAATAGAAAAGGAACGCCAAGCCTTAGTTAAGCAACGGATTGAAATTGAAAAGCAGTTAGAGCGCGATACCAGCGAACTCAAACAAGCCAAAATAGATTTAGCTCAAACTGCGATCGCAGCTACCGCCGATGGTATCATTTCCCAACTAAATCTGCGAAACCCAGGTCAAAGTGTGCGTGCTGGCGAGGAAGTATTGCAAATTGTCCCCTCTGATGCGCCTCAAGTTTTGAAAGCTGCGGTGGCATCTGAAGATCAAAGTAAGTTAAAAATTGGTCAAAAAGTCCAAATGCGGGTCAGCGCTTGTCCTTACCCAGATTATGGTACTCTTGATGGTAAAGTGCAGACGATTTCTCCAGATGCGATCGCTCCTCAAAAGAATGGCACAAATACATCGATGAATGGGACTACTAGCCCAAAAGCTACTGCGCCTGGTGCTTTTTATGAAGTTACAATTGAACCGGAAACTCTGGTTTTAGGTAAAGGGAAAAACCAGTGTCATATTCAATTGGGCATGGAAGGTAGGGTTGATATTATTTCCCGCGAAGAAACTGTGCTGCAATTCTTCCTTCGTAAGGCGAGGTTGATTAGTGATTTGTAACTTTGTCTTTTGGGAAGTATTACCTAATTTTAAGTTTTTAAAACTTTACTTTCATCTAGTGAAAATATCTGCTGAAATTAATTGTAGAAAAATTCATCGGGACGGCTAGCTGAAAACCATTAAAGATATAACTTAAGGCCGTGGCGTAATACAATTGCATATTCACAGGTAGGAAATGAGCAAGCGAGGCTGGTTCTGATATGACAACCTGTAAAAACAGGAATTGGCACTCAAATTTATCAGGAGTTTTTACCATTATTGGAGTGCTTGCTCATGTCATGTTTTGTTGTGAAAATCACGCATTAGCCCAGATTACCCCTGATGGAACATTGGGAAATAACTCTTCAAGAATCGCTCCCAATGTCAATATTAAAGGTAGTGCTGCTGACCGGATTGATGGTGGAGCAACTCGCGGTGCAAACCTGTTCCATAGTTTCCAGGAATTCAATGTTGGAGAATCTCAACGAGTTTATTTTGCCAATCCCACGGGAATCTCCAATATTCTTACACGAGTGACGGAAAGTAATATCTCGAATATTCTCGGTACTTTGGGGGTGAATGGTGGTGCAAATTTGTTTTTGATCAATCCCAATGGCATCTTTTTTGGACAGAATGCACGTTTGGATGTACCGGGTTCGTTTGTGGCGAGTACGGCGAATTCTTTTGTGTTTGGCAATGGCTTGGAATTTAGTGCAACAAATCCTCAGACTCCTTCCTCGTTACTAACAGTTAATCCTTCCGCTTTGCTATTCAATCAACTTCCGGCTGGCAGAATTGAAAACAGGTCAATTGCACCAGCTGGAATAGATGCCGCAGGTTTTAATGTATATGGTTTACGAGTAGGAGATGGTAAAAGTCTGCTGCTAGTGGGTGGTAATGTCATAATAGATGGCGGCCAATTAAATGCTTATGGTGGGAGAGTTGAATTAGGGGGGTTAGCAGCAGTTGGAAATGTCAATCTTCTTTTTAATGGCGATAATCTCAGCTTGAAATTTCCTCTTAATGTGACTCGTGCTTTTGTATCGCTTACCAATCAAGCGCGTGTGTATGTAGAAGCTGCTGGTGGCGGTGATATTGCGATTGATGCCCGCAATATAGATATTTTGGGAGGGAGTCAGCTTTCTGCTGGTATCGCCTATGGTTTGGGTCAACCAGAGGCGACTGCGGGGGATATCACGCTTAATGCTACGGGGGAAATCCAAGTTGCTGACTCTGGGAGTAGGATTCTCAATCTTGTGAGTCAGGATTCAAAAGGCAATGGCGGTAACATTACTATCGATTCTGGTGACTTCTCATTACGAGACGGCGCTCAACTTCAAGCCTTAACTTCAGGAGTGGGGAATGCAGGGAATGTGACAGTGAATGCAAGAAATGCTGTTGACCTTGCAGGTAACGCTGCCATCTTCAGCACCGTAGAAGCAGGAAGCGTAGGTAAAGGAGGCAATATCAACATCAATGCTACAACACTGTCACTCACTGATGGCGCTCGACTTTCTACCTCAACTTCAGGAGTGGGGAATGCAGGGAATGTGACAGTGAATGCAAAAAATGCCGTTGACCTTGCAAATGGTAACATTTTCAGCACAGTGTCAGCAGGAGGTGTAGGTAAAGGAGGCAATATCAACATCAATGCTACAACACTGTCACTCACTGATGGCGCTCAATTGCTAACCATTACTCGTGAAGCATCTGCCACCCAACCAGCAGGACGGGGGGATGCAGGCAATGTCAATGTTTTTGTAACAAGTACTGTTGACATCTCTGGGGAGAAAAACGATTTTTCCAGTGCGATTAGCAGCAATGTGGAAACGGGGACTATTGGGAATGGGGGTAACATTTTTATCGATTCTGGTGACTTCTTATTACGAGATAGCGCTCAACTTTCAGCCTCAACTTCAGGAGTGGGGAATGCAGGGAATGTGACAGTGGGTGCAAAAAATGCTGTTGACCTTGCAGGTAACGCTGCCATCCTCAGCACCGTGGAAGCAGGAGGCGTAGGTAAAGGAGGCAATATCAACATCAATGCTACAACACTGTCACTCACTGATGGCGCTCAACTGCTAACCGTTACTCGTGAAGCATCTGCTACCCAACCAGCAGGACGGGGGGATGCAGGCAATGTCAATGTTTTTGTAACAGGTACTGTTGACATCTCTGGGGAGAAAAACGATTTCGAGAGTGGGATTCTCAGCAATGTGGGAACGGGGACTATTGGGAATGGGGGTAACATTTTTATCGATTCTGGTGACTTCTTATTACGAGATAGCGCTCAACTTTCAGCCTCAACTTCAGGAGTGGGAAATGCAGGGAATGTGACAGTGGGTGCAAAAAATGCTGTTGACCTTGCAAATGGTGACATTTTAAGCACCGTGGAAGCAGGAGGCGTAGGTAAAGGAGGCAATATCAACATCAATGCTACAACACTGTCACTCACTGATGGCGCTCAACTGCTAACCATTACTCGTGGTGCATCTGCTACCCAACCAGCAGGAAGAGGGGATGCAGGCAATGTCAATGTTTTTGTAACAAGTGCTGTTGATATTGCTGGGGAGAAAAACGATTTTTCCAGTGCGATTCGCAGCAATGTGGAAACGGGGACTGTTGGAAATGGCGGTAGCATTACCATCGATTCTGGTGACTTTTCATTAGGAGATGGCGCTTTTCTTTCAGCCTCAACTTCAGGAGTGGGGAATGCGGGGAATGTGACAGTGAGTGCAAAAAATGCTGTTGACCTTGCAAATAGTGGCATTTTCAGCGCAGTGTCAGCAGGAGGCGTAGGTAAAGGAGGCAATATCAACATCAATGCTACAACACTGTCACTTACTGATAGCGCTCAACTGCTAACCATTACTCGTGAAGCATCTGCCACCCAACCAGCAGGAAGAGGGGATGCAGGCAATGTCAATGTTTTTGTAACAGGTGCTGTTGATATTGCTGGGGAGAAAAACGGTTTTCCTAGTGGGATTCGCAGCAATGTGGAAACGGGGACTGTTGGGAATGGCGGTAGCATTACCATCGATTCTGGTGACTTCTCATTACGAGATGGCACTCAACTTATTGCCTCAACTTCAGCAGTGGGGAATGCAGGGAATATTCGCATCAATGCAAAAGATACAATAACTGTTTCTAGAAGTAATCAACAGAGCAAATTTTCTAGTGGTTTATTCACATTTACTGATTTTAATTCCACTGGCATTGGTGGCGATATTACCATAAACACCAATATCTTTCGCATCTCCGACGGTGCATTACTGGATACACGCACTAGAAATAATCAAAAGGGTGGCGATATTACGGTAAATGCAAATATTTTTGAAGCACTCAACCGCGGACAACTCACCACCACTACCTCAAGCAATGGACGTGCAGGTAAAATAACTGTCAATGCTACTGATAAGGTCATAATTAGTAGTAGTGACTTTAGTTATGATGACCGAGTTACTAACTTTCCTGACAACGTACTAAATATCGGTGCTAACAGTGGCTTATTTGTCAGTTCCACTGGTTCAGGAATCACAGGCGACATCGAAATAAACTCACCCAAAATTACCTTAGATAACCAAGGTAAACTCAACGCCGAATCTGCATCTGGTAACGGTGGTAACATCAACCTCAACAGCGACTTACTCTTACTCCGTCGCAATAGTCAGATATCCACTGACGCAGGTACAGACAAATTAGGTGGCAATGGCGGTAACATCACCATCAATACCCCCTTCATTGTCGCCGTCCCCCAAGAAAATAGCGACATCACTGCTAACGCCTTCACTGGTAAAGGTGGTAGAGTTGACATTACAACAAACGGTATTTTCGGTATTCTGCCGCAAAAACGCCCAACCGAAAACAGTGACATTACAGCAAGTTCGGAATTGGGGGTGAGCGGGGAAGTAACTATCAACAGTCCAGATACTGACCCCAGTCGCGGCTTAATTGAACTACCCTCAAACCTCGTGGATGCATCGCAACAAATCGCTCAAGGTTGCACTTCCAGAGGACGACAAAATGCTAGTCGTTTTATCGCTACCGGACGCGGTGGATTACCCCAAAGCCCTAATGAACCGTTGCGGGGACGAGCAGTGATTACTGGTTGGGTAGACTTGCCCGCACAAGTAACACACACAGTCACTAATAAATCATCTATTGCATCTATGACCAAATCTAGCGATCGCATTGTCGAGGCTCAAGGATGGATTGTCGATGCTAATGGTAATATTATGCTTGTGGCTCAATCTCCTCAAAGTTTTTTTATTCCCTCTGCCATGTCTTGTAGTCAATAATTCGTTACTCCAATCGGACGAGGAATTACGATGAAACCCAAGAGCGATCAAAACAATCAGATGTATTACCTAATTTTAAGTTTTAAAAAGTTTACTCCGATCTAGTGAAAATATCTGCTGAAATTAATTGTAGAAAAATTGATCGGGACGGATAGCTAAAAACCCTTGAAGATGTGGCTCAAAGCTGTGGCGTAAGAAAATTGCATATTCACAGGTAGGAAATGAGCAAGCGAGGCTGGTTCTGATATGACAACCTGTAAAGATAGGAATTGGCACTCAGATTTATTAGAAGTTTTTGGGATTATTGGAGTGCTTGCTCACGGCATATTTTGTTCTGAAAATCACGCCTTAGCCCAGATTACGCCTGATGGAACATTGGATAATAACTCTTCAACGATCGCTCCCAATGTCAATATTAAAGGTAATGCTGCTGACCGGATTGATGGTGGAGCAACTCGCGGTGCAAACCTGTTCCATAGTTTCCAGGAATTCAATGTCGGAGAATCCCAACGTGTTTATTTTGCCAATCCCACGGGAATTAAAAATATTCTCACACGGGTGACGGGAAGTAATATCTCCAATATTCTCGGCACATTGGGGGTAGATGGTGGTGCAAATTTGTTTTTGATCAATCCCAATGGTATTTTATTTGGCAATAATGCACGGCTGGATGTGGCGGGTTCCTTTGTAGGGACTACGGCGAATTCTTTTGTGTTTGGCAATGGCTTGGAATTTAGTGCAACTAATCCTCAGACTCCTTCTTCATTACTAACAGTTAATCCTTCCGCTTTACTATTCAATCAACTTCAGGTTGGCAGAATTGAAAATAGGTCAATTGCACCAGCAGGAGATAATATCTTTGGTCTACGAGTACCAGATGGTCAGAGTTTACTATTAGTGGGTGGAGAAATTGCCATCAACGAAGGTAAATTGAATGCTCCGGGTGGGCGAGTGGAATTGGCAGGAATTGCAGGTGAGGGGACAGTCGGACTGAATGTGGATGGTAATAATTTGAGTTTGATTGTTCCTGATAATGTAGCTAAAGCCGATATCTCACTCAGTAATCAAGCTTTGGTTAGTACCAGTGGCGAAGGTGGCGGCGCTATTCAGGTGTGGGGTAAAGGAGTTACAGTCAATGGAGGTTCCCAGATTGAAGCCAGCACTTTAGGAGCATTACCTGGAAAAGGATTGAGTGTAAATGCTTCCGAATCAGTGCAAGTCGTTGGAGAATCACCTACTGGAATTCGTAGCGGTTTATTTGCTGAAAGTTTTGGGACAGGAGATGCAGGAGACCTGACAATTAACACCAGACAGTTACAAATCTTAGCAGGAGGCAAGATTTCATCTAGTACAACGAATGCAGGTGTGGCAGGAAATTTGACCGTGAATGCCTCAGAATCAGTGCAACTAATTGGGATTCCAGATAATCCGAATTTAGGCTCTAGTGGTATATTTGCTGCATCTAATGGAGTGGGAAACGCCGGGGACATCACGATTAACACTAGACAGTTACTCATCCAAAATGGAGCCGGAATCACAACTGATAACGAAGGTAAAGGGGTTGGAGGGAGTATAACAGTAAATGCCGAATCAGTGCAGCTAGTCGGTACTGCGATTCTGCCACAGTTTCCTAATAGATGGTATCCTAGCAAAATAAGTTCTAACGCTTATAGCACAGGGCCCGCAGGAAAGATTACGATTAATACCAATCAGTTGTTAATCCAAGATGGAGCAGCGATTTCAGCTCGAACTAACGGTAGTGGGGCTGGAGGAAGTTTGACGGTAAATGCCTCCCAATCAGTTAAACTGATTGGATCTGCTACTAATAGTAATAGTCTATTTCCCTTTCCCAGCAGCTTGTTGACTCAAACACAAAGTACAGGAACAGCTGGAGATTTGGTAATTAACACCAATCAGTTGATTGTCCGAGAAGGACAACTATCTGCCAGTACTTTTGCACAAGGGAATGCTGGCAATATAAACATTGAAACTGTCACGATGAATATCATTGATAGTCAAGTGGGAAGCAGTGTTTACCGTAAAGGGTTTGCAGGAAATTTGACTATTCACGCTGCCGAGTCAGTGGAAATCAGTGGAAAAATCAAATCGTTTACATCTAATCTGGAAAATCCTGCTGGCTTATTCGCTCAGGTCAACCCTAGAGGTGAGGGTCGCGGTGGCAACTTGACTATTGAGACAAAACGCTTGAGTGTCAGTCATGGAGGCAGAGTGCAAGTCGCTACTTTTGGTCAAGGAGACGCTGGTAATCTCACAATTCGTGCTTCTGAAGTAGAGGTATTTGATACACCTGTTGATAACCTCTTTGCTACAGGGATCAATGCAGGTATTGAAGTAGACGCAGATGAAAGAACAGTTATTCCACCCAGAGGCAACGGTGGCGATTTAACAATCGAAACCGATCGCTTAAGTGTGAGAGGTGGTGCAATAATATCAGTTCGCACTGCTGGAGTGGGCAATGCAGGTAGATTGCGAATTCATGCGTCGAAATCTGTGGAAGTCGTTGGAAAATCACCAAATGGTAACTTTAACAGCCAAATCAGCGCTGCGGTGAAGCCAGAAGGTACTGGTCGTGGGGGAAGTTTAAAGATTGAAACTGGGCAGATGAGTGTTCGGGATGGAGGTGAAGTCACTGTCAGTAGTACCGGAGCGGGGACGGCAGGCGACCTTGAGATCCAAGCTCGTTCTCTGAGCCTGGATAATCAAGGAGCGATCGCCGCCATAACCAGAGCGGGGAATGGTGGTAATATTACCCTGAAGTTGCAAGACTTATTATTACTACGCAATCACAGTCAAATTTCTACCACTGCCGGCAGTAGCGAATTTGGTGGCGATGGCGGTAACATCACTATTAATAGCCCTTTCATTGTCGCCGTTCCCAAAGAAAATAGCGATATCAGCGCTAACGCCTTCACTGGAACTGGTGGTAGAGTTGACATTACAACAAACGGTATTTTCGGTATTCTGCCGCAAAAACGCCCAACCGAAAACAGTGACATTACAGCGAGTTCGGAATTGGGGGTAAGCGGGGAAGTAACTATCAACAGTCCAGATACTGACCCCAGTCGCGGCTTAACTCAACTACCCTCCAACCTCGTGGATGCATCTCAACAAATTGCCCAAGGTTGCACTGCTAGAAGAGGACAAAATGCCAGTCGTTTTATCGCTACAGGACGCGGTGGATTACCCCAAAGTCCTAATGAACCGTTGCAAGGACGAGCAGTGATTACTGGTTGGGTAGATTTGCCCGCACAAGCAACAGCCATGACGGACAAATTATCTACTGCATCTATGACCAAATCTACCGATCCGATTGTCGAGGCCCAAGGATGGATCGTTGATGGTAATGGTAATATCATGCTTGTGGCTCAATCTGTGCAAAGTTCTTCTATTCCCTCTGCCATGTCTTGTAGTCAATAGACTTCTTGGCATTGTGGGGTCAAGGTATGGAATTTTCCCAAACCCAGTAATCTTTAACCTTTCTCCAACATCTTGCAAAAGCAACTTCTGCAAGAAGTCTATCGACCTATAATACAAAATTTCTGTTTGGGTGCATAAAAAATAAAACTCATCGTATATGAGTTTAGCAGGGAGATTCACTTAGCTCAACTTTATTCAACAAAAAGCCTGGCTCTTGGGCAAATACTTTTTAAGTAAAACTACCTTCCCTTAAAGGTTTCAGGGATAGCGTAGACCCTATCTAGCGGTTTTTTGCAGATATCTTGTTACCAACAAAACTAATAAAGTCGAGCTAAAACCCAATACAGTTCAGTTAAGCATTTCTTTCTTCTCTCAGTGCCCTCTGCGCCTCTGTGGTTCGTTAAAAAATTGACTTTGACAAAGAGTTTTAGCCTTAACTGAACCGTATTAAGCTAAAACCGGACTTCCAATTGCGTCTCTATGTGATGAAATATCACCCCAGATAGACCTTATTGAAACCAAAAAACTAAAACCTTTTACTTTTACTAATCAGAGGAATAATTAAAATGCCAATCTATAGTGGAACTAACGGAAATGACAATATTATCGGTAGTATTTTTACTGATAGTATCTTTGGGTTTGGAGGAAACGATACCCTTAATCCTGGGTCTGGAGTTAATGATTATATAGATGGCGGCACGGGGATCGATTTACTCGTAGCCGACTACTCTAATGTCAGCAGTCCCTACAGCTTTTCCTTCAATAATATCGAAAAAATTTCTTTCAAAGGCAGTAATGGAGTTGATAATTTTACCTTCAACAACACCACTGATACCCTATACGGTAATGGTGGCAACGATATCTTGGATGCCGGAGCTTTCGATGATTATCTTAATGGCGGTAGTGGGAGTGACTCTCTCTACGGAGGTGATGGTAACGATACCCTTAATCCTGGATCTGGAGTTAATGATTATATAGATGGCGGCACGGGGATTGATTTACTCGTAGTCGACTACTCTAATGTCAGCGATCCCTACAGCTTTTCCTTCAATAACATCGAAAAAGTTTTCTTCAATGGCAGTAACGGAGTTGATAATTTTACCTTCAACAATACCACTGATACCCTATACGGTAATGGTGGCAATGATATCTTGGATGCCGGGGCTTTCGATGACTATCTTAATGGCGGCAGTGGTAATGACTATCTCTACGGAGGCTACGGCAAAGATACCATCTATGGGGGTAGTGACAATGATTTTCTCTTCGGTCAGCAGGATAACGATATTCTTGACGGCAACAGTGGCAATGATTTTCTCAATGGTGGGGAAGGCAATGACTCTCTCTACGGAAGCGATGGCAATGATATTTTAAATGGTCGTAAAGACAACGATTACCTTGTGGGAGGAAGTGGAGCCGATAAATTTGTCTTCGACTCTCTGTCTGATGGAATTGATTACATTGCAGACTTTAAGTACTTTGAAGGAGATAAAATTCAGATTTCTAAAGTTGGATTTGGTGCGAGTTCTACCAGTCAGTTTAGTTATAACAACAGCACAGGTGCTTTGTCTTTTGATAAATCTCCGTTTGATGCGATCGCATCGGTTCAATTTGCCTCTCTCCAAACCAACTTAGGGAGCGGATTTCTTCCTAGTTTTGACATCGTTTTGGTTTAAAACAGGACTAATTTTACCAGGAGTAAGAGTTACCTTTAAGAGTTGACCAAGTTCATTAGACCTCTTGCAAAAATATATTTTTGCACTCTTAGGGAAAAGGGAAAAGGTTAAAGGGAAAGGATTTTGAGTTTTTTTCCCCTTTTCCCCTTCCCCTTTACCCCGACTTTTGCAAGAAGTCTATTGACGACAAAACGCTTTACAGCAATCATCTACATGACAAAGCAAAGCATCTAAACTAAACATAGGACAGGTTACTGGATTTGTTGTTATTTTCAGCTTACTACCTGTCCTTTTCCCGATCCCGAACTAAGGTTCATTAGATTGTGGAGGCTCAAGGATAGATTGTTGATGGTAACGGTGATATTATGCTTGTGGCTCACATATGTGCAAAGTTCTTTTATTCCCTCTGCCATGTCTTGTGGTCAATAATTCGTTACTCCAAGATTCAAGGGAGGAATTCCGATGAAACCCAAGATTCATCAAAACAATCAGTGGCAACGGATATGTGACGGATTTAAGATATGGTTGATTCATCTCTTTAAAATCCATCAGCTGCCTGTTTTCATGCTCTTGGTTGTGGTGACAGCTTTTTTGTGCATTACTGCTTTTCCTGTTGCTGCAATAGAGACACAAAATATCGCAACTCTTGGAGTCTCAATCCAAAATCCTCCTGCACAAACACAAGACTTGCTGCAACAGGGGAAAGTGCTGTATGAGGCAGGAAAATTTGCAGAAGCGGTTAAAGTTTTGCAACAAGCAGTTAAAAGTTTTGGCAGCCAAGGCAATGAATTGCAGCAAGCTGTAGCATTAAGTAATTTGGCGTTGGCATATCAAAAACTGGGTAATTTGCCACCAGCGCAACAGGCAATTACGGATAGCTTGAAGTTGCTCGAAAAATCCTCTCCTGCCCAAGATATTCAGGTTTTGGCTCCAATTCTAGATATTCAAGGTAGTATTCAACTAGACTTGGGACAAGCTGAACAGGCACTTAACACCTGGCAACGTGCGGAAGCCAGCTATAAGCAATTAGGCGATCGCAATGGCATGATCCGCGATCGCATCAATCAAGCACAAGCATGGCAAGTTTTGGGATTTTACCGTCGGGGTTTGACAATCTTGACTCAATTGCAGCATGAGTTACAATCAAAACCTAATTCAGTCAGTAAAGCAGTAGAATTACGGTCTTTTGGCAATGCTCTGCAACTAGCCGGAGATTTGAATCAATCTCGTCAGGTATTACAGCAAAGTTTGTCAATTGCCCAAGAATTGGATTCTCCCCAGGATATCAGCGCGGCTTTATTCAGTTTAGGCAACACGGCACAAGGACAGCAAGATTTTAAGGGTGCAATAGAATTCTATCAGCAAGCTGCTGCGATCGCTCCTAACCCGATTAGCAAAGTTCAGGCTCAAGTTAATCAGTTGAATTTGCTAGTGAATACGGGACAAACAGCCGCCGTGCAGATATTATTGCCGCAAATCCAAACTCAACTGACACAACTACCTGCTTCTGTGACAACTATTTATGCGCAGATTAATCTAGCTCAAAGCTTGATGAAATTCGGAACTACACCCAAAGCGATCGCTCAAATCTGCGCGAGGGCCCTGCAACAAGCTGAAGATTTAGCAGATAAACGAGCCGAAAGCTTTGCCCTTGGGACTCTAGGCAGTGTATACGAACAAACTAAACAATGGTCAATAGCCCAGAACCTCACCCAACAGGCACTGAACATAGCCCAAACAATCAACGCCTCAGATATCGCTTATCGTTGGCATTGGCAGTTAGGACGCTTGTTAAAACAGCAAAAAGAGATTGAGGGTGCTATTGCCAGCTATGATACTGCGATCGGTGAATTGCAGACTCTCCGTAGTGACTTAGTAGTTGTGAATCGAGATGTCCAGTTTTCTTTTAAAGAAAGTGTAGAACCTGTATATCGAGAGTCCGTAGAATTATTGTTGCAGTTTCAGCAAACTCATCCCAGCGAACCAATCCTAGACAAAGCTAGACAAAGGATTGAAGCACTGCAACTAGCGGAATTAGACGACTTTTTCCGGGAAGCTTGCATTAATGCCAAAACTGTTTTGCTTGACACAGTGGTAGATAAAGATAATCCCACAGCCGCGATCGTTTATCCAATTATTCTGCCTTCTCAACTCCAAGTGATTGTCAAAATTCCTAAACAACCACTGCGTAGTTATACAGTAAATAAGTCCCAGCATGAGGTAGAAGGTACTATAAAACAACTCAGAGAGTATCTATTAGAACCCGATCGGACTGAGGAAGTCCAGGCGCTATCACAAGAAGTTTATGGGTGGTTAATCAAAGAAATTGAGTCAGATTTAAAAGATAGTGGCGTCAAAACCCTTGTATTTGTACTGGATGGCATATTGCGAAATGTGCCAATGGCCATATTGTATGACGGTCAGCAATATCTGGTAGAAAAATATGCTGTAGCCCTCAGCTTAGGACTCCAGTTACTCGCACTCAAACCCTTGACACAAACAAAACTCAATGTCCTAGCTGCTGGGTTAGTGCAACCACCAAAAGGCTTTCAACAGCAGTTTCCACCGCTACCAGAAATTAAAGCAGAATTCGACTCTATTTCCCAAGCGATCGCATCTACCACCCAGTTACTAGACCGAGACTTCAACAGCAAAAACCTAGAGAGTAAGGTAAATAGTGTACCATTTAATGTGTTGCATCTGGCAACCCACGGTCAATTTAGTTCTAATGTTGAGAATACTTTTATACTTGCAGATGATGGGCCAATCAACGTCACGCAATTTGATAGCCTGTTGCGCCGTCGAGATCAAACTCGCTCAGAAGCCTTGGAAATGCTGGTGTTAAGTGCTTGTCAAACTGCTACTGGTGACAATCGCGCCACGCTAGGGCTAGCAGGAGCGTCCGTAAAAGCTGGTGCCCGTAGTACCTTGGCTTCACTATGGCATATCAGTGATAAATCTACTGCTATCTTAATTGGGGAATTTTATCGTGAGTTAGTTAAAACTAAGGTGACAAAGGCTGAAGCCTTGCGTCGTGCCCAAGTAAAATTATTAAAAGATTATCCTAATTACAGTCGTCCTGGTTACTGGGCACCTTATGTTTTAGTTGGTAACTGGCTTTGACAAATTCTTATCCACTTATTGAAAAGTTTGCCCTATCTGAATTTTAGAGCTAACGAAACCCAACATTATCAAGGCTTTGTTGGGTTTCGCTGTTCTCAAACTAACCTACTATTCTGGGGATTTAGAGCAATACGGTTCAGTTAAGGCTAAAACTCTTTATTAAAGTCAATTTTTTTAACGAACCGCAGAGGCACAGAGGGAACAGAGAGAGGAAAAAAATGCTTAACTGAACCGTATTGGGATTTAGAGTTGATTAATTCTTCAGCTAACCGTATTCGATTAGAATAGCAATAAGATTCAGTGGTAGTCTGTATAGGGTAAGAAAGCAAAGCAAATGACCCAAACGACGAAAACCCAAAAACTGCTGACCTTTGAGGAGTATCTTACCTATGACGATGGCACAGACACGCGCTATGAGTTGGTGGATGGAGAACTAGTCGAGATGCCACCAGAAAGTCAGGAGAATAGCAATCTGGCAAGATTTCTATTTGTTGAACTACTAAAATATTTCGCATTTTATTTAGTTGCTCACAAGGATACAGAAATTGAGGTGGCGGGGCGACGGGCGAGATGTCGTTTACCTGACTTAATGGTTCACACTGAAGAATCTTATGCTGCCCTTATCGGTGCTACTCGTGCTACTATCACCCGTGATATGCCGCCGCCTGCGCTAGTGATTGAAATTGTTTCTCCGGGAACAGCAAACCGTGTTCGTGATTATCGTTACAAGCGGACAGAGTATGCTGCTAGGGAAATATTAGAGTATTGGATTGTTGACCCACAGATGCAACAAATTACAATTTGCCAGTGGGTAGAGGGACAGTATGAGGATAAGATATTTACAGGTGCGACTTGCATGGAATCAGTGGTAGTTGCTGATTGGGCGCTAACAGTAGAGCAGGTGTTTAACAGCGCAAACCTACCAAAATTACCAGGCGAATAGAAAGTACAATTGAGTTTTTCATTCTTCTTGTTTTCCCAAATAAACCTCAATTACACGAGAGTCATTTTGCACTTCTTCAAAATTACCTTCGCATAGCACCGAACCTTCATGTAACACCGTTACTTTCTTGGCAATTTGACGCACAAATTCCATATCATGTTCAATTACTAAAATTGAATGACTCTGCGCTAATGCTAAAAGTAGTTCGCCGATGTTGTAGGTTTCTTCATCTGTTAAACCCGCAACGGGTTCATCAACAAGTAATAAATCTGGAGACTGTGCTACTAACATCCCAATTTCTAAACGTTGTTTTTCTCCGTGAGAAAGTAAACCTGCCCTAATATCGGCTTTTGGCGTTAAACCGATGGTTTCTAATAATCCTTTAATATTATTCTTTTCAATAGCATTAGAACGTTCAAACAAAGTAGAAAAGACATTTTTCTTCTTGTTACTAGTAATTTCTAGATTTTCACGGGGCGTTAAGTTTAAGTAAATTCGAGGTGTTTGAAACTTGCGTCCAATTCCCAATCGGGCAATTTTATATTCAGGTAAAGAACGCAGGTTTCTTCCTTTGAATAAAACTCGCCCCACGGTTGGCTGAACTTTCCCGGTAATTACATCCAAAAACGTCGTCTTTCCCGCACCATTGGGGCCAATTACTACTCGTAATTCACCCACATCCATACTAAAATTAAGCTGGTTTAAAGCCTTAAAACCGTCAAAGCTAACAGTTACATTTTCAGTTTCCAATATTTTCGCGTTCATGTTGCACTTCCGGGTCTTCTTCCAAGGTGGGATATGTAGCAATTTCTTGACGACGGTGGAAAAGAGAAATATTCTGACTACGCAACCATCCCACGATACCGTCAGGAAGGACTGTGACGACTATCAAAAATAGTGCGCCTTGGAAAAATAGCCAGATTTCGGCAAATTGTTCGCTTAAAAAAGTGCGGGCATAATTGACTAACAAAGTTCCGACAATCGCCCCAATTAAAGTAGCGCGTCCGCCTACAGCTACCCAAATTACCATTTCAATCGAAAAGGCAATATCCATTGCTCTGGGTGATACAGAACCACTTTGAATGGTGTAAAATGCTCCTGCTATACCTGCGATCGCACCGGAAACTGCAAACACCAACACCTTAAAATCTGTAGGGTCATAGCCAGAAAATCTTACCCGACTTTCATCATCCCGAATCGCTATCAACAACCTCCCAAAGCGTCCAGTTGTCAACCAGCGACAAATACCGTAGGTGGCTGCAAGAAATATTACCGTCAGCGTGTAGAAAATAAACTGTGTTTTGGCATCGCTCACCGTTGCGCCAAACAAAGTTGTAAAATCTATCAGTCCGTTCGTGCCGTTGAAAAATTGTTGTTGACCATTAAAGAAGTTGAAAAATACAATAGTTCCGGCTTGAGTCAAGATAGAAAAATAAACACCCTTGAGGCGATTACGGAAAACCAAATATCCCAACAAACCCGCCAATAACCCCGGAATTAGTACCACAGCAGCTATTGTCAAAGGAAAAGAATAAAAAGGTTGCCAAAAGGCAGGAAGTTCCGTAACCCCATAAAGCCCCATGAAATCAGGCAATTCTCCAGTAGGGACTTGCAGCTTCAGGTACATTGCGATCGCATATCCACCCAAACCAAAGAAAATACCATGTCCCAAACTCAATAAACCAGTATACCCCCAAATCAAATCAATACCTAAAGCTGCGATCGCCAGCGACAGAAATCGCCCCAACAAATTCAGGCGAAACTCCGACAGCACAAGTGGCATGATAATTATAAGGAAAAGTGCGATCGCGATCGTCACCCCCACCTCAATTAATAACCCTCCTCCCCTCTTCTTCATTCTCTGCGTCCTCTGCGTCTCTGCGGTTCGTTAAACATCAACAGTACGTCCCTTCTGCGGAAAAATCCCCCCAGGCTTCCACTGTAAAAACACAATAATCAGCGCAAATACCATCACCTTCGCCATACTCGTCGTTGCAAAAAAAGTAAACAAATCAGCCAAAGGTTTAACAGGACTCAACAACAAAGCCAGAGTCCCAGAACCAATTAAAAAATTAGCCGTACCAATACCCAACGCCGCCACAATCGTCCCGGCTAAATTGCCCACACCCCCAACGACAACCACCATAAAAGTATCAATAATATAGTTTTGCCCAGTATTTGGCCCCACAGAACCAAGCAAACTAATCGCACATCCCGCCACACCAGCTAAACCCGAACCCAGTGCAAAAGTAATCGCGTCCACCTTTTGAGTTGGAATACCCAAACAAGCACTCATACTCCGGTTTTGCGTCACCGCCCGAATTCTTAAACCCCAGCTAGAACGTTGTAAAAATACATAAATTCCTGCCACACAGATTATTGTTAAAGCAATAATAAATAATCTGGCAAAGGGTAATTGCACACCACCTAAAGATATCCCTGCTTGTAACCAAGTCGGTGCTGTTACATCTACATTTTGAGCGCCAAACCAAGGTTGAGTTACTGCTAACTGATAAGTTTGACTCAATAAATTGCCCGTTGTGATTGTCACCCCCAGCGATAATAAAAATATCACCGCCACAATCCAATTACGAACCCTTCCTAAATCTGTGCGGGAATTTAAAATCCATAAACCTCCAAAAAACAGCAGAGAAAATAAGCCTAGACCAATTACCAATACCCAATTCACACTGCGAACAAACTGCTGAAAAATTAAACTTACTCCCCAAGTTGCCAATAGAGTTTCTAATGGCCGTCCATAGAGATAACGAATTACACCTCTTTCTAAAATTAATCCCACAGCAGCCGTGAATATAAACGCAATAATCAAAGCCAAAAATATATAGACTTCAAACCACACCCCGCCCAATTGCTTACAAACATTTTGCACAACAAATGTTGTATAAGCGCCGAACATCATTAATTCACCATGCGCCATATTGATGACGCCCATCAATCCAAATATAATGGCTAGTCCCAACGCGGCAATCAATAATACCGCGCCAATACTAATACCATTAAATACAGCTTCTAAGAATCCTGCTAACACTTATTTCTCCACAACAGCTATCAGCGAATAGTTAGTATCTCGTGTGCCTCGTTCCCAGTCTCAGACGAAACGAGAAAAAATTGACTAATTCGTAATTTGTAATTAATTACGAATTACGAATTACGAATTACGAATTACGAATTATTTAAGCTTTCTTGAACTTACCACCCTTAGCAGGGTCACTCCAATCACAAGCAAATCCCTTAGTTTCTTTCACAAATTGATTCCAAGGAACTGGTTCAACTGCTGTCGGAGTAGCATAGACAATATCAAATAAACCATCTTGCCTAACTTGACCAATCCGCACAATTTTGGATATGTGATGATTAGCATCCATTGTCACTTTACCTTCAGGCGCATCTAGAGTTTGACCATAAGCCGCAGCACTTACCTTAGCTATATCTGTACTACCAGCTTTTTGGACTGCTTGTTTCCACAAATAAACTGCAATGTATGCTGCTTCCATTGGGTCATTTGTCACCCGATTCTCACCGTATTCTTTTTTGAAAGCTGCTACAAACTTCTTATTAGCAGGGGTGTCTACTGTTTGGAAATAGTTCCAAGCTGCATAATGACCTTTGAGATACTCTACACCAATTGCTTTGACTTCTTCTTCGGCAATACTTACAGACATAGAGGGATATTTATCTGGTGTCAATCCAGCCCCTTTTAATTGTTTGAAGAAAGCAACATTACTATCACCATTTAAGGTGTTGTAAATCACGCCACCATTGGGCAAATTTTGCTTTATTTTAGTGATAATTGGTGTAACTTCTGTGTTACCAAGAGGTAAATAATCTTCACCAACTGTTTTTCCGCCTAAAGCTTCCAGTTGAGCTTTAATGATGGTATTAGCTGTCCGGGGAAAAACGTAATCAGAGCCAACTAAGAAGAATTCTTTGCCCTTATTTTTTAACAGCCAATCAACAGATGGTTCAATTTGTTGATTTGGTGCAGCGCCAGTGTAGAAAATATTTTTAGAACACTCTTGACCTTCATATTGCACAGGATACCAGAGCATGTGGTTTTTGCTCTCGAATACTGGCTTAACATTCTTGCGACTAGCAGAAGTCCAACAACCAAAGACTACAGCAACTTTATCTTGATCGATTAGCTTAGTTGCCTTTTCTCTAAAAGTATCCCAGTTAGAAGCACCATCTTCGGTAATTGCTTCAATTTGTTTACCTAAGACACCACCAGCAGCGTTAATTTCTTTGATTGCTAACTTTTCAGCATCAACAACGCTTTTTTCACTAATAGACATCGTACCACTCAGAGAGTGCAAAATACCTACTTTGATGGTGTTACCAGCAGTCGCCGCCGCTGGTGAAGTCGTAGGAGTTGCGGCTGGACTCTGTGTAGCAGTTGGAGAATTATTCGCGCAAGCTTTCAAAAAAAAGCTGCTTCCAAAAGTTAAAGAACCGTAAATTATAAACTTGCGTCGGTTAAATTGTCTTCTCATCTTTTTATGAATTTTCCTGTTGATGAATTAGCCAACTTATAGAAAGCTGACAATATCAATCTTTAAAGTGTGATATTAGTGCGATAGTTTACTAGCAAAAAGTGACGCCTTATACAAAAAAGTTTGTTTTTGTAATAAAAAACAAACTTTTTAAGATTAAGCTTTGTTAACTTTATAAAGATTCTCATATCTATGCAATACGTTATGGAAGAACAAAGCCTTTCTCTTCCACGAACGTCTTTGATTCTAGACAGTTAAAAACTGCCAAGTATCTAGGCATAAATAAATTTATTGTTTGTAGTCAGGACTTTAGTCCCGATAATTCTTGCTCTGAGCGATGAATCGCTCACTACAAACTACGAATTTATTTTATATTTAATTATGTCTACCTACTTATCTCTTTTCAAAAGTCTGGTATGTGCTTAACAGATAGCTGGTTAACACAACAATAGTTTTAATCAACTACTGCTATTATTCAGATATTCCTGGTTCAATCCGTGCCCCAAGCTGAAGAACCCGTCCAAGGTCGTCAGCGTTTCGCCAGGTTTCAATTATCTTGCCGTCGGCAATATAATGAATGAACGTAGCAGTGAAAGTCTGTTGACGGCCGCGACTAGGTATGCCAAGAAAACTCTCCTGAATGCAGGTATTAGTCGCACGCACAACAACTTTGTCACCTTCAGCGATTACGTCTTCAATTGTCCATTTCTGCTGGATAGGGCCAAATGAACCAAAGAGTTTGCGTACCCCTTCAGGGCCAAGGGGAAGTCCCGGTAAACCGCCGTGCATTTTCCAATTCGGGGCGGTTATTTCGCAAATTTCTTCGATTTTATGCTCGCTAATAAGTTCCATCCACCGTTGAGCAATGATTTTGTTGTCCTCAATGGAAGACATTGCTGCTGTTCCTCTACTGAAAATTAGGCGAACTCTAATTGTTTATTTAGACAGACAAGATGCACTATTGTCAATTAACCAAGTTTGAGATTGAATTAAAATCAGTGCAGCGCTTAATCTGCCAGCATCAGTAATATTTGTGTTTTTCACTGCGGGTCTTTAGATTAGCATTTGTTTAATAATTTCATCTTCCTGGCCAGTTGCAAAATTAGCAAAGCGCTTTGCCAAAGGTGGTATAAGTACTAGGGGATTACTAAATCCAGAGAAAACATGAACGCCTTCCAATCCTGGAATAGCACCAATTAAGGGAAGTTGATTGCTACTAAATGCGACTAAGCAGTGATACCAAGTCCCTGGTAAATTCTCCAATGCTGGTAAAATTTGACCAACACCTTTGCGCAACCATTTTTCGCTTACGTCTGAGTTTACCTCGGCTTGAGGATCTGCGATCGCACGGCTAATTTGACCGATGCGGATACTACCATCTTGAAACTGAATTGCACCCACGTCTAAAATCGGTGGTACTAACTCATTACCAAGTTCATCCCATAATTCATCAACTTGAGTAGATTCAGCTTCTAGTTGAAACCGTTGCTGATTCGCTGGCATAACTAAGGTGCGTAACCTGACATCAACGGCTGGGGTTTCAATGATTTCTTCGTGGGTAAAATACAGCTTGATGGAAACACCAGCAGATTTGAGCATCTGGCGGCTGAGTCCACCCGCACAAACAACAACGTTAGCGCTGTGGAAAGTTGCAGTGGTGGTTTGGACACCATGTTGCAATACTTGCAATACTTGGGTAATCTGCATTTCACCCCCAGCCCGCTCAAAAGCTTGGATGTAAGCTTGTGCTGTTTTTTCTGGGTGAATATGACCGTGTTTGACAGTTAAAGCCCCAGATATCGCCTCTCGATTTAGCTGCGGTTCCAACTCACAAGCTTGTTGAATACTGAGTAAACGAGGTGGAATGGCACAATTATTATATAATGCCGCAGTTGTTTCTGGGTTGTTATGGGCTGAAATAGTCAGTAATAAATCTAATTCTCGAAATTGAATATCAGCGTCTAACTCTTGAGATAAGATATGGTAACGTGCGATCGCTTCTTCGCACAATAACCGAGTTAGTGGTGTAGTACCCGACCAATAGGCAAGCCCACCATAACTATAGCGAGTTGCATTCTGCGGTCTGCTGTATTGCTCCAACAAAAGTACAGAAAACCCACTTTTAGCCAGTTCATAAGCGAGTGCAGCACCCGTAATTCCGCCACCAACCACAATCCAATCGTAGGTTTTCATATTAAATATCTTTCTTAATTACGAATTACGAATTACGAATTACGAATTACCATAAGTTGCTTGTAAACGGCTTAAAAGATATTCTCCCGCCAGGATAGGGGGATAGATAGGCGATTGTTCTTTCTGGCAACTCTCCAAACAAGCAATTTTTGTATCATCATTAGGATGACAGAAAAAAGCCATAGAATACCGCGACTGATTCACTCTTTTATCAGTGGGAATCATCACTCGATGCTTAGTTGAGCAAAATCGATGATTTGTCCACCGTTGCATTAAATCGCCAGTATTGACTATTACAGTATCAGGAATTGTAGGCGCAACAATCCACTCTCCAGATGCTGTCTGTACTTCTAACCCGCCAATGTCATCTTGGAAAAGTAAGGTAATACTGCCATAATCGGAATGCTCACCAGCACGCACCTGTCCGAGTTTCGGTGGTGTCTGCAATGGCGGATAGTGGAGTAAGCGCAAGGTATGATTTTGTTGATTATGTCTTACAGTAAAAAAATCTTCTGGCAATTCCAACGCCAACGCATAAGCTTGTAATATCGTATTAGCAAATTCTGTGCAATTATCATAAAAGGTGACAAGAGAAGCATCTATTCCTACTGCTTTTTTGTTTACATTAAATGCCTCTTTTAAGTCGCCTGGTTGATTGGGGTTAAGACGTTCTCTTTCAATCCCAACGTAACCCATATTACTAAATTCATCACTCCAGGCTTGCTTTTGCTTAACTTCTAAAGGTAAATTGAAAAAAGATTTGCTGTGAGTGAATACTTCCTCAATCAGGTCTTTTGATATTCCTGAATTTTGCAAGTACATGAAGCCAATTTCATGACAAGCTTCATAGATTTGTTTGATGACAGCTTGCCGAGTTATTGCGTTTCCCTTAGTAAAATTAGTGAAATCAATTACTGGAATTCTAACCATTGATTTAAAACACCACATCTTTACGCAACTTCAGATTTTGAATGCGAGTATCTTCGCTAGGTGATACATCCTCCTGAGCAAATGGAATCTGCTTAAAGTTAGCAGCCAGGTATTCTGCTAATGCATCTTGCTCAGAACCATCAGCAGCAAAGGTAGCTAAACCTGTGCGTTTAGCATCTTTTGATATCAAATCAACCCGTTCTCTTTTCGGAAAAGGATAACCATCACCACCACTTGCTAGAAAGTTTAAGGTGACAGCGCGGAAGATGCGATTAGAGTCACCTACTAACTCTGCATTTTTCACCACTACATCAATAATTTTGCCTTTCCCATCTTTGATAGCCAGAGATTTAACACGCTTACCTGCTGGCAAATCTGGGTCAAAGCTAAAGGCTAATCCTGCAACTTGGGGAAAACTACCAGGGGTAGCACCGGGTGCGATCGCTGCTACACTGTGTTCAATTACTGCTATTAGTTCTTTAGCATTCAAAGTAACTAAAGTCAAACCATTGTTGAACCGTAAAGCATTGGCGATATCAAGTTGAGAAATGTCTTTTTCTTTCTTACCTGCTACAGGATTTGCTTGGGGTGGCAGTTTGATAACATCCTGTGAGCGAGTCGAACCTGGGGGAAAGGTATAGATACCGATATTGTCACGGATACCACCACCATTTTTGATAGAAATGATAGTTTTAGGATCGTATCGTTTAGCGATCGCTAAATTAGCTTCGGCTGTCAAATTCCCTAAATTGGTTTCTTGAGTGCGGACATCACCCCGCCAGCCGTTAAGAAAAACGTTGGTTTTCCCAAAAATCTGACTATCTTGGGCAATAATCACTTTTTTAAGTGCTTCTGTAATGGCGACAATTTTAGCATCGGGTTTCCCGCCTACAGCTGCTACACCTTGGGAATCAGTCGCATAAGCACCGCTGATTTTAGGGTCAATACTTTTAGGAATAATCACACCATTGGCATCAAAGTTAACTACTAAACGACCAACATAGCGATAGTTTCCATCGGTATTAACTACAGCTATTGGATTACCATCTGCGGCTTTTTTGATGATTGGATAAGTTCCAGCAGATTTATCACCCACGCGCAGACGGTCTGTTTTGTCGGTTAGTAAGGTATTGGAACCGCCAGCAATAATAATATCTACTCCCTTAAGTGATTGTGCTAGCTTTTGCTCAATCGCAATTTGCTGCATGTGTGCCAATAGAATGACTTTATTAATCTCTGGGTTTTTTGTCAGCAGTGTATCAACAGAAACTTGAATTTCAGCAGCCAAAGCGGCGATATCTGCGGCATCACGGTCATTAAATTTTTTAGGCAACACAGTCACACCACCGGGAGAAGAAATAGTCCGCAGTGTGGGAGTTGTTGCCCCAACTACAGCAATTTTTTCACCATTAACGGTAATGATGGTGCTACGAGCAATTTTATTTGGAATTTTACTTGCTTCTTGCCCATCAGCGGTAACTAATTTTGTCAGGTCTTTATCAGTGCTGAAGTCTAGATTCGCGCTGAGATAGGGAAATTTTGTACCTGGGTAATCTTCTTTAGCACGGAGTAAGTCAGCAACAACACCCGTACCTAAATCAAATTCGTGATTGCCAAAGGCGATCGCACCAAACCCAAGAGCATTTAAAATTAAAATATCTCCCCGCCCCTGACCACCAAAAACTGTGTCACTGGCAAATAAGAAGGGACTGGGAATATAAGCATCTCCAGATGAAAGGATTAAGGTATTAGGATAATCGGGTTTGCCATCACGATTAGCATCCTGATTTTTCAGTGCATTCAACACCGCCGAAAAGTTCGGTGCATCTTTCAGCGCTGGGACACCTGCTTCTTGGTCGGAAGTATGTAAAAGTTGTAGTGTGAAACCTGACTTCTGTGCTGTTTTAACTTGCACCACACTACCAGTAGTTCCTAAAAATAAAAAGATGCTAGATATAATGAACCAACTTAAATAGCTAGTTCTTAAATCTCGGCGATTAAACTTACTGAAAAATCGACTTTTCCGATCTAAAAAAGACATAATAAATTTTCTAGCTCATCAGTGGTGAATAATTTTTTAGTGTATTATCAATATTCCATAAGCAATATTTCATAAGTTAATTTTAATATTCATCTTCATAGCTGATTATAAATTGCCCATATATAGGAAAAGATTATAGATAAAGAGTAAGAAAGGTAGGAAAAGTAGGATATTTTCTATTACCCCTTGATTATCAGGTTATTACACGATAATTTGAATCTTATGTGCAGCTTGGGAAAAGGAGTTTGGGGGTATGTAAAAAAGTCACTGCAATTTTGAAAGGAAAGTTTTCAGATGAAAAAACTGAAAGAAAATAGGGAATATAGAGTTAAAAAAATGCGCTTTTTTTAACTCCTTTTATGTTGATACTTATGTAACTTTTTAGTTTTAAAATCGCTTAACCTGGTGGGGCTGCTTCTTCAAAGGGACGGATAATCGCCGGGGCTGGTGTAACTTCTGGTTTAAAGATTCCCTGCAATGCTTGTTCTAAGGTTTGCGCCATGACAATCCGGTTTTCGTAGGCAACTACTACCCGTACCAAAGTTGGCAGACTATTCTGTGTGGCTTCTAGATAGATTGGCTCGACATACAGCAGCGATTGCTGAATGGGAATTACTAGTAGATTGCCTTGAATCGCTCTCGAACCCTGGCGATTCCACAAGGAAATTTGCTGAGAAATTACTGGGTCTTGGTTAATCCGCGCTTCAATTTGCTCTGTTCCGTAAATCAGGCGTTCTTTAGGAAAGACATATAGCAGCAGCTTACCGTAGTTTTTGCCATCCGATCGCGCCGCTAACCAAGCGATTAAATTAGTCCGCTGTCTGGGAGTGTAGGGTAAAAACAGAAGAAATTCTTCTCTACGAGAGGCTGCGCCAACAAAGTCTACGGTGGGTAAACTAGTAATCAAATAATACGGCTCTACTGGACGGGGTTCACTGCCATAGATTTCATTAGGAATCTGCCATTGGTCTTCCCGGTTGTAAAATACTTGGGGGTCGGTCATATGGTAGGTCATCAACCGCTCAGATTGAATTTTGAAAAAGTCCACCGGATATCGGGTATGACTGCGGAGATTGACTGGCATTGTATTGAGCGGTTTGAACATATTGGGAAATATCGCTGACCAAGTGGCAATGATTGGATCGCTCCGATCGGCAATATAAAAATTAACGCTGCCGTTGTAAGCATCAATCACTACCTTGATCGAGTTACGAATGTAGTTGATACCATCGCTACCAGTGTCTGAATAGGGATAGCGATCGCTCGTTGTGTAAGCATCAACAATCCAATAAAGATAACTGGGATTACTGGGGAAATCTTGATCAGCAGCACCAGCAGCAACTAAATAGGGGTCGCTGTCAAATTTCAGAAAAGGTGCGATCGCTTGAATTCTTTCCTTGACATTTCGCCGCAGTAGCACCCTTGTCTCTGGCAAAAAGTCCCGCGTCAGCACCATCTGCCAATCTTTCAAATACGTGGCAAATAGCCAGCGTCGCCATGCTGAACCGATTTCAACACCACCCAGACCATCGTAAGAGTTGTAAACATTGTCACTACCGCTAGGATAGTCTAGCTCTCTGACTCTTGTGCCAGTCATTACATAGGTATTGGCGATTTCACCGTAATAAATTCGTGGTTGCCCAATCGGAATACTTTCACGAATGCTTTCACTAGAAGTTGTCAGAGCGCTACTATTACCGCTAATATCTTTGACAAAATATTCTGGTAGACCACCCGCCCCAACCGTATTAACTGGGCTAACAGTAAACCCAAAACCGTGGGTATAAATTAAATGGCGGTTAACCCATGTTTGAGCTTCCTGTGGTACGCCAGTGTAGTCTAATTCTCGTGCGGCAATTAGTACCTGCCGCCGTTCTGTTGATTCAACTGCTTCCTGCTTAGGTTCTGGTGGCTTTTGCGGGGCAGAGGGTCGGCGTGAAGTTACATCTGTTTTCAGAGTATATCGATCGATATCGGCATCGGGAAACCGATAATACGGGCGAATTTGTTGCAGTTGACGGTTAGTTTCTAAGAGTGGTCGTTCATCCCAAAGGCGAATATTGCGAATTGTCAAGTCATTCTTTTGAATATCAGCTTCAGTCAATGTTCCTTGCGGGTTAAAGGTTCTAACATCGATCGCCTCTAAATCGAATGCTTGGCGAGTTAAGGCAATAGTCCGCTGAATGTAGGGTTGCTCTCGTTGCAACTCATTAGGTTGAACAATTAAATATTGCACCACAGTCGGTAAAACAACATCAGCAGCTACAACTAATACTAAATAAACCCCTAACCCGTAAAAGACAAAACGACGATACTGAGATTTTGCTTTCCAGAAAAACGTTCGTCCAAGTAGGTAAAAGGCGATCGCTACTGCCACAATGGACAAAACGGTATAAGCTGGCAACTGGGTTGTCACATCGGTATAACTGGCACCATAACTCACTCCACGGCTAGAATACAGGAGTTCATAGCGACTCAGCCAATAACTCAGAGCCACTACCAGCATCAACAAGCCACCCATGCCGAATAAATGACGCTGTTGCCGGGGCGAAAAACCGGGGAAAATTCCCTGACTTAAACTATCCGCCGACAAGAGATAAGTGAGGGTAACGGCGACAAAGCCATACAAACATAATCCCATCAGCCAGAGTTCTACCAGTTCCCAAAAGGGTAAGGAAAATACGTAAAAGCTGATATCTCGACCAAATAAAGGCTCAGTACTGTTGAAAAGGGTGGGGTGCAAATATTGCAGCACCTTGGGCCAGTGGTGGAATAAGATGA
>NNBT01002196.1_pt1 | contig 41238 bp, 40 predicted proteins | sample 1173831 | NCBI WGS metagenome assembly NNBT01 (sample SAMN07173936, study PRJNA388173) | plant metagenome | isolation source: symbiotic tissue sample KVJ10 | place: Norway: Troms, Kvaloya island | reverse complement strand
AGAAATCCCTCAGGTTGTTCATGATGGCCTGCTCATTATTAGAATCGAGCGCATTTGTAGCTTCATCAAAAAGCAAAAGTTCAGGGTTTTTATAAACTGCACGGGCAATTAATAACCGTTGCCGTTGACCTTGCGATATGCCATTTGCACCAATTCCAATTTCGGTTTCAACACCTTTTGGAAGGTTGTAAACAAAATCACCAATGTTGGCCATTTTAATGGCATCATGCAAGCGGCCTTCGTTTATCTGCTCAAAGCCGAGTGCAATATTTTTAGCAATGGTATCTGAAAAAATAAACCCATCCTGTAAAACCGTTCCACAGAGGTTACGCCATTGGCCAACATCTATATCATCCAGTTTTTCGGTGCCAATATGAATGGTACCGCCAGTTGGATCGTACAATTTAAGCAAGAGTTTTAGTAAGGTGGTTTTACCGCTTCCACTCAAACCCACTATGGCTGTAATTTTCCCTTTGGGAATGACCAGACTCAAGCTATTAAAAACGGCCTTATTTTCAAACCCAGGATAGCTAAACTGCAGATTCTGAATGGAAATATCGCCAATTAAATGATCTATTTCTACATATTTTCCCGTTTCTGGCTGCTCATCCTGAATCTCATGTATCTCATTTAAGCGTTCCAGGCTCATTTTGGTATCCTGATACGATTGCAGAAAGAAAATCAATGATTCTATTGGTGCAATCAATTGACCTACAATAAACTGGATGGCGAAAAGACTTCCCAGACTGATTTCGCCCCTAAGGGTCATAAATGCAGCCACAAAAGTAATCCCGATGTTCCTCATTTCGGTAATTACCAATGAACCGGCCTGTTGATATTGGTTATAGGTAAGCCCTTTAACCCTTACCTTAAACTCTTTTACAATCAGCGATTCCCATTCCCATCTTTTCTGGTCGGCAGAATTACTGATCTTAATGTCCTGAAACCCCTCTATCAGCTGAACAATCTTGCTTTGTACCGAAGAGTTTACCTCAAATCTTTTTTGATCGATTTGCCGGCGTTTATTAAAAAACAGAAATACCCAGCCTACATATAAAATGCTGCTACCTGCAAAAATCAGGAACAATATACTACTGAAATGGAATAGAATAATGCTTAATACACAGATATTGAAGCAAGAAAATACAGTAGTTAAAGTATTGCTGGTTAAAAAGTTTTCTATCCTCGTATGGTCGTTAACCCGCTGCATCACATCACCCTGTTTACGGGTTTCGAAGAAAGATAATGGCAGGTTAAGTAGCTTGATAAAAAAGCTGACCAAAATATTGAGGTTTACCCTTACACTCACGAATAATAAAATCCACGATCTTACAAATTCGATAAAAGATTTGGATGCAAAAACCACTACCTGCCCAATAAGTACCAGATAAATCAGGTTTACTTCTTTGAGTTTTATCCCCCTATCAATAAGCAACTTGCTTAAAAAAGGTAAACTAAGTTCCAGGATCGAGCTGGCCACTAAACCTATCAAAAGCTGTAAAATCAACGATTTGTGCTTTTTCAGATAACCCAAAAGCTTCCAGAAACTTACATTGGTCTGCGCTTCCTGCTCTTCCTGATTCAACTGTTCCAGATCTGCATCAGGTTCTAAAATAAGGGCATATCCTTTTTCTTCTACGGCATTCCAATGCTCCAGAAAGTCAGCTCTGCTTATTTTTACCTTTCCCTGTGCCGGATCGATAATCACAGCCTCATCTTTGGTCAGTTTTTTCAGCACCACAAAGTGGTTGGTTTTCCAATGGATGATGGCGGGCCAGATATCAGTATTAATAAGGTCGGTATAATGCAGTTTTACGCATATTGCATTCATGCCGAACTTTTCTGCTGCTACTTTAAGTCCTAAAAATGTACTTCCGTCTCGGTTAACCCTGCAGGCCTGTCTGATGGTATTTAAGGTATATGATTTGCCGTAATAGCGTAATACCATGCGAAGGCAGGTTGGTCCGCAATCTTTTGTTTCCAACTGGCGGTATATAGGAATCGATGGTCTGTAGTTTAGTTTAAACATGGGTAGAGTTTTTAAATTAGGCCACTAACTGTTGTTTGTTTTGCATGCCAAAAACCTCGCTGATCCAGGCCATGCTTTCCCTCCTGTAGTCGGGATCGCGGGCAATATCATAGAATATGACTTCGTCAGCGTCATACTGTTCTGCATAGGCCGACATCTTATCGAACAGTTCCTGTGGTTCGCAGCAAAGTCTTGTTGTGGGTTCTACAAAGTCAAATTCTGCTTCTGAAAGTGCTATCACTTCTTCTCTTTTTGCTTTACTCGGACTGGTAAAACCGGCCAGCGCAATATTAACCTCTGGTAAACGACCATATTGCTTGTAAAAATCTTCACGGTAGGCTTTTAGGTTGTCTAAGCCTTTTTCGAGGTTTACACCTTTATGGAAAAGGGTACGGGAGCAGTTTAGCTGATTGCTTAGGCTAGCCTGATAACTACCCGGTGAGCCGCCAAGGTTCCAGAGAGAAGGTATTGTACCTTTGTATGGAGAAAGGATGAGCCCATTTTTAACATGTTCATCTTCATTGTTTAGTAAACTGCTTATAGCCGCTATCTGATTTTGGATATTTTGTACACCTTCTTCATAACTGGTAATTTTAGGCTGACTGAAATAAGGTAAAAAATTACTTCCGGGAGTGCCTTTAGCGAAACCCAGATCGATGCGGTTATTGAACAGGTTATTGAGCATCTTATAACTGGAAGCCGTTCTGATGGGGGAAGTATAACCCACCAATACCCCTGCTACACCTACCCTTATGGTATTGGTGTTACCACAGATTAGCGGTAAAAGCATATCAGGGCTAAACCATGGCGAGTTGGCGGAGGTAATAAAATGCTCGCCGTACCACAAACGGTGAAAGCCTAGTTTTTCTGCCAGTACAGCATCGTCTATAACGCTTTCGATAATCGAAAGACTATCTATCTTTTTGGATCTTGTACCAAAATCCATCAAGCCAATTTTTTTAATACTCATAACCTTTAATTTTTAAGATAAAAGAAACATATCGGTCCAATTTGCAGCAATATCATCATGTTCGGCAGCTGCCAGCACAAACATTGCCCCGCTAACCCCTTCCAGTAAACCAAGTGAACTTGGTTTGTTCATAAAGTCGGGATTGTTCAGGTCTTTTTCTAAATGATCGAGGGTGCTATCCAACCATACCTGTGCAGCCTCCTGATAAATTTTATGCCCCGAAAATTGATAAAGACGGTTTAAAAAGAGGGCTATACCAGAAGTACCGTGGCAGAAGTGGGAATTAATTTTTATGCCCGATGCAGGTACCGTAATTAAACCCGCAGCCATGGTTTTACCAATCTGATCGGCAATATCAGCGTAGGCTGCGTTTTTGAAAGATATGCTACTTTGATACAGTAGCCATATTGCAGCAAGATCACCATAACACCAGCTGTAATTTTCTGCATAAAAATCACCGTCAATCAATTCTTCTTTGGTAAGTTCTTCATTAACCAGCAGTGGAAAGGCTGATAATGAAATGTCTTCATTTCTTGGATGATAATAGTGGAGAAAAAAATCCAAACCCTGTTGAATGGCAGTACCAAGTTTCTCTTGTTCAATACCGGCATTATAAATATTCAGCATCACCAATAAAATACCAGCATTTCCGTGCGAAAGGCTCATGTTGGTATTATCTGTATTTTGGAACTCTTTTACTGTGCTGTTGGGGAAGCGCAACCCTTTTTCATCAATTACTGCAAGTGTTAGGAGTTGATCTACCAACACACCAAGGTATTTTTCCCGATTCGGATCACCTTTGCTGCTTAAAAGGTATAACATCTGGCCACTGGCGCCATGTAAAAAATCAGTGTTTTCTTCAGTAAGTAACCGCTTTGTATCTTCAAAAATCAGTTCGTTAATGGGTAGTACCTCTTCTAAAAATACTTCATCAAGATACTCTTGTTCTACCAGCTTTTGGATCAGGAAATAAAAACCGGAAAGACCGCTGCAGAAGGTCATGTATTTACTTGCCATATTATCCTGAGTGTTATAGGATTCAATCAGTTTTTCTAAAGCAATGTAAGCTTCGCTTTCTCCTTCAGGAAAGGCCTTTAACAGGCTAAAATAATAATAAACAATACCTGCATAGCCATTAAACAAATTGCCGTTTGTTATAAAATCCGGCTGATTTTCCTGATCGTGCAGCAAATGTTTAATCTGCTCAAATACAACTTTAAAACGGGTACTCATCACTGTTTCTGCTTGTAAGGTGCTCATATTTTTGTTTTTTGACGGTGAAAGGTTGATTTATAATACATTAAAAGAAAATCGTAAACTACCAGTTCATGTACGCGCTGTTTGGTTTTGAACAAACGATTCATATTCATGTGGATATAGCTGATTAAAAAGTTGTTCAGGTTCTGATCGATCAGTCCTTCTTCAATTTTCTTTTTGATGGCCTGAGCCAAAGGGATAATTTCGAAACTTCTGTACTGCAAAAGGTCTGATCCCGAAAAATCATTCCCTGCATCCAGGTGTTTGGCAATCAGTTCTTTGCTGAACCGGTATTTCTGTGATAACTGTTTGATCAATAAAGCATCCGAGTTAAACTCCTGGTGAAACGAAGCCGATAAAACTTCCATTACTTTCAACTTCTCTGCAAGGGAAAATTCAAAGTCGTTCAATAAGCTGTCGATAGATCTGATGCCCCAAAGCCAACGCAGTTGCTCAAAGTTTTCTATCATATCCCTGCGTGATAAAAAGCTTGATACAGCCAAACTATCATGATAAAACAATTGTTCGCTCAATTCGATGCCTGCTGCGCTATAACGTTCAATTTCGCGCTCGTATGTATCAAACTGTATTTTCCAAACTAAACCTGTTTCCGAAAGGATTTCGAAAGCTTTATTGATTTCGCGCATTACCGTACCTAAGCCATCTATTGGCGTTACATGTACCCTAAACCTCAGGTGTGGCTCCGGATCTGCATACCTGATAAAAAACCATTGGTTTATTAAACCTGCATTTACCAGTTTCTTGCCAAGCGCCAACAGCTCGTTTCCAATTAACTGATCTGCGGTTTTTACACCGGTATAAATTTTTGCATATAACCATTCCTCTCCGGGAAAGTATTGCCTTTTTACATGGTTATCATTTTTATGGCTAGGATTAAACACAGGTGCTGGTCTTTTTTTATCGTCTTTTCTGGTTAATAGGGCAACAAACTGATTGTTTACTGCTTTTGCATCTTCATCTTTTAAAATAGAACCCGTAATAGGTAAGTATTCTTTCAATACAATCTGGCTACGCTTTTTACAGGCTGATAACCAGGCTAATATTTCGATCCGGTTACTTTGGTGCACCAACAGCTCATTATCCTCATCTGCATAAATAAAAGCTGCGGGGAGATCCCATTTTTCAAAAAAGCCTTTTAGCTTCTTTTCATGGGCCGGAGCATTGGTTTCTAAAATCTCTTTAATGTCATCCGCATTTAGATACCAGGAGGCTAAAGAAAGAATTACCCCTTTATATTTGATTCTTGGGATTTTAAAAATACCCAGTTTTGGCAATACCTCTAAATTTAAACCTAGCCAGTATTTATGATCTGCGCCCTGTAAATCACCTAAAAAATGATATACCGGTAATGCATTCATCCCGTAGTTATGTGCATTGCTCAACCTTGGTATGATTGCTTTGTTTAAACGTTTGCTCCTTAAAAAAATCTGCCCATTACGTACTGAAACCATTAAATCGCTAAGGCTGATTTCGCTCTCATCGGATGTACTGCCCGCCAATACCGGAATCTGGTAATCCCTAAATTTAGGTCTCGAAGCAATATTGCCATGGCGGTCTTCGGGCAGGTGTGCCACCTCGGCTACTATTGCATCTTCATAGTAGGCATTTTCAACGCCATTAATATCCTTTAAGATCTGCTCAAATGTTTTATCGCCATAACCGAATCTGCCGATCATGCAAGCTCCTGTAGGCCATCCGCAATGTTCAAGGTAAATGTGGTCTTCTTCCCCTCCGTTCAGCCTAAAAATAATGGAGAAACTTGGCGGAAGTTCTGATGGATTGATATTAAGGTTGCCCAGATCGTGCTGATCAATATTCAATTCTGCACCCGTAGGATTGCTGGTTAAATAACCAATAAGCCATTTACTCAGGTCGGTATATTGTGTTTCCCTGATTTCGCTTGGTGTGCCGGACGAAAAAACCATCCGGTGTACCAGGGGCGCTTCTCCGGCTAAATGTGTGTTTGAAGCATAACCAATACCCGATTCAGGATCCAGTGCCTGTAATAAAGGGATTTCCTGTTCATCATAACGGTCGGCAAAGCGGCTTTTGAATGCCTGTAATTCTTTGTTGTTGTGTTTTGGTGTAACCTGGTTTAAAAACTGAACTGCTTCCATCAACTTATCGGCATAAACATTACTCAACGTTTGTGCTGAACCATCTTTATAAAGATCGATCTGAAACATACTTTCGCTGTTAAATTCGATGTTCAGTTCCTGTAGTATTACAGAGATTTCTTCTTTTTTAATAATGGTATTGATTTCCTTAGCCAGGATCTCTCTAATTTTTATAAATGCTAAAAGATAGGTCTTAGCATCATAGTTACCACTGTTTACCGTTGTAACTTCAGTTAAACTATCAATAATCTGGTCTAAAAAATCAGGACCGCTTACCCTTGGTTCGAGGTTACTGAGTAAAATCTGGCCATTAATCAGCTCATCTAAAAAAGTATTGGCCTCTTCTGTTTCTACCTCAAACGAGTCTGCAATAAAGGCAGCAATAACATTGTAAGATTGTGCAGTATTACAAAAATCAATAATTTCCTGAAGGTATTCAGAGCCACTTACAGCTGATACCGTATACTTCCGGTAGCCCAATGTTTTGTAATCAACCATCCTATAGTTTCCATCGATATCATACAAAGTTTTATTAACACTATAGTTTAATGATTTTTTGATGTTTTCATTTTTCAATACATAACGGAAAACAGTGCATAGCAATCCCATGTCCAGGCGGGTATGTTTACTCATGGCACCAAGTTCTATCTGCGTATCCGCTGCCCACGCAATTGGTGCACAACCTGCAAAAAGGCCAAAAGGGGTAGCCCTGTTTTTGGTTCTGTTAATGTATTTAGATAAGGCTACTTCTATTTTTTCGAGTTTTTTAGGATCTGTGATGGTATCGATCCGGAGTACAGCCTCATATAAATCTTTAGAAGCGATCCATAAAGCCTCCATAAAAAAATCATCTTTGATAAACTGATAAATCAGCTCTTTGGTGATTTGCCCCTCATTGTGGTAAGATGGAAACCGGAGCATCAGATCTGGTAAGAACTGGTACTGCTCGCTTAGTGTGTCCTTTTTCATAGTTTGCTGTTTAAAAACCAATTGGGTTAGTGCTTCCTTCTTTGGTATCGTTATCTTTAATATTGGTTCTGCTCTTTTTATTTACCTTATCGTTACCAAACTGGTAGCTAAATCCAAAGGTTAAGCCCCTGCCATAAACGGTCTGGATGTTCTGATTGGTTAAGCCACCATTTATGTTGAGCATATTATATTCCATCTTACTATTTAATGGATTAATTACCCCAACACTGACGTTGATCCTGTCTTTCATAAATGATTTGTTTAAACCGATAGATGAAGTGTTGGGCAGCTCGGTTCTGCTCTGGAAAAAATAGTTATTCGAATACAGGTAATACTCTGCCTGAAGATTATAACCACCTTTAAAGTTATATGTGCCTATAAAACTGCCATTAAAGTTTAACTTTTCATTATACGTAGCGTTAAATGCCGCATCATTGGTTGAGATCAGGTTTAAGGTACCGCCTACAGTTAAGCTCAATGCTTTGGTAATGGTAAGGTTTAAATTGGCCGATGTACCGAACTGTTTGTATGAGCCGATGTTTTTATAAGAAATCTGGTTAATGTTGTTTACCAATTGGTTTACACGTAAAATATAGTCAGACCAAAAGTCGGCGCTGGCATCAACATATAAATATACTTTGCCTGCATTGTGAGAGAAGGCCATACTCAAGCCATTTTTATGTTCGGGCAAAAGATCGGGGTTACCTTGCGATACCGTGTTTGCATTTACAAAATTTTGGAAGGGATTGAGAAAGGAAATACCTGGCCTCGAAATTTTGTAGCTATAGGTTAAGCTGATCATTCCGTTTTTAAGGTTTTTGCCAATTACGTAAGTCGGTAAAATACTGTTAAATCCTCGACTAACATTGCTGTTTGTTGATATGAATTGAGCATCGTTCTGTGTTCTTTCATAACGTATACCGCCAATCATTACCCATTTTTTTGGTAAAGCGAGTTGTAGCTGTCCGAAGGCAGCATATATGCCCTGATCGTAAGCATATTCATCAGTGCTTGCTGTAGTTGATTGGCTGCTCATCATATTTTGATAGTGCGAATCGAAATGTCTGTTTGTAACTTTAAGGCCGGCCTGTAATTTGTGCTTGCCCAAAGGAAACTTGTAATCTGACTGTAAGATCACTGTACGCATGGTATTATTGTTATTGCTCAGCTCCTGTAAAGTAGATGGTGCTGTGCCGGATAGATAATTGTTAAAACTATTGTTTAAATTATCCTGTTTGCCTGCGGTAAAAAGTGCGCCAATCGTAAATTCTTTACCGGGTTTATCCAGTTTAAGTTTGTAATCTACATTTGCCGATAAACTTTGAGATTTAACCACATTATCAGAAAAGCGGTTGAATAAATTTGTAATGCCCTGATCGTTAATGTTCGTCTGCAATGCCTGACTGAAAGTATAGGGAGAATTAGAGGCCGTTAAGCCTGCGTTTAATGATTCGTTCTTGCTGATGTCGTAAAACAATCCGCTATTTACATAAACAGGGTTGCCATTGTAGCCTAAATTTCCTTGTTGGGCCTGTAAAAAATTGTTCCTCGAGTAAAGTTGGTTGCTAAAGCCCTGCGTTTTAAAATTGGTATAACTGCCATTAAGCGAAAAATTAAGCTTGCCGACACCGTAAGTAAAATTTAAAGTAGGTTTGGTATTATAGCTTTTACCGATTGTAGATTCTACACCCACCGTAAGGTTGCCGCCTAAAGAGAACTTATTTTTGGTTATAATGTTAATGATACCCGCCAAACTTTCGCCATCGCTGGCAGCACCTGGGTTGGTAATCACTTCTACGCTTTCTACATTAGCCGTTGGAATCATTTTAAGGGCCTGATCTACAGGGATGGCATAATCCGTAACCGAACGACCATTAACCTGTACTTGTACTTTTTCGCTCCCTTTTAAAGAAGGAACACCTTTAAAATCGACCGTAACCAACGGGACTTTTTTAATCACCTCACTGAGTGATTTGTTTTTTGCCATCGGATCGCGGTCTACATGGTAAACGATCTTTTCGGCAGTATTTTCGATAATCTTTCTTTTGGCATAAACCGAAACTTCATTTAACAGTTCTGTTTTAATTTTTACATTAAACACCTTGCTAAATACATGGTCTGGACTGGCCGGTATAACCAGATTAAAAACCTGGTTTTCATTGCCCATATAAAATACCTTAACCTGATAGGTTCCTGCTTTTATTTTTACTTCAAACTTTCCCAAGGTATCGGTAAGGGCCTGCATCACCTGTTTTTGGCCATTATTTATCACAACCTGTGCATAAATAAGTGGTTCTTTCGTAACAGAGTCGATTACCTTACCGGTAAATTTTAAGCTTACGCTATCTATCACATTAGCCGGCGCCTGCGCCTGAACTGCAATAGCGCCTGTACTTAAAAAAACGAGGATCAATATTATATATGTTTTCATAACTTATCGTATTGTGCAGCAAATGTTAAATTGCATGCGGTTAAAAGCATTGCCGGTATTTGCCGGCAATGCGCATTGGTTTAGCAACTACATTTACATGTACTTGATACCGGACAGGTTTGAGATGCGATAATAGATTGTTTACCGCAACTTCCTCCATCAACAGCCTCAGCAGAAAGGATCGGAATGTCGATAACAACGGTAGAACCATCTGCAGCAGCCTGGCCACCAGATACTAATTCCATTTGCTCTTCATTAAGTTTTGCTACTGTTTCTTTGTTCAGTGACAGTTTGGTTTTTAATTGCTTTTTCATGTAATGATGTTTTTTATGGTTAATGATTAATTATTTACAGCTACAATCGCAGGTACTGCTTACCGGACAGGTTTTAGAGGCGATAATGGATTGTTTACCACAGCTATCACCATCAACCGCAGATGATGCTTCGATGCCGATTACCACTGTAGAGCCTGCCAGTGCAGCCTGTCCGCCAGCTACTAGTTCCATTTGCTCATCGTTAAGCCTGGCTACTGTTTCTTTGTTAAGAGAAAGTTTGGTTTTGAATTGTTTTTTCATGTTTTTAATGGTTTTGTATAGAGATTGATTAATAATTAGCAACTACAGTGACAGGTACTGCTTACCGGACAGGTTTTAGATGCGATTATAGACTGCTTGCCACAGCTATCCCCTTCAGCAGCCGATGCTTCCGCTTCGAAGCCGATTACTACAGTTGAACCTGCTGCTGCGGCCTGGCCACCAGCTACCAGTTCCATTTGCTCATCGTTAAGTCTGGCTACTGTTTCTTTGTTAAGAGAAAGTTTTGTTTTGAATTGTTTTTTCATGTGAGATGATTTTAGGGTTGATAATTAACTACAGTGACAATCGCAGGTACTAGTTACCGGACAGGTTTTAGAAGCAATGATCGATTTCTGACCACAGCTGCCACCATCGGCAGCTTCAGCTTCTAAGCTAATGCCAACCACAAACGTAGAACCATCTGCGGCAGCCTGGCCACCGGCTACCAGTTCCATTTGCTCTTCGTTAAGCTTTGCTACCGTTTCTTTGTTAAGCGCAAGTTTTGTTTTGAGTTGTTTTTTCATAAGATTTGATTTTTATAGTGAATTAAATTGTTTTTGCTGTTTTATGCGTTTAGCAGCCAGGGCAATTACAGGTTGCGGATGCCGGACAAGTTTTGGAATTGACAACAGACTTTTTACCACAGGTATCTTCTTCTCCGGCACCATTTGCAAGGTCGAGCCCAATTACAATAGTCGCATCGGCTCCTATTGCCTGTCCTCCCGCTACCAGTTCCATTTGCTCATCGTTTAGTCTTGCCACTGTTTCTTTGTTGAGCGAAAGCTTAGTTTTTAATTGTTTTTTCATGGTGATATAGGTTTGATAGGAATTAATTATTCGCACACACACAAGCAAGAGCTTGTAGCCGGACATGTTTTTGAAACCTGAAAAGTTTGCGGGCCACAGTTGCCTACATCTCCCAGCGCTTCGAGCTCGGTCTTTACCGTGACAGCCGATTCGATATTTAGCCCCTGTCCACCGGCTATAAGCTCCATCTGTTCATCGTTTAACCTGGCGATGGTTTCTTTTTCTAAGGAAAGCTTGATTTTGATTGATTTTTTCATGGCGATTGCTATAAATTGTTGTTTAATTATTCGCAGCTACAGGCACATGAGCCAGTTGCCGGACAGGTTTTTGATTTCAATATTGTTGGATTGCAACTGTCTTTTTTACCGTCCGAATTGCTTAATTCCTCAGTAATTATAATGGTGGTACTTTCACTGCCCGCAGCGTATCCACCGGCAATAAGTTCCATTTGCTCCTCATTCAGTTTAGCAATGGTTTCTTTAGCTAAGGAAAGTTTGATTTTAGGCTGTTTTTTCATGTTTAATGGATGATTGAATGAATGATAAAACTTGCCAGGAGAAAGATAAAGAGCTTAGGGAATGGTAGATGGCCATCCCCTAAGTCATCTTAATTTGACCCCTTTTTCGAGCGCTTTCATAGGTAGAATTTGCTTTTAGGGCTTAATGTATCTATATATACAACTATGTATTTTTCCCATCATGCCAATACTGGCCTTCAGATGAAATTTATAACAAGCTGTCTTCCTGACTTACACGTTTGTGGTACTGGCTACGTTGCACTGCATGCATTAAAGCATAACCCGACATTTGCCCCTCAAAAGGAAGGTTTAGCGTAAAACGGATATCATCTTCTGATTGGCCTCCGCCAATCATATCACTTAGTTCATCCGATAGCACAGTCGCTGTGCTTTCAAGTCCTAGTTTTTTTAATAATGTTAAGTTCATAATTAAATGCCTGTTAGTGTTGATGTTATGACTGTTTCTGTTGGAAAGTAATTTCCGCGTTGATTAAAAACCATTGTTTTTGCAGACATACTGCGATTAAGAATCTGAATTTGTTTAACTTCGATTTGTGGTAGCGAAACTTTAATTTGATTTTTCATAGCTTTATGGTTTGTTGTTGATATAAATGTGGGGTTTGTTGAAAAACTTGCAAAATATTTTGTACCAATGAGCGGTTTTGAATGACGAATGAGTAGCTATAAAAGGACAAGTGAATATTCCATTTTCGGAAGCAGATACATCTGGATTATAAATGAGTAAAAAAAATGTCGGTATGCACATCCTATTATGGATGGCCTATATCCTGTATGAAATACTGATCAGTTATTTTGCCGGGCTGGATCTCCGGCCTATTTACACGTTGTTGTCTTTTGTGATAAATGCCGCTGTGTTTTACGGTGCCTGGTTGGGCTTTACCTTTATTAAGCAGCGGGTTACCTCAATAACACTCAGGATAATTAGTGTTGTATTTGGTACAGTACTGATTCTTGTCGTTTCTTCAGCATTAAAGATTTTAATCGAAACTGCAGCTTACCATAAGGACATTGCGCTTTATTTAACCCGTTACCAGATTACTGCCCTGATAATGCGTTCACTTTATTTTTATGTTATTGGCATTGGATTTAGTTTTGCCCACCTGGCCGCTAAAAGAGATAGGGAAGTTTACCAATACAACCTCGAAAAGCTTGAGCTGATACAAGAACAGGATCGTTTAAAAAGGAATGCCATACAAGCTGAACTTAATTTGGTTAAATCGCAGATAAACCCTCATTTTGTATTTAATACACTTGGCTTTTTACATGCCAAAACATATAAAGCGCTTCCCGATGTGGCAAAATCGATACTCATGTTATCAAATGTAATGCGCCATGCTTTAACAGGCAGTGAAGATGGTTACAGTACCCTGGAAAGTGAACTGAGTTACATCCATGATTTTATTAAAATACATGATGAAAGAAATGAGTCACTTAACATACAATACGATCTGGAGAAAAACACTGGTAACAGTAAGGTAATTTCGCTCATTCTCATTACGTTGGTAGAGAATATTTTTAAACATGGTGTAATTAAAGATCCGTTAAAGGAAGCCATTCTAAAAATCGGGGTAAAAGCAAATGATCTTCATTTTTACTCTTTTAATTATAAAAACAACAACAAAAAAGTGCACTCCAATAAAATAGGTATCCAATATGTAAAGCAAAGGCTAAACGAGGTATTTCCGGGTAACCACAACCTCAGCATTACCGAAACAGAAGAAACCTATGAATGTAAATTAACCTTTCCCCTAAAACGATATGAAACAACTTAACTGCATCATTATTGATGATGAGCCCTATGCGCACAACATTTTAAAAGATTATGTAAATAAGGTTCCATTCCTCAGTTTGGTGGGTGTATTTACCAACCCGATAGAGGCTTTGGTTGAGATTAAAAGCAATAATATCGACCTGCTTTTTTTAGACATCAATATGCCCGAATTATCGGGTATCGATCTGATCAAGATGCTGCCACAGGGTATTGAGGTAATTATTACCTCTGCTTACAGTGAGTTTGCCGTAGCTGGTTTCGAAAACAATGTTCTGGATTATTTGCTTAAGCCCTATTCTTTCGACCGTTTCTTAAATGCCACCCAAAAAGTACTCGATAAACTGATGCTTCATTCCTTAAAAAAGGATCAGGAAAATAAACATAACGTAGCTAAAACCGATGCATTTTATCTAAAAACAGACCGGGGCAAAATTGTAAGGATAAATTTTGAAGATATCGTGTATATCGAGGGGCTAAAAAATTATTGCTCTGTTTTTACTGACACGCAGCGCCATGTATCGTTGGTAAGTATGAAATCACTTGCAGATGGGCTGCCGGAGGGTGAGTTTATCAGGACCCATAAATCGTACATTATTGCGATTAAAAAGATTAAATCCATTGATGGCAACATGATCTTATTCGATAACATTACAGAAAAGGTGCCCATTGGAGTAACCTATCGGGATAGCTTTTTTTATATGTTGAATAAAACGCTTTATAAATAATTATCGTTCTGCCCTTGCCAAACCAGATTTTAACTGTTTAACCATCATTCCGTATAAAAGGCACTCGTGCAGCCGCTGTTGATTAACGAAATACCGGTTTATCAGCATGTGGATCAACCCTGCCAAAAACTTGTCGTTCCAATCTACTTTTTGCTGCTTCAGTAGTGCATCTATTTCACTGCGCCTGTTGGTGAGCAATGCTTCATAATCTTGCGCCAAACCAGGAAGGATTGCTCCGTACTTTCTGAACAACTGGTCAATCTGTATTTTAATTTCCTTGCTGTCCATTTCCTTTAAAAAGAACGTCAACTGCGTTTCCGCAAACTTTAACTGTACCGAAGGGTCGGTGCTCTTGCGCGATAAATAATCTTTCATCACCCAAAAAATAATCAACCAGCCCTGTTCGGTATAATCATTGTTTTCGAAAATCGTAAAAATGTGGGCACAAAACCTGCTATCAATATCGAACAGGCTTTCTGCCAATTCAATTTGCTCGGCACCATAACGTTCAATTTCACGCTCATAGGTATCCAGTTGAATATTGCTGATCTGTTGGTGCATAATGAAGGGGTCTAAAACCGCTTTAACCAAAAAATAGGCCTGTTGAAAATCTGCTGCTTTGTGGAGCAATATCCGTAACCGTAAATGGTGACCGTGTTCATAATACCGTATAAAAAAACACTTTTGATAGTGGAGTACCCCTGAGTTTTTATCGAGCAATTTAAACAGCGCTATTAAAACCTCCTGGGCAGTGTTTTCATTTAAAAATATTTTAATGTACAGCCACTCGCTACCTGGAAAAAAGTGGCGGGTTACCGTACCATTATTTGGCTGATAGCTTGCCTTTTTTACTTCGGCCATTGCAAAAAGCGGTGCGGCAAACTGATGTGCATAGCGCTTGCCGGCTTCATCCTGTAATATCGGTTTCATTTCATGGTGTAAACATTCTTTCACTACCAGTTCATTAACAGTTTTTGAGGCCTCCTTTAAAAAAACATCAACTGAAAGTGGATTAGCAGAATCGATCAGCAACTCATTATCTCCGTTTACAACATAAAACTTGGCTGGTATCTTCCATTCTTGTCTAAATTGTTCAAATGCTTCTCTACGGAGTTCATCATTAGTTTGTTTTTTGATGAGTTGAAGTAGGTTTGCATGCGCAAATTTCCAGGTGGCCCGGTGTAAAATAAGTCCAAAGGTGGTATCTACCCTCGGAAAAAAAACAAAATCTTTTGCCAGCCTGCCCCAGTTAAATGCTAACCCATTTGGCCCTGTTTGATGCTGTATATCACACAGAAAAGTATATATAGGATGTTGTGAGCGGTTATAATTATAGGCACTGCTCAATTTGGGAATAATTTCCTGCTGCTTTTTTTTCGAAAAAAGTTTAAACAGACCGTTTTGCAAAGTTACCTCAATTTCGTCGAGGTTAATCACTTGCTTACCGTGAGCATGGTCTACATATTGCATTTCGTGCGACCAAAATTGTGGGTGCGACATCACATTAGCCGAACGTTCTTCGGGTAGGTGGATAATTTCTGCATAGATGACCTCCGGATTGGCAAGGGTCTCTTCCATTGCCATTTCCATTGCCAATTGTTTAATTACTGGGCTGGCATGGGCATATCTTGCCAAAAGGCCTAAACTTCCTGTACCGGGTACCAGTTCGAGGTAGATCCGTTCTTCATCAAAAAGTTGAAAAACCGCAGCCATATTATGCGGAAGATCAGCTAATGGTTTATCCTGCACAAAATCTTCTGGCAGGGTAAAACTATAATGACCACCAACATTGGCCAATGTTAATACCTTAAGTAGTTTTAGGTTGGTTTCGGTATAGGGTATCTGCTCTGTTTGCTTATTTAAACTGGTATTTAAACCTTCGGTAAGTAAAGTTTCTTTATTGTGCCACTGTCCATATTCTATTCCACTATCCGGATCAAAGGCAGCCAATAATGGCACACTTCTTCCCTGATACCGTTGTAAAAATTGAGTTTTAAATTGTTTTAACCTTTTATGAGGTTCAAAATCAGTTAAATTGTTCAGGAGCTTAATTCCACGCAATAGCTTGATTTGTAAATTGCTATTAAGACTGGCTGCTTGCAGGCTATTTATTCTCGTAACATGAAAACAATTATTAGGCGTTTCACCAAAAAGTTTTTTAAGGTTTGCTTCTATTTGTAAGTAGTCATCAATTACCGCTTCAGCTGTGCCATTTACAGTAGCAGTTTTGTCTAAAATAGATAAGGTATATTGTAACTCGTTATGTATGCCAGCAGGCCAGGGATGAGGCAAATAATCAGGAAACTGTAGTCCGATGCCGGGTTTGCCCGTATAAGTCAAAAACTGAATCTGGATCAACTGTTTGATAAAAGCAAATGATTCATCAGCATCGAAATCACCAAGAAGTAAAGCAAGCTCCTGGTGTGTTTTGGCATTTCCTTTCAGTTTAGCCACCAATTGAGCAATAATATCATTGTATGTCAGTGCAACGATTTTGTACTCGCGTTCGCCATTGATGCTTTGATAAGTAATAAACTTATACTGTTTGCCTTGAAGATAAATGGTGTTATTGAGTGCATAGGTTGCACCTGGATGTTCTGCTTCTACAAGCATAGCTAACTGTTCGTTAACAGCCGCATCCAGGGTAATATCCCTTTTAAAACCAGCCTCTAATACCAAACGTTGCGAAGTTCCCCATTGTAATGATGCACAGCCCGCAAATAAACCAAAAGGAGTAGAGCGGTTACTCATCCGGGCCAGGTATTTATAAAAGCTCTTTAACAGGCTTTCTCTTTTAAAATCGCTCACTTCGGCTACATTATTGAATAGTTTATCCAGGTCGTTATAAAGTGATTTGCTGGCCAGATAGATGCTCTCCCGTATAAAAGGATCTTTCCACATTTGTATAAGAGATTCTGGCTGCAAATTGGTCTCCATGGGCAAAGCGGCCGACCTAACAATTAAATGTTGGTAGAAAGAGTATTTCACGAGATGGCGTAATAATTAGGATGTAAAAATAGGTTTGTTGTTCGGCTTGTTATTGTGTTAACAATCAAACACTAAGATAGCAAAAAATGCGGATTTGTCTATTGGTTATTCCTAATTGCCCGGCAAAGTTAATAGGTTAAATTCGCATCTCGCCTCAAGCGAAGTGCTTATCAGTTCTAACCGAAATTTCGCAAAGTCTGGGCACGCAGAACACCAGGCTAGTTGATTATCTTAATGTTCTTAACTTCTTAATGGTAAAAACATCTTTTGTAAACCAACTCCCGACTCTGGACTGACCAATCGATCATGTACTTACATGATCTTATATGGTAAAAGCCCAAAAACGGCTCAATCTTTGCTCCTACCGAAGCTTAAATTTAATAAGGAAAACCCATTTAGATCATGAACAAATTACAAGCACTATCCCAAAAATCAAGATTCGCTACTTTAATCCTCTTAACTCTTTTTTTCTCCGCCTGCTCCGAAACCCCTGAACGTTTCTTCGACATTGCCATCCTGAACACCAATATGATCAACGATTTTGCCAGCGCCGATCTGGCCCGTCATATTAACGATGAAACGAAAGAATATCCCGATATTCCATCCAGTAAAAAGAAAGGCGACGAAGCTGCCACTAACCTCAATAACAAAATATTATACCTCGAACAATCGCTCGAAAAAGTGAAAAAACTTTCGGCTTCAGGTGATGAAGAAAAGGAAATTAAAGCCCTTTCGCAACAATTGTACGAACTGGTAATACCCGTTTATAAAAATGAATACCTGGCTTACGCTAAATTGTGCGATAGTAAAGGCAGCCAAACAGCTAAAGATGAAATCATTAAAAATATCGATGAAAAATACGGAGCACGTTTCGAACAACATTTTAATGCATTGATGGAAAAAGGCAAAGTATATGCCCAGGAACACAATATCCAGGTAAACTGGGGAAAATAAAACTATTCTTAACCTTTAAAACACACCTTTATAGCCCAATAGTAACTAAGTTATTATTGGGCTATTTGTTTTAGTAAAATCCTGAATATGACTACTACTTGTTTCATTCTGATTGCCAACTTTAATTTTCTTTTTGGTCTTACTCGCTCCGATACCGCAAAGACTTACAAAAAGAGCTGCACATAAAAACCATACTAAACGGGTAAGCATATACCTGTAATTGGAAGTATACTTGGTTAAAATTGTGTTTGTAAGTGGTTTGAGTACTCTTTGTGTATCTAAAGGATATGCACCGCTATCAGTAAAATATTCATGATCTTTTACAAAACCTTTGTACCACACTTTCCCCAACGAATAGCTGGTTAGGGTATCTGATAGATTAATCTTCCTTTGATGCTGTAACTTTTTAAGATTTAATGGGATTATCGTAGCATTAACAATTTGTGCATTACATTTTACCGGCTCGTAATGATCCTCATTCCAATACATACATTTCTCATCTTCTTTTGGCATTCGAACTGAAGCGGTACTAGTTTCCCAGGCTACAAAAGAAGTGGTTCCAATCAATAGCAAAATGACACAGGAAATGGTGATGTAGCGAGGGGAGAAACGCGGAATATAGATTGGCTTAGGTCGAATTGGTCCCTCATCATCTGGAGTTGATGTCGTCGTTGTTGTTGTTGTTGGAGGAAAGAGATCATCTATAGATATCCCACCTATTTTAATTGTTTTATCAGCACTCAAATAATAAGAACTGCTCGGCCTAGGTTCCAAATCTATTAACCATGCTAAAAGATCGGTATTTCTCTCTTCAGTTGTAACTGTTCCACCAGTAATATGGTTCCAAAGAGGTCTAAAATCATCAGGCTCAGATTCGTTTAATTTTTTTTGGATATCGCAAACCATTCTATCTACATCAAAAAAAGTTGCAAGTATATCCAGGTCTTTTGGATCGTGCCTACTTTCGTAAACCTTTAAACACGCGCTTCTTAATTTAGTAGTTGTTTCTCTAGGCAAAATTGCATATAGCTTCCCATTATCCCTCATCTTTTTATAGGCGGCCAATACTATGTCTTGATAATCTTCAGGCATTTTTCAAAAAATTTAATCGTAAAAATAGAAATGGAATTTCTGGAATCCTTACGGGTTTCCGGAATTCTTTGGAATTTAAAAAGAATTCTTTAGAATCTTTGGAATTATCTGAAAACTAGCGATTTGAAGCCTGGATATTTGTCCCAACAATTAATTCAAGCAACGATTCAAACGATAATCCAAGCACGAACTAAATGTTAAAAACGAGTAGAAATCGCGGTCGTTATTAGCCGGTTTGGGAAGCAGTTATTAGCTCCCGCGACAGACACTCACCACTTCCCAAAAATTTCAGAAGGCCTTCTGATTTACAGTTTGTAGCAACCCCCACGCATGGGGCGTGGGGAACTACGTGTACATCACTTTTTAAATTTTTGAATCATGTTTTTACCATTATTTATTGCTATCCTTTTAGGATTTGCAAACCCTTCAAATACAAATAACAATTGCAGCCACAACAGTGGTACAGTAGTAAGCACCAACGATACCGATCCTGGCGATACCGACCCAGGAGATGGTGGCGACAATGGTGATGATACAGGGGGCGAAGGCGCACATGTGCCACCTAAAAACCCATAGATCATTAAAAGAAGGGCAGCGTAAAATACTGCCTTTCTTTTTTTATATTTGATTACCATTAATCGCTCAATCTTGAAAAAATCCTACTTATTTACGTTTTTAATTTTGATAGCATTTGCCTGCAAAAATAAAGAAGACATTAAAAATTCTAGCAAAGATTCAAACTATGATATTGCAGAATCATTCTTTGGTAAAAATAATGATTCTGCTTTTTACTATTTTAGTAAGGTTACCACCACTCCTAAAGATAGTTTACAGGTTGCTATGGCCTATAATTATATGGCTGTTATACAATCTGATGCCGGAGATTACTTTGGAGGTCAGGAAAGTTTAATATCATCACTTAAATTTCTGAGTGAACGAAAAAAAACGGACTTCAGCTGTATATCCTCTGATTATAATGAGCTCGGATTAAATAGTATTAACTTAAAAAAATATGATGAAGCGATAGAATATCATGAGCGCGCTATAAAATTCTCCAATAATGATGCTTTTAAATCGATGTTCTTAAATAATAAGGCATTGGCCTATCAAAAGGCGGGAAATTATAATGCATCAATTAAAATCTATTCTGATGTCATTTCAAAAAATATCAAAAGTAAAAAAGAATACGCCAGGGTGCTTTCTAATCTTGCTAAAACTAAATGGCTTCAAAACCCAAATTATAATGCAGCTCCTGAGTTTCTGAAAGCACTACATATCCGTGATGTTGAAAAAGATCAATGGGGTCAGAACGCCAGTTACGCACATCTTGCAGATTACTACGAAAAGAAGAAGCCAGATTCAGCATTAATATATGCTCAAAAGATGTATCTGATTGCAAAAAAATTAGTCAGTCCGGATGATCGTCTTGAAGCACTTCAGAAATTAATTAAGTTAAGCCCAGCTAAAGAAACGAAAGATTATTTCAGTATTTACGAAAAATTAAATGACAGTGTACAAACTGCCCGCAGTGCCGCTAAAAACCAATTTGCGCTAATCCGTTACGACACGGAAAAAAGCAAGGCCGATAACCTCGTGCTGCAAAAAGACAATGAAGGCAAGAGGTATCAGATCATCATACTCATCATTGGTATTCTTTTACTCACTATCGCTGGTACCCTTTGGTATAAAAAAAGAAAACAAAGATTAGAGCTCGAAGCTCAAAACTCCATCCGTGAAAATAAACTCAAAACCTCTCAAAAAGTACACGATGTAGTGGCAAACGGATTGTACAGGATCATGAATAAACTCGATAATCAGGAAAGCTTAAAAAACAATCCTATTGTTAATGAAATAGAAGAACTTTATGAGCAATCGCGTGATCTCTCTTACGAAAAGCCAAAATCGAAAAACCAGCGTTTTAACGAAAAAATATCTGAGCTGTTAAAATCCTTCGCTTCCGAAAATACAAAAGTGATACTTGTAGGAAATTCAGTTCAACTCTGGGAAAAAGTATCCGAACAGGCAAGGGAGGAAATAGAACATATCCTTCAGGAACTGATGGTAAATATGGGCAAACACAGCCGGGCAAGTGATGTGGTGATCAAATTTGAACAGGCACAAGAAACAATAAATATCCATTATACCGATAACGGCATCGGCATTTCGGGTAAAGTGCAGCCTAATAATGGACTCACAAATACGGGAACCCGTATTGATGCAATTGGTGGTACAATTACCTTTGATACCAAAGTTGAAAAGGGGCTTAAAATCCAAATCTCTTTTCCGGTTTCCTAATTGTATTAAATATGTTTAAAAGAATACTTATTGCCGAAGATCAAGAAACACAGAATATTTCGCTGCAGAAAACATTGGCCGATCTGGGTACAGAAAAACCCGAATATGTTTATTATTGCGATGATGCACTTACCTGGATAAAAAATGCCATTAAAGCTGAGCGCCCTTACGATCTGTTAATTACCGACCTCTACTTTGAGGAAGATCATAACCAGCAAAAAATTGCCGGAGGTGCCGAACTCATCAAAGCGGCAAAAGAGTTGCAGCCTGATTTAAAAACACTGGTATTTTCGGGAGAAAGTAAAACCGCTGTTATCGATATGTTATTTAAAGAAATGAATATCGATGGTTACGTACGTAAAGCCCGTCACGATGGCCAATACCTCAAGCTGGCGATTAATGCCATTAATAATCATAAAAAATACCTTTCGCCCGATTTAAAACTGGCCAGAAAAGAAAATAATTCACACGATTTTACAGACCTGGATATCGCCATCATTTCTCAACTGGTTGACGGCACCCCTCAAAAAAACATTCCTTATTACCTGCAGGAAAACAATATTAAACCCTCTGGGCTCAGCAGCGTTGAAAAGCGTCTGAATTTGATGAAAGAGGTACTCGGTTTCTCCAAAAACGAACAACTGATTGCTTATTGTAAAGATGTAGGGATAATTTGATGAGTCCCAAGTCTTCAGTCCATAGCCTGGAGTCAATTGATTTCAGTTAATTCCGCGCGCTTGTCATCCTGAGGGATAATTTATTGCATAAAAATCGATATTGATGACAGACAAATCCTGGCGCAATGATAAGCCGCCAAAAGTCGTCATTGAGAGAAGGCTTTTTCAGCCGACGAAGTAATCTTACAACGATCGCTACCTCGCGTGCGCATTAAGATTAGCTTCGCTGAGCACTTTGTGGTTCCCGCTTGCGCGGGATCCGATAGCTATCGGATGACTGGCGTGCTAATGGATTCTGTCAATGGTAGCATTGTTGAAGGATCTTTTTCGATGGAAAGTGAATCTTAGCCATTTAACAAGCGCTGTGCTCTCCGTGCCCTTCTCCATGGTTCTCTGTGGTTAAAAAAAGCGCTTGTCATCCTGAGGGATAATTTATTTTATAAAAATCAATATAAATGACAGATGGATAAGAAGCTGAATGCGCTCAAAGCATCGTCATTTCGACCGCAGTGGAGAAATCTTTTAAATTTGATTTCGATAACTTGATAAATAGATCTCTCCATTTCGCTGCGCTACATCCGATAGCTATCGGATCGAGATGACGACTTTTCTCTTGGATTCTGTCAATGGTAGCGGAGTCGAAGGATATGTGGTAAATAGGGCTAGTGTTTGGATCAGTTAACCAATTTCAACAATTAACCAGTTACCCCCCCTCACTACGGTTTCCCGTAAGGATCCGCCACATTCCTCCCATACTTTTGAGCAGCTAAAAAAACTTAACTATGGGAAAATTTATCATTACCAAAAGAACAAACAGCGAATACCAGTTTAACCTTGAGGCATCAAACGGCAGGGTTATCCTCACCAGCGAAGGTTACACTGCAAAAGCATCTTGCAATAAAGGAATTGAATCCGTAAAAACCAATGCCCCAACCGATAACAGGTACGATAGAAAAACCGCCAAAAACGGTTCATGCTATTTCAACCTGAAAGCCGCAAATGGCGAAATTATCGGTACCAGTCAAATGTACAGCACTGCCGAAACGCGTGATAACGGCATCGAATCGGTTAAGGAAAATGCGCCGGATGCATCAGTAACAGATGAAACCATTTAATGCAAAAAGTTATGGATCTTAAATTAAAGTTAGAACAGCTTCATCAGCGTGTGGTAGGATTAAAGGATCAGATCAATACCGAAGAAGCCACCAAAAATGCATTCGTAATGCCTTTTATTCAAATCCTTGGCTATGATATTTTTAACCCAACAGAGGTGATTCCTGAACACATCTGCGATATTGGCACCAAAAAAGGGGAGAAAGTAGATTACGTGATCCGTAAAAACAATGAACCTATCCTCATTTTCGAATGTAAACACTGGAAAGAAAGTGCCGATGCCCATAATTCGCAGTTGCACCGCTATTACCACGTTTCAAAAGCCAGGTTTGGCGTATTAACCAACGGTACCGTTTATAATTTTTACGCCGATCTGGAAAAGCCGAATATTATGGATGAGAAACCTTTCCTCACCATCGATATCGAAGACCTGAAAGATAATGCCATCAAAATCCTCGAAAGTTTTACCAAAAACGAATATAATTTAGAAACGATCCTCGATTCGGCCGAAGGTTTAAAATACATCAAAGCCATCAGGAAGGAATTTGAAAAGGAAATCGACAATCCTTCCGACGAAATGGTGAAATTACTGGTGAACCGGTTTTTCGACAAGCCCCTCACCGCAAACCGGATGGTGGCTTTTAAAGAATACGCCAAAAAAGCCCTGGCCATTTCCATTAACGAATCCATAAGCGACCGTTTGAAATCCGCCCTGAACATCAATGAGAAAATCGAGAAAAAGGAAGAGGGTAAAGTAATTCCTGTTATCGAAGATCCTGAGGCTTCAAAAATTGTAACCACAGAGGAAGAACTGGAAGCCTTCCAGATTGTAAAAGCCATATTGCGCGAAAAGATTCCTTCCGCACGCATTGCAGCCCGCGATACGCAATCGTATTTTGGCGTATTAATGGATGACAATAACCGCAAAGCCATCTGCAGGTTCCATTTTAATACCGCCAATAAATACCTCGAAACTTTTCAGAACGGAAAGGATGCGGGCGAGAAAAAACAGTTGTTTAACCTTGATGAGCTTTACAACTACAGGGATCAGCTGCATCAAACCATAGCGAATTATTAATTAAACGCTCCACTCTCACAAAAATGCAGGGGTTGCTTTTTAGTCTGTTTTGGGAGCAGACAGGGCAGCCTCTCATTTTATAAGCAAAAACCCAGGATACCTAATCCATCATTCAATCATTCAATCACTCGCTCATTCATTCAATCTTCTTTCACACCCCTAAGGTTAGCCGTAAAGAATCCATTTTCAGCCTGAATACCTTTGCGCTATGAAAAACATTATCATACTGCTGGTACTCACCTCCGCGATAGCCACCGCCCATGCACAGAAAATTTTAACCTATCAGTTAATGGAACCTGGTTTTAACACCAAAGTAATTAAAGGAACCATCAGCGAAGTTTATACCACCAAACGTTATGGAAAAACCTTCTGGTGGGTATGCATCGGGAAAGATACCATTATCCACGTATGGCCCAGGCACCTCGATACCGCAACTATGAAACCCGGCATTACCCGAATATTTATGTCTGTTAAACGCCTGGATAACAACTGGTGGAAGAAAGAAAAATCAGAAGATTATATTAAGCCGAAGGAATAATTTATTTCATAAAAATCGATATGATTAACGTATAATTTGTTTTTGTGCCTCGCGGCACGGTCCTGCCTCGGCTCGCCGCCGCCGAAGGGCTCCTTCTTTTTGGCGTCAAAAAGAACCAAAAAACGCCGGCTGAAAATTTTTCTTTCAAAGGCAATGCATGGCTAGTTCTGTGACTGCCGAAAAATTTGTTAGGCCGGAATTAAGTAGAACGGGGATACGGTGTTATGGCCTAGCTGGGTGGGAATGCATGTAGTTCATAAAGCATTAATTAACAGGTATTGCAAATAACATCAATTGCAGGAAAGCCGGAACCACGTAGTGCTCAGCGAAGCTAAATCTGTCTAAGATAGATCTCTCCATTCTACTGCGTTCCAGTCGAGATGACGACTTGTTTTATTAATTCTGTCTCTGGTATTCTATTTTCTTAATCGCATTAATGGTAGTTTCTCGTTTTACGGGTTCCCGTAAGGAAAGCCCTCTTAATCAGGGTACTTTTGAATCATTAAACAACAATAAAATGATCACGAAGGATTCGGTTAAACCATCAGTTGCGAAAAAAGATCAGCACAATAGCGGTGTAATGCTGCCAAGGCTTGTAGGTGCCATCTGTGCCATAGCCTGTTTTGTTGCCATATTAAGATTGCCGATAGGGTATTACACCTTTCTCCGTACCATCATTTCATTAGGGGCATTAATATTCATTTACAGCTGGATCAAACAAAAGAACTATTATCTGGCAATTGTTTTCGTGCTGGTATTGATTCTCTTTAATCCCCTGTTCCCCATTTACCTGCATCGGAAAAGCATCTGGATCCCACTTGATATCATCACCGGACTATTGTTTTTAATCATTGCTTTTTATAAGAAAAGTGAACCTGCAAAACAAGAAGAAAAAGCGGCTGAAATTTTACCTGTTCAAAAAACATACTCCAGAGACCGCATTGTTTCGGCAAAAAGAGAAATACAATAATCACATCATAAATCACCTCAAAACTTAATGTTATGATTGCCCAAATAGAAGAATTTTTTAACCCAAAAACAGCCGATCCGCCTCAGGATGAAAATGTGGAGATTAAGGAGCCGGTTACCGAAGAAACAGAGGAGGTAAGAAAAAGAACTTACCACGAAGCCGGCTTCAGAGATGGATCGCGAAACAGCGGTAGCCCGCTGGCGCTTTCGATATGTTTGAATGCCATTTACGCCAGGTTTCAAAATGAAGAAAAAGAATTGGTAGAAAAGCAGCAACTGGCGAAAGAACCCTATGTCAACGAGCAGAAAAGTAAGGAAACTGAAGTCAAAACACTGGTAATCAGTAAAGAAAGTAAAGAACAGCAAATTAACAAGGTAGAAACCGATATCAGGACGGTAAAAGATAATATCGAAGAGTTAAAATTCGAAATTAACGACTTGCCCCGGAATCCCGAAAAATACCACATCAGTGCTTCAAAAGGTGCTTCAAGCAAATTCTGGATCGGTTTAATCATCCTCATGCCTTTAAGCCTGTATTTATTTACCTTTTATATTTCTACCTCTTATTCTGCCTTTTTTAAACCCTTTGATGCCACCAGCACCATCATCATGAATGTGCTCGATTCGAAAGCTTTTGAAAAGGCCTGGCACGATGGTTCGCTCGAAGGTGCTTTTGTAACCTTTATCCCTTTTGTGTTTTTAGGCCTGGGTTATTTAATCCACATGTTCGGGGAGGTTAAAAGCATTGGGAATTATATTAAAATCGGCCTGTTGTTACTTACCACTTTTGTTTTCGATGCCATTCTGGCTTATCAGATTGAAGAAAAGATTTACGATCTAACCAAAACATTAGATACACCTGAATTTAATATCCCCATTGCCTTTGGCAAAATCCAATTCTGGGGAATCATCTTTGCCGGTTTTGTAGTGTACCTCATCTGGGGAGTAGTATTTGATTTTATTATGAAAGAACACCGGGAGAAAGACAAAATCAAACACGAACAGCTGCGGAGGAAAAAAGACATTCAGATCCATCAGGATAGGATAAGCGATATAGAAGTTCAAAAAGCAAAACTGATAGAAGAACTTAGCGACATCAAAAAAAGTTCGCTGGAGGCACAGGGACGTATTATTACACTACAGCGGATAATCGATGCCGTCATTATTCCCACAAAGGAGTATGTTTTGTACGCTTCGGAATATATGCAGGGCTGGATCACCTTTATTAACCAAAAGTTATACATTTCTCAATACGAAAAAAGTGCACTCGAAAATGAATGTATTACCTGTTACAACGAAAACCTTAAAAGTGTAGGGGCAAGCGAAGATTCGCAAAATTCTGTTTACGTTACTACTTTATAACCATCAGGCATCATGAAGTCAACATTACTAAACATATTACTGCCGCTTTTAATTACAGCTGTTTTTGCAAAAGAAGCTAAAGCTCAGCAAGCGAAACAGAATCTCAATATTAGCTTTTTATTGGATTTATCTGATCGGATCGATCCGAAAAAGAATCCCGGGATTTACCAACGCGATCTTCAATATATAAAATCAGTACAAAAAGCATTTACTAACCATGTAAGGGGAAAAAAGATGCTCCTGTTAAAAGACCAGATGCAGGTTTTCTTTAATCCCCTGCCCAATATTCCAAATATTAATGAATTAAGTCAACAATTAAAAGTCGATTTTAACCCCAAAACCAGTAAAAAGGATTTCCTGGATATAGATAAGGTTTATACCGATAACCCTGCTAAAATTTACCAGCGTGCCATTAAAGACCGTAATTACGTTGGCTCCGATATCTGGAAGTTTTTTAAAAACAACGTTCGCGAATATTGTATTAAACCCCAGCATCGGAATATTTTAGTGATATTAACGGATGGCTATATGTACCATAAAGACAGTAAAATTGAAGAAGCTGGTAAAAGTTCTTATATCACTCCGCAATTTCTGAGTTTAAAAAAGCTCACAACTGCAAGTTACCAAAGCATTATGAAGCAAAAGAACCTTGGTTTTATCGCCTTCCCTTATAATTTAGGGGACCTCGAGATTATGGTTTTAGGCATTAATCCATCGGTTAAAAACCCCTACGAAGAAGATGTAATTAAACAATACTGGGGCGATTGGTTTAAAGCAATGAAAGTGAAGAAATTTGAACTTCGAATTACCGATTTGCCTTCTAGTCTGGATCCTGTAATTCACGATTTCATTCAGGGGAAGCCTAACTGATAACTATTATTATATTTAATAATCCATTTATAAACAGGTAATTAAATCCTGAAGTTTTCCTCAAATCATCCCCTCATCATGAAAACCCTTTCCCTGCTCATCTTCTTCTTCGCTAACATGATTACCTGCAAAGAAACCACAACTGTATACATCTGCAACAGCCCTGGCGCTAAAAAATACCACAACACTTCCGATTGCCGTGGTTTAAGTAACTGTACTTATAAAATTGTAAAAGTGGATATCGAAAAAGCCAAAAAAGACGGTAAAACATTATGCGGCTGGGAAAAGTAAGCCTGCTGCTGTTGTTGCTCACGCTTCAATCCTGCTTTATCCAGCCAGCTGGAAATAAAGGCATCAATTATAGTAATCTGGTTTTTACAGCCAGGGTCATCCGCATTTTAGATGGCGATACCATGGAGGTATTGTATCAGGACCAGCCCATTAAAATCCGTTTGGCGCATATCGATTGCCCCGAGAAACGTGGCCACCAGCCTTTTGGTAACAAAGCCAAACAAGCCCTTTCCGATCTGTGTTTCGGGCAAATGGTAATGGTGCAGGGCCAAAAATACGACCGTTATAAAAGATTGATCGCCGTAGTGATTAACGATAAAAAACAGGTGCTTAATCAGGAAATGGTTAAACTGGGTATGGCCTGGCATTTTAAAAAGTACTCAAGCGATTCGCTGTATGCGCAATTGGAAAATACCGCCAGGGAGAATAAGGTTGGTTTGTGGAAGGATAGCACTGCAGTAGCACCGTGGGAGTGGAGAGGAACGAAGCATAGTTTGGCAAAGTAGGTATATAAAATCTTGAGGTTTAAAAATTGGTAGAACACAAGACCAATAGTCTTGGTGTGAAGAAGTAGGGTTCGAACATCGGTTAATATGCTAAAAGACATGGAATGTCTTTAAATCAAGCATCAATCCATTCGACGATACCAGAACAATTTAAATAAATTATCGGACAGCAGGTTCTTGAAAAGTATAAGCGAGATGGGGCAACATGCAGCAGGTGAGTGACTACTAGCAACACTTTAAGCTCATCGCCGTGGAGCTCGTCTCAGCAAGGACACCGCCCCGGTCTGCGGAACAGCCAACTGATCAGAAAGGCAGGAGCCAGGATCTTCGCCAGTCCCTATGGCGCGACCTCTGCAGCTTATACACCAATGACCCAGCCGGTCTGGAAGGAAAACCAAAAGGGCTTTGGGTAAGGGTGGCCTAACATGGGGCAGATATTATAAAGATTGATAAATTGAAGGGGCTGGACTGCCCTATCTGCAGAAAAGGGAAATGCACAGGTGGTTTGGTTTAAACATAAGACAAGAAAAGCTGGCCAGTTTTCGTTTAGCAAAAATATTGCCTATCTTTAAATATCTAAAACTCTAAATTATGTCATTACGCTTCCGTTATCCCGGTTATTTTAGTGACCCGCACCTCTGCTTGTCCTGTAACAACAAAATTCTTATACTCAGTAATTATATAACTGAAAGAACTTTCAGCCTGCTTTGCTCATCTTCAGAAAGTTAATATAAAATCATATGTAATACGGTTTCCCGTAAGATTCTGGTTTCGGTTTTTGCGATAATTGCCCAAGGACAGATTGAAAGATATTAATGTCGAACTGGTAGGCGTGTAAAGTTCAAGATTAATAATGCTGGCAGTTAACGTTACTTTCACAATGATTCCAAGGGTTGCCTTCGAACCCTAATTGAAGGACAATCATAGTTGTTTTATTCATCCGCAACAATTAACTCTTATCAAAAATGATCGATATACTCGAACTAAATGAACAAGTTTATCAATATCTTCATGGAAAAGATTTGACATATACCTACCGTAAGAGCAACTATGCAAGCCGACTGGATCAGGGCTATTGGTTCTACGGAAATGAAAACTACCTTGCTATATCTTTCTGGTCAGGCATGGACTGGAAAAATCGTACACCGAATATCATCTTTGTGATAACCTATGTGGGTAGTATCTATCTGGAAATAAATGTGTCCGATTCGGATCGAAAGCGTGAGTTTGTTACGGATGAAATTGCAGGTCAACTCCATATGGAGCTTGATGGAAGACGCTTCAAAAAATGGTACAGATCCGATTGCGATCAATTTGAAGCACTAGAAGAACTTGAACACTTTTTGTTGAACGACAAAAGGCAAATTGATAATATTCTGCACACACAGGGAAATCAATTTTTTCTGGAAGGGGAGGAATCAATAGGACAGATTGATAGGGCAGATTTTCGAACACGTAAAAACACTGTTCAAAAATATAGAGAAAAAAGAGATCAGGTCCGCGAGCAGGAGGATCATGAAGATCAATTTGAAAACGAGAAACCAAGCAAAATTCGTTCTTTTAAGGTTTGGGATTCTGGACCGATAGGCTATGCCGAGATATTGGATATTCCTTCAGATAACCAATGGATTTTTATCACGGGTGAAAACGGATCTGGTAAAACCAGTTTTCTTCGCGCTATCGGTACTGCGCTGGGCTATCGTGCGCTGCTAAAAGATGAGCAGCTGCAGAACCGTAATTTCAAAGTAGAAGCTGAACTTTCTGGCGAATACCATAGTTCCTTTCAGTATTTTCTGCGTCATTTCAACGAAGATACCCGTTTTAGAAGGCCTAAAGTGAAAGGTCTTTGTATGTACGGGCCTTTTCGCATATACAATAGCCGCAGGCTTTCCCAAGCTAAATTCCAGCAGTTATACAGTAAAGGCGGAGGGTTTGCCTCAATGTTTTCAGATAATGCTCCACTGCTTGACATTGATAAACAGCTTGACATTTGGAAAAGGGATAAAAAGGCGCTTCACATGCTGGAGAAAAGGCAGTATCACCTAAAAAATATCCTTACCTCAGTCGTGCCCAGTCTCTATAACATCGACCTCCATCTTCAGCATGTTGGAAAACCAGTTGAATACTACACCAGAGAAAGTGTCGATTCAAATGTGACCTCAACCAAATGGGAGCATCTTTCCTCTGGAACAAAAAGTGTATTCAGCCTGATCGTTGATATTCTGCTGAGACTTTACGATCAGCAGCTCAGAGTCTCAGACCCGGCCGAATTGCGTGGCGTCGTTCTTATTGACGAGATCGACCTTCATTTACACCCGCTCGGCCAGAAAAACCTAGTTAGCAGCCTGACTAATGTTTTTCCATCAGTACAGTTTATTGTAACTACTCATAGTCCGATACCTTTGCTCGGCGCTCCACGGGAATCAAGGATCTATGTAATGCGCAATAATAATGGTGCGATATCAATGGAAAGAATGGATGATAAAGTGATGTTTTCCAGGATATTGCCCAATGCCATTTTTACTTCGCCAATTTTTGGGTTTTAAGACCTTATCGCCGACTCAAAAAGAAACGACGAGATCCCTTTCCTGGAAGACAGTTATACCGAAGTCAAAAAAACAGCGCAACTCAACCAGGAAATTTCCGACTTTCTCACTAATGCCAAACAGAAAGAACTTTTTGACCTTTTCAATCTTGGTGCCTGATGAGAAATGTTTTTAGAAGTTATCTTCTGGCAGATGCGCCAGCAGTTTTGCAAAGCCAGGCAACTATTGCAGCTTGTACAACAATTGCAAGATCGGGGAATGCCTCGGAAATTAAATCAAGCATATATAACAACTCATATGCTGCTGGAGAAGATCAAGGCAATGAGTCCAGGGTTATTGAAAGATTAAATGATTGGTACCATGGCAAATGCGCTTATTGTGAACGCTATTACAAACTCGACGTCGAACACTACCGGCCTAAAGGGGCGATAAGCGATGAGATGGGCAACTCACTCAGGTCGAATGGTTATTACTGGCTGGGCTACGAATGGTCAAACTTATTGCCAGCATGTATTTCCTGTAATCGGGAAGGCGGAAAGGGTATCAAATTTCCATATCTAAATGGTGGGGTCATGGTTACTACCCCTATTTTCGACGCCGCGAACAAACTAGATCGCAGCCACTGTCTAATCGATCATCAAACATTGCTGGCGGAACGCCCAGCATTGTTACATCCTGAAGTTGATCAGAACATCGAAAACTATTTCCGTTTTGAAATCGATAAGCAGCGTCAGGGAATATTTATCAAGGGAATTGATGCTGGCATGAGAGGAGAGATCACTACCGTTATCTGCAAACTCAATCGTTCAGAAACCAGAAAGGACAGACTACAGCATGTCGTGATGGAACTGGTAAGAAGTGTACATAACTCCATAGCAAAACTTAACCGGACAGGAAACAATGCCGTTTTCGCGATGGAACTCGAACTTTATTTTGACAAAATTATTGCCGATTGTGCAGATGAAAAGGTGAGCCATACGCTGCTCAGGAAATTTATGGTTGCATCAGCCCAAAACTTCGATGATATTGTTGTACCCTTTGTCGATGTCAATTTCCAAGTGATACTCTCTCATGCATTTAGACAATACCTAATTAAAAATGCAGTCCAGGCGGCAGCTGCACCAGTAGTTGGTCCATTTGGTATTGCTGCGATAATACCTTAGAAAAACAATTACTGTTATCCACAAAAATATTTAACTTACCGATATCTAATAACAATCTCAATATGCAGGTAAAACGCATCATTATTCATGAACTGGTTAAAGAAGCCCATTCGATAGAAGTCGACTATAAATCCTCTTCCAATCTGATCGCGGTCAATGAAGGAATCAATAAACTCGTCGAACATATCCATGTTGCATTCGACCAATCGATTACCAAATACTCCAAATTTGATAAATCCAATACCGAAAACGCCGTCTACAAAAACATTGAACGATACTTGAATACTGAGAACCAAGATAATCAATTTATCCATTTCAGTAAAGCAAGCCTAAGCGAACTCGCTGTGCTCATCAAGCGGGAGCCTTTTGCTACAGGAGGTTTTTATCTTTTTGTAGACTATGTCGAAAATGGCTACAGCTACATTGCCATTATTATCGTAAGAAACAAGGATGCATTCAATATTCAATGGAACGGCAATGACTTTAATGTGGACGAAACCGAAAACATAAATATCGAAAAGCTCGCCATGGGCTTTAGGATTAACTGTGGACTGTACCTTGATGAAAGTAATGGCCGGAATTATCTCGCATTGATCAGTCATCAAGGAGACGATTTATCAAGATATTTTACCATCTGGGTAAATGCTGCACACGTGATTGATTCAAGGACCAATACGCGGCAGCTCATCGGCGTGATCAAAGAAATCGGTGCACCAGAAGGCTACGAAAAACCAGATGATTTCGAACGCGACATCTATGACTGGATCGATGGGGTTCGGAAGGCGAATAAAAACGTTGTCGACATTGATGCGCTCAGCGAAGCATTCTATGGCAGCCGTATGTTCATCCGAGACTATGCCCAGGAAAGGTTAGGTAAGGAAATAGACCCAACTTTCAATGTCAACGGCAATGAACTCAAGAAACTGATCAGATTCAAAGCGACTGCAAAAGGGTTGTCTGTCAGCGTAGATATCGAGCGTTTCCAAAACGGTACGGTAAGGTTGGAAGATGGTCTGCTCATCATAGAGGACAGTAAAATATATAATGAACTGACCAATCAAAGAAAAGAACGCTAATGCCAACGATCCAAGAGCTCATAGCGATTTACGAAAAGATCAAAACAAAAGGTGCGTCAGTGAAGCTGGAGAGCGACGAAATTGAGTTTAGATTTAACAGCACTGAGGATAAAACGGAAGTTGAAAACTTCCTTAAAACCCTCCAGCTACCTACCGATTCATTTTTGCCAACCTCTCTTTCTTTCAAAGCTGAGGTTGATAATCTTTTGATTTTTGACCATCTAGATTCCCTGCTTGACCAGTTGAGCCTTGATATCGAGCTATTGGCAACCAATGATCTATTTGTATTTGATATCGATGGTTTTTATTTCCATTACCATTACCATTCAGAAGTGGTCAGCACCAACTCATCACAGGCAAAAATGAAATTCCTGATAATGCATTTCAGGCAGTACAAAGCTCTTTTGGATATTTATCTTAACGGAGAAGGCTATCTCTATGAGATAAAAAGAAAAGCATTAGGCGTCAATGAATTTGTCGTATTGTCGAAAGGAGAGAAGAAACTGGTGACTTCCATTAACTACAAAACCATCGACAAAACGATTTTTGTGGACGATAATGTAATGATCCCTTTGGATGAGTTCCGGACGAAAATGCTTTCTGAAGAATGGCTGGCATGTTACAATGAAACGCTGTGCCAATTTATGGAGGCGCAAATTTCCCAGCGAAGGACATTTGCTAATCTATTTAACAACTTCAATTATCTGCTTAATCTTACAGGTCAGAATTTTCAGCTATATATCCTCAAATTCTCCTTTGATAAAATAAGGAAACAGTTCAAAACAGAAAAAAACACTTACTTTGATAACCTTAATGTCGCCCAAGATAAGATCTCTGCTCAGATTATCTCTGTACCGATTTCATTGGGTGCATCTATTTTTTCATTTTACCAGTTCAATGCCAGTCCGCTGATTTTGACGATCATATACATCGCGATCTGGATTTATGCCATTTTTATCGGTTTCGTTGTGGTGATGAACCTGTATGATATCAAAAAAATTGCGACCGATGCAAATGAAGAGGAAAAGAACCTCAATGACCACTATCCAGATTTGTTCTCAGAGCTAAAAAAAGATTTTGCTTACATGAAAAACAAGCGCACACGGGTAAGAATCCTAGCATGGGCCATCATTGTAGCCTTGGTCATCACACTCGCTTCACTGACATTGTTCCTTATAAACTATCAGGAATCCAAGGGCAATAACATTCACTACCTTTAATTAACCACTTATTATGGCAATTTACGGAATAGGAGCCTATTATACTGATCAAAATCATGACGCGAGCCATGACTTCAAGAAGCACAACATCATCGGCATCGGCTGGGATATACATGACGCCCCCGACCTTCACGAATATATCCGGATCCTGAAAAATGATGATATCATCTATATCAAAGCTGCAGCTTTCGGAAGTCCGACCACAGTCAAGGCCATTGGGATCATTGAGGGCGAAAGTATCCTTTCAGGCAACTTTGGTCAAACCTATATTTGTATTGGAAGACGCGTAAAGTGGTTGGACACAAACACATTTAAGTTGCCTGCCCTTCCGGGCAAAAATAACGTCCGGACCAACAGTCTGTATAGGGAAACGCATCCCGACCACATTGCCGCCATAATGAACAGAATTCAAAATGCTATTGACAAACTGATATGAACATTTGCGATACTTTCCAATATTTAGCCCGCCAGACTTGGAATGGACTGGAAATAGGGCGGGGATTAAGGCACCAACTTCTCGAGGAGACGTTAACCGATGTCAACCTGTTACATTTGAAATATCACCATCCTGAAGTGCAGACCTATAGCTTCACTAAGCATGCTGAGGGTAAAAACGGGGCGGATTGGGAATGGTGGTTCTATGATTTTTCGGGTAGGTTTATAGGCTTGAGGGTACAGGCCAAGGTTCTTGATTTCCGAACGCGTAGTTTCAATCAACTATATTACCACAAAGATAAGTCTTCTCTTTCCCAGTGCGATAAACTTATTTTGAAAGCGAAGTCTGATCCGTTGCATCCGCTCTTACCGTTTTATATCTTGTATCTAGAAGATCCGTATCTACCAGATCTTATCAACCATCCATCAATTTCCGATCGCAGGATCTTCGGCTGCTCTGTAGTTTCTGCCTACCACATCCGCAACTTGAAACCTATCATATCCAACAGCTTAGCTGACTGGCAATCCAAACTTGTCCCATGGAGTACCCTTGTATGTGATAGCCGTAAAAGGGGCTTCATGGATACCCAAAGCATGTTGGAAGATATTCAGGAACGCTTCGCCTTTCCTCAGGCAGCATCCTATCTACAGTCGCCTCCCGAATATGTCAGGCAGCTTATAGAAAGTGATGGCCAACTAGACAATATAAAGAGCCTTCCGGACCTTGCAGGGTTGGTTACGGTTAGATTAACTGGTGCAGAATAGCATTGCTTTGAATAGATATTCGGAATCCTTAAAAACAAATTTATGATTTGGTATGAGTTAGGATCCTTTTGAATCAATGTTGCCCAATACATCATGTTCTAAGGATTTTTCGTTCTCTAGCAGGACTTTCCATGTCACTGTAAGAGGCCGATAGAAGATGCTTTTGATCCGTTCGAGCATTGTTGAAAGATCAAATTTTAGGTCATTTAATAATTCCTAGATCTTGTCTTTGCTGAGGGACTTCTTTTGCTGGAGTGCTACTGCAATGCTCTCGGCAATCGCCATTACGCGTGGGTCACTGCAAAATTGCTTGGTAATCTCTGATGCGGAGCGTGCCAACTGGTAATAGAACTTATCATCATCGCTGAAGAGGTAGAGGCTTAAAAACTCTTCATCCGCCCTCGCGCTGACAGGATCGTCAATACTGGAAACCCTGTGCTGGAAATACCTGCCTGCCTGTAAACAAATGATTATCTTAAGATATTTGATAAAAAAACTCGTCTTCTGCCCCTTAGAAACATTTTTTAGGAGGTTACCACCTGTGCAGCACCTTGCGTTCCCATGCCCATGAGTTTGTCCGCTTAAATTTTTATCCCTTTTACCTGGTAAAATAAATACCCGGTGGCTAGATGCCCTGCTTCATGATAGGAAACTTGTTACAGGCTAGCCATATTTATAGTGTTTTGTGATTGTCGTTCTATTTTTTATGGTTGAAAGGCTAAATTTAGCCTAGTTTTCGTAGTGTCTCTTAAGGCTTTTAATTTGTAGATTCTAGTGTTTGAAATTTCAATCACTTTAAAACCGATATTCATTTCTATGATACGCTAAATATTCCTGCTGCTTTTTATTGAAGCTTCCGACATTGGTCTCTTGAAGCTTCCAGTTTTTAAAAATATCTTTTGCCTCATCTTTAATTAGAACTTCACCGTTATCACTAAAGCTTATAAAACCTTTGTCAAAAAGTTTGTCAACATGAGGGCTTAAAAGTAGGCCGTTATTCCCATCAAGTTTTTCTGTATCGTTCGATTTGCTCCATGGTTTAATGTGACTAGCAATCAAAAAAGCGATATCAGAAGTCCCTGTGATTCTACAACTTTTCTCAATGCTAACAACACTTTTTCTGAATTTGCCTTGGCCTAATCTGGCTTCGATTAGTCTTTGCTTTTGTGTTGGGGTTCTATCAGAATTATTAATTTCCTCTACTACATCTTTTTCTTCTTGGGCGGTAGAGGTTAAATTTTTGGTGGCTACCAGTTCGGAGTATATTGATAACATGAGTTTTAAGTCCATAATCAATTCATCTTCTTGAGGAACATTAGCGAAGCTATAAAATTTAGAAATGATATTTCCAGCCTCGTAGTCTCCTGGCAAATGGCTTTTGGTGTTTTTTCCCTTTCTTAAATCAATATTTTCTGAGGAAAATAATTGAGTGTCATAATTTATTTGCGTTCTTAAAGAATCTGCACGCTTTTTCAAAACATTTCTATAACCCTTTTTAATCTCTTGTTTGACGCTTGTAACGCCTTGATTTAGTGTTAAATAAAAGCCGGTCATATCTTCTGTAAATATATAAACAGGATAATATCCATCTTGGGTGCTTTTAGTTACAAGTACATCGAGTATGGCAACCCAAGGGCAGGCAACCCAACGGCTTTGGCCAGCAGAACCTTTGAAAATATATTTGTCTGACTCTTCAATAATATCTTTTATTGATTTCGGAAAACTATTTCGTAATAAATCAGCTATTGGATTGTTTGTAAAATTTCCTTGGGATGCAGGAATATAATGTTCTAGAACATTAATGAAAAATGAACGCATGATAAAATAGGGATGAGGGATGATTTAAATTTTTATTCTGAAGAGCTAAAGGCTTAATATTAAACTTATGTTTCTATAATTGCGGGATTATGGTAATTAGGCAATGGTGCCGTACTATGGTTTTGCAATCCCAAGGTATGTATCTTTTTCCGAATAATATAAGGTATCCCGTAAAGATGCAGTTAGCAATTATGCTTTTAATTTAAAAGCGGCCATTAGCAAAATCATCGGCCGGAGCAAAAGCTATATACCCAGCGAACCGTGAAAATGGCATTGATGCGATTAAACGTAATGCTCCCGATGCTTTAATTGAAGATCTCTCTTCATAAAAAGGTGGTTTAATAAAAATTACTTTGTTAAACCGCCATAAATGAATGTATCATCGTTAAAAAACGAGCCAGTCTCGTTGTTGAAAAAATAAATCTTTTGTAATTTTAGCTTAACATACTTTCCAAAACTTCCTGTCGTTATACAGAATATACAGCGTCGTTTATTTTGCTGTTTAATTACTAATTAAACTTACATTGATGGAAAAACGAATTCAGGTTTTTATCCCATCCCTAACAGTTAAATCATCCCGATATGTGCATGCGCTCTCAGTAGATGCACGCTGCAGGCGCCCGCAAAAGGTGCCCTGCATCAGGTATTGTATTGGCCTCATCGGCCTGAGCCGGGGCTACCCATAAGCCCATGGCCAACCGCAATTTACACACACCACACACAAAATGATAATTAACCCGAATTAGCTGATGATTAAATACCCGTTGATTTTTGTTTACCTGCTCAAATCGAATTGTAAAAAAGCATTTTAATGAGATTTGAGCGGTTTCAAAGCGATTGGCTTAACCTTCGGCACAGGAACGACTGAAACATTTTTAGAACCTGAATGTCCCTTAAAGTTTAGCAGAATGTTTTCATGTTTTTTAAACACTATACACATGAAAGATTATGAAGCGCTTGTACAGATTTTGTACAATATTTATCTCGTACTCAATAAAGAAAACCGTCCTTTTACCTTTATCGATCTCTTTGGCAGCCCCAACGAGCAGCTTACCCGCCAGCAGGTAAAAGATTACCTTAAAATAAGCGAAAGCACTTACAAACGCAAGGTAAAAGACGGCACTTTAAAACCCATAAAACTACCGGGCGGCGACCGTTTTTACCTGAAAGACCTGTTGGCCGCTTATTTGGAAAGCCAAAGAAAAGGACGCATTTAGGTACTGATCCTGTACCTGTTTTTTACGTTTTGCAGGTACCAGGTTAAGCCCATGTTTACTTTTTCTGTACTTGTTCTCTACCCTTTGCTTACCCGTTCTTTACCTTTTGTTTACCCCGGCATTACCTGTTGTTTACTCAAAAGGTAAAGCCGGGGTCTTTTTATGCCTGCAATAGGGTTAGGCGCTACAGCAGCTGTCTGCTACCGTGGGATAATGATGCCTGTAAGTTGAGGTTTTAAGGGTTCATTTTGGCTCAATCCTACCCATAATGGGTTCAATTTGGCCCATTAAAGTCTAAAATAATACATCATGAAAGCCTGTAGCTAAGTTTGGGTATGGATTTAAAACTCCTGATAAAAAGGAGGATCCTTAATTAAACATCTTTTCACTTAAAAAAAACTGATCATGGCAACGTATTCAAAAGGCGCCAATGGCGCATTCTCAGGTAAAGTAGGCAGTATTGTGGGTAGCAACTGGCGTGGGGTAGATTACCTTAAAAGTCTGCCGAAAAAAAGCAACAAGCAAAGTTCCGACCTTCAGCTGGCACAACGGCGCAAATTTGCCCTCGCCCCAATTTACCTCAGCCCAATTAAAGACATTTTAAATATTGGTTTCAAAGATAAACAGCTCAATAAAACCACGGGTTATAACGCTGCGGTAAAGATTTTTTTAAACAACGCCATTGTTGGCGATTATCCTGATTTTACAATCGATTTTTCGCAGATCGTACTTAGCAAAGGCTCGCTCTCGGTTTTCCATGGTTTAAGTGCTGTTTTACAGGGGACCGATATTGTGCTCAGCTGGCAGAGCATCTCGAACCGTTACAATGCTTTCGACGATGATATGTTGATGGTGGTATTGTTTAACGATACCAAAAAAATGTACCTCGTATACGAAGATGCGCAACGGGCGGCTTTAACCTACACGGCAATTGTAGGTAATACCGCTGCAGGCGATGTGTTTTATGCCTGGGCCTTTGCCGTTAAGCGCGAAAACAATGTGGTATCTAACAGTCAATACCTGGGCAGTTTTACCATGCCGCAGGCTTAACCATTAAACCCTGCCCTAACTGGTAATTATAAAGGTTGGAGCAGGGTTTATTAAATTTTTGTTTTTCTCGAGTTACACTTTCCTCACTGCGGTTTTTAATACCGAGAGGAGAAAAAGGATCAGAAATACGATGATCACAGGCGCAAAAACTTCTAACCAGCCTATCCGCCCGAAAATTATTTTGATGATAAAGAGGATGCCGCTAAAAAGCATCCCCAACAGGATTAAGATTTCTTTAAAACCTCTTTGTTTTGTTTTCTTAGTTCTTCTTTTTGCCATTAATTCTTTTTAATAATTAACTCACAACTTGAGTCTGATTAACTTTAGGAGTTTTGATATGCTTAAGCTTCTTTTCCTAAAGCTATTGTCATCCTGTCCCGAATGTTCCTATTGTGTGGACACATCTTTTTAAGAACTATATAAGGCTCTCTGCTAGCTTGCTTTGGAATAACATAGCCTTTGCCGAAGCACGCCCGTCAATCCCAAGGGCCAGGAAAATCAAAAAAACAGGCGTACAGCAGTACAAATGGCATTAACAAACCTAAAACGCAGTGGTTTAGTGTTTCATGTTTGCAAAGACTTTTCACCCGACCCTACCAAACAAACCCCGAAGGGCTCAATCAGACAAAGAAATCACACTAAAAGCCTGATTAAACAAAGTGCCACTGTTTTTTTGATGTGTATGGGGATTGTGTAAAAGGCCCATTGCTGGATCCGATAGCTATCGGATGACAAAGCATTTTATTTATAGGTTTTAGTGTTTTTAATTGCATAAATGAGCTACGCTATCGCTTCGGTTTACATACTTTTGATGCCTCAAAAGTTTGATGCCTTGCGGCATAGGAGCAAAAAAGACTAATCTAAATATTTGTGCCCAAACGGGGCAGGGTGACGTCACTCATAGACAAAGCTCACAGAATACACCTTAAAGGCATATTATTAATTGAATTCAGATTTATAATAACGTAATTTCAACACGCCTGTTCCTTTTCCTCCCACTAACAG
>NNBT01002099.1_pt1 | contig 41414 bp, 41 predicted proteins | sample 1173831 | NCBI WGS metagenome assembly NNBT01 (sample SAMN07173936, study PRJNA388173) | plant metagenome | isolation source: symbiotic tissue sample KVJ10 | place: Norway: Troms, Kvaloya island | reverse complement strand
GGCAGACGGCACAGGCGTTCACCGCCTGACTCGTGCCCCTCTACTGGAGGGAGAGRGGCAGGGGTGAGGTGCTGGCCCCTGGACCAGTGAGGCTCGCCCTCACCGGCGCTGCGGTGAGGGCACGGCCACGGTGTCAAACGGCCGACCCCTCACCCTGCCCTCTCCCTCCGGGAGAGGGTTCCCCGCGCTATCACAGCCCGAAGGGTCGGCGTAGCGCTTTGGCCTGTGGCGGTGAGGCGCCACCCATGAAAAAGCCCGGCCGTTACCGGCCGGGCTCCTGTCGTCACGAAAGGCTGAAGGCCCGCTCAGGCGGCCATGGCCTTCTTCATGTTCTCGCTGACCTTCTCAAGGAAGCCGGTGGTCGAGAGCCACTTCTGCTCGGCGCCGACCAGCAGGGCGAGATCCTTGGTCATGTCGCCGGCCTCGACGGTGTCGACCGTGACCTTCTCCAGCAGGGTCGCGAACTTCGCGAGTTCGGCATTGCCGTCGAGCTTGGCGCGGTGGGCGAGACCACGGGTCCAGGCAAAGATCGAGGCGATCGAGTTGGTCGAGGTCTCCTTGCCCTTCTGGTGCTCGCGGTAGTGGCGCGTCACCGTGCCATGGGCGGCCTCGGCCTCGACGGTCTTGCCGTCCGGCGTCATCAGAACCGAGGTCATCAAGCCGAGCGAGCCGAACCCTTGAGCCACCGTGTCGGACTGCACGTCGCCGTCGTAGTTCTTGCAGGCCCAGACATAACCGCCCGACCACTTCATCGCGGAGGCCACCATGTCGTCGATCAGGCGATGCTCATAGGTGATGCCGGCGGCGTCGAACTGGGTCTTGAACTCGGCCTGGAAGATCTCCTCGAAGATGTCCTTGAAGCGCCCGTCATAGGTCTTGAGGATGGTGTTCTTGGTCGAGAGATAGACCGGGTATTTGCGGATCAGGCCGTAGTTCAGCGACGCCCGGGCAAAATCGCGGATCGACTCGTCGAGATTGTACATCGCCATGGCGACGCCGGCCTCGGGGGCCTTAAAGACCTCCTTCTCGATCACCGCGCCGTCCTCGCCGACGAACTTGATCGACAGCGTGCCCTTGCCGGGGAACTTGAAGTCGGTGGCGCGGTACTGGTCGCCATAGGCGTGGCGGCCAATCACGATCGGCTGGGTCCAGCCCGGCACGAGGCGCGGCACGTTCTTGCAGATGATCGGCTCGCGGAAGATCACGCCGCCGAGGATGTTGCGGATCGTGCCGTTGGGGCTCTTCCACATCGACTTGAGGTTGAACTCCTTCACGCGGCCTTCATCGGGCGTGATCGTCGCGCATTTGACGGCGACGCCGTGCTTCTTGGTGGCGTTGGCGGCGTCGATGGTGACCTGGTCGTCGGTGGCGTCGCGGTTCTCGACCGAGAGGTCGTAATAGTCGAGCTCGAGGTCGAGATAGGGGAAGATCAGCGTGTCCTTGATCTTCTGCCAGATGATGCGGGTCATCTCGTCGCCGTCCATGTCGACGACCGGGTTGGCGACCTTGATCTTGCTCATGTGAAACGACCCCTGCTTCTGGCCAGACTGGAACGGTTAGCGCCTGCGGCAAACGTGCCGCAGGCGGTTGGCCGTGTCCTAGCGGGTTCGCGGCCTCGGGGGAAGCGCGGCTTTTGGGCAAGGTCCGCAAGGCTTGCGGGCTTTCGTGCTGCGCTGCCGCAAAAAAAGCGGCATCGGGGTCCAGCCTCCTGCACTTGCCGCCACAGCACCGGAACGATGCCTTGCCTCCTGCCGTCCTGCCCGTAACCGTCCTGCCTGCACCGACGCTGATCCGCGCCGCCCTGCTTCTGCTGCTCGTCGCGATGCCGCTCGCTGCCGCCCAGGCCGAGCAGACCCCCGCCGAGATGGCCCCCGACGCCCGCCCGGTCGACGCCGCGTTTTCTGAAGAAGCCGAAACCCGGCTCTTTGCGCCGATTCCGCGCTGGGAATCCCCGCTGCCGATACAGCCCGCGCCGGAGACGCCGGGCTTCATGAAGCCCATGTCGAACAGAGGCGGCCACGCCGTGCGCAACGGGTTCGCGCGGCCGCCCATCGACGCCGTCCCGATCCGCCGCGGGCTCAGCGCCACCGCGTCGCCGCTGCCGGCCGCGACCGAGCGCGCCGTCGGCGTGAAGCTCGGCGCCGAGCGTCTCTCCGTCTCGACGGCCATCGTCACCGGCCAGGGCGGCTGGCAGCGCAACGACACCCGCGTCGACTGGAACGTGACCCGGGGCTCCGGCGGCGACAGCGAGGTTGTCTGGAGCGCGGCGACCGGCGGCCATCTCCAGCCGACAGGAGCCGCCGAGCAGAACGCCCAGGCCGTGCTGGGCTACAAGCTGCAGCCGCTCGACATCGTCACCCTGACCACCGAGATCGCGCTGGCGAGCAGCTACACCTTCGCGACGCAGAACGGCCTCGCCACCACGATGACGCCGCGCCTGAAAGCCGTCGCCGACCTGACGCAGCCGCTGTCCATGCCCTGGCGCACGACGCTCGACCTCAATCTCGGGCGCGAGATGCCGCTGAGCGGCAGCGCCTTCCTGACCAGCGCCTCGGCCCTGCTGCGGCTGGACATACCGACGCCCTGAAACGCAGGGCGACCGCCCTTTCCGTCTCCGGCGCGCGCCGCTAGTCTGCGCGCCATGACCGACCTCTCCCCACGCTTCGCCATCGTCACCGGCGGCACCCGCGGCATCGGCCAGGGCGCCGCCCTGGCGCTGGCGACGGCCGGCTACGAGGTTCTCGCCACCGGCCTGACTGCCGACGAGGTCGCCGCCACCCCACCCCACCCCGCGATCCGGCATGCGAGGCTGGACGTCACGAAGGACGCCGAGGTCGCCGCGATCGTCGCCACTTGCCCGCGCCTCGACGCGCTGGTGAACTGCGCCGGCATGATCCAGCGCGGCGGCAAGGAGTTCGAGATCGAGGCCTTCCGCCTGACCATCGAGGTCAATCTCACCGGCACGATGCGGATGTGCCTGGCGGCGAAGGACAAGCTCGCCGCGAAGGCTGAGGGCAAGGCCGGCGGCGCAATCGTCAACATCGCCTCGATGCTGACCTTCCATGGCTCGGCCTATGCGCCGGGCTATTCGGCGTCCAAGGGCGCGATCGGCCAGCTCACCAAATCGCTGGCGGCCGCCTGGGCGGGCGACGGCATCCGCGTCAACGCCGTCGCGCCCGGCTGGATCGCGACCGAGCTGACGCGGCCCCTCGTCGAGGATGCCGCCCGCTCGGCGCCGATCCTGGCGCGCACGCCGATGGGCCGCTGGGGGCAGCCCGGCGATGTCGGCGGCGCCATCGCCTTCCTGCTCTCGGACGCGGCCGCCTTCATCACCGGCACGATCCTGCCGGTCGACGGCGGCTATCTGGCGGTCTGAACGCCAGAGTCTCCAGTGACTTGGCAGGCCGTTTTGAATCGAAATGCGATGTCGTCAAAACAGGTCGTCGCACCGTCATTGCGAGCGAAGCGAAGCAATCCAGGGAGGCGTGGAGCGAGACCGTCTGGATGGCTTCGCTGCGCTCGCCATGACGGCTAAGGTGCCGCCCAACAACAAGAGCATCACAAGGGAGAAACGCCATGAACAAGGTCAGCCCCATTCCGGTCGCAGCCAGCGAGGCCGAGCGCTGGACGCCCTACCGCCACCCCCAGCCGAAGGATTCCCCGCCCGAGCTGATCGTGCCCAACGTCATCCCGGAGGACGAGCGGATCTGGGTGCCGGTCGACGACAATGTCTGGTTCCGACCCTTATGCCTCAGCGTGACGCGCGGCTACTGGATGAACCTGCTGCGCGTCCGACGCTCGGGCGTGCTCTCCCGCCACCGCCATCCCCAGCCGGTCCACGGCTATGTGCTGAAGGGGAAATGGCGCTACCTCGAGCATGACTGGGTCGCGACCGAAGGCGCTTATGTCTACGAGGCGCCCGGCGAGACGCACACGCTGGTGGTTGATCCCGACACCGAGGAGATGATCACCATGTTCCAGGTCAACGGCGCGATGATCTATGTCGATCCCGACGGCAAGTGCCTCGGCTATGACGACGTCTTCACGCGGCTCGACAAATGCCGCGCGCATTACGCGAGCAACGGGCTCGGTGCGGAGTATGCGGACCAGTTCATAAGGTAGGGCTGCATCACGGATTACCCCCCTCATTCCGGGGCGCCCGCAGGGCGAGCCCGGAACCCATATCCGCAGTTGGATCGGGACAAGCGCGGCGCCCGGTGATCTCACCCGGCTAGTTCAGCGGATATGGGTTCCGGGCTCTTCGCTTCGCGAAGCCCCGGAATGACAGCGCGGTTCCTCTGAGCCTACGGAAAGCGCGATTTCACCGCCCGAGCTTCGCCAGCTCCACAGCCGCGCGCAGTTCGATATGGGCGAGCACGTCGTCGAGGCGCGGATCGTCTGTGGTCTCGCGCCGCTGGGCGAGATTGGCCCGGATCTGCTCGAGCTCGGAGATGTTGACGCGGCCCGAAAGCAGCGCCGCCTTCAGCCGGTCGAGCCCGTCGAGCAGGTCGTGGCCGCGCTTCGCCTGGCGCTTCTTGCGCTCATGGGGCTCTTCATAGGCCTGCACGGCCAGCAGCGTGTCGAGCGGGCCGGCCGCGCTCACATTGGCGCTGCGGGCGCTGGCGGCGCCCTCCTTGGTCGGCAATGTAAAGGCGGCGCCCCCTGCGCGCCTTGCGGAACCTGCCGGGCCGGCGTTGGCGATGGGCGCGCGCTGGTCGATCCGGATCATGGTCGCCTCGCATCTGCAGTCATGCAAAACCCTCGCGCCGGCACGGTTAACAGACAGTAAACCACCCGGCACAAACTGCCGGCCCGGCAGGATCGGCAGCCATGTCCGGACCTGACCGACCCTGATCCCAATTTCCAAACAACTGATAAATCAGCACTTTCGACTTTTCGTCATCTGGCACGCGGATCGCAGGAGAGTTTCCGATCGTTTCCTCCTGCCGGTGAGACCATGCTGCGCATGCCCGCCCTCAAATCCCTGGTGAAGCCGCTGGCCGCGCTGCTGGCGCTGGGCCTCGCCATGGCGGCCGGCCCGGCGCAGGCGCTGTCGCGCATCAAGGATCTCGCCTCCGTCGAGGGCGTGCGCTCCAACCAGATCCTCGGCTACGGCATCGTCGTCGGCCTCAACGGCACCGGCGACACGCTCAACAACGCGCCTTTCACCAAGCAGTCGCTGACGGCGATGCTGGAGCGGCTCGGCGTCAACACGCGCGGCGCCAACATGCGCACCGCCAACGTCGCTGCCGTGATGGTCACCGCCAACCTGCCGCCCTTCGCAACGCAAGGCACGCGGCTCGACGTCACCGTCTCGGCGCTCGGCGACGCCAAGTCGCTGCAGGGCGGCACGCTGCTGGTGACGCCGCTGCTGGGCGCCGACGGCGAGGTCTATGCGGTGTCGCAGGGGCCCGTCGCGATCGCCGGCTTCTCGGCCGAGGGCGACGCCAGCAAGATCACCCGCGGCGTGCCCACCGTCGGCCGCATCGCCAATGGCGGCCTGATCGAGCGCGAGATCGAATTCGCCATCAACAAGCTGAAGACGCTGCGGCTGGCGCTGCGCAACCCGGATTTCACCACCGCGCGCCGTATGGCCGCCGCGATCAACGATTTTCTCGGCGGCGACGCGGCCGAGCCGACCGACCCCTCGACCGTCGTGCTGCAGATTCCGCCGCGCTTCCAGGGCAACATGATCCGCATGCTCACCGATATCGAGCAGCTGCGCATCGAGCCCGACCAGCTCGCCCGCATCGTCATCGACGAACGCTCCGGCATCATCGTCATGGGCAAGGACGTCCGGGTCTCCACGGTCGCCGTGGCGCAGGGCAACCTGACGGTGACGATCACCGAGCAGCCCCAGGTCAGCCAGCCCGGCCCGCTGGCCAATGGCGAGACCGTGGTGACCCCGCGCACCAATGTGAAGGTCGACACCGGCGGCGGCAACAAGCTGGCGGTGGTTCGCGACAGCGTCACGCTGGCCGAACTCGTCGACGGGCTGAACGCGCTTGGCATCGGCCCGCGCGACCTGATCTCCATTCTCCAGGCCATCAAGGCGTCCGGCGCCCTGCAGGCCGAAATCGAGGTGATGTGATGAGTGCCACCCTTGCACTGCCCGCCGCCAAGCTCGCCCTGAACGCCGCCGGCAGCATCTTCAACGGCCTGTCCGACGCGCTCGACCCCGCCAAGGCCAAGGCCAAGAAGCAGGCCGACGATTTCGAGACGATGTTCCTCGAGCAGGTCACCCAGCAGCTGACCGCCTCGACGGGCACCGAGGGGCCGCTCGGCGAGAACGGGCTCGGCGGTGACATCTTCAAGTCGCAGCTCACCCAGCAATACGCCAAGCAGATCCAGAAATCCGGGGGGCTCGGCCTGTCCGATATCATCATGCGCGATCTCCTGCGCGTGCAGGAGCAGGCGGGCGCGGCGGCGCAGGGCGGGGTGCAGAATGTCGGTTCCTAGGCGCGTTCTCGACGAGCGGCCCCGCATCGCCAGCCCGCTCGAGGCCCGGGCGCTGATCGAAAGCGTGCTGGAGGCGCTGTCGGCGCTGTCGCATGTCGTGGGCGAGGAAACCGAGCTCGTCCGCGTCGGGCGCCTGCCCGAGGCAATGACGCGCGAACCACGCAAGACCGAACTCGCCGGCATCTACATGCGCGGCGTCGAGCAGGTGAAGCTCAACGCCGTGTCGCTGGCCCGCTTCGTCCCCGATCAGGTCCAGCGGCTGAAGGCGGCGCACCTGTCGTTCCAGACGCTGATCGAAACCAACCAGATCGTTCTCGCCACGGCGCGGGCCGTCTCCGAGGCGGTCATCCGCGATCTCGCCGCCGACGCCAACCGCCCGACCCGGGCCGGGGGCTACGGACCGACGGCCACCGTCGGCGCCGGCGTCTTCGCGCGCCCGAATTCCGGCCCGTTGATGGTGTCGCGCCGGCTCTGAAGCGGTCGCCCCGACAAAAAACGCGTGGCTGCACGTAAACCCTCAATATTTACCTAATTTCTTGACGTCGGATTCAATCTTTTCTGCCAGCGTGAGCAAGTTCGGACAGGTCTATCCGGTCCCGTGCGAACGGCAGGCAGCGGCGCATCGCCGTGATGCCCTGACTCCAGAAGGAGTGAGACATGGATTTTGGCAATGCGCCCAAGGTGGCGCCCGTTGGAGGCCCTCCCGCCGTCGCCCGCGCCGACATCGTGGCGTCTCAGGGCAGCGTCAGCGTCGACCTCGCCCCTGAAAGGACGGTCCAGTCCGCCCAGGCTGGCGAAGCGGTCAAGCTCGACCTGCGCGCGCAGTCCCGAGACGCGCAGTCCCGGGACGCGCAGGCCCGCGACACACAGGACCGAATCTCGTTCGAGCAGCGCACCGCCGGCAACCAGCAGCAGCGGCAGCAGAGCGAACAGAACCTCAACGACATCGTCGAAAGCCGGATCGTGATCGAGCCGCGCACGCGCACGGTCGTCCTGGAGAAGAAGGATCAGCGGACGGGCGAGACGATCTCGCAGCTTCCCGACGAGACCCTGCTCAAGCTGCGCATCTATTCGCGCGAACTGGCCGAGCGCGCCCAGGACGTCCAGGACGCGCCCCGCCACGAGGTCGAGCGCATCGCCTGAAGCGCAGGCCCCTCCCCGCATCGCTTCCGACGCCCGCCTCGCGCGGGCGTCTTGCGTTCAGGGCCCTCCCGCCCCAGCGGGCTTAGCAGCCGGTTAACCATAACGGATGGTGTTCGCCGGCAACGGCTTTTTGCGCTGCAGAATTAACCAGTTTTTACGGGCCGGCCGCCGATGTTGCGTCCGTCGAGGCCAGAAAGGCCAAGACGCCAGAAGGCACCATCCCAGAAGGGTATATGATTATGGCCGTTACGCTTTCCGCCGGCGTTCGCAACGCCGTCTCCTCGCTCTCCTCCGTCCAGTCCCAGGCCGGCGTCATCCAGAACCGTCTCGCCACCGGCAAGAAGGTCAACACCGCCATCGACAGCCCGGTGAACTTCTTCACCGCCGCGTCGCTGAACGAGCGCTCCAGCCAGCTGACCGGCCTGCTCGACGGCATCTCTAACGGCATCCAGACCATTCAGGCCGCCTCCAAGGGCATCGACGGCATCACCAAGCTGGTCGCCTCGCTGCAGTCGACGGTCAAGCAGGCCCAGGCCGACGCGGCCCAGAACCGCCCGACCAAGGCCGGCACGGCGCTCGCCAACGCCACTGAGGCGGCTGTCACCGCCAAGAGCCTCAAGGACATCGCGCTGGACAAGCGCGTCCGGGATACGACGGGCGTCGACGCTCTCGACGACGGTATCGCCAACGCCGCCACCGCCACCAGCTCGGGTGACCTGGGCATCGTCGAGGCTGACGCCTTCATCGGCCTTTCGATCAAGTCCGGCGCCACGACCTACACCGCCTCGTTCTCCTCGACCAACGCCACGGTCCGTGACGTCGTCAACGAGATCAACAAGTCGGGCGTCGCCACCGCCTTCGTCGACGAGAAGGGCCAGCTCAACGTCAAGGGCAACGGCTCGGAGCCCGTCGAGTTCGGTATCGGTTCGGACACGACCGGCGCACTCGCCGTGACCGACGCGGCCGCTGGCGGTCAGAACGTGGCGTTCGGCTTCCTCGCCGCCGATGCCGTCACTGCGACCGCGATCAAGGGCCAGAGCATCACCTCCGCGGTGCGCTCGAACCTCATCCAGCAGTACAACGACCTGCGTACGCAGATCGACGAGCTAGCCAAGGATTCCGGCTACAACGGCATCAACCTGCTGCAGGGCGACAAGGTCTCGATCCAGTTCAACGAGAAGGTCGGGAAGAACCAGTCCAAGCTCGAAATCCAGGGCTCGACGCTGAGCTCCGACAACCTCGGCATCAGCCAGGCCACCAACACGCAGCTCACCGGCTTCAGCAATTTCCAGAACGACTCCGATCTGGAGAACGCCACGAAGTCGCTCACCAGCGCGCTGACCTCGCTGAAGTCGATCTCCTCCTCGCTCGGCGCCAACCTCTCGGTCGCCCAGACCCGCCAGGACTTCACCAAGGATCTCGCCAACGTCCTGACCCAGGGCGCTGACAACCTGGTGGCGGCCGACGGCAACCAGGAGGCCGCCAACCTGCTCGCACTGCAGACCCGCCAGCAGCTCTCGCAGACGGCGCTGTCGCTCTCCAACCAGTCCGACCAGGCCATCCTGCGTCTGTTCTGATCCTTCGTCCGCAGAAGCGGGCTTGCCCACAGAAGGTGGGCCGAAGTCGAAAAGAGGCGGCGGAGCAATCGCTCCGCCGCCTCTTTTCGCTTGGGGGCTCCGGAGCGCGAGCCCGAGAGCGCCCACCTGACGTTCTTCACACCGCCTTAACCACGCAAGCCGGCATCGGCGAACAGCGTGCATTCGACCGCCGAAATTTACGACTTGTTACGGGCTGCCGGCCAAGTGTCGCTAGGTCAGGGCCAGGATGGCTCTGACGCCAGAAGGCATCATCCCAGAAGGGTTTAGTATCATGGCCGTTACGCTTTCCTCCGGCGTTCGCAACGCCGTCTCCTCGCTCTCCTCCGTCCAGTCCCAGGCTGGCGCGATCCAGAACCGTCTCGCCACCGGCAAGAAGGTCAACACCGCCATCGACAGCCCGGTGAACTACTTCACCGCCGCGTCGCTGAACGAACGCTCCAGCCAGCTGACCGGCCTGCTCGACGGCATCTCGAATGGCATCCAGACCATTCAGGCCGCCTCCAAGGGCATCGACGGCATCACCAAGCTGGTCGCCTCGCTGCAGTCCACCGTCAAGCAGGCCCAGGCCGACGCGGCCCAGAACCGCCCGACCAAGGCCGGCACGGCGCTCGCCACCGCGGCCGAAGCGGCTGTCACCGCCAAGAGCCTCAAGGACATCGCGCTCGACAAGAGCGTTATCGACTTGACCGGCGGCACCGCCACCACCGCCGACGCGGCAACCGCCACCAGCGCCGGTGACCTGGGTATCGCCTCGACCGACACCAACCTCGCGATCTCGATCAAGTCCGGCAGCACGACCTACACCGCGTCGTTCTCCTCGACCAACGCCACGGTCCGTGACGTCGTCAACGAGATCAACAAGTCGGGCGTCGCCACGGCGTTCGTCGACGAAAAGGGCCAGCTCAACGTCAAGGGCAACGGCTCCAGCGACGTCGAGTTCGGTGTCGGCTCCGGCACCACCGGTGCTCTGGCCATCACCAACGCCGGCACCGGCGGAGCCAACACCAAGGTCGGCTTCCTCGCTGCCGATGCCGTCACCGCGACCGCGATCAAGGGCCAGAGCATCACCTCCGCGGTGCGCTCGAACCTCATTCAGCAGTACAACGACCTGCGCACGCAGATCGACGAACTGGCCAAGGATTCCGGCTACAACGGCATCAACCTGCTGCAGGGCGACAAGGTCTCGATCCAGTTCAACGAAAAGACCGGAAAGAACCAGTCCAAGCTCGACATCCAGGGCTCGACGCTGAGCTCCGACAACCTCGGCATCAGCCAGGCCACCAACACGACGCTCACCGGCTTCAGCAACTTCCAGAACGACACCGATCTGGAAAACGCCACGAAGTCGCTGACCGGCGCGCTGACCTCGCTGAAGTCGATCTCCTCCTCGCTCGGCGCCAACCTCTCGGTCGCCCAGACCCGCCAGGACTTCACCAAGGATCTCGCCAACGTCCTGACCCAGGGCGCTGACAACCTGGTGGCGGCCGACGGCAACCAGGAGGCCGCCAACCTGCTCGCGCTGCAGACCCGCCAGCAGCTCTCGCAGACGGCGCTGTCGCTCTCCAACCAGTCCGACCAGGCCATCCTGCGTCTGTTCTGATCCTTCGTCCGCAGAAGCGGGCTTGCCCACAGAAGGTGGGCCGAAGTCGACAAGAGGCGGCGGAGCAAACGCTCCGCCGCCTTTTCGCGTCTGCGGGCCAGGCCAGCCGTTAACCCTTTTTTATCCTTAACAAGGAATGATCGGTCCAGATCAAACCGAACGAGCGCGGATTCGCGTTTCAGGGGACCGAATATGGCCGGACCAATTCTCTCGAGCGGCGTTCGCAACAACCTGCTGACCTTGCAGCAGACGACGTCGCAGCAGAACGTCATCCAGAACCGTCTCGCCACCGGCAAGACGGTGAATTCGGCCATCGACAACCCGGTGAACTACTTCACCTCGCTGTCCCTGAACGACCGTTCGAGCCAGCTCAACGGCCTGCTCGACGGCATCTCGAACGGCATCCAGACCATTCAGTCCGCTTCCAAGGGCATCGACGGCATCACCAAGCTGGTGCAGTCGCTCCAGTCCACGGTGAAGCAGGCCCAGGCCGACGCGGCCCAGAACCGCCCGACCAAGGCCGGCACGGCGCTCGCCACCGCCGGTGAGGCGGCCGTGACCAGCAAGAGCCTCAAGGACATCGCGCTCGACAAGCGGGTTGTCGGCGCCAACGCGACAGCGGATGCAGCGACCGCCACCAGCGCGGGCGACCTGGCCCTGATCAACACCGACACCTTCATCGGCCTTTCGATCAAGTCCGGCAGCACGACCTATACCGCGTCGTTCTCCTCGGCCAACGCCACCGTCCGCGACGTCGTCAACGAGATCAACAAGTCCGGCGTCGCCACCGCCTTCGTCGACGAAAAGGGCCAGCTCAACGTCAAGGGCACGGGTTCGGAAGACGTCGAGTTCGGCATCGGTGCGGACACCACCGGCGCGCTCGCCGTCACCGACGCGGCCGCCGGCGGCGCCAACACCGCCTTCGGCTTCCTGGCGGCTGACGCCACCACCCTCGGCGCCATCAAGGGACAGACGATCACCTCGGCCGTCCGCTCCAACCTCATCCAGCAGTTCAACGATCTGCGCACGCAGATCGACCAGCTCGCCAAGGATTCGAGCTACAACGGCATCAACCTGCTGCAGGGCGACCGTCTCTCGATCGTCTTCAACGAGAAGACCGGCACCAACCAGACCAAGCTCGACATTCAGGGCTCGACGCTCTCGGCCGACAATCTCGGCATCTCGCAGGCCGTCAACACCCAGCTCGGCGGCTTCTTCAACTTCCAGAACGACTCCGATCTCGACAAGGCCACGGCCTCCCTCACGAGTGCCCTCACCTCGCTGAAGTCGCTCTCCTCGACGCTGGGCTCCAACCTCTCGGTCGCCCAGACCCGGCAGGACTTCACCAAGGAACTCTCCAACGTCCTGACCCAGGGCGCCGACAAGCTCGTCGCGGCCGACTCCAACGCCGAGGGCGCCAGCCTGCTCGCCCTCAACACCCGCCAGCAGCTGTCGCAGACGGCGCTGTCGCTCGCCAACCAGGCCGATCAGGGCGTCCTGCGTCTCTTCCAGTAAGCGAAGCGGCGCCGGACCGGCCCCTCCCCTCCAGCCAGAAGGCGGGACAGACATGGCACTGAAGGTCGAACTCAAGCCGCGGGAACGGATCATCATCGGACAGGTGGTGATCCGCAACGACGAGCAGCGCACGCGCTTCTTCATCGAGGGCGACGCACCGATCCTGCGCGAGAAGGACATCCTGACCGGCGCGAGCGCCGATACGCCGGCCAAGAAGATCTATCTGGCGATCCAGCTGATGTATCTCGCCCAGGATGCGACCCAGGGTTACCAAACGTATTTCGAACTCGTGCAGGATTTCGTCGGCGCTGCGCCCAGCGCTCTGCCGCATGTTCACGAGATCAATAACCGCATCTTAAGTGACGAGCTGTACAAAGCTCTCAAGGCTGCGAAGAAGCTGATCGCCTACGAAGCGGAACTGATCGCGAATGCAACACGCGTTTAACGCCTACGCCTCCGCCGCAAAATCGGCCCAGGCCACCGTCTCTCCTCGCGAACTCGAGGCTTCCCTCCTCATCAAGGCCGCCACCAGGCTGCAGTCGATGGCCGACGACTGGGACGGCCGGCGTCATGATCTCGACGACGCGCTCGCCTATAACCGCAAGCTCTGGACTCTGCTCGTCTCGGCCGTGATCGCCGAGGACAACCCGCTTCCCGTGGGGATCAAGCAGAACATCCTCGCGCTGGCGAACTTCATCTTCAACCACACCTTCCAGATGATCTCGGATCCGCAGCAGCATCGTCTCGGCGTGCTCGTCACGATCAACCGCGACGTCGCCGCCGGCCTGCGCGGCCGCTGACCACGACCGGCCACATTTCCCCAACGCAAAAGGGCGTCACCGTTGTTCGGTGACGCCCTTTTTTCGTTGAGCCGGACGCCCGCGCGGGGCGACGGCCAGCGCGACGATGCGGCTCAGAGATAGTTCGTCAGGGACAGCTTGGAGAGGATCGACGTGGTCTGGTAGCTCGCCTGCAGCTGGTTCTGGAGTGCGAGGATCTGCACCGCGACCTCTTCCGTGGTGACGTTCTCGACCCCGGCGAGCGTCGTCGTCAGATAGTTCTTGGTGCCCTCGTGGCGCTCCTTGGCGCGCGCCAGCGAGGTCTGCGCCGAGCCGAACTCGGTGATGATCTCGGCCGGCTTCTGGACCGAGCCGCCGAAGCCGAGCTTCTCGCTGACCCGCGACGTCATCGCCTCGTAGCGCGCCTGGGAATTGGCGTCGCCCGCCGGAAAGGTCTCGATCGCCATCACCGCGAACTGCGCGAGGCCGACCTGGAAGGCCTCCTCATTGGCGCGCGCGCCCGTGCCGACGATCTGCCCCTTGTCGACCTGCACGCTCGCCGTGCTGCGGGCCAGGTCGCTGTCGTCGTCGCCCTGGTACCAGATCACGGTGTTGGCGGCGGAGCCGGCGACGGGAGCTGCGGTCGCGGTGTCGTAGGGCGGGCCCGGCACCCGCAGCGGCGGGTTGCTCAGGCTGCCGGCGAAGAAGTTCTTCGCCGCGACCTGCGAGGATGCAGCCGAGAGCGTCGTCGCCGCCTCCGTGGTCAGCGCGGACGTGATCGCGCTGCGCAGATTGGCCGCGGTCGCGTTGACGTCGACCCCGATCTCGTAGGTCGTGGCGGGTGAGCCGGTCGTCCCCGGCGCACGCGCCGTGAGCTCAATCTCCTCCTGTGTGCCGTCGGGGAGATTGAGCGTGAAGCGCAGCGTGTCGCCCGGCGTCGGCTGGGTCGCCACCGTCACGGACAGGTCCGCCGGTGGGCCGGCCGTGAGGGTTGGCGTCAGCGCTGCCGAGCTGCTCGACGCCCCGGCGAGCTTGAAGCCATAGCCATGCGCCGGGCTGGCGTCGGCGATCGTGGCGATCGCCCCTGCCCCGCCCGTGGTCAGCCGGCCGAGCCCCGTCGTCCCGAGATCCGCCAGCCGGCGTTCGTCGATCATCTGCCGCAGGCCGGCGCGGCCGGCGCCGTCGCCTTCGATCATCTCGCTGTAGCTGACGGTCGGCTGGATGTCGGAGGTCTTGCCGGAGAACAGGTAGCGCCCGTTCACCGAGGTGTGGAGCATGTCCAGCGTCTGCTTGAACTTCTCCTCCGCCAGCACCTGCGGCGACGAGCGGCCGGTCGAACTCGCGACATAGCTGTTGGAGCGGGTGTCGTTGATGGTCTCGCTGGTCAGCTTGGCGAAGTTCTCCACCGTCGTCGTCGACAGCTTGAGATTGACGTTCGCCAGGGAAATGCCGCTGAGCCAGGAATCCAGCGTCGAGACCTTGGCGTTCAGGTCCAGGCTGGTGCGCCGGTCCATGCCGAGATCGCCATAGCTTTCCGCCTTCTGTTTCGTCGCGAGCTGGCGCTCGAGATCGGTCAGCTCGGTACGGTTGGCGACGAAGTTGTTGGCCGTGGCGGAACGGTAGGCTCCGGTGCCGTAAGCGGTGATGGTCATGGCGCGCTCACAATCTCATCAGGACGTCCATCATCTCTTTGACCGTCGAGATGATGCGGGCATTGGCGGCATAGGCGGTCTGCAGCTCGATCAGCGTCGACATCTCCTGATCGACATTGACCTGGGCGGTCTGCTGGAAGCGGCTCTGGATCGCCGCCAGCGCCACCTTCTGGCCTTCGTCGAGACGCTTGGCGGTTTCCGTCGACTGCCCCTGCGAGGAGACGACGCGCTGGACCAGTCCCGACACGGTCGTGGTCGTGGTCGCCGAGGCGCCGTCGAGCCCGAGACGGCTGGTGACGCTGCGCTGGCTCTGGGTCAGCCGCTGCAGCATCAGCTGCGGCCGCGTGGTGTCGCCCTGCGCCGTGGTCGTGTCGTAGGCGACGAGCTTGGAACGGTCCGCAATCAGCGCCGTGTTGACGGCGATCCGCGCGGCGAAGCCGACGATCTGCGAGCCGTTCTCGTAGGAGCCGGTATAGGCGCCGCCGCCCGCCCCGCCATCGACGAAGAAGGGCAGCTCCGCGCTGCCGCCGGCCGAGGACAGGGCAGTGGCCGTCGGCCGGGAGGTCAGCGCCTTGACGTCGCGCGTGCCGGCGGCTCCGTCATCGACGATGCGCAGCACCGAACCGGTGTTGGAGACGGTGAAGCCCGTGCCGATCGCCGTCTGCATCTGCAGGGCGACGGAGGCCGGGCCTCCCGAGAAATCGATGCCGATGACGCGGTTGTTGGCGTCGCCGCTGGCGGCTGCCGGAAGCGCAGCGCCCGATTCGACCCGCACGAAGGTGAAGCGCTGCACCGCCCCGCCCGGCGTCACCGCATAGTCGAGCGTGACCTTGTTGCCGGACTGCAGCCCCGTCAGATCGACGTCGAAGCCGGTCGCGGCGCCCGCCGTCACGGCGGTGCCGGCGATCTCGCGGTCGGACAGCGCGCTGGCCATCTGCGCCGCGATCTCGTCGAGCTGCCCCTGCGCCTGCACCAGCGTTTTGTCGCGCAGCTCGACCAGCGCGGCGATCTCGCCGGAGCGGAACGTCTTGTTGGCGATCGCATCCATCACGCTGCCGGAGCTGGCGGTCATGGTGATCGTGCCGACGCCACGCAGGGCCGGGTCGGCGTTCCACTGATCGTCGGCGCCCAGGCCCGAATGCGCGTCGAAGCCGAAGGTGACCGCAGGGCGGCCGTCGAATATCTGCGCGCCCGAGCCGGTGGTGATGCTGATCGAGCCGCGCGCGTCCTCGCTCGTCTTGATGTCGATGAACTGCGACAGATCGGACAGGATCAGGTCGCGCTGGTCCTTGAGATTGGCGGTCGCCGGATCGTTGGGCGTGCCGACGATCCGGGCGTTCACGGTCGTCAGCGCATTGAGCAGGTTGTTCACCTGCGTGACGCCGCTGGCGATCTTGCTCTCCGCTTCGGAGCGCAGCGACTGCACGCCCTCCGACAGCGAGTTCAGACGGGTGGCGAGCAGGCTGGCGGAATCGAGCACGCCCGTGCGCAGGCTGTAGGAGGACGGGTCGTTCTGCAGCGCCTGGAGGGCGCTGGTGAAACCGCTGTACATCGTGTCGAGCGCGGTCGTGCTGCCGGGCGCGCCGTACAGCCGGTCGACGCTGGACAGCATGTCGGCGCGCGTCGAGGTGTAGGCCGCGCCCGCCGATTCCTGCCAGAGCTGATGCTGGACGATCTTGTCCAGCAGGCGCTGGACGTTCGTGCTCTGGGCCCCGATCGTATCGCCGCTGAGGCTGTCCGAGGTCGCGACGGTGCGCCGAACGTAGCCCGCCGTGCCGGCATTGGCGACGTTTTGCGAAACGACGCCGATGCCGATCTGCGTGGCATTGAGCCCGGTGATCGCCGTGTTGAGGGACGTGCTGAGACCCATCGTCAGCTCCTGTCGTGGCTAGCGGCCCTTCTGGACCGCATGGAGGTCGTCGCGCGTCGTCAGCGGATGATGCTGAAGACGTCGCGCAGCATCTCCTGGGCCGTGGTGATCACCTTGGTGTTGGCCGAATAGGCCTGCTGGGTGACGATCATCTTCGAGAACTCGTCGGCGATGTCGGTGTTCGACTGCTCAATATTGCCGCCAATGAGCTGCGAGGTGCCGAGCCCGATGATCGGCGGGCCGGATTCGATCGTCTCCTCGAAGGCGCCGCCATCGAGCCGCTTCAGCGCGTTGTCGGCGTTGAAGCGGGCGACCGAAAGCTGCGCCAGCGCCACGACCTGGCCGTTGCTGAAGGTGCCGATGACCTGGCCGTCGGCCGAGACCGAGGTGCGGTCGAGCGTGCCGGCCGTGTAGCCGTCCTGCCGGATCGAGCGCGCGTCGATCTGGCCGCTGACGTCGCCGTTCTGCGTGACGCCGTTGCCGCCCGTGGTCACGTTGATGCCGGTGATCGTGGTGCCGGAGATCGTCATCGTCGGCAGGGTGATGTTGCCGCCTGCGGGCGAGACCAGCTGGCCGGTCGTGCCGAAGGTGATCGGCGCGGTGGCCTTCACATAGGCCGTCGCCGTTCCGGTCGCGCCGGTATCCTGCGCGACAAACAGGTTCCAGGTGCCCGAGGTCGGTGGGACCGCCGCCGGGTTGCCGTCGTCGACCTTGCCCCAGCGGAGTTCGACGCTGGTCGCCCGGCCGAGCTGGTCATAGACGGTGACCGACCCGCCGGGGATCGTGCTGCCGAGGAAGTTCGTGATGTTGGCGCCCTGAACGGTATCGTAGACCGCAGGTGCAACGGCCGGCGTGACGCTCGTGCCGTCGAGCAGATAGCTGCCGCCGTTCGAAGCCGTCGTCGTACCGGGAACCGCGGGAATGTTGGCGCGGTATTCGATCGAGGTCGTCGCCTTGGCCGGGAACTGCTCCTTGGTGATGCGCAGGACCTCCGGCTGGGTGCCGATGAGCTGGCCCGTCACCGTGTCGATCTTCAGGCCCTTGAGGTAGTAGCCGGCGCCGTTGACGAGATAGCCGTTGGCGTCGAAGTCGAAATCGCCGCGGCGCGTGTAGAGGTTGCTGTTGGAGAACTGCGTGTTGGTGCCCAACCCGCTCAGGCGCTGATCGACGACGAAGAAGCCGTCGCCGTTGATCGCCGCGTTGGTGTCGATGCGCGTCGCCGTCAGGTCGCCCTGGATCGAGTTCGTCGCCTGGCTGTAGGCGGCGACCGAACCCGAAATCTGGCGGTTGAGCGCCGAATCCGGAACAAGGTCGGAGAAGGTCGTATCGACCCGTTTGAACCCGGCCGTGCGGGAGTTGGCGATGTTGCCGGAGATGTTTTCCAGCGCATAGGACTGCGCCTGCATCCCGGAAACCGCTGTCGTCAACGCGCTGAAGACACCCATGAAACCCTCACCCCAACTGGCGCCCCCCAAGGGGCGGCCTTCAATGTCGAGGACGGCGTTGCACGGCACATGCCATGCGGCAGCGCGTGAGATTTCAGTGACTTGGATGGTTTCCAGACCGTTTCGCAACGTTTCCCGCCGGGCAGAAACGGTCGCGCCCGGCAGAATCTGCCGGGGCCTGACTGATCAGGACGACGCGCCGGGCTCCGGCGCGCCGCGCCACGAGGTCAGGTCGCCGGCGACGTCGCCGAGGCCGGGCGGCGTCGCCTCGACGAAGGGCAGCGGCCGGCACACCGCCAGCGCCGACAGCCCAATCCGCGCCGTCAGAAGCCCGTTCAGCACACCTTCGCCGAGCTTGGCCGAGAGCCGCGCCGCCAGCCCCTGCCCCACCACCTGCTGGATCACGGCGTCGCCGGCCGCGATGCCGCCGGTGACCACGAGATGGCCGAGCACCTGCCGCGCCAGCCGGATCAGCCCTAGCGTGCCGGGGCGCCCCGCATAGATACCGGCGATCGTCCGCAGCAGCCGGGCGCAGGCGACCAGCACGAAGACGATGTCGATCAGCGCGCGCGGGCTGACCGCCGTGACCAGCGAAACCCGCCGCGCCGCCTGCGCGATCTGCGCCTGCGCCAGCGCGTCGAGCGGCGCCATCAGGTTGCGCTCGGCCACCGTCAGCACGTCGCGCGCCGCAAACAGCTGCGGCAGGCTGTCGGTGAGCGTGGCGCGCCCCTTGGCCGTGTCGGCGCGCGAGGCGTAGAGCGCGGCAAGTTCCGCGGCCACGCCTTTCGCCTGCGTCAGGCTGCCCTCGGCCAGCGCCGTGGTCGCGCGCAGGCGCAGGGCCTCGACCTTGCGCTCGCGCAGGATGTCGCGGAGCACGCGCCCGAGCATGACCGCCAGCGCCAGCGCCGCAACGGCTGCAAAGCCCAGCGCCGCATAGCCCAGCACAGGGCTCTGGTTCATCAGCGAGACGATGGTCCGCTCGGCCCAGGCGCCGACCGAGAGTGTCAGGAAGCCGGACAATCCGGCGACGAACAGCCCGCCCCAGGACCAGCGTCGTTTTGCAACCGGCACGGCGGCGGGCTCGACCACGTCGATCGGCTCGCTTTCGGGCAGGATCGCGACATCGCCCGTGCGGGCGGTCTCGCCGATGGCGGCGTCCGGCCCGGCCGGCTCCAGCCTGATCGCGCGTGGCGCCTTGCTCATGCCAGACGGTCTCCGATCAGAAATTCGAGCGCCCGGTCCAGGCGGATCTGCGGCGGCGGCCGCGTGCGCCCCCCGGCATCGGCGGCGACCAGCGGCGGCCGGAAGCGCGGCGCGCGGATCTGCCATTTCGCCTGCGGGTCGAACACGGCGTCCGGCCGCTCGGGCAGTTCGCCCGGAAAGATCGCAGCCTCGCTCGTGCCGTCAAAGAGCTCGCCATCGACGGTCTCGCCAGCCTCGGGCACGCCGGCGATCGCCGGCAGATCGTCGCGGCCCTGCCGGATCCTGACCTCGCGCGTCGCCCGCACCGCCGACAGCGCCATCGACTCGACCCGCGCGCCGGCTCCCTGCGCACGCGAAGCGGCGCGGGCGACGAGATGGCCCATCACCGCCGCCAGCCGGTCATGGCTGGTGTGGTGGACATGGTCGGCCTTGGTCGCGGCGAAGAGCACGCGCTCGATGCGCGGCGCAAACAGGCTCGACAACCACGAGTTGCGCCCGACCTGAAAAGCCGCCAGCGCCTGGCCCAGCGCGATTTCGAGATCGGCAAGCGCAGGCGCGCCGGCATCGAGCGCGGCGAGCACGTCGACCAGCACGATCTGCCGGTCGAGCCGGGCGAAATGGTCGCGGAAGAACGGCGCTACCACGACGCGCTTATAGGCCTCGAAACGCTCCGCCATCAGCGAGGCGAGCGTGCCCGCTTGCGGCTCCGTATCGGGGCCGAGATCGAGCGGCGCGAACGTCAGGGCGGGCGAGCCCTCGAGATCGCCCGGCATCAGGAAGCGCCCCGGCGGCGTCACCGCCACGGCCTCCGGATCGGCCCGCAGCCGCGCGAGATAGGCCTTGAACAGGTCGCTCGCGGCCTCCGCCGCCAGTTCGTCGGGCGGGCCTGCAGGATCGCGCCCCGGCAGGTCTGCGAGCCAGTCGGCGGCCGCCGCGCGACGATGCGCCTTGCGGGCGTCGCCCACCGCCTGGCGCGACCAGGTCTTGTAGTCCTGCCCGATCAAGGCGAGGTCGAGCAGCCATTCGCCGGGATAGTCGACGATGTCCAGCGTCAGCGTCGCCGGCCCCTTGAACCAGCCGGAGGCGCGCTCATAGTCGATCTCGACGCGCAGTTCGGAGATCCGCCGGGTCGACTCCGGCCAGCGCCGCTCGGGCCCGGCCAGCGAGGCCCGGTGAGCCTCGTAGGGAAAGCGGGGAACCTCCGGATCGGGCTGGGGCACGAGGCGCACGCGCGTGATCCGCCCCTCGCTCGCGGCCTTCAGCACCGGCAGCGACGCGCCCTCGATCAGGTTCTGGATCAGCGCCGTGGTGAAGACGGTCTTGCCGGACCGCGACAGGCCGGTGACGCCGAGCCGCAGCCGCGGCTTGGCCATGCCGAGAAGGGAATCGCCGAAGGCGAGCGCGGCGTTGCGCGCCTCATCGAGATAGGAGCGCTCGCTCACGGTGCGGACGGGCTCACGCGTCCGGGCCTTCGCCGAGCGAGGCCGGCGTCACGAAGCGGTCGAGCCGCCCGCCGCGGGCCGCGACGTCGCGCCAGTCCTCGACCGCGAAATCGAGCACGGCGAGCCCGCAGGTCGGGTATTTCTGGGTCATCCGGGCGCTCGCATAGCGGTCGCCATGGCCCGTCAGCAGCGCCGCCAGCTCCTCGAAACCGGGATTGTGCCCGATCAGCAGAACGGTCGCGACCGGCCCCTCGATCTCCTGGACCACCTGCAACAGACGCGACGCTTCAGCCTCGTAGATGCGGGGTTCGTGCCGGACGGGCGGCCGTTCCGGCAGCATCGGCGCCACGAGCTCCCAGGTCTCCTGGGTGCGCCGCGCCGGCGACACCAGCACGAGGTCGGGCAGCAGCAATTCGTCGGCGAGATAGCGCCCCATCACGGGAGCGGCCTCGCGGCCCCGCGTCGCGAGCGGCCGCTCGCGATCGGCCACGCCTTCGGGCCAGTTCGATTTCGCATGGCGCAGCAGCATCAGTCGTCGCATGGCCACCATCTAAACATCGTGCTGCGGATTTGCGAGGCTCGGCATCGGCGGCAGCGCCCCGATCAGCAGCGCCATCAGGCGCTGGGCGAACAGCCCGACCATACCCGCGCGCTCGGCCTCGTCGACGAGGAAGTCGAACTGCCCATCGATGAACAGCGTCGTGAAGCCGTGCGTCACCGACCAGGCGAACAGAATCTCGGCGAAATCCGGCGCCGCCGCCGTCCCGGATGGCATCGGGCCCGGCGGCGGCGCGGCCAGCCCGGCGCGGTGCGCGCGGGTCTCGTTCACGAGGATGGCGAAGGCCCGCGCGCCGGCGCGCTGCATGTCCGGATCCTCCTTGTGCAGCTCCCGGCGGCCGAAGACGACGCGGAACCGGCCCGGCCGCGCCAGCGCGGTTTCGAGATAGGCCCGGCAGATCGCAGACAACCGGCTCTCCCCGGCCGCCGAGGCGCGCGCCGCGGCGGCCTCCATCGCATCGGAGAGATCGTCGAAACCCAGCGTTGCGACCGCCGTCAGCAGGCCGGCGAGATTGCCGAAATGATGCGCTGGGGCCGCGGCCGACACGCCCGCCCGGCGCGCGCATTCACGCAGCGTGAAGCCGCCCACGCCCTTTTCGGCCAGCACGGCCTCGGCCGCGTCGATCATGGCCTGGCGCAGATCGCCATGGTGATAGCCGTCGCGCAGCCGCTCCGGTTTCGGTTCCGCCATCCCAGCCCTCGTTTGCGCCGCTCACGACGCCCTCAATCTTGACAACATCAAGATAGAGATCTATCGCGTCCCGACAACTTGACATCGTTCAGATGGAGGTTCGCGATGGGCCCGCTCGATCTCGACGCCGCCTTCTCCGCGGCCGGGACGCTCGCCATGCTGGGCTGGGCCGCGCTGATCCTGCTGCCGCGCTGGCGCGGCGTCTCGGCGATCCTCGCCGGCCTCGTCATCCCCGCGACGATGTCCCTCGGCTATGTGGTGCTGATCGCCGGGTCCTGGAACGACGCGCACGGCGGCTTCGGCTCGCTCGACGCGGTGGCGGCGCTGTTCCAGTCGCGCCCGCTGCTGCTGGCGGGCTGGGTCCACTACCTCGCCTTCGACCTGATCCTCGGCGCCTGGATCCTGCGGCGCTCGCAGGCGGACGGCATCCCCCATGCGCTCACCGTGCCGGTGCTGATCCTGACCTTCCTGTTCGGCCCGCTCGGCTATCTCACCCATCTCGTGCTGCGCGCCAGCGTCGGGCTGGCCCGCGAGGACCGCATTCCCCGCCTCCAGGCGCGGCTGCCGGCCTGGCTGCGCGCGTTCGAGATCGAGCCCCGCCTGGCGGCGGCGGCCTTCGCGATGCTGGCGCTCGCCGTACCGCTGGCGCTGGCCTGGGCGATCGACCCGCGCCTGTTCCAGGGCGTCAGCACCTGGATCAAGCCGCTCAAATTCGCGCTCTCGGCGGCGGTGTTCATGCTGACGCTGGCGCTGTTCGTCCCGCTCGCCGGCGAGCGTTTCCGCACGAGCCTCGCCGGCCGCTACCTGATCTGGCCGGTGATCGTGCCGCTGATCGGCGAAATCCTCTACATCGCCTGGCGCGCCTCGCGGGTGGAGGCCTCCCACTACAACACCGACAGCGCGCTCGGCGCCGCGCTCTACAGCGTGATGGCGGTCGGTGCCGTGATGTTCACCGTGGCGCCCGGCGTGCTGGCCTTTGGGCTCGCCCGCCGCGACGCCATGCCCATGCCTGACATCCTGCGCTGGTCGCTGGTCACGGGACTTTCGCTCACCGCGGTGTTCGGCATCGTCAGCGGCTTCGCCATGGGCGGCAGCCCCAGCGGGCATTATGTCGGGGCCGTGCCTCTCGACCACGCTACCGTGCCGTTCCTCGGCTGGTCGCTCGACGTCGGCGATCTGCGGCTGCCGCATTTCCTCGGCCTGCACGCGCTGCAGATCGTCCCGCTCTTCGGATGGCTGGTCTGGCGGATAACAAGGCAGCCCCGCCCGGGTCTCGTGGCGGTGGCGGCGTTCTCGATCGTCTATGCGCTGGTGACGACGGCCGCGCTGGTCGCGGCGCTGAACGGCCGCCCGCTGCTGGGCTGGGCCTGACGCCCCTCCCCGCCGCGCCGGCGAGGACGGCGCTAGCCGCGGATCAGTGCAGCTTCAGGCTGCCGCGCAGGGCTTTGGCGTCGAGACCGCGGCTGTCGAGCATGAGCGAGGCGAGCCGGGCATCCGGCTTGGCCGGCACGACAGCGGCGGATGCGGTCTTCCGTGGCAGGTCGAGATCGAGCGGCCGGCCGGGCGGCAGCGGCGCGGTGACCAGCTGGTTCCGGGCGATAGCGACGGGCGCGACGGCCATCTCCGGCGCGAAGGCCAGCGGCGCGGTGGCAAACGAATTCGGCACAGAGGAGGCCGCGGTGGTGGCGAGAGGCGCGGAGACGCTGGCGAGCTGGTAGCTCGGCTCCTCGATGCGACGACGCTCGGGCCGCTCGCCCTTGACGTAGAAGGCGTTGCCGCCGGCCACCGTCACGTAATGCATGTTGGCGTAGGAAAAGCGCAGGCCGGCCATGTGGAAGTGCTTGGCGTTGCCAACCGCCTCGTTGCGCTTGCCTTCGAGAATGGCGGCCGCGGCGGCCTCGACCTTCGGCAGGTCGCGGGCCACCATGGAGCGGGTCAGCACGCCCGGCGCGAACTGGCGCGGGGCGCCGACGACGCTGCAGATCGTCTCGGGGCTGCGTGCCGATTCGACCCGGTTCAGCACCACGGTGCCGACGCCCAGCAGGCCCGACTCACTCGAACGGTTCGACTCGAAATACATCGCGCGGACGAGGCACTCCTTCTCGCGCGGATCGGCCTTGGCGAGCTCGATCGCCTGCTTGCGCTTCTCATGCGACGTCTTGGCCGCGGGAGAGGCCTTGGCTGCGGCGGTCTCCAGGGGCGAGGTGCTGCAGGCGCCGAGCGCCGGAGCCGCCAGGACCATCAGCAGCGGGATCGCCTTGCGGCGGTGGCGACAGCCCGTGGAACGGACGGCTTGGGCAGCGATCGTGGCACGCATCAAGCGGCGGCCTCCTGTTGATGGGCGTCGGGCTGCCGCAAGCGGCGGCCCTCGTCACCCGCAAGGAACGCCGGATGTCTTAACAGAAAGTTAATGCCGGGAGGAAGAGGCAATGGCGGGAGGTGGCGGAAGGCGGTTCCGCCGGACCATCAACCCGCGTCATCGGCCTCGGTGGGCTCCTCGCCCGGCTCATAGCGAAGCAGGTCTCCCGGCTGACACTGCAGTGCCGCGCAGATGCGCGAGAGCGTGTCGAAACGCATGCCGCGCACCTTCCCCGACTTGAGCTGGGACACCTGCTGCTCGGTCAGCCCGATGCGCTGGGCGAGTTCCTTCGACCGCATCTTGCGGCGCGCGAGCATGATATCGAGTTCGACGATGACGGGCATCGGGACGGCTTACACGAAACTCTGATTCTCGTCCGACAGGCGGATCGCCTCCCGCAACACATGCCCGAAGGCGATCAGCGCGGCGCCCGCAGCCATGGCGGCGAAGACCCCGGGATCGAGCGTGACCGCCAGAAGTCTCTGCCCCGGCGGGTTGTCGATGGTCATGGCGATGCTCTGCAGGGCCCGGACCACCGGGGTGGCAGCGCCGCAGGCCACCAGCAGCCAGCCCACGCGCAGCAGCGAAGCCGCGTTCTCGTCGATGAGAACCCTGCCCTCGCCGAAAGCGCGAAACAGTGTCCCCAGCCTTATCATCGCCAGGACGAAGAGCAGGGCGGGGATCCAGGCAAGGGCGAAGGCGGCCCAATAGGACCGCGGCGAGGGCGCGATCGTCGCCTGCCGCAGCCCGATGGTTCCGCGCGCATGGTAGGAGAGCGCGTCTGGGTCGGTCCACAGCCAGATCAAGCCGAAGATCATCAGCGCCCCGGCGGCATAGCTGAACACGCGGGCCCAGCGACTGACGCTGCGCAGACGCTTGGCAGCGTCATGGGGAAACGGGCCGGCGGATTGAAGCGGCATCGGCATAATGATTTCCTCGATTGACAAAATGAAAGTAAGAGATGAATTATTGAACGTCAATCGTAAATCTGAAGAGTTCCCATGCGCATCGTTTCCCTGGCTTGTCTTCTCGTCGCCGGACTGGTCGCCGGCTGCGGCCATGTCCCGCTGGCATCGCTCCCGAAGCTCTCGAAGATCGACATCAGGAGGACGGATCTGTCCCAGCTGCGCGCCGGGATCAGCCTGCCCACCGACATCCGCCCCCTGCCCGGCGGCGTTACAATGACGATCGTCGCCATGCTGAAGGATGGCGGGCGCCACGAACGGAAGGCCGTACTGGAAGAGGTGCGCGACGCCGCGGAACTCGCATCCCTGCCGGCCATGGCCGCGCCGGGACGGCGCGTGACCGTGTTCAGGCTCAGCGCGACGGATGCCGTGCGCCTGACCGCGTTCCGCGAGGAGATGTTCGCCGGTCCCGCCAACGACGGCAACCGCGGCAGCCTTGCGCTCGGCGCCGACAAGGCTTGCCGCACCGGCGAACTCTCCGCCAAACCGATCACCCTGACCGGCTATCTCAGGACGGCCGAGACCCAGGACTACGTGCTGGTGCTGCGTGACCTCGATCTGAACGCCGCGGCACGCGCGGTCGATCCCACGATGAATCTGGACGCCGCCATCCCGCCTTGCGAGGCCGCGCCGGCCGGCCCCCTCACCGCCCCTCGCGCCTGACCATGAACGCCAGCTTCTCGAACAGCGAGACATCCTGCTCGTTCTTCAGCAGCGCGCCATGCAGCGGCGGGATCAGCTTGCGGGGATCGCGCTCGCGCAGCATCTCCGGCGTCATCTCGTCGGCCACCAGCAGCTTCAGCCAATCGAGCAGTTCGGAGGTAGAGGGCTTCTTCTTGAGGCCTGGCACACCGCGCACCTCGAAGAACAGCTTCAGCGCCTCTTCCATCAGCCGCTTCTTGATGCCGGGGAAATGCACCTCGACGATGGCCTGCATCGTCTCCGCATCGGGAAAGCGGATGTAGTGAAAGAAGCAGCGACGCAGAAAGGCGTCGGGCAGCTCCTTCTCGTTGTTGGAGGTGATGATGATCACCGGCCGCTGTGCCGCGCGCACGGTCTCCCCGGTCTCGTAGACATGGAACTCCATGCGGTCGAGCTCGAGCAGGAGGTCATTGGGGAACTCGATATCGGCCTTGTCGATCTCGTCGATCAGCAGCACGGGGCGTTCGGGCGCAACGAAGGCCTCCCAGAGCTTGCCGCGCCGGATGTAGTTGGAAATGTCGGAGACGCGGGGATCGCCGAGCTGACTGTCGCGGAGGCGGCTGACCGCGTCGTATTCGTAGAGGCCCTGCTGCGCCTTGGTGGTCGATTTGACATGCCAGGTGATCAGCGGCGCCCCGAGCGCGGCCGCGATCTCCTCGGCGAGCACGGTCTTTCCCGTTCCGGGCTCGCCCTTGACCAGCAGCGGGCGCTCCAGCCGGATCGCGGCATTGACCGCCACCGTCAGATCCTCGGTGGCGACATAGTTCTCGGTGCCGGTGAAACGCATGCGGGGACCTTCTGGCGGACGGTGGCCGAAGCTAGCCCAGGATGGCGGCCGCTGGAAACCTCCGATTGGCGAGCCTCGATCCAGCCACCACTGCTAACGTCTCAGGCTTAAACGCGAATTTCGTCCGGCGGAGGGGCGACGAAGGTTGTGTTGCGCCGCCCGAAACCGCACAGTTACCCAGCATTTCCTGCCCCGAATCGTAAGGCGTTTCTCTTGGCCGGCACCATCGATCCGTCCATCTACAAGGACGCCGTCGTCGTGCTCGCGACGGCGGGCGTCATCGTGCCCTTCGCCAAGAGCCTCAAGATCAATTCGATCGTCGCCTTCATGGCCTGCGGCGCCCTGCTTGGTCCCTTCGGGCTCGGCGGGCTGGTCGCCACCGTTCCGCTGCTCAGCACCATCACCGTCTCCAGCCCCGAGGCCCTGGCGGGCCCGGCCGAACTCGGCGTCGCCTTCCTGCTCTTCGTGATCGGGCTGGAGCTGTCCTTCGAGCGTCTGGTCACGATGCGCCGGCTCGTCTTCGGGCTCGGGCTCGGGCAGGTGGCGCTGTCGGCCGCCGCCATCGGCGCGGTCGCCTATGGCCTGGGACAGCCCGCGGCCGCGGCGCTGATCATCGGCTTCGGCCTCGCCTTGTCCTCGACGGCAATGGTGGTCGAGCTTCTCTCCGCCAAGAAGCGGATGACCTCCTCGGCCGGCCGCGCGAGCTTTGCCGTGCTGCTCTGCCAGGACATCGCGGTCATTCCCCTGCTCTTCCTGGTCAGCGTGCTCGGCGCGCAGGCCGGCGGCGTCTCGCTGCTAGCGGGGCTGGCCCAGGCGCTGCTGCAGGCCTTCATCGCCATCGCCACGATCGTCGTCGTCGGACGGCGTGCGCTGCGGCCGCTGTTTCGCCTCGTCGCCTCGACCGATTCCTCGGAAAGCTTCATGGCCGCGACGCTGCTGACGGCACTGGGCACAGGGCTGATCGCGGCAGCGGCGGGCCTCTCGATGGGGCTCGGCGCCTTCATCGCCGGGCTGATGCTGGCGGAGACGGAGTATCGCCGCGCTATCGAGGTGACGATCGAACCGTTCAAGTCGCTCCTGATCGGCGTCTTCTTCATCACCGTCGGCATGGGCGTGAACCCGGCCCAGATCGCTGACCATCCCCTCGCGATCATCGGCATCGCGGTGGGCCTCTTCGCGGCCAAGTCGCTGCTGGTTTTCGGGCTATCGCGCGCCTTGCGCCTGTCGAAGGCGACCGCGCTGGAAACGGCGATCATGATCGGCCCCGGCGGCGAGTTCGCCTTCGTGCTGCTCAACGGCGCCGTGGCCGCCAAACTGCTGGAGCAGGAGCCGGCGAGCCTCGTGCTGGCGGGCGTCTCCCTGACCATGGTGGCGCTGCCGCTGCTGGCGCGCCTCGCCCGCGGCCTGTCGCGCAAGCTCGCCGTGCCGGTGATGCTGCCTGACGAGGCGAAGGTGCTGCCGCCCGACGATCACTCGGCCCGCGCCATCGTCGTCGGAGGGGGCCGCGTCGGCCAGCTCGTCGCGGGCATGCTCGACGAGCATCGCAAGCCCTACATCGTCATCGATTCGGACGCAGCCCTGATCGCAAGCCAGCGCCGGGCCGGACGCCCCGCCTTTTATGGCGACGCCTCCAAGCCGGACTTCCTGCGGCTCTGTGGGCTCGAGGAGGCGACCGCGCTGATCGTCACGATCGACAATGCGCGCGCCGTCGATGCGACCGTGACGGCGGCGCGCCAACTGCGGCCCGACCTCGTGATCGTCGCCCGCGCGCGCGACGCCGACCATGCCCGCCATCTCTACAGGATCGGTGTCAACGACGCGGTGCCGGAAACGATCGAGGCCAGTCTTCAGCTCTCGGAGGCCGCGCTCGTCGGGCTGGGCGTGCCGATGGGCCTCGTCATCGCCTCCGTGCACGAACGGCGCGACGCCTTCCGCGTGGAGCTCAAGCCGGCAGATGCAGCGGCCCCGGCTCTTCCGCGGCACGTCCGCTCGAAAAGGCTGTAGCGCCCGGCGCCGGCGTCGCGGCCGCGGGATTGCGCGGAACCTGCCCGGCATGCTGGCCGACCACCTGACGGATATGGCCATAGAACTGCGCCGCGCTGCGCTGCCAGCTATGGGCGGCGGCGAGTTCGAGGCAGATCTCGCGCGGGATGCGCAGGGCCTGCAGCGCCGCGGTGCGCAGATCCTCGTTCAGCACGGCGGCCCCGCTGCCGGCGAAGACGTCGCTGGGTCCCTGCACCGGAAAGGCCGCGACCGGCAGGCCGCTCGCCGCCGCCTCCAGCAGCACGATACCGAAGGTGTCAGTCAGGCTCGGGAAGACGAAAACGTCGGAGGAGGCGTAGATCGCTGCCAGCTCCTCGCCCTCGCGGGTGCCCAGGAAAGTGACGTCCGGAAAGGCCCGCTGCAGATCGGCCCGCGCCGGCCCGTCACCGACCACGACCTTGCTGCCTGGCAGCCGCAGCGACAGGAAGGCGTCGAGGTTCTTCTCCACCGCGACCCGGCCGACGCTGAGGAAAATCGGGCGCGGCAGGTCGAGCACGCTCTGCGGCCGCGGATGGAACAGCGAGAGATCGACGCCCCGGCCCCAGCGCACGATCTTCTCGAACCCGTGCTGGCGCAGCTCCGTCTCGACCGACGCGGTCGACACCATCACGGCGGCGGCGGGTCCGTGGAAGCGGCGCAGGAAGCCGTAGCTCCAGCTTTCGGGGATCGGCCAGCGCGCGGCGACATATTGCGGGAAGCGGGTGTGGTAGCTCGTCGTGAACGGCCGCTTCTGCGCCAGGCAGACCGCCCGAGTCAGCCAGCCGATCGGCCCTTCGGTGGCGATATGGATATGGTCGGGCCGGAAATCGGCGATCCGCTCGGCCAGCGCCCGCCGCGTCGCCAGCGCGATGCGGATGTCGGGATAGCTCGGCAGCCCGATCTGGCGAAAGCCTTCCGGCGTCAGCATCTTCGTGGTCACGCCGAAATCGGGCCCGGCCTCCGCCATCCGTTCCAGCGAGCGCACGACGCCATTGATCTGCGGACGCCAGGCATCCGTCGCGATCATGACGCGCATCACGCCGCCTCGACCATCGCAGGCACGGGCATCGGCCGCGTCGGCACGACCACGGGCACGGCGGCCTCGCCCTTCAGCCGCCCCTGCGGCCAGCGGATCATCTCGAAGCGGCCATCGTGATGCTCGATGAAGGCCGTGCAGCTTTCCACCCAGTCGCCGGTGTTGATGTAGGTCAGCCCTTCGATCTCGCGGAAGGCGGCGTGGTGGATATGGCCGCAGACGACGCCATCGGCCTGATGCCGGCGCGCCTCGCCCGCCAGGCAGGTCTCGAACTCGCCGATATAGTTGACCGCGTTCTTGACCTTGTTCTTGGCCCAGGCCGAGAGCGACCAGTGCGGCAGGTTGAGCAGCCGGCGAACCCTGTTGATCACGGCATTGGACGCGAGTGCCGCCGTGTAGGCCCAGTCGCCGAGCAGGGCGAGCCATTTGGCGTTGCGCACCACGAGGTCGAACAGGTCGCCATGGATGACGAGCAGGCGCTTGCCGTCGGCCGTCTCGTGAATGATCTCGTCGACCAGCGTGATGCCGCCGAACTGCAGCCCGGTGAAATCACGCAGGAAATCGTCGTGGTTGCCGGTGACGTAGATCAGCTTCGAGCCCTTGCGGACCTTGCGCAGCAGCTTCTGGATGACGTCGTTGTGCGACTGCGGGAAATACCAGCCGCTTTTCAGCCGCCAGCCGTCGATGATGTCGCCGACGAGGTAGATCTGCGGGGCGTCGTAGGCGCGCAGGAATTCCAGGACCAGATCGGCCTGCGCACCGCGCGTGCCCAGATGCAAATCCGAGATGAAGATGCTGCGAACCTGCTTCGCGTCGTCCTCGTCGCCCATGCCACCCGGCCCATCCTGTTGCGATGCGTCCGGCATGTGTCTGATTTGCGTTGCGCTTTGATGACGGAACCAGCGATCCATGGTCTGACGTCGGTTCAGGGCGCGAAGCCTTTGGAGGAATGCCATGGATCTGGGAATTTCCGGCCGCACGGCCATTGTCTGCGCCTCCAGCAAGGGATTGGGCCGGGCTTGCGCGCAGGCGCTGGCCGAAGCCGGCTGCACCGTCGTCATCAATGGGCGCGACGGCGGAACCCTCGAGGCGACGGCGAGCCAGATTCGTGCCACGACCGGCGCGACCGTGTTGACCGTCGTCGCCGACGTCTCGACCCGCGCCGGGCAGGACGCCCTGCTCGCCGCAGCCCCTCAGCCCGACATCCTGATCAACAACAATGGCGGTCCTCCGCCGAAACCGTTTCGCGATGTGTCGCGCGAGGCCTTGCTGGAGGGCGTCGTGCAGAACATGGCGACGCCGCTCGAACTGGTGCAGGCCGTCATCGACGGCATGATCGCCCGGCGCTTCGGGCGAATCGTCAACATCACCTCGGCGAGCGTGCTGACGCCGCTGACCGGGCTGGACGTCTCCTCGGCGGCCCGGGCGGGTCTGACCGCCTTTCTCTCCGGCGTCGCCCGCGAGGTCGCCCATGCCAATGTCACGATCAACAACGTCCTGCCGGGCATGTTCGACACCGATCGGCTGAAGAGCGGCCTGACCAAGATGGCGGCGATCAAGGGCCTCAGCGTCGAGGAGATGGCGACCGCCCGCCGCGCCGACGTGCCGGCCGGGCGCTTCGGCGAGGCCGACGAATTCGGCAAGCTCTGCGCCTTCCTCGCCAGCGCCCATGCCGGCTACATCACCGGCCAGAACCTCCTGATCGACGGCGGCGCGTTCAGGGGCAGCTTCTGAGGGCTCGAAAGCTCGGCCCCGTCCCGGCGCTGGCTTTGTCGTTCAAGCGCGCCGTCATTCCGGACAAGCCGCGAAGCGGCGCCGCTCCGGAATCCATCGTAGCGTACCGTCGGTGCCCTATGATGGATTCCGGGTCTGCGCTTCGCTTGCCCGGAATGACGGAGACGGATTCACCACGCGCCCGCCCGCTGCGTGGCGGGGTTGCAGGCTCGGCGCTTTGAAGCCCGGTCTGGACGTGGTCTAAACGGACGACTCGCGGCCTGTGCCGCCCGTGCTCCTCCCACCCTCCCGGTCCCTTGTCCCCTCTCCTCGGCATCAGCCTGAAACTGCTATCGGCACTGGCGTTCACGCTGATGTCGGCGGCCATCAAGCACATGTCGACGCGCTATCCGACCGGCGAGCTCGTCTTCTTCCGCTCCTTCTTCGCGCTGATTCCGCTGCTGATCTGGCTCGCCTGGCGCTCGGAATTGCCGGGCGCGCTGAAGACAAGCAATCTGCGCGGGCATCTCAAGCGCGGCGTCATCGGCTCGACCGGCATGTTCTGCGGCTTCGCGGCGCTGCAGTTCCTGCCGCTGTCGGATGCGGTCGCGCTTGGCTATGCGGCGCCGCTCGGCGTCGTCGTGCTGGCGGCACTGGTGTTGAAGGAGCGCGTGCGGGTCTATCGCTGGAGCGCCGTCACGGTCGGCTTCGTCGGCGTGCTGATCATGCTCTCGCCGCATCTCTCGGCCGGCACGCTGTCGCAGGGATTGAAGGGCGGCCCGGCGCTGGGCGCGGCGCTCGGCCTCGCCGGCGCGTTCTGCTCGGCCTTCGCCTCGATCGAGGTGCGCTTGCTGACCAAGACCGAACCGACCGGCGCGATCGTGTTCTATTTCATGCTGCTGACCAGCGCGCTCGGCCTGATCACGCTGGCCTTCGGCTGGCGCATGCCTGACCTGACCGAGGCCGCCATGCTCGTCGCCATCGGCATCCTCGGCGGCTTCGGCCAGATCCTCCTCGTCCAGGCCTACCGCTTCGGCGACGCCTCGCTGATCGCGCCCTTCGAATATTCGACGATGATCTGGGCCGTGCTGATCGGCTGGTTCGTCTTCGGCGAATGGCCGGTGTCGACCATCCTGATCGGGGCTGCGATCGTCATCGCCTCGGGAATCTACGTCATCCTGCGCGAGCAGCAGCTTGGCCTGCTCAAGCGCGAGCAGCGCGAGATCAGCTCGACGCGCTCGACCTGACGGCCGCGACAGGCGTCGCCGGATTCCCCCTCTGCGTCCATCGCGGCTTGCCCCTCGCGCCCGCAGCGGGCATTGTCCGCTGTGACAAACGATCGTTCGCTTGTGCAAACGATCCAGCAGGTGAGGCAGGCTAGGCAGCATGGGTATCGAGACGAAAGAGCGTGGCGGACGCGAGTTCGAATCCGGGGCTCACGTCATCTCGGGGCAACTCGGCAAGACGATTCAGCGTCTGCGAAAGGCCTACAACTTCTCCCTATCGGAGCTCGCCGAGCAGTCGGGCGTCGCCAAGTCGATCATCAGCCAGATCGAGCGCAACGAGACCAACCCGACACTGGCGACAATCTGGCGCCTGTCGCAGGCGCTCGACATCTCGATCGAGCGGGTGCTTTCCAGCGGCGAGGAAGAGCCCTTCATCGAGAAGACCGCCCGCGCCGACACGCCGATCCTGGTCTCCGAGGACGGCAAGCTGAAGCTCGCCATCGTCGGCTGGATCAAGACCGTCGAGTGGCTGCAGTGGTACGATGTCCAGTCCGAACCGGGCGGAGAACTCGATTCCGAAGGACACCAGCGCGGCTCGATTGAATCGCTCTCGGTCACCTCCGGTGAGTTCGAGGTCGAGGTCGGCGACATCGTCCAGCGCGCCAAGGCCGGCGAGACCCTGCGCTATCGCTGCGACCGCCGCCACATCGTCCGCTGCGTCGGCAAGGAGCCGGGCACGGCGATGATGGTCTGCATCCTCAAGGCGGCGGTGATGGAGTAGACGGCCTTCCGCCCTGATCCCCTGCAAACACGGCTCGTATCGCATCTCCTGACCGACCAACCATTGCCCCTGATGGCGGCAGTGACCAGTTGAGGCGGATCGGACAGGAGAACGACATGCCTAAAACAGCTCTGGTTGTGGGATCGAGCGGGATCGTCGGCAGCGCCATATCGGCCTTGCTGGCGGCGCAKGGCCATGAGGTCCTCGGGCTCGCCCGGCGCCCCAGCCCGCAGGACGGCGTCACCGCCGTCGCCGCCGACCTGTCCGATCCCGCATCACTGGCGACCGCGCTGGCAGGACGCACGCCGGATTGGGTCTTCATCACGACCTGGTCGCGCCAGGCGACCGAAGCCGAGAACATCCGCGTCAACGGCGCGATGGTCCGCAACCTGCTCGATGCCCTGCGCCCGGCGGGCAGCGTCCGGCATGTCGCGCTCGTCACCGGCCTGAAGCACTATCTTGGCCCGTTCGAGGCTTATGGCAAAGGCGTGCTGCCGCAGACGCCCTTCCGCGAGGACCAGGGCCGGCTCGACGTCGAGAATTTCTACTATGCGCAGGAAGACGAGGTCTTCGCGGCCGCCGCCCGCGACGGCTTCGGATGGAGCGTCCATCGCCCCCACACCGTCATCGGCCGGGCTGTCGGCAATGCGATGAACATGGGCACGACGCTCGCGGCCTACGCCACCTTGTGTCGCGAAACCGGGCGGCCCTTCCGTTTCCCGGGCTCGGCAGTGCAGTGGAACAGCCTCACCGACATGACCGATGCCCGGCTGCTGGCGCAGCACATGCTCTGGGCCGCGACGACGCCCGCCGCCCGCGACCAGGCCTTCAATGTGGTTGATGGAGACGTCTTTCGCTGGAGCTGGATGTGGGAGCAGATCGCGCACTGGTTCGACCTCGATCCCGCGCCCTTCGACGGGACGGTCCAGACGCTGGAAGCGCAGATGGCGCAGGATGCACCGCTCTGGCGTGACATCGCGGCACGCGAAGGGCTCGCCGAGCCGGATCTGGCGCGGCTCGCCTCGCCCTGGCACACCGACGCCGATCTCGGACGGCCGATCGAAGTGGTCACCGACATGGGCAAGAGCCGCAGGCTCGGCTTCACCCGCTATCAGCCGACCGACGACGCGTTCTTCGATCTGTTTGCGCAGTTGCGCGCCGAGCGCCTAATCCCCTGAGAGCCGATTGTGGGCACCAGCCTCCCTCCCCGCCGCCGGCAGCCATGCTCCTCTTGAGGCGGCCTTGCAGACCGCCGCCCCTCGACGCATATTGATCACGGATTGATCACCCCTTGCAGGATCTGCGACATGTCCGCTGCCTTGGAGCTGAGCGCCGCCAGCTTCCGCGAAACCGGCCAGCCCTACCTCTCGGCGCGACGCGTCTCGGAAAAACTTGGCCTGCCGTTGACGGAACTAGCGGCGATGATTGGCGTGGCGCGCACGACGCTGACAGCCAAATCCGGTTTGCGGAAGGTCGACACCGCGCTGAGCCCGCTCGTGCGGATCATCGCGATGGCGGCCGAGATGGCCGGGGACGAGGGCCGCGCCGCGATCTGGTTCAAGCATCAGCCCCTGCCCGGCTGGGGCGGGAAGACAGCGCTCGATCTGGTGCGCGACGGCAAGAGCGACCGGGTTCTCGACTATCTCGAATCGGTCCGCGCGGGTGTCTATTCCTGAGCCCGGCGCGGCGACGGACTGGATCCTGTGGCGGGCCTATGTGCCGCGCTGGTCCTATCTGCCGCTCGCGGGAGACGGCGCCGCCCGCTATGGCGGCCGCTGGAACGCCGTCGGGCAGTCCTGCCTCTACGCGGCTTGCGAGATGTCGACCGCTTGGGCGGAGTATAATCAGGGCCTGACCCAGCATCCGGCGCTGATCGCCATGCTGGAGGTTTTCGGCGCCCGCCTCTTCGACCTGACCGTGCCGGAAAACCTCGCGACCATCGGCGTGACAACGGCGATCCACGAGACGGCCTGGCGTCTCGAAAGCGACGCCGGCAGGATCCCGCCCACACACCGGCTCGCCGAGCGCCTGCAGGCTGCGAAGTGGGACGGTGTCGTCTATCCGTCCTTCATGTCGCCGGGCGGGCGCTGTGTCGCGCTCTGGCGCTGGAACGCGGCGGACGCCCCGCAGGTGAAGGTGGTCGACCCGGAGCAAAGACTGCCCCGAACCCCGGACTCATGGCCTCCGCGAGACGCGTGACGCGTCCGCCCCTCGTCACCCGCCCGTCTTCACCGGACGCGGAGGCCCCTGCACCGCCGGGAGCGACTTCAGGTACTCCGCCATCGCCTGCCGGTCGGCTTCGGGCAATTGCGCCATGTTGCGCACCACCGCCGCCATCGTGCCGCCGACGCTGTCGAAATTCGGCGTGAAGCCGGTCTTCAGCAGTTCGGCGATCTCAGACTTCGACCATTTGGCGAGCCCGCTCTCTGCCTGCGTGATGTTGGGCACGAAGCCGCGGCCTTCCGGGTCCGGCCCGCCGGCGAGGCGGGTCGCCTGCACGATGGCGCCGAGCGCATTGCGGTTGGAGTGGCATTCCGCGCAATGGCCGGGCCCGTTGACCAGATAGGCGCCGCGGTTCCATTCCTCGCTCTTCGCCGGATCGGGCACGAAGGACGCCCCCTGGAAGAACAGCAGCTTCCAGCCGCCGACGACGCGGCGGATGTTGAAGGGGAACGGCAGCTCATGCGCCGGCGCCCGGCCCTCGACGGGGCTGAGCGTGCGGATATAGGCGAAGAGATCGGCCAGCGCCTTGGGCGGCATCAGCCGGTAGGAGGTATAAGGGAAGGCCGGATAGTAGTGCTGGCCCTTCGGCGAGACGCCGGCCGCCATGGCATCGACGAAATCCTGCACGCCCCAATTGCCGATGCCGTCACGCGTATGGGGCGAAATGTTGGGCGCGTGGAAGGTGCCGAAGGGCGAGCCCAGCGCCAGCCCGCCGCCAAGCTTCAGCTTGTCGTCCTGGCCGGGCGTCGCATGACAGGAGGCGCAGCCGCCAGCAGCAAACAGCAGCCGGCCGTTCTCCAGATCCGGCGCGCCCAGCGTGCCGATCTCCGGCGACGGCGAGACGATGCGCGGATCGGTCAGGACATAAAAGCCCGCCAGACCCACGGCCGCCAGCAGGACGAGGGTGACCAGCAGACGGCGCAGTCGCAGCATGTCGAACAATCCCGGAGCCGTGGCGAGGCCCGCCCCGATGGCGGCCCTTCGCTCATGTTAACGCAAGGCCGGGCGCAAAGCTCCCGCGCCATGAAACGCGCCATGAAAAAGGCGGACGGAGCCTGCGCCCGTCCGCCCTGGCCGGCCCGGAACGGGCGCCCGACCTCACTTCTTGATGCGGTAGACCTCGTGGCAGGTGCCGCAGTTCTTCGTGGCGTTGCCGAAGGCGGTGCGGAAGCCGGCCAGATCGGTCACGGCCGCGCCGGTGGCGGCATCCGCCTCGAACTTCACGAAGGCGGCCTTGAAGCCGGCCTGGTCTTCCCAGATCTTCGGAGCCGCCGTCGTTTCGCCACCGGTCTTGGCGCTGTCGGGATAGAGGCCCGGCATCTTCTTGGCCGAATCAGCATAGACCTTGAAGATGGCCTGCGCCTTGGCGGCCTCGAATGGGGCCTCGCCCTTGGCCATCGCCGCGCCGTCGCGCGTCGCTCCACCGACGGCCTTCATGACGTTGCGCCGCTCGGTGATCGGATCGGACTGGGCGACGACGGCCGTCAACCCCAGTCCGAGAACGGCGGCGACGAGAACGGTGCGGATCATGGCGCTTCCCTAGGATATTCGGTCGCCGGAGCGGCGCCGATTGGAACCGTTCCAGAACAGCCGATCCCGCCGCCGCCGCCAAGTCCCATTCGCGTGAGCAGTCTTGCAGGACGGCAAAGCTGCCCTTGCGTCAACGCCGATAGCCCGCGTCCTTCAGCGCGTTGAAGACCTTCAGCGGCGTCGCCGGCATGTCCATGGCCTTGATGCCCACGGCCCGGTCGAGCGCATCGACCATCGCGTTCATCACCGCCGGACAGGCGCCGATCGCGCCGGCCTCGCCCGCGCCCTTCACGCCCAGCGCATTGGTGACGCAGCGGACATTGCGCGTCTCGAAATGGAAGCTGGGGATGTCGATGGCGCGCGGCAGCGCGTAGTCCATGAAGGTCGCCGTCAGCATCTGCCCGGAGGAATCGAACCTGATCTCCTCCATCAGGGCCTGGCCGATGCCCTGCGCCGCGCCGCCATGGACCTGCCCCTGCAGCATGATCGGGTTCAGGGTCATGCCGAAATCATCGACCACGACGTAGTTGACGATCTCGGTCGCGCCCGTATCGGGATCGATCTCGAGTTCGCAGACGTGGGTGCCATTCGGATAGGTCGCCTCCGGCGGCTGCCAGCTCTGGTGGACGCGCAGCATCGCCGTGGTGGCGCCAGGCAGCGCCGCGATGGCGGCGAGGTCCAGCGCCTTGTCAGTGCCGACGACGCGCACGGCGCCGTCGACGATCTCGAGATCGCCGATGCCGGCTTCGAGCTTCTCGGAGGCGAGTTGCTTGAGATTGTCGGAGAGGATCGCGGTCGCCTTGTCGAGCGCGGCGCCGCCAACGGGAATCGAGCGCGAACCGCCCGTGCCCGAGCCGGTCTCGACTTTGTCGGTGTCGCCCTGGATCACGCGGATGCGGTCCATCGGGATGTCGAGATGCTGCGAGACGAGCTGCGAATAGGCCGTCTCATGCCCCTGCCCGTTCGACTGCGTGCCGATCAGCACGGTCACCATCCCGTCCTTCTCGAGGATCACGGTCGAGCTCTCGGGACCGCCGCCGCCGCAGGCCTCGATATAGCTGGCCATGCCGATGCCGCGGATCTTGCCGGCCTTGTTGGCGGCCCTGAGCCGGGTCTTGAAGCCCTTCCAGTCCGCCACCTCCATGGCGCGGCGCATATGCCCCTCGAACTCGCCGGAATCATAGACCGGGCCGGTCTGCGTCTTGTGCGGCATCTCGCTGGGCTTGACGAAGTTGAGCGCACGCACCGCGTCGGGCGTCTTGCCGGTTTCGCGCGCGATGGCGTCGACCAGCCGCTCGATCAGATAGGCGGCCTCGGGCCGGCCGGCGCCGCGATAGGCGTCCACCGCCATGGTGTTGGTCAGGATGCCGCGGAAGCGCACATGCACGGCCGGAATGCTGTAGCAGCCCGGCGTCATCGTCGTGCCGACCCAGGGGATGAAGGGCCCATATTGCGAGAGATAGGCGCCCATCTCGGCCGCGAGATCGACCTTGAGGCCGATGAACTTGCCGCGCTTGTCGAGCGCCATCGTCGCCGTGACGAGATTGGCGCGGCCATGTGTGTCGGCGAGGAAATGCTCGGTGCGATCCGCGACCCAGCGCACCGGCCGCTTGAGCCGTTCGGCCGCGACCATCGTCAGCGGGTATTCGCGGTACATGAAGATCTTGGTGCCGAAGCCGCCGCCGACATCGGGCGTCACCACCCGGATGCGCGAGGGATCGACCTTGAGGATGCTCTTGGCGAGGATGTCGCGCGTGCCGTGGCTGCCCTGGCTGCCAAGCGTCAGCGTCCAGCGCTTCGCCTCCTTGTCGTACTCGGCGATGCAGGCGCGCGTCTCCATGTAATTGGAGGCAAGCCGGTTGTTGACGATGGTGACGGCGACCGTGCGGTCGGCCTTGGCGAAGGCGGCGTCGGTCTTCGCCTTGTCGCCCTGCTCGGCCTCGAAGGCGACATTGCCAGGCCGGTCCGGCCAGATCTGCGGCGCCTTGGGATCGAGCGCCTCCTCGATTCCCGTGACCGAGGGCAGCGTCGTCCATTCGATCTCGATCGCCTCGGCGGCGTCGCGCGCCTGGTCGAGCGTCTCGGCGACGATGAAGGCGACCGCCTCGCCGACATGGCGCACGATCCCGGTCGGCAGCACCGGCACGGGCAGCGGCGTCACCGGCTCGCCCGAGAGCGTCTTGATCAGCCCCTTGCAGGGCAGGTCGCCGAGATGGGCGACATCCTCCCCGGTCAGGATCAGCTTCACGCCCTTCATCCGACGCGCGGTGTCCTTGTCGCGGATGACGAAGGTGGCGTGGGCGTATTGCGAGCGCAGCACGAAGGCATGCAGCGCGCCCTCGACGGCCGTGTCGTCGGTATAGCGGCCGGCGCCGGTCGTCAGGCGCTGGTCCTCGACCCGGCGCACCGGCTGTCCGAATCCGAATTTCATGGGGCGCATGGTCGGGTATCCTTCAGAGACGTCGAACAGGAGACTGGATCAGGATCGAGGTTGCGTCAGCCCCGGCAAATCGCGTGCCGCGATGCACCGGGCGCAAGGCGCAAAGCCTCAGCGCGGAAATCGCGCCGCGCTTTCCGACAGCGTGACCATGGTATTGTAGGAGCTAACCAGCCAGTTGGCATCATTGGCCGCGCCCTTGCGGACATCGCCCTTGCTGCGGGCCAGCTTGTCGCGGAAATCCCTGACCTTGCCGAGCCACGAACTGGCCTGACTCTCGATCATGGGAACGCCCTTGGGATCGGTCTCCTTGAACCGGTCCATCTCGCGGATGGCCGCCGCATAACCCGCAATCGCGAGATCGAACGCCTTTAGATCGACGATCGGTTTCTCGTTGCTCGGCATCAGGTCCATCACGGCCCGCGCATTGATCATGATGTTGCGGATCTGCCAGCGGGCCGAGCGCCCCTCGCGCTTCTCGACGGCGGCAAGCTCGCGCGCGTCGAGGCTCTGCTTGTAGACCCGCATCTGGGTGTCGAGTGTCGCGCGCGCGTCGAGGAAGGCCCTCGCAGCCGGCACCAGCGCCACATGAAGCTTTTGGCCCTCGGCTGCATTGTCGTCCCGGTAGTCCTTGCGCTCGTAATAGCGCTCGGCCCGCGTGATCAGCGGCGCCAGCTCCTGATAGGCCTTGATGTAGCGCTTGATCGTGTCGTCGATCTCGGGCAGCGCGGGAGGGTTGGCCACCGCCTCCTCCGCTTTCCTGATCTCCCCCGCGACATCATAGAGGCTGTAGAGGCCGTAGCCGATGTAACGCTCCTTGCCGGTCGGGCCCTTCTTCAGATCGACCCAGCTTGCATAGCGATCCCAGGACTGGATGGCCCGCAATGTGCGGTTCATCAGCGCGGTATAGGCATTCGACTTCGCAATGGCGGCCTGCAGACCCGCATCGTCGGCGGCAGCCGCGTTCGGGGCGGTCTGGGCGAGCGCGGCATGGGGCGCCGCGACCAGGAGCGTAGCCGCGCACAGCGTATTGCGGAGGATGGCGCGGAACGTCATGTCATGGCTCCTGTATCGCCTTGGCAGGGCATCGCGCGCGGGACCGGTTCGAAACCTCACCCTTCCACGGGCTCGCCCTGCATGACCCAGTCGCGGAAGCCGCCGAGATAGTGGCTGTCGACATCGAGCCCGGCCGATTGCGCGAATTCCATGGCCCGCAGCGAGCGCACGCCGGCGGCGCAGGACAGGACGATGCGCTTGCCAGGCTCGTTGGGCAGGTCCGCGGGGTCGAAGCGCGAGAGCGGCCGCGACACCGAACCGGGAATATGCCCCGCCGCGAATTCGTGCGGCTCACGGACATCGACGAGAAGAATCGAGCCGTCGGCCAAGCCGGCCTTGATGGCGTCGATGTCGAGATCGTTCACGGTCAAGGCAGTTGCTCCGGCGTGTTCACTCCAGCAGCTTCACCAGATAGAGCGTGAGGGCCGGAAATGCCACCACGATGCCGAGCCGCACCACGTCCGCCGCGACGAAGGGCAGGACCCCGCGATAGATCCGCGTGATCGGCACGTCGCGCGCCAGCGAGGCGACGACGAAGACATTGAGCCCGATGGGCGGACAGGTCATGCCGATGCCGACCACGATCAGCACGAGGACTGTCTCTGATACACATGTCCGAGCC
>NNBT01000031.1_pt1 | contig 41520 bp, 18 predicted proteins | sample 1173831 | NCBI WGS metagenome assembly NNBT01 (sample SAMN07173936, study PRJNA388173) | plant metagenome | isolation source: symbiotic tissue sample KVJ10 | place: Norway: Troms, Kvaloya island | reverse complement strand
GATTTATAGCGGTTTTCACAGTACGAACACAGGGCATCTCTGAAACCCCTGCTGGATAAGGATATTGATTAAAAAATAGCCTAAATTATAAAACAATCAAACCCTTGCTATTAAAGGATTATAAGGATTATTCTGATTTAGATCCGTTTGCCCTGGCGGTTTTCATTTAAGTGAGAGACAATCAAATGTACTATTGAGATACAATCAAATTTATTATATATATAGGACTCCTATTTGATTTTTGAAAGAACTCCGTACATCTGAAGAGTGGGAAAATCAAAGGTAGTGTGTCGAAAAAAACCACTCAAACAATACACAAGTGAGGGGAGGCTAGAACCCAAAGATCAATAATACCGGAGTCGGGACTCTAATGCAAAAAAAGATAGTCCTGATATTGGTTTATTTACTAGGCTAGAAAAAATCTATCCAACCCATAAGTTTTTTAACTGCTTTACTGACTACAACTTCATCGAAAAAATCTATCCAACCCATAAGTTTTTTAACTGCTTTACTGACTACAACTTCATCCCCTACAAGCAAATACACCTCATTGGCACGGAACAAGTGCTTGCAGAAAAATACCAAAACAATGTTGCCCAAGGTATTACTGTATGAAAAAATCTCAATATCGTGCGATAACTACCACCATTACCTGTCCAACGTGATATTCCCAGCATCGTGACTCTGCCACTCATCGCTAACATGGCGATAATTATTTGGTTTAATTGCCGCATTGTCGTAGCACTTATTTGTGGTAGCAAGCATTGTAGTAGTGATAGGATATCTGTCATGGGCTGAAGAGTAGTCTTTGAGTTTTCGTCGTCAGAGACAATAACTCTACTACGGTAGCCCTATCTCTTCATACTCTTTTTTTGGCGAAGGTATTGTTGGATAGATTCATATATCTAAAGACAGATATCTGTTGTAATTGCTTTCTTCAAATAGATTTTTATTAGTCTGTTATGCAAAAATGATTTTGGTTGCTGCATGGAGCCATGTATACTCAAAATGTATTAAAGCTTTACTTTTTACAATACCTTCGCCAATTTGCGAGGATGAGTTGATGTACAAACTCCCATCTTTCCGAAGCTAGGCAAAAACAATAATACCTAAAAATTACTTTCAGGTTTTTCGCAAGGCTTTTTTAGCATATTTCAGGTAGCATTAAGGGTTTGAGAGTCCAATCCATCTTGTAAGCTAAACGCTTATTTATGAATAATTTTGCCAGTTTTGCCAAAATTTTTGTAGGCTCTTATTTTGGCAAAGGTATTGACTGGGCTACCAGTTTTTCTGGACTGAATTTTCATATTTTTCATTTTGAATCGCTTTTGCTAAACCGCTGAAATTTACAGAAATTTTTTGTGACTAACAACGCCGAAAAACTCTTTATTTGTGTGCACTAGGACTAACTGATCTACACAAATTCAAGAGCATCAAGAAAAATCCGCTCGAGCTTGTACAAATATTCTCACTTTACTGATGCTTATAACGAGACAGGAGAGTTGATGAACAACAATTTATTTTCAGTACTCACTTTCAGTGAAGCGACTTTGGTTGACCTGTTACGTAAAAGAGCGTTACAGCAACCAAGGCAAGTAGCATATACCTTTTTGGTAGATGGAGAAGCACAAGAAGTTAACTTAACTTATCAAGCATTAGACCAAAAAGCGCGATCGATTGCTGCTTTCTTACAGAGCATGAAAGCTACTGGAGAAAGAGCGCTGCTTTTATACCCGCCAGGACTCGAATTTATTGAAGCTTTTTTCGGGTGTCTGTACGCAGGTGTTACTGCTGTTCCCGTATATCCACCACGCCGCAATCAGCGCATGACAAGGTTGCAAGCGATTGTCAAAGATGCCGAAGCTAGTTTCGCCCTCACAACAACATCTGTGCTTACTAATATTGAACACAGTATAAAACAAGAACCAGAACTAGCAGCTTTGCATTACATAGCTACTGAAAATATTACCAACAACTTTGCAGAAGATTGGCAGCCTTTAAAAATAAATAGCGACACTTTGGCATTTCTCCAGTACACCTCGGGTTCTACGGGAACACCAAAGGGTGTAATGGTGAGTCATGGCAATTTACTGTCTAATTCAGCAGACCTTGACAGAGGATGGGATCACACCTCAGAAAGCGTCATAGTCACATGGCTTCCTACTTTTCACGATATGGGACTCATCTATGGAGCCATTCAACCTCTATATAAGGGAATTCCATGTTACATGATGGCTCCCACATCCTTTCTGATGCGACCAATGCGATGGCTTGAGGCGATTTCACGCTACAAAGCAACTCATAGCGGTGCTCCCAACTTCGCCTATCAACTATGCGTAGATAAGGTCACCTCAGAACAACTCGCCACTTTAGATTTAAGCAGTTGGCGTATGGCTCTTAACGGTGCTGAGCCAGTTAGAGCAGATGTTCTCAAACGGTTTGCCGAACTGTTCAAACCGTGTGGTTTTAACCTTAGAACTTTCTGCCCTGGTTATGGTTTAGCTGAAGCTACTCTTAAGGTAACTGCTACCAGAGCCAAAGACTTACCAACTTTTTATACAGTTCAATCAGAGGCACTCAGACAAAATCGTGTGGTAGAGGCTCAAGAACAAGAACCAGGGTCGGTAACTCTCGTGGGATGTGGATATACCGAAATTGATACGAAAATTGCGATTGTGCATCCAGAATCATTGACAACCTGTTCTTCTAGAGAAGTGGGAGAAATTTGGGTGTCAGGCACTACGGTCGCGCAAGGTTACTGGATGCGAGATCAAGCGACTGAGGAAACCTTTCAGGCATATTTGGTAGATACTGGAGAAGGACTGTTTTTACGCACAGGAGATTTAGGATTTTTGCTTGATGGCGAGTTATTCGTCACGGGTCGGATTAAAGACGTGATTATCATCCGAGGGCAAAATTATTATCCTCAGGATATTGAATTGACAGTCCAAACGAGTCATTCAGCACTGCGACCGAATTGCGGGGCAGCATTTTCTGTGGAGGTAGAAGGTGTTGAACGGTTAGTCATTGTTCAAGAGGTAGAGCGGAGTTACTTACGCCAGTTAAATGTAGATCAGGTAGTTAGGGTTATTCGTCAAGCAGTGTCCGAGCAGCACCAGCTACAAGTTTATGCTGTTGTACTACTGAAGACAGCCAGTATCCCGAAAACATCTAGTGGTAAGATTCAGCGCCATGCATGTCGGGATGGTTTTTTGAATGGAAGTTTGGATGTAGTCGGAGATTGGACAGCGAGTCTTGAACAAGACTTACTACAACTCCAACAAGAAGTAGAAGCCCTGTGGGAGAAAGTACATTCAGAAGATGAGTCGCAAGCTGACGGAAAATCGTTCAAACCAGCTTTTACAGAAGAAGCGATCGCAACTTGGCTGGTTTCTCATCTCGCCCTGTCCCTGCGAGTGTCCCCGGATGAGATAGATATTCAGGAGCCTTTTGCTGCATACGGTCTAGATTCGGCGGTGGCAGTTAGTATGACGGGTGAATTAGCACAGTGGACTGGCTGTGAACTTGAGCCGACTCTTTTTTGGAGATACCCCAACATTGAAGCGTTTGCTCAGTACTTAGAAACCCAATGTCTTTTATTACAATCAATAAACTCTCCAGTTAGTGTTTAAGCAAATGTATGAAATGAAACTAATTAATTACAAGAACCAAGAGAATGAATAGAGAACCAATCGCCATCATTGGAATAGGATGTCGTTTTCCTAAAGCTAATAGTCCAGAGGCTTTTTGGCATCTGCTGCGCGACGGTGTGGATGCTATTACAGAAATGCCTCCTTCTCGGTGGGACTTAAATCCAGACACAGAAAAATTAGACAAAACAAATACTCGTTGGGGCGGTTTTCTAGAGCAGGTAGATCAGTTTGACCCGAAGTTCTTTGGTATTTCTTCACGAGAAGCCAGTAATATAGACCCCCAGCAGCGCTTACTACTGGAGGTTACCTGGGAAGCATTAGAAGATGCTGGGCAAATACCGAAGCATCTAGCAGGTACGCAAACAGGTGTCTTTATTGGAATATCAACCCCAGATTTTTCTGTATTGACATGGGGCAATTCCAGTCAAGACATTTATATGACCACTGGGACTTCTCATTCCATAGCAGCTAACCGCATTTCCTATGTGTTTAATTTCACTGGACCAAGCGTAGCGTTTGATACGGCTTGCTCCTCTTCACTCGTTGCGATTCACTATGCTTGTCTTAGCTTATGGAACCAAGAGTCTACTCTTGCGGTAGCTGGAGGAGTGAATGCCTTATTGTTGCCAAAAGTTACAGCTAACTTCGCAAAAGCAGGGTTCTTAGCTCCTGACGGTCGTTGTAAAACCTTTGATGCCCGAGCAGATGGTTATGTTCGTGGTGAAGGGGGAGGTGTGGTGATTTTGAAGCCTCTATCGCAAGCTTTAGCTGACTGCGATCGCATTTACGCTGTCATTAGGGGAAGCGCAGTCAACCAGGATGGGCGTAGCAATGGACTTACCGCTCCAAATCCACAGGCACAGTCAGCTGTTCTGCGCTCTGCTTACCAACTTTCAGGTATCTCGCCTAGTCAGGTGCAGTACATTGAAGCTCATGGTACAGGCACATCGCTGGGAGACCCTATAGAAATGAACGCTTTGGGAGAGGTGTTGGCAGAGGATCGAGCCGGTGGAAACTACTGTGCTGTAGGTTCGGTTAAAACTAATATTGGTCACTTAGAAGCAGCAGCGGGAATTGCTGGATTGATTAAAGTGGCGTTATCTCTTAAACATCGACAAATTCCACCAAGCCTGCATTTCCAAAAGCCAAATCCTTATATTCCCTTTGATAAACTGCCGCTACGAGTTCAACAAACCTTGGAGCCTTGGCCGCAAGGAAATGATTTGGCAATAGCTGGAGTCAGTTCCTTTGGTTTTGGCGGCACAAATGCTCACGTGGTTTTGGCAGAAGCACCACTAGAAAGTCAAAAGCATGCCCTTGAGCGAAGCGTAGACGCCCAGAGGGCGGCTTTCCGGAGGGTAGGGTCAAAAGTCAAAAGCATGCCCTTGAGCGAAGCGAAGGGTCAAAAGAAAGAAGCAATTGAACGTCCTGTGCATCTTCTGACCTTGTCAGTTAAAAGTGAGAAAGCACTCTTAGAGATGGCGCAACGTTATCAGGAGTTTCTTTTGAACCATCCTGAGGTGTCGCTAGCAGATGTTTGCTTTACTGCCAATACAGGGCGTACGCATTTTGACTACCGCCTTGCCGTAGTTGCTGAATCTAAGGTGCAGTTGCAACAAGAACTATCTGGTTTTACGGCTTCGGGGGAGACTACCACAGTTGTCAGTGGTCAGGTAAAAAGCAAGAAGCGTCCAAAAGTGGCATTTTTATTCACTGGACAAGGTTCGCAATATATTGGCATGGGACGCCAACTCTACGAAACTGCGCCCATCTTTCGGCAAACCTTAGACCGTTGTGATGAAATTTTACGTTCCTATCTGGGTAAGTCACTGCTAACCGTTCTTTACCCTGAAGCAGGAGAGACTTCGCCACTAGATCAGACCGCTTACACCCAACCTGCTTTATTTGCCATTGAATATGCACTCTCTCAGTTATGGAAATCTTGGGGTATCGTACCCACTGCCGTAATGGGTCATAGTTTAGGAGAATATGTTGCTGCAACTGTGGCGGGAGTCTTGAGCCTGGAAGATGGGCTGAAGCTGGTTGCCCAAAGAAGCCGCCTGATGCAGAGTTTGCCGCCTGAAGGAGAAATGGCTGTAGTGTTTGCGGCAGAAGAGACTATACGGGCTATTGCTGAAATAAACAATGAAAAAATATCTATTGCTGCTATAAATACACCTGAGAATACTGTAATTTCTGGAGAACGGCAGGCAGTTTTGTCAATTTGTACTGCCTTGGAAGCAGAGGGAATTAAGACAAAAAAGCTACAGGTTTCCCATGCCTTCCACTCACCGCTGATGGAGCCAATGCTGGCAGAATTCCATCAAATTGCTGCTAGTATCACATATGCTGCTCCTCAAATTGATTTAATCTCCAATTTGACAGCAGAACGATTAACTAAAGAAGATATTACGCCTGAGTATTGGGGGAAACATTTACGATCCTGTGTGCGATTTGCTGACAGTTTAAAAACGCTTCACGCCTTGGGTTATGAGATATTTGTTGAGATTGGGCCAAAACCTACCTTGTTGGGGATGGGGCGCAACTGTTTTCCAGAAGGAGTAGGCGTAATGCTCCCAAGCCTGCGACAAGGGCAGGATGATTGGAAGCTTTTACTCCAGAGTTTAGGAAAATTATATACCTGTGGAGTACCTGTGGACTGGTCTAGTTTTGACAGGGACTATGGGCGAGAGTTAATAAGCTTGCCAACTTATCCCTTTCAGCGGCAACGCTATTGGATTGAAACTTCTGAACAAAGATATCAACAAGCAGAGTCTTTATCTGGAGAAAATAGCCAAAGTCCTATCACTAACTTGCTTGAGGCGGGAAATATTGAACAGTTAGCTCAGTTAGTAGTTTCATCAGGAAATTTTTCTTCTGAACAGATAAAATTACTGCCCGAACTATTATCAGTCTTAGTTAGGGAACACAAGCAACACCATATACCAGACTTTATCCAAGACTTGTGCTACGAAATAGTTTGGCGATCTCAAGGGAGTATACAGCAGCAGTCAATTGGAGATTATATACCTGCTTCCGAAGAAATTTGCGAGATCCTAGAGCCTCAAGCAGAGCAGTTGATGTCGCAGCATTATCAATTATATGGGGAAGCATTAGTTCAACTGGAAGCTTTGAGTGTTGCCTATGTAGTCACAGCATTCCAAAAAATGGGATGGAACTTTCAGCTGGGGCAAGGCTTTTGTGCTGCAGAAATAGTGCGGCACTTGGATGTAGTCAGCCAACACTCGAGGCTAATGCATCGTCTGTTGGAAATGCTTGTGGAAGTTGGGATACTCGAGTGCAAGGGCGAACAATGGTATGTGGTAGAAGTGCCTAAGATACAGCACCCCCAATCACAGATAGGTGACCTTTTATCTAAATACCCAAACGCCAAGGCCGAACTCACCCTGTTACAGCGATGTGGGTCAAATTTAGCACAAGTGCTGCGGGGAAAATGTAATCCACTGGATTTGCTATTTCCTGAAGGCGACTTAACCACAGCAGCCGGGCTGTATCAGGATTCACCAGGGGCAAAAGTGATGAACACCCTGATGCAACAGGCTGTTTTATCAGTACTAAAACATTTGCCATCAGGACGTACGCTGCGAGTATTAGAAATTGGTGCCGGAACAGGGGGAACCACCTCTTACCTACTGCCATCTTTCAATGCCCAGCAGACAGAATATGTCTTTACTGATCTATCTCCTTTATTCCTTGCTCAGGCGAAACAAAAGTTTCAAGATTTTTCCTTTGTCAATTATCAGTTATTGGACATTGAAAAAGATCCACAGTTACAAGGATTTGAGCAGCATAAGTACGATTTAATTGTGGCAGCTAACGTGTTGCACGCTACCAAGAATTTGCAAGTGACCTTGCAGCATGTACAAAAATTATTAGCTCCTCAAGGGATGTTATTGCTGCTGGAAGGGACTCTTAAATCACGCTGGTTGGATTTAATTTTCGGACTCACAGATGGGTGGTGGCGCTTCGGTGATTTGCAGTTGCGACCCAACTACCCATTGTTGACAACTAACAGTTGGCAGAAGCTATTGCATGACAGTGGGTTTAAAGATGCAGCGACAATTGTCCCAAGTTATGCAGAAATCGTATCTCAGCAAGCTGTGATTCTAGCTCAAGCAGCTAAACTACAGGAAACCAAAACAGAACCAGGAAGTTGGTTAATTTTTGCTGACAATCAAGGTATTGGTCAGCAGTTAAGTGTACTTTTGCGATCACAACAACAAGCTTGTATCCTCGTCTACCCTGGTACGGAGTATAAACAGATAGCAGAGCAAGAGTTCAGCATCAACCCAGCCTTACCAAAAGACTTTCAGCAATTACTACTTGAACAAGTGGCTTGCGATAAAACTTCCTGGCGTGGAGTGGTTTATTTGTGGAGCATAGATACAGTTTCGGCAGACGCCTTAACAGTAGCAGACTTAGAAGTTGTCTCGCAAACAGGATGTGGAGGTGTCTTGTCCCTAGCCCAGTCTTTAATTAGTAAAGAATTTTCTCCGCCTCCTACCTTGTGGCTGGTTACAAAAGGAGCACAACGAGTGGGTATAGAATCTACTCTTGTTGGGGTAGCCCAATCGCCTGTGTGGGGATTAGGAAAAGTAATTAAAGATGAGCATCCAGAATTTAACTGTACCCTGGTAGATATAGACCCACAAGGAAATAACAATGCACAGAGCCTTTTTGCAGAAATTTGTTCACCCAAGCCAACTAGTGGTGATCATATAGCTTTTCGCAACGGGCAACGGTATGTTAACCGATTAGTACGCAGCGATAAAATTGTCAAAAAATCTTTGCAGCTAAAAGCCGATGCTACTTACCTAATCACAGGTGGTCTTCGTGGGATTGGTTTACTGGTAACACAATGGATGGTAGACCATGGTGCAAAGCACTTAGTTCTGGTAGGGCGTAGCAGACCTGACTCAGCGGTTACAGAAACCTTAAGGAGACTTGAAGAGGCAGGAACTCAAGTTGTAGTCATTCAGACTGATGTATCACAAGAAGAGGAAGTTACCTCTTTACTAAATCAAATCAAAACATCAATGCCACAGTTAAAGGGCATTATCCACAGTGCTGGTGTCTTTGAAGACCGACGACTGGTGGATCATCAATGGCAACTGTTTGCCAAAGTTTTTGCACCTAAGGTTAGCGGAGCATGGAATTTGCATACTCAAACACAAGACTTACCTTTGGACTTCTTCGTGCTTTTTTCTTCAGCTGCATCCATACTTGGTCCTGCGGGTTTAGCAAATTATGCCGCTGCTAATGCCTTTTTAGATACTCTGGCTGATTATCGCAGGTCGCTGAGTTTGCCAGGGTTAAGTATTAACTGGGGACCGTGGTCGATGGTAGGCATGGCAAATGCTGTTGGTAGCAGGGGTGAGGTTCAATGGGCAACCAAGGGGATAAAGCCTATAGAATCACAGCAGGCACTAAGCATTCTGGAAAATTTGTTACCACAAGATGCGGCTCAGGTAGGGGTGATGCAAGTTAACTGGTCGAAGTTTTTGCAACAATTCTCACGCTCATCTTACCCCAACTTCGTTTCTGAAATAGCTCAACAGGTAGAGAAATCCATTTCACAAGAGCAACAAAAAGTCAAGTCTCCACAACTTTTAGACCAAATAAAAGCCAATTCAAAAGACCAAAGCCAATCACTGTTAATTACTTACCTTGGAGAACAGATTGCCAAAGCTCTAGGAATAACTACATCTGGGCTAAACATTGATGAGCCTCTGAACCAAATGGGACTTGATTCCCTAATGGTTATCGAACTTAGAAATCGTCTCAGAGCAGAGTTAGGAGTGGACATCCCGATAACAAAATTTTTGGATGGTTTGAGTGTCGTTGGTTTAACAAAACTTGCGAGCGAGCAACTTTTTGAGGTTAATTCCACTTCCAAGGCATTTGTTGCACCCACAACTACATCAACTAAGAAAAGCAGGATTAGAGGTGAGTTATGAATTTAGTAGAGTTCTACCAAAATCTTTTGGCAATAGGTATAAAATTGTGGGTTGATGGCGACAAACTGTGCTACGAAGCTCCCGAAGATGTATTATCCTCTGAGTTATTGACGGAAATTAAGCAATATAAAGAAGAAATTATCAACTTACTGCAAAAGCGTACTGACACTGCAAAAACTCACCCTCTTTCCCATAGGCAAAAAGCGCTTTGGTTCTTATACGAACTAGCACCCAATAGTGCTGCTTACAACGTTGCATATGCAGCACGTCTAGTGTCGAATGTAGACATTCCAGCATTGCGACAGGCAGCGATCGCCTTAATTGAGCGCCATTCAGTTCTGAGAACTACCTACACCGCACAGCATGGCGAACCAGTGCAAACGATTCAAGAAAATCAAGAAGTCTGCTTTAGTGTCCAAGAAGCTGCTAATTGGAGCCAAAATGACTTCCACAACTGGCTTGTGAGTGAAAGCGTTCGCCCCTTTGACTTGAGCAACGAACCCGTAATACGCTTTAATCTGTTGATCAAAAACACCTTAACAGATGCATCGGTGGCAAAGGAAGTGGTTCTGTTAATGACGGTACACCACATAGCGGTGGATTTCTGGTCTTTGGAATTGCTTGTTGGTGAACTTAGGGCGTTTTATGAAGCTTTCAAGACAGGTCAAGAGGTAGCACTCCCACCCCAAAACCTGCAATACAAAGATTACGTGGGGTGGGAAAACCAAATGTTAGCAAGTCAACAAGGAGAGCGGCTGTGGAACTATTGGCGTGATCAGTTAGCTGGTGAGTTGCCGATATTGAATTTGCCAATAGATCGACCTAGACCACCAGTGCAAACTTATGAAGGAGCTTCCTACCCTTTCGTTCTGGAAGAAAAACTAATCCACAAGCTCTTGGAATTAGCAAAAGCAGAAGGTGTAACCCTTTACACAATCATCCTAGCAGCATTCCAGGTACTATTACTACGCTACACAAATCAAGAAGATATTTTAATTGGCTCTCCAATGGCTGGTCGCAGCCTTGCTGAATTTGAAAAGATTGTTGGTTACCTTGCTAATCCCGTTGTTTTGCGAGCGAATCTTTCTGGAAATCCTACATTTCGAGAGTTGCTTTGCCGAGTACGCTCTTGTGTATTAGGTGCGCTAGAACATCAAGACTATCCCTTCCCGGTGCTGGTCGAGCGATTGCAACCTTTACGGGACCCAAGCCGTTCACCACTTTATCAAGTGGCGCTCGCCTGGGAGGGCTCTCATCAGGGTGACGGACAAGCATCACTTATGGATAGTGATGGGTTAATTGTGGAGTCTATAACTCCAGAGTCAAAAGGGGCTGCTTTTGATTTAACTTTGACCATTTTTGATGTCAAAGAACCACTCAGAGGTATTTGGAAATACAACAGTGATTTGTTTAATGCTGAAACGATCACTCGAATGGCTGGGCATTTTCAAACACTGCTAGATGGGATTGTTGTTAATCCCAATCAAAAGCTATCAGATATTCCGCTGCTGAGTAGTGCTGAACGGCACCAGTTGTTGGTGGAATGGAACGATACAACAGTAGAACATCCCCAACAACTGTGTATCCATGAGTTATTTGAAGCGCAGGTGGAGCGGACGCCCGACGCGGTGGCAGTGGTGTTTGAAGATGAAATTCTTACATACCACGAGTTGAACACAAAAGCAAATCAATTAGCGCACTATCTGCGGTCATTGGGCGTGAAACCAGAGGTGCTAGTTGGGTTGTGTTTGGAGCGCTCCTTAGAGCAGGTAGTGGGACTGCTGGGTATTTTTAAGGCAGGTGGCGCTTATTTACCGCTTGATCCAGCATATCCTCAAGACCGATTGGCGTTTATGCTAGAAGACGCAAAGGTGTCGGTACTACTGACGCAACAGTATTTGGTGGAACGCTTGCCAAAACATAAGACGACAGTAATTTCTTTAAACTCAGATACGGAGAAAATTGTACAACAAAGCAAGGAGAACCCAAAAAGTGGGGCAACACCTGGAAACCTTGCTTATGTTCTCTATTCGTCTCGGCGAGGGATTTTAGTAGAGCATTGTGCGGTAGGTTACCGTTTGGATTGGCTGCAACAGACTTTTGCTCTGTCTTTTACTGATGCTGTGTTACACAAAGCTCCTTTAGCTCAAGATACAGCAGTTTGGGAAATCTTCTGGCCTCTAGTTAATGGGAGACGTTTGATAATTGCCGCCGCAAACAGCCAAGACGATCCAATCTACTTGCAGCACTTGATTGCCAGACAAAAGGTCAGTATAGTTGGTTTTGTCCCTTCAGCCCTATCGTCTTTTATTGAGTCCGCAGGTGAGGATTTAGTAACCCGCTTGAATTCATTGCGTTTGGTTCTTTGCAGTGGAGAGCCAATGCATCAGTCAGTAGCTCTTGCGTTTAGAGCGCATTTCACAGCCGAGCTACACAATCTTTACAGCTTACCTGAGTCAGCTGGAGAGGTAAGTTACTTTGCTTGCGAAAAACTTGGAACTCAGCAGACTGTACCAATTGGTTATCCGACTTACAGACCGATTTACGTTTTGGATCAGTACTTACAACCGGTACCAATCGGGGTGAAGGGGGAAATCTATGTCGGCGGTACGGGTTTGGCTCGCGGTTACCTCCAGCCTGAGGAAAAGACGGCCCAACGCTTTGTTAAAAATCCTTTCCAACAGACCCCCGATGCTCGTTTGTTCAAGACAGGTGAGTTGGGACGCCGTCAAAACGATGGCACACTGGAACTGCTAGGCTCAAGCATCAGGCAGACTTGGATCAAAGGTTACCGGGTAGAACTAATGGAGGTGGAAGCAGCGTTGTTGGCGGCTCCTTCTGTAGAGGATGCTTGGGTGCTAGTGCGCCAAACAGAAATAGAAGGCCCGCAGTTGGTGGCTTACGTAGTTTTAAAAGGAGCCTTCAATCCAAAGCAGCTGCAATCCCACTTGCAAGCCCTTCTACCCGCTTATATGCTACCGTGCGCTTATGTGCCGTTATCTCAATTGCCACTGTTGGCAACAGGACAGGTCGACGAACAAGCTTTAGCTCGTCTTGAGGTGATTGATTCCGAATTGGTGCAAAAATGGGAAGAGCAATTGCAAAAGCAGCCCTCTATTGAGCAGGTGGCGGTGGTAGTTACTGAGCAGGTGTCTCGCTTGCCGCCGCTACACAAATCAGATTTGCTTCCTAACTGTCAAGCTGCCGTTGAAAGGAGTTCGCAAGCAGCAACAACAGCCCAAGTGGGGGAGGCTTTCAAGGAGAAATCGGGGTCAAACAAGCTAGCCATCAGTCATGGTGAACCACTTCGACTTCCTGCTGATGCCCCGACGACTCTAGCAGGTGCCCTAGAGCGGGCAGCCAAACACAGCCCAACCAAAGGAATCGTCTACATCCAGTCCGATGGCAGTGAAATAAGTCAATCTTATGGGGACTTACTACTGGAAGCGCAGCGAATTCTCATGGGATTAAGAAAGCTGGGCTTGAAGCCTCAAGACAAGGTGATTTTTCAGTTGGAGCAAAATCAAGATTTCATCCCTGCATTTTGGGGCTGTGTGCTGGGGGGCTTTGTTCCAGTACCGATAGCGATCGCCCTGACCTACTCGCAAGACAATAGTGCCACGCGCAAGTTGGAGAATGCTTGGCTGATGTTGGGGCGACCCTTGGTACTGACAAGTGCAACCCAAGCAGAGGCGATTCATTCTTGGTCAAAGGGATTGAAGAAACAAAACTTCCAACTGGCAACGGTTGATGACTTGCGCTCAAGTGAACCAGATCGAAATTGGTATCAATGCCAGCCAGAAGATTTAGCAATTTTACTTTTGACTTCTGGCAGCACAGGCATTCCCAAAGCGGTGATGCAGAGCCATCGCGCTCTTTTAAGCCGTTCGGCTGCTACCGCTCAAGCCAATAATTTTACAAGCCTAGATATCTCGTTAAATTGGTTTGGACTAGACCATGTTGGCGGTCTGGTGATGTTCCATATTCGCGACGTTTATCTCGGTTGCCAACAAATTCATGCTCCCACTCAATTGGTTCTGCAAGATCCACTGTTATGGTTAGATTGGATTGAGCGCTATCGAGCCACAATTACCTGGGCACCTAACTTCGCTTATGGGCTAATCAACGACCGGGCACAAGAGGTCAGCTTGCGTTGTTGGGAGATGTCACAGATGCGATTTATTTTGAATGGGGGCGAGGCAATTGTTGCCAAACATGCCAGAAAGTTTTTGCAGTTGCTAGCTCCTCATGGACTCAGCCCAACTGCCATGCACCCGTCGTGGGGTATGTCCGAAACCTGCTCGGGTGTGGTTTTCTCCAACTTTTCGCTCGATTCAACTACAGACGAGCAAAAGTTTGTGGAAGTAGGAGCGCCAATTCCTGGGGTTAAGGTGCGGATTGTGGACGACCTTGGGCAGGTGGTTGAAGAGGAAACAATTGGGCGTGTGCAGATCAACGGAGTTGCGGTAACCTCTGGTTATTATCAAAACCTGGAACTAAACCAGGAAGTTTTCACCCAGGACGGTTGGTTTAATACTGGAGACTTGGGTTTTCTATACTCTGGGCGTCTGACCATTACTGGTCGGCAGAAAGATGTCATTATCATTAACGGTCTCAACTACTACAGTCATGAAATCGAATCGGCAGTGGAAGAGCTTTCTGGTTTAGAGGTTTCATATACCGCAGCTGTTGCCATCCGGGGTGCATTTGACCACACCGACAAATTGGCAATCTTTTTCAGTCCCGCAATCACTGATGAGGCAGAAGTTGTCAATCTCACTAAGGAAATCCGTAGCCAGGTTGTTCAAAAGATTGACGTCAATCCAGACTATCTAGTGCCGGTGGAGAAGTCAGCAATTCCCAAAACTGCCATCGGCAAGATTCAGCGACAGCAACTGAGAAAGTCTTTTGAAGCTGGTGAGTTCAACGACATTCTCAAACAGCTTGACATCAACACTGGCAATGCCAATACTCTTCCCAACTGGTTTTACCGCAAGATTTGGCGTCCCAAACAAGCAGCAACTCACACGAATCAGCTTCATACAGGTCCTTACCTGGTTTTCCTGGATAGCTTAGGATTAGGAAAATTTATCTGTAGAGAACTCCATCGGCGAAATCAACCCTACATCACTGTGGAAGCGGGGTTACAATTCTTCAAGCTAAATCGCGATTCCTATTACATTAATCCGAATGAACCCGATCACTATGAGCACCTGCTAGAGTCCTTAAAAGCCGATGATTTCCGTATCACCCAAATTCTTCATTTATGGACTTATGACGATTATGCTGGGGAAGTTTCCAGCTTAGAGGCTCTCGAAGATGCTCAACAACAAGGAATCTACAGTCTGCTGTTTTTGATACAAGCTCTGGTAAAAATCCAAGGTTCTGAGCATTCGGTTGAGTTGCAAGTGATTTCTAGCCATGCACAATTCACCTCAAGCGCTGACAAGATTGCTTATGAAAAATCTACGCTTATAGGATTTTTAAAGACAGTTCCTCTGGAGTTATCTTGGTTGCAATGTCGCCATATCGATTTAGAAATTCAGCCTGTGGAGGTGAATGCAGAGCATATTCAGAGAGAACTAGGCGTTGGGGGAAGCGATTCGGAAATTGCCTATCGTAATGGTCGGCGTCTTTGCTCGTCTGTTGCCAAAGTAGATATGTTGCAGCAACAAACCCAGGATATTCCCCTCAAGCAAGGTGGAATTTATCTGGTGACAGGGGGATTGGGTGGAATAGGTACATATCTGTGCCAATTTTTGATTAAGGAGTACAATGCAAAACTCATTACTGTAGGTCGAACAGAGTTGCCAAATAGAACTGAATGGTCGAAGTATCTTGATGGGGAAACACGTCTGGGTAAGCGTATCAAAAGTTACCTCTCAATTGAAGCAGCGGGTGGTGAGTTTATTTACAAAGCCGTTGATATATGCAACCTTGATGGTTTAGTTGATGTTGTTGCCCAAGCTGAGTCAATTTGGAATGAACCACTATCAGGGATTATTCATTTAGCAGGGGAGGGGAATTTAGAGTACCACTGGAAGGTCATGGACAAGCACTGGGTAACAGTGGAAACTCAAAAGACTTTCGATTCTATGTTGCGACCTAAGGTTCATGGCACGTGGACGCTCTACCAACTGATCAAGAACAATGCTCAAGCAGTATTTATTTCTTTCTCTTCAGTAAATAGTGTATTTGGAGGGGCTACCTTTAGCGCATATTCTGCTGCAAATAGTTTTCTAGATTGTTGTTCTCTGTATCAGCGATATCATTTACATCAACAGACTTACTGTTTTAACTGGGCGCTGTGGGATGACTTGGGCATGAGTCAGGGAAATCCGGAATATGCCCGCGATGCAGCTTTGGGTATGGGCTACCATATCATCTCAAAACAGCAAGGATTAAGTTCTTTGCTCGCGGCTTTGTATCGCAATCAGGCACACCTGATTGTGGGTTTAGATGGTAGCAATCGAAACATTCAACGATACACGGACAGCAAGTCTTATGCTATACAGAAGTTAACTGCTTATTTCACTGCGAGCAACAACGATTCCTCAAAAGCTAGCTTCACCGAATTGATGGTGCGTGATCGCTTTGGTACTAAGAGCACTTGCGATTTTGTCGGGCTGCAACAGATGCCTCTAACAGACATAGGGGAAATTGACCGAGAGCAACTGAAAACGAAGGATAGCCAAGAACGCTCTGGCGCAAGTAAGTGGGTAGCGCCACGGACGGAGATTGAACGTCAGCTTGCTAGTATCTGGCAACAACTGCTGAGCGTCCCACAAATAGGCATACATGATAATTTCTTTGAGTTGGGAGGACATTCGCTGCTGGCGACTCAGTTGATCTCCAGGGTGCAAGATGTGTTCCAGTTGGAGTTGCCGTTGCGTAGCTTGTTTGAGAATCCAACGGTGGCACAACTGTCTAGTGTGATAGTACAGAGACTAATTGAGCAAACAGATGACGATATCTTGGCTCAGTTAGAAGAACTTGACGATGACCAAGTAAAAGCAATGCTAAAAGCCAAAAATACTTGAGTGTTCTTTCAAAGGAGGATGCAACAGACAACAATACTTTAGTCTCTTAAGCTTTTCGCCACATTGAACGGCTATCTTTTGAAACTCCTGATTCAAAGACATTTCCAAATTAACCTTTCAAAGGTAGCGAAAACTTTTTAAAACTACCAAAATACTTAATCTTTTAATTCAAAGAGGATACTCACTTGAGCAATATCTCTAAAAAAACCGCAGATTTGTCTCCAGAGAAGTTAGAACTTCTCTTAAAACTACGTAACAAAAAACAGGAAAACTTAGAAAAAAAAGAAATAAGCCCGCAAAGTAGAGAAACTGGCTTATTCCCTCTATCCTTTGCCCAACAACGCTTGTGGTTCTTAGACCAGCTGATGCCTGGTAATCCTTTCTACAACATACCTTTTGCATTGCGTCTTGTTGGTAGGTTAGATGTGTTGGCGCTTGAGCGCAGCCTTAATGAAATCATCCGCCGTCACGAAACCCTGCGTACCTGCTTCCAGACAATTGATGCAAAGCCGACGCAGCTAATTGCGCCCACTTTTGAGTTAACACTTGCCACTATCGACCTGCAATATCTGCCTCAAGGAAAGCGCTCAGATGAAGTTCGCAAACTGGCAAGCATTGAAGCCTCACGACCGTTTGACCTAACTCAGCTACCCTTGCTACGCGTGACGCTATTGCGCCTGACACCCACCGAACATGTGCTGTTGTTTGTTATGCACCACATCATATCAGACGGCTGGTCAATCGGAGTATTCAATCGGGACCTAGCTGTACTCTACGAAGCCTTTGTCGCTGGCAAGCCTTCACCCTTACCAGAACTTTCAATTCAATATGCTGATTTTGCTGTGTGGCAGCGGCAGTGGTTACAAGAACAAATACAAATCCAACAACTGCAGTACTGGCAGCAACAGTTAGCAGATATTACAGTACTACAGTTGCCCACTGACTATCCCCGACCAGCAGTACAGTCTTTTGCTGGTGCCACACAAATTCTCAAACTCCCCCAGAATCTGAAACAGGCGCTAATGAAACTCAGCCAGCAACATGAAGTAACTCTTTTCATGACCATGCTTGCTGCTTTCAAAGTATTATTGCATCGCTACACAGGTCAAACAGATATTGTGGTGGGGTCTCCCATCGCCAACCGCAACCGATCTGAGATTGAGGGACTAATTGGCTTTTTTGTCAACTCTCTGGTGCTGCGTACAAACCTGGAGGGCAATCCCAGCTTTAATGATTTGCTCACTAGGGTACGAGAAGTAGCCCTAGGAGCCTATGCTCATCAAGATTTGCCTTTTGAAAAGCTGGTGGAGGAGCTGCAGCCGGAGCGCAATCTCAGTCAAAATCAATTGTTTCAGGTGGTGTTTGCCGTACAAAATGCACCTATGGAGGAGTTACAACTCAAAGATATGCAATTGTCACGGCTAGAGTTGGAGTACAACACGACGCGCTTTGATCTAGAATGGCACATATGGGAGCATTCCCAAGGTCTTGAGGTCATGGTAGCTTACGCGACGGATTTGTTTGCTCCAGAGACTGTTGAGCGGATGATGGGTCATTTCCAGACATTGCTTGAGGGGATTGTTACGAATCCTATTGGGCAGATTTCCCAATTGCTCCTGCTTACAGAGCCAGAGCGACAGCAGTTACTCGTGGAGTGGAATGATACTACTGTAGACTATCCTACTGATAAGTGTATCCATCAGTTATTTGAGGAGCAGGCACAACGCACCCCAGATGCAGTGGCAGTGGTGTATGAAAATCAACAACTGACCTACGATGAGTTGAATTGTCGCGCTAACCAATTGGCGCACTACTTGCGCTCATTGGGTGTAGGTACTGAGGTGCTGGTCGGCATTTGTGTGCAACGATCACTTGAAATGGTGGTGGGGCTGTTAGGCATTCTCAAGGCGGGTGGGGCTTACGTGCCGCTTGACCCTGAGTATCCCACCAGTCGGTTGAGCTTTATGCTCGAAGATGCTACTGTAGGAGTGCTGTTGACCCAACAGCACTTAGTCCAGAGGCTACCTGAGTACGGGGCGCAGCAAGTCTTTTTGGATGAAGTATGGGAACAAATTGCCCAAAACTACCAGGATAACCCCATCAGTGGGGTGAGGGCTTTTCATCTGGCTAATGTGATTTACACGAGTGGATCTACAGGTACACCTAAGGGTGTGATGGTTACGCATACCGGGCTTTGCAACTTAGCTCAAGCTCAGATTCAGACTTTTGGCTTGCACAACTTAAGTCGTATTCTCCAGTTTGCCTCCCTCAGTTTTGATGCTTCTATCTGGGAAGTTGTGATGGCTGTTGGGTCAGGAGCAACACTTTACCTGGGAACAAAAGACTCTCTACTGCCTGGTATGCCGTTAATTCAGCTATTGCGCGATTATTGTATTACGCATATCACGCTACCACCATCGGCGCTCTCCGTTCTGCCTGTCGAGGAACTCCCCACACTGCAAACAATGATTGTGGCAGGAGAAGCTTGTTCTCCTGAACTGATAAGACAATGGGCTGCTGGCAGGAACTTCTTCAACGCCTACGGACCAACAGAAGCTACTGTCTGTGCCACTGTAGCAAAATGCACCGATGGTGACAAGAAAGCCTCCATCGGCCGCCCTATAGCCAACACGCAAATTTACATCCTAGACTCGCACTTACAACCAGTCCCTATCGGTGTACCAGGAGAGTTGCACATCAGTGGTGCCGGGTTAGCAAGAGGCTACCTTAACCGCCCCGAGTTGACAACTGAAAAATTCATCCCCAACCCCTTCAGTACTGACGGGCATTCCCGCCTCTACAAAACTGGAGACTTAGCACGCTATTTACCGAATGGCAATATAGAATACCTGGGACGCATCGACAATCAAGTCAAGGTGCGCGGCTTCCGGATCGAGTTAGGCGAAATTGAAGCAGTTTTGAGCCAACATCCCTTGGTACAAGAAGGTATAGTCATCGCCAGAGTTGACAACACCACTGGTGATAAACAGCTGGTGGCTTACTTAGTGCCTGTACTCAAAAACAAAGTATTACGCCAGCAGATGGAGAAATGGCAGAGTGAGTACGTTAATGACTGGCAAATGCTTTATGAACAAAGCTATGGGCAACCTCAAGCATCGTCAGATGATCTCACGTTCAATATTAGTGGTTGGAACAGTAGTTACACTAAGCAACCAATCCCAGCTAGGGAAATGCAGGAGTGGGTCGACAGTACAGTAGCGCGAATTCTGTCTCTGTCGCCACAGCGAGTATTAGAAATTGGTTGTGGCACGGGGTTATTGTTATCCCGTGTTGCCAATCAATGTCAACAGTATTGGGGATGTGATTATTCCAGCGCCGCCCTACAGCACGTTGAGCAGGTATGTAAAACGGTGGAAGGTCTAGACAATGTGCGGTTGCTACACCAAATGGCGGATAACTTTGCAGGTATTCCCAAAGGAGAGTTCGATACTGTAGTTATCAACTCAGTAGTGCAATACTTCCCTAGCGTTGAGTATTTGTTGCAGGTTCTTGAAGGAGCAATGGCAGCGATCGCCCAAGAGGGTACGCTATTTGTGGGGGATGTCCGCAGCTTGCCTCTCTTGGAGCCATACCATGCAGCCGTGCAGTTGTCCCAAGCCCCTGAGTCCAGAACTATTAAGCAATGGCAGCAGCAGGTACACTCTAGTGTAGCCGCCGAAGAAGAATTGGTCATTGATCCTGGTTTCTTCATCGCCCTGAAACAACGTTTTCCCCAGATTACTTGGGTAGAGATTCAGCCCAAACGCGGTCATTCTCAAAATGAGTTAACTCAATTCCGCTATGATGTCACCCTCTATGTAGGTACTCATGTCCAAGCAACGGTAGTTCCTTGGTTAAACTGGCAACTAGATGGGCTTTCGTTCACACAAATTCAAAATCAACTGCACGCCCGACAGCCAGAACTTTTGGGAATCAGGGGCGTGCCTAATCAACGGGTGCAGCAAGCATTACAGATTTGGGAATGGTTAGAAAATCCCCCTGGTGTGAAGACAGTGGGGCAACTACGGCAACTGCTGGCACAACAGCCAACAATTGGGATCAATCCCGAAGAGTTTTGCCAATTGGGGCAGCATCTCGGTTACACAGTCCACTTGAGTTGGTGGGGGAGTAGTCAAGATGGTTCTTATGATGTGGTATTCTGCCGCAATCAAGGACAAAGGGCGATCGCCTTCTGGGATACTGAGACAATCACTACCAAACCCTGGACTGACTACACTAACAATCCCCTATACGGCAAGTTAGTCCAGAAGCTAGTGCCGCAAGTACGCTCCTTTATCCAACAAAAGCTACCCGATTACATGGTGCCGCAAGCTTTTGTCCTCCTGAATGGCTTGCCCTTGACACCCAACGGCAAAGTAGACCGCAAAGCCTTGCCCGCACCAGATTTTCAACAAGCGTTATCAGCAACTTATGTGGTACCCCAAACTGAACTAGAACAAACAATTGCTAGAGTTTGGCAGCAGGTATTACACCGAGAAAAAGTGGGAATATATGACAACTTTTTTGATTTAGGTGGTCATTCATTACTGATAACTCAGGTTCGTAGCCAGCTACAACAGCTGCTTTCCAAAAAGATATTAATAACGGATCTGTTTCAGTATCCCACCATCAATTCTTTAGCGAATTATTTAACTCAGTTGTCAACAGAAAATACTGCATTTAAGCAAAGTCACCAACAAGTTAATCAGCAAAAACAGGCCATTCATCGGCATAAGCAACGCAGGCAACGTCAGAAGCAAAAATAGTGGAGAAATTTGAAATGTCCGATTCTCAAGAAGCCATTGCTATTATTGGCATGTCAGGTCGATTTCCTGGGGCAAAAAATGTAGAAGAGTTTTGGTACAACCTACAAAATGGTGTAGAATCTATATCGTTCTTTTCTCAAGAAGAACTAGAATCAGCAGGTATTGCAAAAGGATTGGTTCGGCACTCTGATTATGTCAAAGCCAACGGTATCATTGACAACATTGAATGGTTTGATGCAGCATTCTTTGGCATGAATCCAAAAGAAGCAGCAATCACAGACCCACAACAGCGTCTTTTTTTAGAATGTGCATGGGAAGCATTAGAGCAAGCAGGTTATGAGTCAGAAACCTACTTTGGTTCCATAGGAGTTTATGCAGGAACAGGGGGACTCAACAGCTACTACTTGAATAACCTTTATCCTAATTCTGACTTAAGAAAATCTGTTGGAGATTATCAAATAATGATTGCTAATGATAGCAATCTCTTATCAACACGAGTTTCTTACAAGTTAAATCTGACGGGGCCAAGTCTGACGATTCAAACGGCTTGCTCGACTTCATTAGTTGCAATTTCTATGGCTTGCCGAAGCTTGTTAAATTATGAATGCGATGTGGCTTTGGCAGGTGGTGTTTCACTGCGAGTCCCTCAAAAAACGGGATATTTATACCAAGAAGGCATGATTCTTTCTCCTGATGGTCACTGTCGCGCCTTTGATGCGAAAGCACAAGGAACTGTGGGTGGTAGCGGTGTCGGAATTGTGGTGCTCAAAAGATTAGAGGAGGCGATCGCAGATAGAGACTACATTCATGCTGTCGTCAAAGGCTGTGGGATTAACAATGACGGTGCAAAGAAAGTTGGCTTAACCGCACCGAGTGTCGATGGTCAAGCGGCAGTGATTTCACAGGCTCTGGCTTTTACTGAAGTTGAACCGGAAACCATCACTTATATAGAAGCCCACGGAACAGCAACCCCTATGGGGGACCCCATAGAAATTGCGGCTCTTACACAGGTTTTCTCACACTACACTCAAAAGAAAAGTTTCTGTGCCCTGGGTTCAGTAAAAACCAACATCGGACATCTCGATTCAGCAGCCGGTGTTGCTGGTTTGATTAAAACTGTTTGTGCGCTCAAACATAAGTTAATACCACCGACCCTACATTTTGAGGAACCATCACCAGAAATTGATTTTGCCAACAGCCCATTTTATGTCAACACCAAACTTTCCGAATGGAAAACTCAAGGAACTCCACGCCGTGCAGGAGTAAGTTCCTTTGGCGTTGGTGGTACAAATGCCCATGTTATTCTTGAAGAAGCTCCGGTTGTTCAAACCTCCGAACAATCACGACCTTGGCAATTGCTCATGCTCTCAGCAAAAACCGATTCTGCACTTGAGAGTGCAACGGTGAATCTGGTGGAGCACTTAAAAAAGCATCCCAAGCTTAACCTGGCTGATGTTGCTTACACCTTAAGTAGAGGTCGAAAGGCTTTTGACTATCGACGGATATTGGTTTGTCGAACTCCAGAAGATGCGAACGCTGCACTCTCAACCCATGACTCACAAAGGGTTTTGACCAACTTTCAAGAATCCATAAAGCGAAGAGTCGTATTTATGTTTTCTGGACAGGGATCGCAATACGTGAATATGGCGTTGGAACTTTACCAAGTTGAGCCAACATTTTCTGATGAAATTGATAGATGTTCTCGACTTCTCAAACCTCACCTTAATTTTGACCTGCGTAACATATTGTATCCCAACTCTGAGCAGGTTGAAAAAGCAGCAGAGCAACTGCAACAGACTGCTTTAGCACAACCAGCGCTGTTTGTAATTGAATACGCCCTAGCTAAATTATGGATGTCTTGGGGAGTGCATCCAACAGCGATGATTGGTCACAGCATAGGTGAATATGTTGCAGCTTGTTTGGCTGGTGTTTTTTCCTTAGAAGATGCCTTGTTCTTAGTGGCTACACGAGGTCAATTGATGCAGCAATTGCCCTCTGGGTCAATGCTTGCCGTTCCACTACCAGAACAGCAGGTGCAATCTCTTTTAGATGAGGAGACCTTACATGGAACATCTCTACAAATTGCTGCGATTAACGGACTATGCCAATGCGTAGTTTCGGGTGTCACTGAAGCAGTGAATGCCTTGCTCTCGAAGCTACTAGAACAAGGTGTGGAGTGTCGCCGCCTGCAGACCTCTCATGCTTTTCATTCTGGAATGATGGACCCAATCTTAGAGCCATTTACTCTTGCGCTGAAAAAAATCAACCTCAAAGCACCCAATATTCCTTACTTGTCCAACGTTACTGGCAGTTGGATTACAGCAGACGAAACAACAAATCCCAGCTATTGGACAAAGCATTTACGATCATGTGTGCGCTTTGCAGATGGTTTACAACAGTTGTTTCAACAAGCAGATCGGATATTGTTGGAGGTAGGTCCAGGTCGGACGTTGAGTACATTAGCAAAACAACATCAAGAGCAAGCAGATGGGCAGCTTGTACTATCTTCGTTACGTCATCCTAAAGATGAGCATTCGGATATAACTTTCTTGCTCACTACCTTGGGTAAACTCTGGCTTGCAGGAGTGCAGATAGATTGGTCGGAATTTTATACTCATGAACGACGCCACCGTATTCCCTTGCCAACGTATCCTTTTGAGCGTCAGCGTTACTGGATTGAACCCAAAAAACATGCAGACACAGCTACCTCTGATGATATCTCATTACACAAAAAGCCGGATATTGCAGACTGGTTCTATATTCCTTCCTGGAAGCGATCCATTCTCCCTGTAGAGACAAAATTCACTCCATCTCTACAAGAGGGAGATATAACAAAGGAAAAATCATGCTGGTTGGTGTTTATTGATGCGTGTGGGTTAGGATCTCAGTTAGTGAAACAACTGGAGCAAAACAGCCTAGATGTGATTACCGTGATGCTAGGAGAGCAGTTTACCAGGCATGGGGAGAGTGTATATACAATTAATCCTCGAAAACTTGATGACTATGACGCTTTGCTCAAGGAACTTCACGCACTAAACAAAGCCCCAAAAACGATTGTGCATTTATGGAGTGTCACACCGAATGCTGATACCTCTTTAGAAATAGAGTTTTTTGAAAAGTCTCAATACTTGGGCTTCTATAGTCTGCTGTTTCTGGCACAGGCACTTGGAGAACAGAATTTGACAGATCCTCTTCAAATTGTAGTTGTGTCAAACAATATGCAGGAAGTGACAGGCGTTGAGGCGCTTTGCCCAGAGAAAGCAACTGTACTAGGGCCTTGTAGAGTTATCCCGCAGGAGTACCTGCACATTACGTGCAAAAACATTGATATTGTTATTTCTGAATCGGAAACTTGGGACGAAGGGGGACTGCTGGGTTGCATTTTATCAGAACTCGCAGCTCCCCCGTCTAACCTAGTTGTGGCCTACCGTGGGACTCATCGATGGGTGCAAACTTTTGAGCCACTTAAATTAGAAGAGTCAGTCAAAGAAACACTCCGGTTACGATCGCACGGAGTCTACTTGATCACAGGTGGGTTGGGAGGTATTGGTCTTGTGCTTGCAGAGTATCTAGCAAAGACTGTGCAGGCAAGACTAGTATTGATAGGGCGTTCAGCTTTTCCAAGAAAAGACCAGTGGGAAACATGGTTAGCAACCCATGATGCTCAGGATGAGGTAAGCCGTAAGATACGAAAACTACAAGTGATCGAGAACCTGGGAGCAGAAGTTCTAGTAAAGAGCGCAGATGTTGCTAATCTGGAACAGATGCTCTCAGCAATTACGCAAGCCTACGAGTGCTTTGGTGAAATTCATGGTGTCATCCATGCAGCCGGAATCGTTAAAACAGAGTTCTTAAGAACCATTCAAGAAACAAGCCAAGTTGAGTGTTCTGAGCAATTTCAAGCCAAAGTACGCGGGCTATTCGTATTGAAAAAAGTTTTACAAGGCAGAGCGCTTGATTTTTGCTTGCTGACATCTTCCCTATCATCTGTTTTAGGGGGATTAGGGTTTGTTGCTTATTCCGCAGCCAACCTTTTCATGGATGCCTTTGCTTACAAATGTAAGCAAACAGGCACGCCTTGGATCAGTGCCAACTGGGATGGTTGGAAACTTCAGGAAGAAAAAAAACAAAATATAGCTCTTGGACACACTTTAGCTAAATTGGTCATAACACCTACTGAAGGTGTAGAAGTGTTTCAACGTCTTTTATCTATTAGTACCCCTGTTCAGGTGGTTGTTTCGACTGGCGACCTCCAAGCCAGAGTTGATCAATGGATTAAACGAGAGCCTTTAGGAGATACAAAATCTCCAAAGAAAGTAGACTCATCCTCACTCCACTTAAGACCGAATTTGCACAATGCCTATGTTGCTCCTAAAGATGACGTCGAGCAAACCCTCGCAAATATCTGGCAAGAATTCCTTGGGATCAAGCAGGTAGGAGTCCATGATGAGTTCTTTGAGTTGGGAGGACATTCTCTGTTAGCTGTGCAACTCATGGCACGGATTGAGCAGCAATTCAAGAAAAATCTCCCCTTGGCGACACTCTTCCAAAACTCAACGATTGAACGACTAGCGACTATTCTTCGCCAGCCGATAGATGATTTAGATTGGTCTGCTTTAGTACCTATTCAGCCTAATGGTTCCAAGCGACCTTTCTTCTGCGTGCCTGGAGCGGGTGGGAACACCATCTACTTGTACAACCTGGCACATCATTTAGGTAAAGATCAACCATTTTATGGGCTGCAATCACTCGGTCTTGATGGGGAATTAAAACCATATACACAAATCGAGGATATGGCAGCTTCTTACATTGAAGCAATACAGTCCATTCAACCCTCTGGACCGTACCTTTTAGGTGGTCATTCCTTTGGCGGTAAGGTAGCTTTTGAGATGGCGACTCAATTACACGAGCGGGGATACGAGGTCGCTCTACTTGCCCTTTTGGATGCTGGTGGACCTGGTTATAGAACAAATGAACTAGATATTGATGGCATTGATGATGCTGGATGGCTGAAGAAGATTGCCAGCGTAGTTGAAACTTTCTACGGAAAGAGGTTAAACGTATCCGATGAAACTCTCAAAGTTCTTGCTCCAGAGGAGCAACTGAACTATTTCAAAGAGCAGTTACAAATGGTCAATTTCCTGCCTCCCGATGTTGGAATTAAGCAAGCTCGCGGTTTAATTCAGGTTTTCAAAACTAACTCCCAAACTGCTTCTGTTCATATGCCACAAGCAGTCTATCCTGCTAAGATTACGTTTTTCCGGGCTAGCGAGGAGATTGATGCTGTTAGTCATGCAAACTCTGAAACTTTAGAAGAAGAACTAGGAATGGGCTGGGACAAGTTTTCTGCTCAACCTCTGGATATCCACTTTGTTCCAGGTGACCATATCACAATGCTTAGTGAACCTCACGTTCAGGTTTTAGCACAACAGCTGACAATGTGCATTGAACGGTCACAAGCAGATGATTGAGGAATCACAAGATGGCGTAATATCCAACAACTATCAGTAGACCGAAAAGATTTCTAGAAGGCTTACCATCCGTTCATTTGACGGATTGTATACAATCTGCCAGAATGCGCGTCTCATATCATGTTCGGCTAATTAGTTATGATTCCCACGTTGACTGCACCCCACCCCTTTATCCCCTCCCCCTCCGGGTATCTCCGGCTTCGCCGAACGGAGACGCAAGGCGCACGCCAAAGGCGAACGCCTTGCGCTTACGCCAGTCGCCTACGGCGGGAAACCCGCCCGCAGCGCGCTTACTCACCGCAAGCCGTCCGGGACGTGAAGCATAGCTTTACGGGGGTGGGGTTCTTCAGGAATGATAAGTAATAAACCGGACTTGATATCATTTGCTTTTTGAGAGATCGCGCTGTAGATCAGTTCTCCTGCTGTGGCAAGCGATACGCCCGCTTGCGTCTGCGCTCTACGCAATTGCTCTGGTCAGTTTCAGAAACTTCGCCTGAAACCCTTATTCTTTCATCAACTTACAAAAGTTTTCGGTCTACTGACATTAATTGACAGTCGTGATGGTATTCGTTGGCATCGTAATTAATAGCAGGGGCTAATATAAGGCGTGTTTTCACTTATCGGTTAGGGAAAAAATAGACCCTAGGGCGTGTTTTTTCGCCATAGTCCCTAATCTCGGAAATAGTTGTACTTTTATAAAGTATAATTAAGAATAAAGATAAAAAAGCCTGGATAGTAAGGTAAGCTCAAACAGCCGAAAATACTCTCCAGAAACATTTTAAGTTTAATAGCTTTTGATAAAACTACTAATATCCTCGACTAGCAACTAGTTTGTGGGTTTAGGAACAGACAACAGTCTAGATTTCTCAGTTGAAGAGGCAAATAAAGGCGTGGGTCAGTATCAACCTGCTCAGCTAAGGCGCTACAATCCGGATGCGATCGCTCGTCACTATCGTTATCGTCCCTGGTTAGCTTGGGGACGAATGCTAAAAATAATTTGGTATTTCGCCAGATTTATTTTGAGTCTCAAGTGGGATGAATGGCAAGACCAAATCGAGCCGAACAAGGGTAAACGTGCCATTCAGTTACGAGAATTGCTTACCAGACTTGGCCCGACTTTTATTAAAGTTGGTCAAGCCCTATCCACTCGACCGGACTTGGTACGCAAAGATTTCTTAGAAGAACTCATTAAGCTGCAAGACCAACTACCAGCTTTTGATAATGCACTGGCTTATCAAATTATCGAAAACGAGTTAGACCGGCCCATTAGCGAAGTTTATACTGAGTTGTCGCTAAGTCCAGTCGCCGCAGCTAGCTTGGGTCAGGTGTACCGTGGTCGTTTACTCAGTGGCGAAGAAGTTGCAGTCAAGGTACAACGCCCCCACTTACGTCCAGTAATTACACTCGACTTATATTTGATGCGTTGGGCGGCTGGTTGGTTAGCCCCTTTGCTACCCTTGAATCTCGGTCACGACTTGACTTTAATTGTGGACGAGTTTGGCATCAAGTTATTTGAAGAAATCGATTACATCAATGAAGGTCGCAATGCGGAAAAATTTGCGACTAATTTCCGCAACGACCCGCAAGTCAAAGTTCCAGTTATTTACTGGCGTTACACCAATACTCGTGTTTTAACTTTGGAATGGATTAACGGCTTCAAGCTGACAGATACCAAAAGTATCACAGCAGCAGGTTTAGATCCAGAGGTGATTATCCAAATTGGTGTGACTTCGGGTTTACAACAGCTATTGGAACATGGTTTCTTCCATGCTGACCCCCATCCAGGAAATTTGTTTGCCATGCCTGATGGCCGAATGGCATACATTGATTTTGGCATGATGGATCAGTTGGAGGAAAACACCAAAGAAAGTTTGGTTGATGCGCTAGTAAATTTGGTTAACAAAGACTACACTGATTTAGCCTCGGATTTTGTCAAATTAGGTTTTCTGGCTCCAGATACGAATATTTGTCCAATTGTGCCGGCATTAGAATCAGTGCTAGGAAATGCCATTGGTAAAAATTTCGGGGAATTTAACTTCAGAACCATCACCGATGAGTTTTCGGAACTGATGTATGAATATCCTTTCCGAGTTCCCGCCAAATTTGCCTTAATTATTCGCTCTTTGGTAACCCAAGAAGGTATAGCCCTAAGTCTCAACCCTAATTTCAAAATTGTGGAAGTGGGTTATCCCTACATAGCACTAAGATTGCTAACTGGGGAATCAACAGAATTACGGCGACGACTACTAAACGTGTTGTTTAAAGATGGTAAATTCCAGTGGCAGCGTTTAGAGAATTTAATTGAGATTGCCCGTACTGATAGCAACTTTGATGTCTTACCCATAGCCCGAATGGGACTACAATTTTTGCTGTCTGATGAAGGTAAATTTCTCCGGCGACAGTTGGTATTAGCACTCACCGAAGATGACCGTCTGCATACCGAAGAAGTCCAGCGTCTCTGGGATTTAGTGAAAGATGACATCAAACCGACTCGTTTATTTGACGTAGCTATCGGTATGTTGGCTGAGTTATCTAGAGAAAGTGTAGATGCTATTATTCCCAATTCTTCTTTCTTCGCTGCCTTTGACGATATTCAGCCCCACAGTAACAAGTAGGCTAGACTGTACCGAAACGGGAAATTTGTACGCTAAGAAAACCTCAAAAAGTTGAAACCCTTAACTATCAATAGTTTTATCAAATGTCATCCGAATAAAATTTTTTGTATTTAAGACCAATGATGGTTGAAAAATTCAAAGAGAGTTTAACGATAAAAGTCTTTAATAGTAAAGGTAAAGTTTTTGGCGATTACTCTAATTTATTAGCGTACAAATTTCCTGTTTCGGCACAGTCTAGCTAATTGCAGATCAAATAACATCATGAGCAAACATGAATACATATTGGGCGTCGAAGCGCAGGAAAACGCACGCCGTCTAAAAACATTGCAAAGTCATGACATGACCCATATTGAGGCTGAGATACTTATCATTGGCGGCGGCATCGCCGGAGTTTCCACCGCCTATCATTTAACCTTATACGGGTACAAAGTAACGCTGCTGGAGCGGGGCGATCTCGCTTCTGAGGCATCCGGAGTGAATGCTGGTACAATGTGGCCAAGCGGCTGGGGAAGTTTTCGCGACCTCCCATCAACTCTCACAATGGGAAGCATAGAAATATTCAAAACTCTCCAGCTTGATCTTGGTTACGACTTTGAATTCCGACAGTCTGGTGCCCTAAAGGTCATCCAAACGGAGGAACAGTATGAATTCTGCCGTACTGTTCTATCGGATCTCAAGTCCAAAGGAAATTCTGTAGAGCTTCTGACAACAAAAGAAGCTCGGAGCATCGAGCCAGAATTAAGTCCCCAGCTATTAGGGTGTATATACTACCCTCTTGGTGCTAGCGCACATCCAGTAAAGGCAACGTGTGCCTTTGCCTCAATTGCACAGCAAAGGGGAGCTAACATTGTAACCAATCACAAAGTCATAGCCATCGAATATCTCAGCGATAGAACTTACTGTGTTTATACACCTCTAGCTGTGTTCCATACCGGGACATTAGTGATTGCCGCAGGGGCGTGGTGTCGCTCCATCGGATTGATGTTGGGTCTTGACATCCCTGTTACTCCTGTGCGTGCTCAGATGTGGTCTACAGAATGCGTTCCAACCCGGTTGTTCCATGTCATTGGGGCAGCCGAGTCTGCACTCCAGTGGCATAAAGACCCAGGTGGTCACGACAGAATCCCGCCAGAGCTTACCCATAGGGACGGCAGCCGGTTCACCCGACACCTGTATGGACGCCAGACGCGCGATGGCGAGATCATTATGGGAGGTGACAGGCAGATCACTGATGCCAAAGTACCAGATCCATTTGGTATTGAGGTAAATAGGAACCATGCAGTCGAGGTTCTGCCATTCTTAGGAGAACTCCTAATAAAGAGGACATGGGCGGGATGGATGCCGTTCACACCTAACTTGCAACCGATCATTGGTAAGGTTCCTCAGAGAGAGAACCTCTACATACTTACTGGTGTTTACGCGGTTGGATTTGAACGAGGTCCAATGGCGGGCAAGCTCTTAGCCGATTATATACATAACAGAAAAAGGCCTCATCTCCTATCTGAAGCAGATCCCGCTAGACAAATCACAACTGGTTCTTAACTCGACTTTGAAAAACAGAGGAAGACCCATGAAAAGTTCTGTTCCTAGATTTCAGCAGGAGCGGTGTTCTGCTTGGTATCAACGCAAATACCGCCGTCTCTTTGTCAGATGGGAACATCAAAAGTTTACTTTGACGGATTTATTGACCTTACTACTATCCACATCTGGATTCACAAAATATTATTAGTGGGTAGGTCGTAAGTTATTTCCTAGCGTGGCAAAACTTACTAGAGAAGACGACTCTCTAGATTAGCCAAGTAAGCCTTGGGATCTCTGCGAAATCGATATTGTTCAATTCTGGCTTTATGGTGTTTTTTCAGTTGAGAGCGTAATTCGAGCCAAGTATGAATATCAACTTGTGCTAAATCAGATGCGGTAAAAGAATGAAGTTTAGTAGCGATTGCACAGGCAAGTTTGACAGAACCACGAATAACAAGGGATGAGGGGGCAACCTTACGACCAGTACAACGACGTTGATGATGACGTAACATACCAAAAGCATGTTCTAAGTCATTATTAGTTCTGGGAAAATCTTCAATTTCGTAACAATGAAAAAGTCCAGACCAGTAGTTATAGGTGGTTTTTATAAAGTTATCGATTGCGGTATTCAGTATACCAGCTTTCTGTTTTTGTTGGGACATTTCTGTTAAAAGTTCCTGATAACTTTGTTTAACTCCAGCAGCATCAAGACCTATTCTATTATTGAGAATATTACTAGCTTGTATCTTCCCACTGATATGCAACCATAACAGGTGCAAATAAAGATGCAGTCGCAGATAATCCCTTGGCTATCAGGTGTTTTAGGTTGACTAAGGGTGGGGTTAAAGCACTTTTTTTTCCATCCGCTCTAAGCTTTGCTCTATCAACGTCAAATTTTCTTGTAACTTTAATCCAGATGCCTCTAACGGTGGATGACCATCATTGGTTATAGAACTACGCACTGCCGAGCAATAATCTTCAATAATAGTTGCCATTTCCTGAGTTTCATTGGTAATACTACGTTCAATGTCTCGTAATCCTCTAACTTTTTTTTTCAATTCCTTTTTTGCATGTCGATCTGCCTCATATATGGGTTTAATTGCTTCTTTCAGATAATGGTAATGACATAAACCGTGAGCAATTCTAGGTAATGCTAACCTAACAGCTTTGCGAATTGATTGTTGCCCATCACTAACAACTCCATCAATTGGTACATTTAGGGTGTTAGTTACTTCTAATAATAACGCCACTAAATCTTCATTTCTTGATGATAATAAGGTTTTAGCTAGTAATATTTCTCCTGATATACAATCTCGAATTACCCATAATACCTCATGTCCAATTTCTGGCTGCATCCCATCGATGGCTAATATCGCCCGTCCTTGCTTTTTAACTATTGCTTTTAACCTTTTATGGTCTTTTAGCCATAAAGAAAGTAACTCGTCATATCTGTCAATTAGGTGCGTGACCGTTCGTTGACTTATACATATACCCTTTAATTCAAGGTGAGTGTGTATTTGAGGAACACTTCTATGTTCCTGGTAGCGCAATGCTCCTATATAAGCAATCACATCCAAACCAAATTCGTTCTGTGGTAGAGCGAGTGACCCTTCTTGCTCTGGGCGATATGCTTTTTTATACCGCAGACATGACTTATTTCGACATCGACGAATTTTTAGCTGTAGTTCTACTACCCCGTTTAACGTTCTTATATGTCGAGGATTATTGTATTCATTCCACATTGCTTCCCCGCACGAGGGGCATCTTTTTTGAACACAATCGAGTACTTCAAACGATGTTGCCTCTGGTTTTAGACTTTTTCTTACCAAGTTTTCGCACCATTATTTCGCTACAAGGTCAAGATTACAGGATTTTCACTCTCCTCTAGTAAGTTTTGCCACGCTAGGTTATTTCTGCCTAATTATTAACTAAAATCGATTAGAACTAATATGACTTGACGAGCATAATGTGCTTCTTGTGAGGTATTTTCTATTGTTGCCATCAGGCTGGCTCCACCAATTAGGAGTAGGTATTGTTGTGAGAATGCTTCAGGGTTACGTAGACCAGCCTCTTTTGCAAGTTGCATAATGTGAATGCGCATTGCTTGCCTAAGCATAACTGAGACTTGATGAGCTGGGTGCTCTGCATCTGCTAATTCAAACATAGCATTAAGGAAAGGGCAACCTCGAAAATTAGGGCTTGCATACCATTCTTCCAAAACATCAAAAATCGCAAGTAACTGTTCTTTTGGAGTTGTTCCCCGATCTGCAACTGCTTCTTTGAACCAACTCAGCCATTGATTATATTGATGACGCATGACTTCTAGAATTAGTTTATTTTTTGATGGAAAATATTTATAGAAAGTCCTCTTTGCTACATTTGAAGTAGCAATCACCTCATTAATGCCGACATGTTGGATGCCCTTGCGGTAGAAAAGTTCAGAGGCTGTGGTCAATATATGTTCGTGGAGATTTTTAGATTTAGATTTAGATGCAGATATCATAAATTTAAATTATATAGACAAGTTTGTCTATTTTCTAGTAAACTATAGCCTAACCCATAGTAGACAATATTGTCTATACAAGTGGATTGCAATCAAAAGCAACATATATTAAGGAATTCATCCTTCATGTTCACTGACCCAGTAAAGAATTCAAAATTATCTCAATGGTTTGAGGAGCGCTTGGAAATTCAAGCACTTGCTGAAGACATCACCAATAAGTATGTCCCTCCTCACGTCAATATCTTCTACTGCCTAGGTGGAATTACTTTGACTTGCTTTCTCATTCAGTTTGCCACTGGATTTGCGATGACATTCTACTATAAGCCAACCGTCACCGAAGCTTATTCCTCGGTGCAGTATTTGATGAATGAAGTGAACTTCGGCTGGCTGATTCGCTCCATCCACCGATGGTCTGCCAGCATGATGGTGCTGATGATGATTTTGCACGTCTTCCGAATTTACCTCACGGGTGGTTTCAAAAAGCCCCGTGAATTAACCTGGATAAGTGGTGTCATCTTAGCTGTAATTACCGTTTCCTTTGGCGTGACGGGCTACTCCCTCCCTTGGGACCAAGTAGGCTATTGGGCTGTGAAAATCGTGAGCGGCGTACCAGAAGCCATTCCAGTCGTGGGCATCCTCATCGCTGATTTGCTGCGCGGTGGTTCTAGCGTAGGTCAAGCTACTCTTACACGCTACTACAGCGCTCACACTTTTGTGCTGCCTTGGTTGATTGCGGTCTTCATGCTGTTCCACTTCTTAATGATCCGCAAGCAAGGGATTTCCGGTCCCTTGTAATCAGTTTTCACACCACTTTTATGAACTAAATGCCAGTGATTGGTAACAGTTTCATATATCTCCCTAATTATTCAGCTTTTACCCGCTCAGCTAACAAAAAAGAGAGGTTTAACTTTATGGCAACAACATTGAAAAAACCCGATTTGAGCGATCCAAAGCTACGTGCCAAGCTAGCTCAGGGCATGGGTCATAATTATTACGGTGAACCTGCTTGGCCTAATGAACTACTTTACATCTTCCCGGTTGTAATTTTGGGAACGTTCGCACTTTGTGTCGCTTTGGCAGTGCTTGATCCGGCAATGACTGGAGAACCAGCAAATCCATTTGCAACTCCGTTAGAGATTCTGCCAGAGTGGTATTTATATCCCGTTTTCCAGATTCTCCGCGTCGTACCTAATAAACTTTTAGGGGTTGTGGCGATGATTTCAATTCCCCTGGGTCTGATACTCGTTCCATTTATCGAGAGTGTCAATAAGTTTCAAAATCCTTTCCGTCGCCCAGTTGCTACAACTGTCTTTTTGTTTGGTACTTTGGTTACCCTCTGGCTTGGTATTGGTGCCACTTTCCCAATTGACAAATCCTTCACTTTAAGTCTCTTCTAGGCTTAGAGGTGAAAGCCCATGCTGTCGGCGAATTTTTTAAAAACGCTGACTGTTGTAAATACTGTCTTGTTTGTCTAGAACACCCATTCAGTAATAAAACGCGAGACTGGGAAAGCCGATTTTTACCTTTTAAAATCATAGATTACTTGCTGCGATCCAATGAAATCCGGTTTTTTTGTCATAGTTCTAAATACTTAATCGGTGTTCTAGTAGTCTGCCAAGGAAACTTTGCGTTGTGGTCAGCAGAGGAGCGGAGGGGCAGAGGGGAAAGAACTTAACTTATACAATCTCTCCCCTTCTCCCCTGCTCCCCTGCTCCCTTGCTTACCTCCACGTAGCAATTTTGGGTTGGTGCACTACTAGGGGTAGCAGCAAGATAGCTGGGGTGTAAGGATTCAGGTAAAGAGGTATTGACAAAGGGGATGCTTGAGGTAAAGTAGGGCAATCATGATGAACAACCTGCCTCAACAGCTAGACCCTGAAAGGCATTCGCCACTTGCCCAAAGAAGAACTGCTAGAGATGATCATTCAGTAGGTGCTCGTCAACAGAGAGTTACTCTCATCAATGGGGCTAAATGAGCAATCGTACGTACGATTGCTCATTTAGCCCCGTTATATCATGTCCGGCTAATTAGTTACAGTTACCACATCTGTGCAAAAATCGGAAAACCCTCTTTCCCCCTGCCCATGCGGTCTTAATGATAAGTCTTTAACCGGACACGATATTACTTAGAACATTGATATAAACCCCTATTGATATCCAAGTACTGTAGTGGAGCTGATTAGAATTGCACGACCCTGCTCCGTGAGGTTTGGCAGCTTGCTAGAGAGACAACGGGAAGAGCCAGCTAATCTTACGAATCCATAAATTGCCAAGATTAGTTGTTCATACTTTTGAGGTTTTAACCTAAACCTTTATTGTACAACTCGAAATATTTCGATTGAACGAATCTGATGTTCAATAAAAAGCTGTTTGGCAGAAAACTTTTTATTTTCGTCTTCCTGTTCAATAGAGATTCCAGTTGCTATATCATCGCTCGCAGTTGTTTAAATTCTAGCGGGAGGGGAGTCCACGGGTATAGATTCATTGCTCGACAAACACGGGCAATGAGTGCGGCATCCACTTTGCCATTTTTGGAATGAAAAAGCCTGAAAGAATTCTACAGTAATACTTTATTCATTACTACAAAGCGTCCTTATCTGTTTAAAACTACCGAATCATTAACTAGTTAACTATGAAAATCCCAAATTCTATTTGTACCTTACTTATCGGTATCATGCTGACCTTAGTCAGCTTCTGGTACAGTCAAAATCATGGTCTATTGCCAACAGCAGGTTTAGACAAAACTGTTTTGCTGGACGGTCTGTTCAACACATTTCTATTCGTAGAAGGTATCTTGATTTACATAATCTTTAGATATCGTCTTTGTCCGGGTAACGACTTAAATGGGTCATCTATTCATAGCGACATGCCGTTAAAAATCCTGTGGACAGCAATCTTGGCCATTATTGTCATTGGGATTTCTATTTATAGTTTTGAGGCTTACGAGGTTTACAACGACATCCGAGTCTTCAATCCTCATACAATGAACGGAGAGTCTATGGTGACAGTACCGGCTAGATGAAAATACCAAGGTAAGATTGCAGCAAGGCTACTGAACGGGTGGGACTAATGGGGATTGAAGATTGATCAGGGCGAACGCATCTTATTTACTAATAAAAACTAAGAAAGATTGCAAAATGGTATTGAGCCGAGATGCGCGACGTGAAAGTTGTGCGTAGAGGCAGTAGCCTATTTTACTGAGGAGCCATCTCCTCCTGAGGTTCCTTCCCCTCAGTCCCCACATAAAAGGGTCACAGACCGCGGTCACATCAGTAGTAAGTAATGAATCTGATGGAGCGCAGACCATGAAAGCCTGACCGTGCGAGAGTGCCGCTCAATCGGAGGCAAGGGGAAGTTTGGTCATGGGTTGAATGGCACTAAGAAAAGCTATAAGCTATGCTGCATAAGCATTACAAGTATTAATGCGTTAATAGCAGTGGACGCTTGGCTGCGTAGGCGTAGCCCGCCGTAGGCATCGCTATTTTTTGTAGGGGCTGTGAAATGGAAGCGGTAACGGTGGAGGGTTGCCCAAAAAGTTTTCATAGGTAGAAAAAGCTTACTCGTTCATGAAATACTTTCCTTGATACGAGCAAGCCAACATCATAAATACTACTGTGACACTACGAGTACAAATCCTCAAGGATAAATTTAGCCAGAGTTTGGGGCTACCTTTCAAAGAACTGTTACCATCATCTGTAATTGAACAAGCACTCTCGGAGCTAAAAATTAGATATTATAGGCGATTATTTGACCCAATAGTAACGCTTTGGGCGTTTTTATCTCAAGTTTTAGATGCTGATAAGAGTTGTCATAATGCAGTGAGCAAAGTCATTGCTTATTTGGCTGAAATTGGTGTAGAAATTCCATCATCTGACACGAGCGCTTATTGTCAAGCTAGGTCTAGATTACCAGAAGAATTTTTAGAAAACCTTTTTAGTCAGGTTGGGAAAAGCCTAGAAGAAAAGGTAGAAATAGAGCATTTATGGTGTGGAAGAAATGTGAAAGTAATAGATGGGTCTACGGTATCGATGCCAGATACTCCAGATAATCAATCATGCTACCCTCAGCCCTCTACTCAAGCATCTGGATGTGGATTCCCAACTGCGAAAATCGGTGTGATATTCAGTTTAGCTACTGGAGCCGCTATTGCACTATGCATAGATATTCTGAACACGCATGATATTAAATTAGCCAGAAAATTATATCAGTTTCTTAATCCATTGGATATCCTTTTAGGGGATAGAGCATTTTGCGCTTATTCTGATTTTGTTTCTATTAAAAATAGAAATTGTGATGCAGTTTTTAGGAAACATCAAGCCCGAAAAACCACGATGCGAAAAGGTAAAATAATTGGGTCAAGTGACAAGTTAGTAACTTGGTGTAAACCTAAAAAATGTCCGAAGGGATTAAGTAAAGATGAATTTAATGCTTTACCCTCAACCATAACTGTACGGGAGATATATTATTATATTGTTGTTCCTGGCTTTCGCACTGAACGAGTTAGCTTAATTACTACTCTCTTAGTGTGATTTGAACCATATTTTGACCAAACGGACACGATACGCTTCACTCCGCACTAGAACAACATATACTTCAAAGTTATAAATGGAGTCCAAAAACGTCAAAGCTTAATTCCAGAAAGCAACGTGGGTTTTATAGTTCATTTGTACGTGTTCTTGATCGAGAGCTTTTAAAACCAAGTATCGGGCGATCGCTTAATCACTGAATTTTCGACTAAACATATTTTTGAACCATATCGTGGACATTTTGAATCATATTTTGACCGAAAGTTTAAAATTTTCGACTAAATTAGTGTGTCTTGCTCGGCATTATTTACCAAGTCTAAAAATAAAACTTTTGGTCGTATTATGGTTCACATTTAAAACACGCGGACATAATTTGATTCATAAAGTTAAGTTGTCGATTGGCTCAAAAGCTTGAAATTACGTTAACTTTTGGTCACGTTATGGTTCAAAATTTGGTCATGCAGGGGGTAAAATCACACTTAGATACAACAGCTTATTCTACTCTAGATATTGTTGGGCTTTATGGTCAACGTTGGGACGTTGAACTAGATTTAAGACATCTTAAAACTACTCTGGGGATGGATATTTTGCGCTGTAAAACTCCCTCAATGGTACGTAAAGAAATTTACGTTTATTTACTTGCTTACAATCTACTTCGCGGTTTGATGTGGTCGGCAGGTACTAGTTACACTACTCCTCCGTTACGCCTATCACTGCAAGGTACTCGCCATCATTTAAATAACTTTATTCCCGAATTATTAGCCGCAACTTCAACAAAACGTCTTAAAATTTATCGTACTTTACTCAAAGTTATCGCTCACAAGGCTGTTCCTGACCGTCCTGCTAGAAACGAACCACGAGTCCGTAAACGCCGCCCGAAAGCTTATCCCTTAATGACCAAACCTCGGCACGAATTACGAAAGCAGTTGCAAACTGCTTAATACACAAGCGTTTCGGCTTTTCTTAGTGCCATTCGGTCATGGGTTAGCGTTAAGCAAACCGTTACAAGCATCGTAATTCGATGAAGAGTGAAAAAGACATCACGTTTCACTTTCTTGAAACGCTAACTCCAACGAAAATGGTAGGCATCCAGGATTGACAGCCGCCCACTCATTGGCTTCTGTAATTAGAGTTTTGTTACCTGAATCGAGATAAAATTGCATTTTGGCACTCTGCTCCAATCTTTCGCGTTCCTTGCCCCCAATTAAGCGTCGCGCAATCAGGCAGTACTCTCTAGCTACACGCTTGGCGTGGGATGCTGCTTGGAGTCGCAACTTAGTCAGATTCTTCAGTTCTGACAAAGGGAGAGTTGCTGCTGGGTCGCTTAATGGTGTACTTTGCTCTCTAACTTCAGCTTTTTGTGAGGTCTCAGACGGCACAATTGCAGGTGTAGGCGCAGTAAGCGGAATACTGGCAGAATTGATGAATAAGTTTTTGTTATTGTAATTTTCAGCCGCGCTGGGGTTAGAAAGGTATTTAAAATCCTTATCTAAATTACTTTGATTAACATTTTGAGCAAGTTGTATAATATTTGAAGAAACTGATGAATTATCAGAATTATTAAAAGATGAAGTTAACGACAAATCTTCTGGTTGTAATAAATTCAATTCTTCAGAATTAAAATTAATTTCGTCAGATTCATCTTGTACCTGTGGTACAAAAAATTCTCCTTCAGACTTAGCAACTTCTTCAAAACTTGCGGCTGCCAACTGCCCTGTAGGGGCATCGGCAGCAGAAGGTAAGCAATTACAAAAAACCTTCATATAGTAAAAATGACCGTCATTTTGCTTTTGGTAAGGGTTTTCAGCACTCTGTTTTGCAAATGAGTTTTCAAAACTATCAAATTGCCCGTCATTGCTTGATTGATAAGGGTTTGAGCTATTTTCTGCCCACGGGTCTAAGATGTAGCGCGTGGGATGCCACAAATGCAAGTGCTTTTGTAGTGTCTCTTGTGAGATAGTTTTGTGAAAGCGGCGCTTGTATTCAGCACGTATTGGTTTACCCCGTTCAGTAGCCCCTACTGGCAACCCACTATCCCACTCTATTGCCCTTACCACTAACTGGATACGTTGTTGAGCTTTTTGGCTGCGTTCCCAGTTCTGTTGCTTACGACGGTCAAATGGGATTACGTTGTCTTTGGGTTTATGGATGCTGCTAATGCCTGCTATGGCTTCTGCAAATGTGTTGGCGAATGTACCCAACAACCTTTCGGGATAACTAATGTAGGCGCTGTACCATTTATTGCGAATTGTGGATTCTACCCAATGCCGCACTCTCGCTTCGATTTCGTGTTGGTGTCGGCAATATTGGCTGTAGCCGGGGGCGTTAATTGCGGTAGTAAGGCAAAATTCGACTAATTTATCACTCTCTAAGTCTAAAAAGACGATTCCGTACCCTACGAAGATTTGTAGGAGGGTATTTGTTTGTCCTTTTCCTGTCCAGCCTGTGGTGATGATTTCTTCCCAGTTGGCACGCCACTGTACAACGTCAGCAGATTCTTGCTTGCGATATCTCTCCCGTGAAATTTGTTTTTTGGCTTTGTTCGCTACCCGTTTTAGTTTGGTTAAATCTTGCCGACTGGCCGCGCGATCGCAATAATCGAGGAAGATAGAAACTGAGTCGCTAATTGGTTGTAGGTCATCATTAAGTAGAAATGACCCACTACCCGGTTGCATGGGGCAACGGATGGCTTTGTAGTTAGTTATTTGTTTGGCACTATATGGTTTGGTGTTGGGGAAGATTTCTAGGTGTCCTTGGCGGAGGATAAAGCCTGCGTTTCTTAAGGTAATCTCTAGGGCGCAGGCTAGGGAAAAGGTGGGTAGGGAGGAAGCAAAGGTTAGGATCAGGTGATAGCCGCCACTAAAGCTGGACTGGAGGATGATGATATCGACTATGCCGATGTCCTCTAGCACCGCTTTGATGCGATTTATGGATTGAATGTTATGGTAGTCGCCTTCTAGGTCTAAATCGATTGTGGCGTAACGAGTTGTGTCGTTAAAGCGCAGACCTACTAGTTTCGACTTGTCCTGGTGCAGGTTCCACAGTTGGGAGGGTTGGAGATAATAATCGATAGTGCGCCATGCTGGTTTTGCACCTTCTACTAAAGAAGGGGCAACTATCGCCCCAAATGGATGCCAAAAGCGCTCTACGTAGCGGGGAGCAATGCGGTTTTGTCAGATCTGGTAAAAAACAAGCGATCGCAAAAATCAAATCTAGGTAAGAAGTAATTTTATTTACTAAATATACGCTGATATCCACGTGAATTCATCTTGATGAGATATCTCAAAAAGATTACTAGCAAGGTATTTGACGATTATTAACAAAAATATCTACAATTAGCCTTTTATGCTTAGTGTTAATTAAAGCAAATAATAAGTTAAGAGTAGAACTAAAGTATAAAATTTATCAAGCAGTTTGGGGTTTGAGAAAGGAATTAAAGATAGAACCA
>NNBT01001983.1_pt1 | contig 43018 bp, 48 predicted proteins | sample 1173831 | NCBI WGS metagenome assembly NNBT01 (sample SAMN07173936, study PRJNA388173) | plant metagenome | isolation source: symbiotic tissue sample KVJ10 | place: Norway: Troms, Kvaloya island | reverse complement strand
CGCCGACACCGATCTCGCGGCCTGGATCGCGTCTCTCGTCCCGCGCCTCGGCATGCCCGCCGGCCTCTCGGCGATGGGCCTGCCGCGCGGCGTCATCCCCGCGATCGCAGAGGCCGCGACCAAGGACCATTCGAGCGCGACCAACCCCCGCGCCGCCAGCGCCGCAGACTATGCGGCCATGCTGGAAGAGTCGTTGTGAGGACACAGCGTCATGGCCGGGCTTGACCCGGCCATCTCGTGACGAAGAGGCTCCAGCGCGTTATGGAGCCCGAGATTCTCGGGTCTGCGCCTCGCGCCGTCCGAGAATAACGCCCGGCCCTCGCTCAATAGAGCCGCGACCGGTAGGATTCCTCCATCGTCGCCTCGGCTTCCGCCACGCCGACCGCCTTGGTCTGCTCGGCGACGATGCGTCCCAGCGTCGGAAAGCGGCTCCGCTCAACCTGCAGAGCGGGATCCCACAGCTTCGAGCGGATCAAGGCCTTGCCGCAATGGAAGAAGGCCTCGTCGACCTCGACCAGCAGCCCAAGCGTCGGGGTCCGCTCCTGCACCGTGGCGGGTTCGAGCAGGGCGGCATCGCGCGTCAGCTTCGCTCGGCCATTGACCCGCAGCGTCTCGGCGATGCCCGGCACCATGAAGATCAGCCCGACGCCGGGCGCAGCCAGCACATTGCCGAAGCTGTCGACGCGGTTGTTGCCGCGCCGGTCTGGAATGAACAGGGTGTGGTCGTCCAGGACCGTGACGAAGCCCGGCGCATCGCCGCGCGGGCTGGCGTCCGCCCGCCCCTGCGCATCCGCGCTCGCCAGCACGAGGAACGGCGACAGCGCGATGAAGTCACGGCAGAACGCGTCGAGCCGGTCGAGCACCTTGCGCTCGGCCAGCGGATTGACCGCGCCCATATGCGCCCGCAATTCCGCCGGGTCTTCGATCGTCTGGGAGACGTCGTCGCTCTGCATCGTCATGCCATTCTCCTCGGTAAACGCCGCGAGTGTCGATGATCGCACCGCGACATGCCAGCCCTGCACCCATGCGGCCGGCGCATCGACGGATCGAAATGCCACAACCACGCCGAGAAGCGGAGATCGCGCAAGGGCCGGCTTGACCCCCCTTTCCGCCGCCGCCATCGTGCGGCTTCGTTTCCGATCCCCACACGAGGCCTAGACCCATGCGCCGCGCTTTGCTGCGAACCGCCCTCGCCTCCCTCGCCGTCGTGACGGCGCTCGTCTCCGCCGAGGCCTCGGGCCGTCGCCAGGTTCATCCGGCCGACGCCGCCGAGAACCGCATCAACCCGATGTATGGCAATCTGCCCGCCTGCGACGATCCGGCGGTGTTGGGCGAGATCACCAGCTGGTTCAATTCGCGCGAGGCCAAGTTCTGGGGGACTCTGCAGGCCGTCGCCTATGACCGGATCAAGCCGATCGGCTTTCGTCCGCTGGGTGACGATTTCATTCCCCGTCGCTTCTGCACCGGCCGGATGGCCCTGAACGACGGCACGCTGCACCGCGTCGACTATTCCGTGCGCGAGAATCTCGGCCTCTTCGGCTGGACCTGGAACGTCAACTGGTGCGTGAGCGGTCTGGACCGGCACCGCAGCTACGCCCCCGACTGCAAGATGGCTCGCCCCTGAACCGGACCGGCCGATGATGCGATTCGCCAGAACGGCTCTGTGCCTGTCGCTGCTGCTGTGCCATCTGGGCACGGCCAGCGCCCAGGGCCGTGGGCCGCGCGGCGGTGAGCCCGGCGATTTCGACTTCTATGTCCTCGCCCTGTCCTGGTCGCCGGGCTTTTGCGAACTCGACGGCGACCGCGACCGCAACAGGGAGCAATGCGCCGAGGGGGCCGGGCTGCGATTCGTCGTTCACGGCCTCTGGCCGCAGAACGAGCGCGGCTTTCCCAGCGAATGCGGCCCGGCCGGCCGCACGCCCTCGCGAATCGCGCTTGATCAGGCCAGGGGCCTGTTCCCGAGCGAGGGGCTCGCCCGCCACCAGTGGCGCAAGCATGGCACCTGCTCGGGATCGAGCCCGAGCGACTACTTCGCAGACACGCGGCGCGCCCGCGAGAAGATCGCGATTCCCCCGGCCCTGGCCAAGACCGAGCGCGACCAGACCTGGACCGCGATCGACCTGGAGCGCGCCTTCGTGGCCGCCAATCCCGGGTTGCGCACCGATATGATGTCCGTCGCCTGCAAGCGCGACGTGCTGCAGGAGGTCCGTATCTGCCTCAGCAAGGACCTGCGCGATTTCCGCATGTGCCAGGAGGTCGACCGCTCCGGCTGCCGGGCGCGCGACATCACCGTGAACGCGCCGCGCTGACAGCGGCGCCGATCCCGCGTAAGAGCGCGGCATGAATTACCGTCACGGCTTCCACGCTGGCAACTTCGCCGATGTCCTCAAGCACGTCGTGCTGGTGCGCATCCTGACCCATCTCAACGGCAAGGCTACGCCGTATCGCGTGGTCGACACCCATGCCGGCGCCGGCCGCTACGATCTCGGCTCGGAAGAAGCGCTGCGAACGCATGAGTGGAAGGACGGCGTGGCGCGGATCGACCGCTCGCCCCTGTCGCCACCGGTCGAAGCGTTGCTCAAGCCCTGGCGCGACGCAGTTGCCGGGGCCCGCGCCCTGTATGGCGCCGAGGCCTATCCCGGTTCGCCCTGGCTCTGCCGCCATGCGATGCGCCCTAACGATCGGCTGATCGCGGCCGAACTCCATCCGCAGACCCACAAGAAGCTCGTCCTGGCGATCGGCCGCGACGACCGCTGCAAGGCGCTGGCGATCGACGGCTGGAACGCGCTGCGCGGCAATGTCCCGCCCAAGGAGCGGCGCGGCCTCGTGCTGATCGACCCGCCCTTCGAGGAGAAGGACGAGTTCGCGACGCTGGAGGCGGAGCTGATCGCCGCCCACCGCAAATGGCCGACCGGCATCTATGCGCTCTGGTACCCGGTCAAGGACAAGCTCGCCGTGGCCAATCTGCTGGCCGGGATCAACCAGGCCGGCATCGGCCGCCTGCTGCGGCTGGAAATCGATGTCGACCGCCCCGAGGCGGCCGGAGGCCTGAGCGCCACGGGCATGCTGATCGTCAACCCGCCCTGGATGCTCGCCGACGAGGCCCAGATCATCCTGCCCGCCCTGACGGAGCGCCTCGCCCAGGGCCCGCGTCCGCGCTATCTATGCGAGCCGATCCGTCCGGACGGCTGAACCGCCCGTTGTTCCGAGGCCCTGCCGATGCTGATTCTCCGCTCCTCCCCCGCCTCCCCTTTCGGCCGCAAGGTCAAGATGGCGGCGCTCGAACTCGGACTCATGGACCGCATCGAGATCGTCGTCGCCGACACCAATGACCCAGCCGAGCCGCTGCGCCTGCAGAACCCGCTCGGCAAGATCCCGACGCTGGTGCTGGAGGACGGCACGACGCTGTTCGATTCGCGCGTCATCGTCGACTATCTCGACCATCTCGCGGGCGCTGGCCGCCTGATCCCGGCAGGCGACGAACGCTTCGTGCAGTTGCGCCTGCAGGCGCTGGCCGATGGGCTCTGCGACGCCGCGCTGCTTCAGGTCTATGAGACGCGCTTCCGCCCGGAAGAGGGCCGCAACGCAGCCTGGGTCGCCAACCAGGCAGGCAAGGTCTCGCGCGCGTTGGCCGCGCTCGAAGCCGCCCCGCCATCCTATCCGGACCGCCCCCGAATCGGCGAGATCGCGCTCGCCTGCGCGCTGGGCTATCTCGATCTGCGCTTTGCCGGCACCTGGCGCGCCGATCATCCCGCGCTCGTCGCCTGGCTCGACGCCTTCGCCGCCAAGGTCCCAGCCTTCGAGGCGACGCGCTTCAAGGGCTGAACCGGCAGCCGCACGGGCGCCGGTCGTCTGCACCGCGAAACAACAAAAAACCCGGTGGCCGAAGCCACCGGGTTCCTTTTGTTCCCCGGAAGGGGAAGCAGACTAGAACTTGTAGTTCAGGCCGGCGCGGACGACGGAGAAGTCGGTGCCGACCTTCACGCCCGAGTTGAACACGTTCTTCTCGCCGAGATCGACGTAGAGGTATTCGACCTTGGCAGTCCAGTTGTTGGTGAAGGCGTACTCGAGACCGCCGCCGACGGCATAGCCGCCCGTGTGGGTCTTGTCGGTCGAGCCGAGGCCACCGATCGTGGTCTTCACGTTGCCGTAAGCCCAACCAGCGGTGACGTAGGGCAGGAAGCGGTCGAAGGCGAGACCGACGCGGCCACGAACCGTGCCGAAGTACTCGGTGCGGACGCGGTCGCCGAAGGCGTTCGAACCCGAGTTCAGGTCGGCGCCCTGGATGTCGGCTTCGATGCCGAGGACGAACTGGTTCATCTGGTAGTTGTAGCCGACCTGGCCACCGCCGACGAAGCCGTCGAGATCGCCGATCGAGACAGTGCGGTTACCGAACACGGTGCCGGCATTGACGTTGCCGAAGCCGTAGCCGGCGTTCGCGCCGACATAGAAGCCGGTCCAGGTGAAGACCGGCGCATAGACCGGGGCCATCACGGGGCCCTTGCGGGACGGCAGGTCGGCGGCCGAGGCGGCGCCGGCAGCGACGAGGCCGAGGACGGCGACGGTCGAGAGCAGATACTTCTTCATGGTGTAACTCCTAGGGGGTCGTCGCTTTGCCGGCAGGGCCGGCGGGTGATGTCGATGTGATCGTTATAAGACCAGCGCTCGGTTTTGTCTGTTGCGTCGGAAGCACAGGTGCCTTGCAGACCACGGCGAAAATGCGGCACGAATGGGATGACTAGGGCAAAGGACTGAAGGCGCATTAATGATTGTTAAAGGACGCTGAATGGTAAATCGAATACTAACGACACCAACTCACGCTTCTCCAACCAAACACAGAAACGCGCGTCTTCGCGCAAGGTTCCCAATCTCGCCACATTTTGCCGACGCGGCTTGCAAGCCCCTCCTGACGCGTGCTTAAGCCTTGATCGCTCAGGCAGAAAACGAGACCCGCGGGTGCCGCTCCTTTCGATTTTCATCATCGCGCGCGACGAGGCGGACCGGATCTCCCGCACGATCGAAGCGGTCCGTGCGCTCAGCGACGATATCGTCGTCGTCGATTCCGGCTCGACCGATGGCACCCAGGCCATTGCCGAAACGCTCGGCGCACGCGTGATCTTCAATGCCTGGCCGGGCTACGGGGCCCAGAAGCGATTCGCCGAGGATCAGTGCCGCCACGACTGGATGCTGAACCTGGACGCGGACGAGGTCGTGCCGGGCGACCTCGCCGCCGAGATCGCGAGGCTCTTCTCCGGGACAGGCCCGGCGGCAGACGCCTATGAAATCCGGATCGCCGAAATCTTCCCGGGAGAGCGGGCCCCACATCGCTTCGCCTATGCGCTCGCGCCGGTGCGGCTCTATCGCAAGGACAAGGGGCGCTATTCCCTTTCCCCGGTGCATGACCGCGTCGATCTGGCCGCCGATGCGCGGGTGGCGCGGCTCAAGGGCACCATCCACCACTATTCGGTGCGTTCGCTGGGCGAGCAGATGGCCAAGCTGAACAGCTACAGCGACGCGCAGGCGGATGACCTCGACAAGCGCGGCGTCTCACTGTCGGTCTTCCGGCTCGCCGTCGAATTCCCGGCGAATTTCATCAAGGCCTATATCGGCCGTCGCCATGCTCTGCGCGGCGTCTACGGTTTCATGACCGCAATGAACTACGCTTTCTATCGCTATCTCAGGGTGGCCAAGCACTGGGAGCGCCGGCTCCAGCGCCGGCCGGGCGATTCGGCTTCGACGCGAGGACGGGAGCCGGGCGATGCCTGAGGTCGCCCTGGTGACAGGCGGAGCGCGTCGCATCGGGCGCGCCATCGTCGAGCGGCTGGCCGATTCGGGCTACGCCGTCGCGATCCATTGCGGCAGCGCTCGCGACGAAGCGCAGGCGCTCGCCGATGCCATCATTCAGCGCGGCGGCCGCGCCGTGGTCGTCCCGGCCGATCTGGTCGACCCCGCAGCCGTCGCCGCGCTCGTGCCCGCCGTCGAGTCCGCGCTCGGCCCGGTGACCCTGCTCGTCAACAACGCCTCGAGCTTTCTGGTCGATGACGTCACGACGATCGACGTCGCGACCTGGAACCGTCAGTTCTCGATCAACCTGCGCGCGCCTTCGGTGCTGGCAGGCGCGCTGGCCAACCGCCTCCCCGAGGGACGCCATGGCGCGATCGTCAACATCATCGACCAGCGCGTCTGGAAGCTGACGCCGCAGTACTATTCCTACACCCTGACCAAGGCTGCCCTGCTGACGGCGACCAAGACCATGGCGCAGGCTCTGGCCCCCCGGATTCGCGTCAACGCGGTCGGTCCCGGACCCACCCTGCCCAATCCCCATGACGGCGCCGGCGCCATGGACCAGGAAGCCGCCGGGACGCTGCTGCAGCGCAAGATCGACCCCCGCGAGATCGCCGAGGCCGTGCTGTATCTGGCGCAGGCGCGCTCGATCACTGGCCAGATGATCGCGGTCGATGGCGGCCAGCATCTCGGCTGGCGCACGCCCGACATCGTCGACTGAGCGGGCGTCAGGCGCTCGGATCGGGACGGTAGGGCGCCCGGCCGCTGGCGAGCGCGCTGTCCAGCAATTCGAGCCGGTCCTGCCCCCAGAACACCTCACCTTCGAGCACATAGCTCGGCGCGCCGAACACACCGGCCGCGACCGCAGCCGCGATCGTGCCCTCATAAATTCGGGCCACTGCGTCGCTGTCGGCTGCGACAGCCAGCGCTTCCTCATCGAAGCCGCAGGACTGCGCCACGGCCGCCACGGCAGCCGGCTGAGTCATGTCGTCGTTGCGCGCCCAGACGCCGGCCATGATCTCGCCCATGAAACGGCCGGGATCCCCGCCCGCCTGTACGATCGCGATCAGGAAGCGGTCGGCCAACGAAGGATCGAACGGAAAATGCTGCGGTTGCAGCACCAGCGGCACCCCGCGCCGCTCGCGCCAGCGCTGCAAATCCATCAGCCGGTAGCGCTGGCGCACCGGATGGCGCTTCGGCAGCGGCACGCCCCCGGTCTCGTCGAAGACCGCTCGCAGCGGCACCGGCCGATACACGATCGTGCAGCCATGGCGCTTGGCGATGTCGAGGAAGGTCGCGTGACCGAGATAGGTCCAGGGCGAGTGCAGCGAGAAATAGTAGTCGATCGTGCGGGGCATGGGTGTCTTTCGGATCGGCGAAGACCTGTACGATAGCGGCCCGGGAAATCGGGGAAAGCTGCGGCCACGCATGACAGGGTGGGCGAGCAGCGTTATACTAAATTCTGGTAACGTCTCGGGTCAGGCAATGGGCAAGAACACCTCGATCAGCCTCAGCGACCATTTCGTCAGCTTCATCGAATCGGAGGTCGAGAAGGGTCGCTACGGCTCCGCCAGCGAGGTCGTGCGAGCCGGACTACGCCTACTCGAGGATCAGGAAGCCAAGATCGCGGCCCTGCGCGCCGCGCTCGACGAGGGCGAGGCCAGTGGCGAAGCGGAAGAATTCGATATCGATGCCTTCCTGGCCCAGGAGTTTCCCGACATAGCGCCGGCGAAATGAGAACGCTCTTTCTCAGGCCGGCAGCGAAGTCCGATCTTCGGCAGATCAGCCGGCAATCGAGAGAACGCTGGGGTGCCGCGCAGGCCTTCAGCTATATCTCAGGCATCACTGCTTCACTGTCCCGCCTCACCCAAATGCCCGAACTGGGAGTGGGGCGTTCAGATTTGGGCTCGGGCTACCGGCGCCTTGGCGTCGGCGCCCACGCCATCTTCTATCGGGTCGAGCACGACCGCATTGAGGTCATTCGCATCCTGCATCAGCGGATGGATGCGGACACCCATCTGTCCTGACTGTCGTCAAACCAGAGTGATCGCCGAGATCAGCCGCCCGTAATCCGGCTCGCCGCGATGCGTCGTCCGGCGATAGCTGAAGAAGCGCTCTTCATCGCCATAGGTGCACAGCGACAGGTCGAGGAAGCGCCCGATGCCGGCTTCCTGAGCCCGCAGCCCGATGAAGGCCGGCAGATCGAACATCGCATGGGCGGCACGCTCGGAGGCCGTGAAGAAGCGGGCATAGGTCACGTTCTCGGATTTGAAACGCTCGACGAACTCCGGCCCGACCTCATAGGCTTTGGCGCTGATCGTCGGCCCCAACACGGCGACGATGCGCTCTCGCCGCGCCCCGAGCTTCTCCATGGCGGTCACGGTCGAGGCGACGACGCCCCCAAAAGCCCCCTTCCAGCCCGCATGCGCGGCACCGATGACGCGCGCCTCGCTGTCGGCGAACAGGATGGGCCCGCAATCGGCGCTGGAGACCCCGAGCGCGACGCCGGGCGCGGCGCTGACCATGGCGTCAGCCTTGGGCCGATCGCCCTGCCAGGGGCCGCCGACGGTTTCCACATCGGCCGAATGCACCTGGTAGAGGCTGATCAGATGCGACGGCGCCACCGCCAGATGCGCCGCCATGCGCCGACGGTTCTCGGCGATCGCCGCGGAATCGTCGGAGGATCCGAGTCCACCGTTGAGCGAGGCGTAGATTCCGGTCGAGACGCCGCCCTGCCGGGTGAAGAAGGCGTGGCGGAGGCCGGGCTCGGCGGCGAGGTCGGGAGAGGTGATGAACATCATGTCGTCCGGTTTCAGCGCGCTGTTCCGCTCATATCAGCCCTGCTCTGGCAGGCGATGAAGGTCAAATCCGGGCAGGGGCGGCAAATCCGGATGCGAGAAGGCCAGAACCTTGAACAGATCGCCCATGCCAGTCCCGCCGCGTTCGGTCAGCCGGTTGAAGGCCGCACCGATCGCCTGTGCCTGTTCGGGCGTCGCCTTGGCTGATAGCGCCTGAGCCCGTTCGGCGAGGCCGAGCGCCAGCAGGAAATCGGCCTGCCGCACGGGACCGTGGACAGCCGCCCCGGCCCTCGAGCCCGCCTGCGCCATGCGCGCGAAATCGACATGCACGGTCAGATCCGCCTCGCCGGGCGCCTCCAGCGGATCGACGAAACCGTGCCGGCGCATCGCCTGCAGCGTGTCGCCGAAGCCCGACTGCAGCGAGCCATAGTCGATGAAAAGCGCCCCGCCGCCGTGACGCGCGACATGCGATGCAACGCTTGACACCAGCGACAGGGCCGCCAGCGGCGGCTCGATGATCGCGCCGGGCGGCGTCGTTGCAGGCCCCGCCTCATTGGAGGCGGTCGCGGCCTGCCCGAACGCCAGCCGCCCTTCGTCGTCGAGCCCGATCAGCCGCTCCCGCCAGCCCTGATCCGTCATCACGAACTGGTCGAGCGGCAGCGCGTCGAGCAATTCGTTGGCGACGATGATCGCGGGGCCCTCCAGCGCGGTCTCGACCCGCTCGTGCCAGACCGGTTCAGCCTTGCCGGCGAGCGTCGCGGCCTGGATTTCGCGGAGCACCGGGCTGGTCTCGACCAGATGCACCGCCGCCGCCTCCTGGAAGCCCGGCAGGATTCGCGTCGCGCGCAGCATGTCGGCCATTAGCGTGCCGCGCCCGGGACCGATCTCGATCAGAGCGAACCGCGAGGGCGCACCCATCGCCTGCCAGAGATGGGCCGCCCAGAGCCCGACCATCTCGCCGAACATCTGGCTGATCTCGGGCGCGGTGGTGAAATCCCCCTGCGCACCGAAAGGGTCGCGCGTCATGTAGTAGCCGTGGCGCGGATGGCCGAGGCACAGCGCCATGAAGCGCGAGACGGGCATGGGCCCCTCTTCCGCGATCAGGCGGACCAACTCGGCCTTCAGCAAGCTCACGCAGCGCCCCGCCGGGCGCGCAGCACGAGAACCAGCCCCGCAACGAACAGCGGCAGCGACAACAGCATGCCCATGGTGACCCCGCCCGACAGCGCATCGACCGAACGGCCGAACAGGAAGCCGAGCTGCGGATCGGGCTCGCGGAAGAATTCGCAAACGATGCGTGCCACCGCATAGCCCATGCCGAACACGCCCGCGACGAGGCCAGGCCGCTTCAGCCCACCGGCCCGAACCAGCAGCGCCAACAGGATGAAGAGCAGAAGCCCCTCGCCCAAGGCCTCGTAGAGCTGGCTCGGATGACGCGGCAGCGGCCCGGCGTTCGGAAACACCATCGCCCAGGGCACATCCGGTGCCGGCCGGCCCCAAAGCTCGGCATTGATGAAGTTGGCGATGCGGCCGAGGAACAGCCCGATCGGCACAACGGCCGCGGCGAGATCGAATACCGACAGCGCCGGGTAACCGCGACGCCGCGCGAACAGCCACAGCCCCGTCGCCGCGCCGATCAGCCCGCCATGGAACGACATGCCGCCCTGCCAGATCGCCAGGATGTCCTGCGGCCGTTCGAGATAGCGTGCCAGATCGTAGAACAGCACGAAGCCCAGCCGCCCGCCGAGGACCACGCCGAGCGCCACGAACAGCAGCATGTCGTCGAGCTCGTCGACCTTGGGCCGCGCCCGCCCGGCCCAAAGCGGCTCGGCTGCGACCAGCCGGCGCGCATACCACCAGCCGCCGAGCAGGCCGATGACATAGGCCAGCCCATACCATTTGACCGAGAGCGGCCCGAGCTGCAGCGCGACCGGGTCGATCACCGGGAAGGCGATGGCGAAGGTTGGCATGGCGAGGTCCGGCTGACGTTGAAGGCAGATTGAAGCGTTCGCCCCAACGCGCCGTCATCCCGGACAAGCCGCGAGGCGGCGCCGATCCGGGATCCAGTCCGGAGCCCTCACAAACAAGGCTCAGGCATGGATCCCGGGTCTCCCTTCGGTCGCCCGGGATGACGGCGCGGGAGTGATCAAGATCGGCGGGACTTGGGCAAGGCGACGTCGGCAGGTCAAGCAAAAAGGCCCCGACGCCCCGTAACCTTTCAGACCTTCACGATCAGCTTGCCGAAATTGCCCCCCTCGAGCAGCCCGATGAAGGCCTCAGGCGCCCGCTCCAGCCCCTCGACGATGTCTTCCTTGTACTTGACCGCGCCGCTGGCGATCCATCCCGCCATCTCCCGCTCGAAATCGGGAAGCTGGGCTGCGAATTCGCGCTGGATGAAGCCGCGGATCAGCAGGCTCTTCGACAGCACCTGCCGCATCAGCACGGGAAGCCGGTCGGGCCCCTCGAAATCTCCGGTGGCGTTGTATAGCGAAACCAGCCCGCAGACGGGGATACGCGCGAAGGTGTTGAGCAGCGGGAACACCCCGTCCCAGACCTTGCCGCCGACATTCTCGAAATAGACGTCGATGCCATCGGGACAGGCCGCAGCGAGCTGGGCGGCGAAATCGGGCGCCTTGTGATCAATCACGGCGTCGAATCCGAAGCTGTCGCGCACGACCGCGCATTTCTCCGGCCCGCCCGCGATGCCAACGGCGCGTGCGCCCTTGATCCGCGCGATCTGGCCGACTGCCGAACCGACAGGCCCGCTGGCGGCCGCGACGACGACCGTCTCGCCGGTCTTCGGCTGGCCGATGGTCAGCAAGCCCGCATAGGCGGTGAAGCCCGGCATACCCAACACGCCGAGCGCGGTGGTGACGGGCGCGGCAGCCGGATCGAGCTTGCGCAGTTGATCGCCCTTCGCCAGCGCATGCGACTGCCAGCCGGAAAAGGAGAGCACGATATCGCCCGCTGCAAAGCCCGGATGGCGGCTCTCCAGCACCTCGGCGACGGTGCCGCCTTCCATGACGGCGCCGATCTCGGTCGGCGCGGCATAGCTCTTCGCCGCGCTCATCCGCCCGCGCATATAGGGATCGAGCGAGAGATAGAGGATCTTCAGCAGCACCTCGCCTTCGCCGGGCGTCGGGATCGGCGCCCGCTCCAGCCGAAAATTGGCGGGCGCGGGGCGCCTGTCGGGACGGGAGGCGAGGGTGATGCGCAGACGGGTGGATGAAGACATGAGGCGCTTTCGATCTGATGGCTGTCTCCGGCACATGGCGACGCAGGCCAGTTCGATCAAGCGATGCACCAGGAACCGCGGGCTTGAACCCGGATCGCGACTGCTGACATGACGAAACGCCTCGCGCATCCTACATGCGAGCCATGAATCGCGAACCGACCCAGCATCTGCCCGAACCGGACCTGCCGGACACCGGGCCCTCAGTGGAGCCTGAGGCCGAGGAGGCCCTGCCGACGCCCGCCCTCGATCTCGGCGAGACCGCGCCGGGCGCGCTGAAGCACGGCATCGACGTCATCGCCGGCTTCGCCAAACATCTGCCCAACAAGCCCGGCGTCTACCGGATGTTCGATTCGGCCGGAGAGGTTCTCTATGTCGGCAAAGCCAAGAACCTGAAGAACCGGGTCACGGCCTATGCGCGTGGCATGGCGCACACCAATGCCGTCGCGCGCATGATCGCCGAGACGGCGAACATGGAATTCGTCACCACGGGGACGGAAACCGAGGCGCTGCTGCTCGAATCCAACCTGATCAAGCAGCTGCGGCCGCGCTACAACGTGCTGCTGCGCGATGACAAGAGCTTCCCCTACATCCTGCTGAGCGGCGACCACGAGGCGCCCCAGATCGCGAAGCACAGGGGCTCGCGCCAGCGCAAGGGCGATTATTTCGGCCCCTTCGCCTCGGTCTGGGCGGTGGAGCGGACGATCGACGCGCTCCAGAAGGCCTTCCTGCTGCGCTCCTGCACCGACTCCTTCTACGAGAACCGCACGCGGCCCTGCCTGCTCTTCCAGATCAAGCGCTGCGCCGGCCCTTGCACCGGCGAGATCGCGATCCCCGACTATCAGGCGCTGGCCTCCCAGGCGCGCGACTTCCTCTCCGGCCGCTCGTCCAACGTCAAACAGTTGCTCTCGACCCGGATGCAGGAGGCGGCCGAGGAGCTCGAATTCGAGAAGGCGGCACGCTATCGCGACCGGCTGGCGGCGCTCTCGGCGGTGCAGGCGGGGCAGGACATCAACACGCAAGGCGTCGAGGAGGCCGATGTCTTCGCCATCGACGAGCAGGCCGGGCAGTTCTGCGTCGAGATCTTCTTCTTCCGCAACAAGCAGAACTGGGGCAACCGTGCCCTCTTCCCCCGCGCGGACCGCAGCCTGACTCCCGCAGAGGTGCTGGCCTCCGTCGTCACCCAGTTCTACGACGACAAGCCGCCGCCGCGCCTCGTGCTGCTCTCGCACGAACTGGCGGAGATGGACCTGATCACGCAGGCGCTCTCGGCGCGGGCCGGCCGCAAGGTCGAGGTCGCCAACCCCAAACGCGGCGAGCGCGTCGATCTCGTCGAGATGGCGCGCAAGAACGCCCGCGAGGCGCTCTCGCGCAAGCTCGCCGACAATGCCGGCCAAAGCTCGTTGCTGGCCGCGCTGGGCGCCGCTTTCGGGCTTGCGAAGCCGCCGCGCCGCGTCGAGGTCTACGACAACTCCCACATCATGGGCACGAACGCTGTCGGCGGCATGGTCGTTGCGGGCCGGGACGGCTTCATGAAGAGCCATTACCGCACCTTCAACATCTCGGCCGACACCATCGCCGGCGACGATTTCGGCATGATGCGTGAGGTGCTGCAGCGGCGGTTTGCGAGGCTGGCGAAGGAGAGTGGGCTGCTCGCCACAACCGCAACGGACTCTCCTCCCCCTTGTGGGGAGGAGTTGGAGGTGGGGGTCGCGCCGCCTGATGAGCGATCGCCGAGCGGAGCCACCCCCATCCCTCTCCCTTCCCCACAAGGGGGAAGGGAAGAGCCCGTTCCGGCGACCGCCGCCCCCGACCCCGACGAAGACAGCTTCCCCTCCCGCCCCGATCTCGTCATCGTCGATGGCGGCAAGGGCCAGTTCGAGGCGGCGCGCCGGATCATGGCCGAGCTCGGCGCCCAGGACATCCCGCTCGTCGCCATCGCCAAGGGCGAGGACCGCAACGCCATGCGCGAGACCTTCCACATGGCCGGCCGCGAGCCCTTCAAGCTGCAGCCGCGCGATCCGGCGCTCTACTTCATCCAGCGTCTGCGCGACGAGGCGCACCGCTTCGCCATCGGCACGCACCGGGCGCGGCGCAAGAAGGACACGATGAAGAACCCGCTCGACGAGATTCCGGGGATCGGCCCATCACGCAAGCGGGCGCTGCTTTTGCACTTCGGCACGGTCAAGGCGATCAAGCGCGCCAAGCTCGACGACCTGATGCGGACACCCGGCGTCAACGCGGCCACGGCCCAAGCGGTGCATGACTATTTTCACGAAGCCTGACGATCAACGGCATTGTCGCCGCATTACGTGTTGACGCTGTCACAACGCGGCTGCTTTGGTGATGCCTGTGACGATTCTTCCAGATGCCATCCGGCGGCGCGGGCCATGGTCCCTGCCGAACCTGCTCACTTACGGCCGAATCCTGGCGATTCCGGCCGTGGTCGGCCTGTTGTTCTGGCCCAAGGACGACTGGGTCCGCTGGATTGCGCTTGCCGTCTACGTAGCCGCGGCCGTGACGGACTATCTCGACGGCTGGATCGCCCGGGCTTGGAGCCAGCAATCGGCCATCGGCCGCATGCTCGACCCGATCGCCGACAAGCTCCTCGTCTGTGCGCTGCTGCTGATGCTGGTCCACACCGAGACGATCAAGGGCTGGGCGATCTGGGCGGCGATCGTCATCCTCTGCCGCGAGATTCTCGTCTCGGGCCTGCGCGAATTTCTGGCCGAGCTGAAGGTCAGCGTTCCCGTCAGCAAGGTCGCGAAATGGAAGACCACGGCGCAGTTACTGGCGCTGGGCTTCCTCGTTGCTGGCCCCGCGGGCGACAAGGTGCTGCCCTACAACACGCAGATCGGCATCGTCATGCTGTGGGTCGCCGCCGGGCTGACGATCTACACCGGCTGGGATTACTTCAACGCCGGCATCCGCCACATGGTCGACGAGGACGCGCGCGGATCATGACGCAGGCTCTCGCGACATCGGCGCCGGCCACGACCGCGCGCAGCGTCAAGCTGGTCTATTTTGCCTGGGTGCGCGAGCGTGTCGGTCTCGCCGAGGAGCAGGTCGAGCTGCCAGAGGGCGCGCAGACCGTGCTCGACCTCGTGCGCTGGCTGAAGGACCGCGACGAGGGCTATGCCGCAGCCTTCGCCAACGAGACGCTGGTGCGCGCCGCCATCGACCACACCCATGTCAAGCCGGGCGCGAGCCTGGACGGCGCCCGCGAGATCGCCTTCTTCCCGCCGATGACGGGCGGTTGAGCCTCCGATGACCCCGACCATCCGCATCCAGCGGGAGGATTTCGATCTCGCCGCCGAGATCGCCGCGCTCTCGGCCGGCCGGCGCGACATCGGCGCCGTAGTGAGTTTCACGGGACTCTGCCGCGACGAGGGCGGCAGGCTGACCGCGCTCGAACTCGAGCATTATCCCGGCATGGCGGAGGGCGAGATCGCCCGCGTCGCGGAGGCAGCCGCCGCTCGCTGGCCGCTGATGGGCCTGCTCGCCATCCACCGCTACGGGCTCGTCGCGCCAGGTGAGCAGATCGTGCTGGTGATCGCGACGTCGGCTCATCGCCGCGCCGCCTTCGAGGCCGCCGACTTCATGATGGATTACCTCAAGACCCGCGCGCCGTTCTGGAAGCGCGAGCACCTGCTCGACGGCACGACCGGCGGCTGGGTGGAGGCCAAGCAGGAGGACGACGATGCAGCCGCGCGCTGGACTTGAAGGCGCGCTGCTGGCTTGCGCGCTGACGCTGGCCTCTGTGACCGCCGCCCACGCCCAGATCGGTCCGAGCAAGACCTTCCGCGACTGGATAGCGGGCTGCGACAACACGAAATCCTGCACGGCGCTGTCGCTGCCCGGCGGGACCGAGGACGAGATCGCCTTCCTGCGGCTCGACCGTCCGGCCGGCCCCGATGGCGTCCCGACCCTGGCGCTAAAGCTGCGGGCGCAGAAGCTGAAACCGAGCTTCACCATCGCGCTGGCGCTGGATGGCGCCCCCTTCCCCGCAGCCGGGCGGCCGCTCCCCGCGACCAGCATCGACGGCGAGGTCGCGGAGATCGAGATCCCGCCCGCGGACGCCGAGGCCCTGATCGCGGCGGCACGCAAGGCGACCAGCCTGACGGCCGAGATCGAAACGGGGAGTTTCAAGGTTTCCCTCGCGGGCTCGGTCGCGGCCATGCTCTGGATCGACGAGCAGCAGGGACGGCTGAACACGCCGACCGCCCTGATCCGCAAGGGCACGACCGGCACGGCGCCGGCCGCCCCGCCCGTGCCGGTCATCGCCAGCCGCCCGGCCGCGGGCAAAGCGCTTTCGAAGACGGAGGCGACGGCCCTGACCAAGGCGATGCGGGCCGAAACCAACCGCCGGGTGCCCGATTCCTGCGAGGACACGCCAGACGGCTTGACCGATGCAGACGGAGCCTGGGCGCTGGACGGCACGCTCAGGCTCGTCGCCATCGCCTGCTCGCGCGGCGCCTACAATGTCTCGAGCCAGTTCTGGCTGGTCAGCGGGCGTGATGTCGCAAAGGCGAGGCCGGCCCCCTTTGAGGGGGATGCAAGCAATACGGCCAGCGAACTGGTCAATGCCGATTTCGACCCCAAGACGGACCAGATCAGCTTCTACGCCAAGGCCCGCGGCCTCGGCGATTGCGGCAGTTCGGGCTCCTATGGCTGGGACGGCAAGCGCTTCGCCGTCCTCCAGTGGAGCGAGATGAGCGAGTGCCGCCTCATCCCTGGCGACGACTGGATCACGCTGTTCCGCAGCCGGGAGAAGTAGTGAACGTCATTCTCGGGCGGCGCGAAACGCCGATCCGAGAAACTGCGGAATGAGATGCCCGGGGCGCGCCCGGGCATGACGGCCTGCGCTCACGCAGCCTTCGACTTGGGCCGCACCGCGTCGGAGTAATCCTCCATGATCACCTTGCCCATGTTGCCGGTGAGGAAGGAATAGGGGCCGATCTCGGAGACCAGCGTCACTTCCGCCGCCGAGCCGGTGATGAAGCACTCGCTGAAGCCTTCGAGCTCCTCCGGGCGAATGCGGCGCTCGATCACCTCGAAGCCGCGCTGGCGGCACAGATCGATCACCGACTGCCGCGTCAGCCCGTTGAGGAAGCGGTCGGCCAGCGGGGTGTGGATCACGCCGTCCTTGATGAAGAAGATGTTGGCGCCGGTGCATTCGGCGACATTGCCTTCCCAGTCGAGCATCATCGCGTCCGCATAGCCGGCGCGCTCCGCCTTGTGCTTGGACAAAGAGCAGATCATGTACAGCCCCGCCGCCTTGGCGTGGACGGGCGCGCAGGCCGGGTCCGGCCGGCGATAGGTGGCGACGTCGAGGCGCACGCCCTTCAGCTTCTGCGCCATGTCGAACATGCTCGGCCACTCCCAGACCGCGATGGCGGTGTGGATCGTGTTGTTGATGCCCGAAACCGCCATCATCTCCGAGCCGCGCCAGGCGACCGGGCGGATATAGGCGTCCTTCAGCCCGTTCTCCTTCAGGCAGAGCGCCTTGGCGGCATCGAGCTCCGCGACCGACCAGGGAATCGTGAAATCCATGATCTCGGCGGAGGCGTGGAAACGCTTCGAATGCTCGGTGCCCTTGTAGATCACGCCGTCATAGGAGCGCTCGCCCTCGAACACGCAGGAGCCGTAATGCAGCCCATGGGTCAGTACGTGGATCTTGGCGTCCTTCCACGGCACGAGCTTGCCGTCGAACCAGATGACGCCGTCGCGCTGGTCGAAAGGAATGACTGACATGGGGTGCTCCTTTTGGCACGTCCGGCCTGATGATCCGTTTGGGCCCTGACACCGTCACCATGGCGGGACAGGCGAGAGGCCGGAATTATACTGCGCTGCAACAATGTCTGGCGACATATTCCGTCGCCCAGCGCGCTTGACCGGTAATCTTCCGTCTGAGATATGTCAACATCACTGACATAAATTTCAGGACGGATGCGATGCCTCAGACGCCATCCCGACAAGGCGAGGCAGGCGGCGGCCTCCAGCCGGAGGACGCCGCGCCGCAGGGCGTACCCTACGACCTGATCGAGCTGTTGTTCTTCGCCTATCGCGACTTCGTCGGCGGCCCCGACCGCATCCTGGCGGAATACGGCTTCGGCCGGGCCCATCACCGCGTCCTGCATTTCGTCCTGCGCCGGCCGGGCCTGACCATCGCCGAGCTGCTCGACATCCTCAAGATCACAAAGCAGAGCCTGAACCGCGTCCTCAAGGAGCTGGTCGAGACCGGCTTCGTCGAGCAGCGCACCGGCGTGCAGGACAAGCGCCAGCGTCATCTGCACGCCACACCCTCCGGCCAGAATCTCGCTTTGCGGCTCGTCCAGCTCCAGGCGCAGCGGATCAACAACGCACTGGGCCAGCTCGCGCCCGAGGCGGCGCAGACCGTCTCGCTTTATCTCGCGGGGTTGATCGATCCCGCCGAACGCCACAAGGTGCAGAGCTTCCTCGCCGCGCCGCGGTGAACAGCAGATGCAGGACGGCGATCACCTCGCTCGACGAAGGCGGAAGAACCCATGGCCGCACAGCTGGCGCGCAAGCCGCTCCCGGATGAGGCGCCCCACATCCTCGTGGTCGATGACGACCGCCGCCTGCGCGACCTGCTGGCGCGCTTCCTCGGCGACAACGGCTACCGGGTGACGACCGCCGCCAACGCCGCCGAGGCCGATCAGCGCCTCGCGCGGCTGGTCTTCGACGCGATCGTCCTCGACATCATGATGCCCGGCGAGAACGGCTTCGACTTCGCCCGCCGGTTCCGGACCGACTCCACCGTGCCGATCCTGATGCTGACCGCGCGCGCCGACGGCAAGGACCGCATCAACGGCCTCGAGATCGGTGTCGACGACTACCTCGCCAAGCCCTTCGAGCCGCGTGAGCTGCTGCTGCGCCTCGGCAACATCCTGAAGCGCACGATCGTCGTCGATCCCGCGCAATCCGGACCCCGGCCCGATTTCGTCCGCTTCGGCCCGTTTCTCTACGGTCTCTCGCGCGGCGAACTGCGCAAGGGCGAGGAACCGATCCGCCTGACCGAGCGCGAGCGGGAAATCCTCACCGCGCTGGCGCAATGCGCCGGCGAGGTCGTCCCGCGCGAGGAACTGGCGGCGCAGGGCACCGCCGCCAATGACCGCACCGTCGACGTGCAGATGAACCGGCTGCGCCGCAAGATCGAGCGCGACCCGGCCGATCCGCTCTATCTCCAGACCGTGCGGGGCGTGGGCTACCGCCTCGTGACCGACCGCACGTGACGCCGGTCCAGCCCGACAAGCATCGCAGGGGGACGATGCAGGCGTTGAGCGACAGCCTGGCGCGAGTGGCCACCGCCGCGATACGCGAGCGAAAGCGTATCAACGCCCGGCTGAAGCCCGCGCTCAAATGGGTCGGCCGTCCGATGCGCGCCATGGCCCGCTACATGCCCAAGGGACTGTATCCGCGGGCGCTCGTCATCGTCATCGCCCCGGTCGTGCTGCTGCAGTCGGTCATCGCCTATGTCTTCATGGAACGGCACTGGCAGACCGTGACGCAGCGCCTGTCCTCGGCCGTCTCGGCCGATATCGCGATGATGATCGACGTCTATGAGAGCTATCCGCAGGATGCCGACGCCAGCGTGCTCGCGCGCATCGCGGCCGACCGTCTCGGCATGGATGTCGACATCATCCCCGATTCCGACCTGCCGCCGCCCGGCCCCCGCCCCTTCTTCTCCCTGCTCGACAGCGCGCTCTCGACCGAACTCGCCCAGCAGGTCGCCCGCCCCTTCTGGCTCGACACGGTCGGCCGCTCGAGCCTGATAGAGATCCGGGTCAAGCTCGGCAACAACGTGATGCGGATCCTGACGCGGCGGAACGCGGCTTACGCCAGCAACAGCCACATCTTCCTGCTCTGGATGATCGGCACCTCGCTGATCCTCCTGACCATCGCGGTCCTGTTCCTGCGCAACCAGATCCGCCCGATCCTCAAGCTCGCCGACGCGGCCGAGGCTTTCGGCAAGGGCCGCGACGCCGAGTTCCGCCCGCGCGGCGCCCGCGAGGTCCGCCGCGCCGGCAACGCCTTCATCGAGATGAAGCGCCGCGTCGAACGGGCGGTCGGCGAGCGCACCACCATGCTGAACGGCGTCAGCCACGATCTGCGCACCATCCTGACCCGCTTCAAGCTCTCGCTCGCATTGCTCGAGCGCTCCTCCGAGATCGAGGCGCTGGAGAAGGATGTCGACGAGATGGCCCGCATGCTGGAGGACTATCTCGCCTTCGCCCGCGGCGACGCCGGCGAGGCGGCGGTCGAGACCGACATCCGCGCGCTGCTGGAGGAGCTGAAATCCGACGCCGAGCGCCAGGGCCACCAGACCGAGCTCACCGTGGTCGGCGACCCGCTGGTGGTGATCAGGCCCGACGCCTTCCGGCGGCTGATGACCAACCTCGTCTCCAACGCCGCCCGCTTTGGCGACCGTATCGCCATCCGCGCCACCCATGATGCGCGCTATTTGATCATCATGATCGACGATGACGGCCCCGGCATCGCGCCGGACCAGCGCGAGGACGTTTTCCGCCCCTTCTTCCGCCTCGACGAAGCCCGCAATGTCGATTCGGGCGGCACGGGCCTGGGCCTCGCCATCGCCCGCGACATCGCCCGCGCCCATGGCGGCGACATCATCCTGGCGGATTCGCCGCTGGGGGGGTTGAGGGCGACGGTGCGGCTGCCGGTTTAGGGCTGCACTGTCGATAGCGGACGTCCGACCGCCCACCCGCAGCAAGCGGGCCATTTTTTCGTACCCACGGCGGCGCATAGGCAGAATACGGACTTAGGCCAGTACTATGCCACCTGTTCGCAATGCCAAGAAGGCGGCAGTGCGGGTTGCCAACTCCTCATTATGCGCCACCACTATCATGAATGTGGGCCGATCGACTGACATCGAAACCTCGACGTCAGGAAGGTCGCGGGAAGTCGGCCGAAGGCTCATGCATAGCCAGGTCCAGTCCGTCCGCTCGGGCGGGTGGCTATCTCCCATTGTATCGACGTCGGTGCCAATGCCGTACACATGCTCGACAACGTCGCGAAAGGGGGGCCTCAGCCCGACACCGGCAATCACGATCTGAAACTGAAAGTCGCTCATTCGCTCACGATATAGCGGCTGGCAGGGTGGACAACTGACCAGATTACGGCGATCTCACACCGCCCCAGCCACAGCACGGAATGGGGCAGCAGCGGAGCATATTGGCTATGAGTTGAAAGCGGACGGCTAAAGCGCGTTCATTACGCAAGCCGCTGTTTTGCTGACCAGCCCAATTTTTCGAGATAATCGTCGCGGCTAAAGTTTGTCTCCGGCAAGGCCTCAGACCCCAAAATTCGGATAGAATTTAAGACAAGCAAATTCGAATAATAGGCGAAATCGAACCGGCAATTGAAATCGAGAAGAACCGAAAAACTGATGTCATCAACGTCTAAATCATGATTTTGACGGACGAATGACCTATCAATGATCGTGCAATTGCGATTGAACGGTGCAGCGATATTCACAAATTTATCGAAAATCACGGTTTTATCGTTAAGATCATTTATTAATAGCGTGCCGCATATGTTTTTTGAAACAAACCGAGGGGCTATCGAAAACGAAATAAAACCGACGCCCGTATCGCTGATGTGATCGAAGTTGCTGTTTAAGCGATCAGTGCCAACGCTGCGGAGGGCGCCAACAACAATTTCGCCGCCAACGTCGGGACGGACGAAATCAGTCAGCCTGCACTTCTTTAGAGCCATCCTATTGGGCCGCCCCGAGACAATCATCCTGAGCGCACCGTATACAGCGCCGGATGGAATCGGCCAACAGCGCAATATTCGCTCAGCTTGACCAAATTTACCCTACGCGTCGAAAGCCGACTATCCGAATGGCAGTGCGGGATCGCCGCTCGACCAGCGCCTGCCGTTCCAGTAGCGAAGTTCCAGTTCTTCATCGTCCGACAAGCCGTCGGCTTCTGTGTCCGGATCTCCGGTTATAAAAACGTCGGCAATCTCCTGGCCTTTCCGCACGATGGCGATAACCAGCCTGTTGCCGAGGACGGCGTTCTTGAACCCCTCCGTTGCCGCTTCGTCTGTAGGGCCGAATGCGCTCACAAGCAGGCGTGGGTGAACATGCCAAGGGAATCCGACGAAGCCGATCGAGATCGTTCCATCCTCGGCCCGGTCCACGGCGAGCGTGAGCGTGCCGCTCAGGTCTACATGAGTTTCGATAAGCATGCCCACAACGAGACCATCTGGTCTGCAACAAGGCAAGTCCCGCGAAAGCAACGGTGCGGATAGGATAGAGGGCCGGGTCTAGTGAAGTTCCGCAACAAGCCGGAAGCTGCCATGCCGACAGCAATCCCTGACCCGGCAGAGAAGCCTAAAACAGCCGCCCGCCCTTCGGCACCTCAATCCCCGGCCCGATCAGCACGACCTCGCCCTCGGCGTCCGGCACGCCGAGCGTCAGCACCTCGGACATGAACTTGCCGATCTGGCGCGGCGGGAAGTTGACCACCGCCAGCACCTGCCGCCCGGGCAGATCCTCGGGACGGTAGTGCTTCGTGATCTGCGCCGAGGATTTCTTCAGGCCGATCGCGCCGCCGAAATCGATCACGAGCTTGATCGCCGGTTTGCGCGCTTCCGGATAGGGCGAAGCCTCGACGATCGTGCCGACGCGGATGTCGACCTTCAGGAAATCGTCGAAGCCGATCGTCGCGGCCGGCGCGTCTGTCTCGGAGGGGCCGCTCAAAACTCGGCCCACCCCTTGTCATGGGCGCTGGGGTCGGCCTTGCGGGCGGCAGAGGCGCCGCCGGCAGCCGGGGCCGGCCGGGGAACAGGCTTCGAGACGGGCCTGGCAGCGGCAGGCCGTGGCGCAACCGCGGCCTGCATCGTGCGCGCCATCGCCTTCAGCCCGCCAATGTCGCCGCCGAGCTGGAAGCGCGCGACCAGCGCCGAGAGGCGGTCGGCCTCCTGCGACAGCGAATGGGCGGCGGCCGTCGACTGCTCGGCCATGGCGGCGTTCTGCTGGGTCGACTGGTCCATCTCGCCCACCGCTGTGTTGACCTCCTGCAGACCCGAGGCCTGTTCCTGCGCGGCGCTGGCGATCTCGGCCACGAGCGAGGTCGCCCGGCTGATCTCATCGGCCATGCGCTGCAGCGCGCTGCCGGTCTGGCCGACCAAAGAGACGCCTTTCTCGACCTCGCCGTTGGAGGTCGCGATCAGCTCCTTGATCTCCTTGGCGGCCGAGGCGGAGCGCTGGGCGAGCGCGCGAACCTCGGAGGCGACGACCGCAAAGCCCTTGCCCGCGTCGCCGGCACGGGCCGCCTCGACGCTGGCGTTCAGCGCGAGCAGGTTGGTCTGGAAGGCGATCTCGTCGATCACACCGACGATCTGCGAGATCTCCTCGGCAGATTTCTCGATGCCGCCCATCGCCACCACCGCGTCGCGCACGATCGCGGTCGACTGCTCGGCTTCGGCCTTGACCTGCGTCGTCGCCTGGTTGGCCTGCCGCGCGCTTTCGGCAGTCTGCCGCACCGTGGCGGTGAGTTCGTCGAGCGCGGTCGCGGTCTCCTCGACGGAGGCCGCCTGCTGCTCGGTGCGCCCGGCGAGATCGTCGGCCGCCTGGCTGATCTCGATCGAGCCCGCCTTCATGCTCTCGGTATTGGTCGCGATCTGCCGCATCGTCTCCTGCAGCTTGCCGATCGACGCGTTGAAGTCGTCGCGCAGCTTGGCATAGTCGGAGCCGAAATTCTCGGTGATGCGATAGGTCAGGTCGCCCTCGGCCAGATGCTCGAGGCCGGTGCCGAGCGCCGCGACGACGCTTTCCTGCGCCTGCGCCTGCGCGGCCCGCTCGGCCTCGCTGCGCCGGCGCTGGCCGTCGGCCGCATCGCGATGCCCGGCCGCCTCCTGCTCGACGCGCGCCTTGTCCGCCTCCATCGCGTCCTTGGCCAGCGCGGCGTCGCGGAAGACGACGAGCGCCCGCGCCATCGAGCCGATCTCGTCGGGACGCTCTTGATGGGAAATGGCGGTCTGGAGATTGCCTGACGCCAGAGCGTTCATCGTCCCCGACAGGGACGTCAGCATGCCGGTGGCGCGGCGGCTCAGGAAAATCACGAGGCCGAGCAGCAGCAGGCCCAGCGGGAGCAGCACCTTGGCGACACCGCCCATCATGCCAAAGAACTTGGCATCGACGTCATGAACATGGAGACCCGTGCCGACCGCCCAGTTCCAGTCAGCGATGCCGCTGACATAGGCGATCTTGCGGGTGGGCTCCTTGTCACCGGGTTTTACCCAGAGGAAGTCGAGATAGCCGCCCTTGCCGCCGGCCCTGGCGATCGAGAGCAGTTCCTGGACGATCGGCTTGCCGGCAGGGTCCTTCAGGCCCAGCAGATTCTTGCCGATCATGTCGGCACGGGGATGCGTGACGCTGACGCCATCGAAGGTGTAGAGGAAGAAGTAGTTGCCGTCGTCGAACCGGGCTCCGGCCACGGCGTCGATGGCGAGCTTCTGGGCCTCGGCGACCGAAATCTCGCCCTTTTTCGCCTTGTCGCGGTAGAACTCAACCGTCGTGCGGGCGATGTCGGTGGCGTTCTGCACTTCCTGGCGCTTCAGCTCGACCATCTCGTTGCGCGCCTCGGTCAGCGTATAACCGACGCCTCCGACCGCGATCAAAACAGCCAGAGCCGCGATCAGCGCGAAGGACCGGCTGAGCGACAAGGTGGCGAGATTCTTCGTCAGCGACATGCGCAAACCCCTGCGAAACGAGATTCGCAAGAGTCACAAGAAATGGCTAATGCACGCTTAACGAGAGCGCGACCGCAACACGGTTTGTAAACCTTACGTCAGATCGCGGGCGCGAAATCTTCGCCCTCGCGACGCAGGCCTTCATCGCTGCGCTCGCGCCGGCGCACGGAGGGGCGGCGGCCCGAGCAGAGCGCCCGCGCCAGCCCACGCAGGGGCGCCGTCAGCCGGTGAACGTCCTCGACGCGGGCCATGATCGTGCCGGCCGTCTTCAGTTCGCGGTCGAGACGCGCCATCGTGCGCGACAGTTCCGGCTCCTCGTCCTCGAGCCAGACCTCCGAGACGCGCGCCATCAGCAGCACGGCGCCCTGCACGCGAACCGCACCCAGAGCATCCTCCGTCGGGATTCCAGCCGAGGCCAGCATGTAGCGCCAGGAGTTGACGGCCCCGCGATTGAGCGCCGCCATCGTCAGCGGGTCGCGACGGATGACGGGCGCGATCCGCCGCAGGCCCGGCTTGTAGAGCGCCAGCGCATCGAGCCGGCGCATCACCAGGTCGAACAGGCGCTCGCGCACAGGCTCCGCCGCCAGATCATTGGACGTGTCCGCCAGAACGACATCGTCGACGAGGCGCGTCAGGCCGCCCAGCATCGCCAGTTTGGAGGGAAACAGGCCCCGCAGCCTGACCAGCGGCATTTCGGCTTCGGCGGCAATGTCGCCGAGTTCGATCTCGTCCCAGCGACGGGTCGCGGCCAGGCGCATCAGCGCCTCGATCGCCTGCTTGCGCGGATCGGTGGGGGCGGATGACGGGCCCGGCGCGGCCGGGGCCTCGGGGGAAACTGGTTTGCGGGCCATGGGAGTTCTCCTTCACGACGCAGTCAGGAGAAACTAGGCGGTGATCGCGGCCTATGAAAGGCCGTTCAGCCCGAAAGCTCCCCGGCGCGACGTTTGGCGGCAGCCACCGTCGCGACCATCAGCGGCGCGAGCCCGCCAGGCGCCATCAGGACCTCCAGCCCCGCCGCCGTCGTGCCGGCGGGCGAGGTCACGTTCTGGCGCAGCGTCGCGGGCGCAAGCGGCGACTGATGCAGCATCTCCCCGGCCCCCTCGATCGTGGCGCGCGCCAGCCGCTCGGCGATGGCGTCTGGCAGGCCCGCAGCCTTGCCGGCAGCCGCTAGGCACTCGACGAGATGGAAGACGTAAGCCGGGCCGGAGCCGGACACGGCGGTGACGGCGTCGATCAGGCTCTCGTCGTCGAGCCATTCGACGATGCCGATGCTGGCCAGCAGCGCGTCCGCCATCGCCCGCTGCGCGCTCGTGACGCCGGGCCCCGCCGCGGCCGCCGTGGCGCCGCGCTGCACCGAGGCCGGCAGGTTCGGCATCGCCCGGATCATCGCGGTGGCGTTGGGCAGGCGGGCGGACAGATCGCGCAGCGTCTTGCCGGCGAGGATCGAGATCAGCAGCGTCTGCGGACGGATCAGGGCCTGCACGGCGGGCGCAGCCGTGTCGAGCGTCTGCGGCTTGGTCGCCAGCACCAGCACGTCGACAGCCCCCAGCGAGGCGGGATCGGGATTGATTGCCATGCCCTTGGCGGCGGCCAGCGCCACCATCTCGTCGGACGGATGGGGATCGATCAGGCTGATGCCGGCCGGGTTCATGCCGATGCGCAGCCAGCCCTCCAGCATGGCCCCGCCCATCTTGCCGGCGCCGAGAAGGACGAGCGATTGCGGCAGGGGGCTGGTCATGGGGGCGTCTCTCTCAGGGCGTCATTCTCGGGCCTGTCCCGAGAATCTCACGACCAGAAGTCTCCGGCTGGAGAGGGTCGGGTCAAGCCCGACCATGACGCGCTGTCCCCGGTCCGGGTCAAGCCCGGCGAGGACGGGCAGGCGTCTCAGGCCTCGCCGACCGTCTCCAGCATGGCGCCCTCAAGCCCTTCCTTCGCGGTCTTTCCCGCCCAGACCACGAACTGGAAGGCCTGGAAATAGCGCTCGCAGGCATCGATCGCCGCCTTGATCAGGGCTGCGGCCTGCTCGTCGGTCGGTTCCGCCCCGCCCGAAAGCAGCAGCGCATGGCGGTACATCACCACGCTTTCCGAGCTCCAGAGATCGAAATGGCCGAGCCAGAGCTGCTCGTTGACCAGGCTGACCAGCTGCAGCACCTCGCCACGCCGCCGCTCGGGCACCTTGAGGTCGAAGGCGCAGGCGATGTGGATCGCCTCGACTTCGGCCAGCCAGGTGATGGCGACGTGATAGTCCGACCAGCCGCCGGTGACGGCGACCGAGAGTTCATCGTCGCTGTCGCGGTCGAAGCTCCAGCTGTTGAGAGCGGCCAGCCGTTCGATCAGGTCGAGGGGATTGGAAGGCCGTTCGAGTTCGGCGTCCAGTTCGAGATCCATCATGCCCTTGGGTCCAACTGCCGGACGCCGCGGGGGCGCGGTCCGGCGCGTTCGAGAACGGGAACACGGCGAGGGAAAGCTGAAGGAACGCAACCCACAGGCGCAGCTCCGGCCGAAAACCCGGCGCCACGCTTTCGACCAATCCCGCCTAAGCGGCTGGACCGACGAATCAATTTCTCTACCGACGTTAGCGCAGGGCGTGTGACACTCCCAACACGAAGCGACGCTCGTCGGATTCGGGGCGTGGGCTCAATGCCTCCGGCCCCCTGTCCACAGAAGAGGCCTGTGGATGCATTGCCGACCGAAGGCCCGGTCAGGACTTGGCGGGATCAGGCTTTGGCGTGATCAGGCTTTGGGCTGCGCGGCTTCAAGCGCCGCCAGGCGGGCCGCAAGCTTGTCGTTCTCCTCGCGAGCCAGCAGCGCCATCTCGCGCACGGCCTCGAACTCCTCGCGGGTAACCACGTCGAGATCGCGCAGCAGGCGCTCGATCTGCGTCTTGACGACCGTCTCGACCTCGCGGCGAACGCCCTGCGCCGCGCCGGCGGCATCGGTGGCCAGACGGGCGATGTCGTCGAGAATGCGGCTGCTGGTCGTGACCATGGCGATGCTCCGGATGGGGCCGTCCCGGCCCGCCTGCCGCGATATATGGGCGAGGATGCTGCGGGCCGCAATCGCTGCGGCGCGCTTCGGCCAGCGACGATCTGGACCTGAGGGGCGCATCGGCCTAGAAAGACCGCACAGGGACTACCAAGGCACTCCAACCCGTACGCGAACACAACAAGCGGGAGGCGTCATGATCGATCGTTTGAGCGGCCTCGTTCTGGGGCCGGCTTTGGCGCTGGCGCTCGCCGGTTGCCAGGAAACCACCACCGCTGCCCGCCCGCGCGTCGACGCGCCCGGCGTGCCCGTCTCCGTGCAGAGCATTTCCGGAGCCCCCGACGCCGTGACCACGCGTTTCGCCGGGCTGCTCGGCGAGGCCGCGGCCGAGCGGCGCATGGAAATCGTTCCGGGCGACAAGCCGGCCCGCTTCCGGGTTCGTGGTTATCTCACCGCCCAGCCCACCGAGGACGGCCAGACCTCCCTCGCCTTCGTCTGGGACGTCTATGACGAGACCAAGAAGCGCGCCCAGCGGGTTCAGGGCGAGAGCCTCGGCCGGCGCGGCGGCACCTCGGACCCCTGGTCGGGCGTCGACCAGACCATAGTCGCCAAGGCGGCGGCGGAATCGATGGATGCGATCGCGAGCTTCCTGGTGACGACGCCGGCGGTCGAGACGGTGTTGCCGGGAGACAAGCCCAAGCCGGCCGATGCACAGGCCAGCGATCGCAAGACCGCAGCGGCAGCCAAAACGGCCTCGGCAGCGACCGGCAAGAAACTTTAGCAGGCAGGCCGTCTCGGGCGCTGGCGGAGCTGATCAATCATCACTGCGCGTTTTATAAACGCCGCCATTCCGGATGGAGCCTGGAATGGTCCCGGGAAACGAAGCCTCATTTCCGCCCATCCATTGTATCCAGCCGCCATCTGCAAGATAGCGCCGCCCGTCGGCGACGCCGGACATGGAAGAGCCGTCCGTGATGACAATCTCGGATTTCGCCAGCGCATAGGCGACGGTCAGGAACGACGCTTCCTCCCGGAAGTCGACTTTCGCGGCATTCAGGCGAATCTGCCCATTATGCGAGGCGTTGAGCCAGTAGCCGCTTCGCCCTCGCACCACCATGGCGCCGCTCAACTCCACATAGCCGTTCCGCGTCGCATAGACATGGGCCGATTCGCCCGGCTGCGGCTGGCCTTCGAAAGCGAGGTCGGAGCCGAACAGGCGCGCGCCGTGGACTGCGACAAGCGCGTGCCGCCCCGGTGACGGCCGCAACGTCAGCGCCGACAGACTGACGATGTTGTAGAACGACCCCAGGATGCACTCGCGCCCGGACGGCGCAAGGACGACATCCTTGGCATCGCCGGTAGCGCCGGCGATGGAAAGCTTGCCGGTGAGGTCGTGAACGATCTCGATCGTCTCGGTCCAGATGACCGGATAGACCGGCGCGCCAATCGAAATCGTCACCTGAAATCCGCCCTGGTCGAGTTTCGCTGCGGTCGCCAGGGCCTTAGCGACCGTTCGGAAAGCTGCATTCGGCGCATTGAAAAGTCCGTGATTGTCATCACTGCCGTCGGAGCGGACAAAATAGACGCGTGGCGTAACGAGCAGCTCACGACTGGACGGCGCCTGCGCTCTGACAGGACGCAGGAATCCCGCCGTCGCCGCGACCCCTGCCAACCCAGCCAGAACGGCGCGTCGTGGATGCTTCACCGGCCGAACCTCGCCTGCCGCCACAGGGATCGGGACCCGGTGATGAATCTGGATAACATCGCCACGTTGGATACTCCCGGGATCCGGAGCCGTCAGCATTGCATGGCTGAGGCTTATGCACCGTAGTAAACCGCTATCGTGCGTCACTGTTCCGATCGTGTTGCTTCCGCAGCCCGATCGGCCTGCCACGCGTGAATTGACCGTCTGCGCAGCTTTCCCGCAGTGCAGCGGTCGACTCGCTGTCACACCGCTGTTAAGAGCCCTGCGACCCGAGCCGGCTTCATGCAGGCCCGCCCAGCCAGTTGCAAACGGTGCGCCACGGCATGCCTTCTTCGTTCAAAGTCGTCGCCGGCAATTCCAACCGGCCGCTCGCGGAAGCGATCTGCGCCCATCTCGGCATTCCGCTCGCCAAGGCGGTGGTCCGGCGCTTCGCCGACATGGAGGTCTTCGTCGAGATCCAGGAGAACGTCCGCGGCCAGGACGTCTTCATCATCCAGTCGACCTCCTTCCCGACCAACGACCACCTGATGGAGCTGCTGATCATCACAGATGCGCTGCGCCGCTCCTCGGCGCGTCGCATCACGGCGGTGATCCCCTATTTCGGCTATGCGCGGCAGGACCGGCGCGCCTCGGGCCGCACGCCGATCTCGGCCAAGCTCGTCGCCAACCTGATCACCCATGCCGGCGTCGACCGCGTGCTGACGCTCGACCTGCATGCCGGCCAGATCCAGGGTTTCTTCGACATTCCGACCGACAACCTGTTCGGTGCCCCGCTGATGTCGCGCGATATCAAGGAGCGGCTCGACTACAAGAATGCCATGGTCGTCTCGCCCGATGTCGGCGGCGTGGTGCGCGCCCGCGCGCTCGCCAAGCGCATCGACGCCCCGCTCGCCATCGTCGACAAGCGCCGTGACCGGCCCGGCGAATCCGAGGTGATGAACATCATCGGCTCGGTCGAGGGCCGCTCCTGTATCCTGCTCGACGACATCGTCGATTCCGGTGGCACGCTGGTCAACGCCGCAGAGGCGCTGCTCGCCCAGGGCGCGGCCGAGGTCTACGCCTACATCACCCATGGCGTGCTTTCGGGCGGCGCCGTGGCGCGCATCGCCGGCTCCAAGCTGAAGGAGCTTGTGATCACCGATTCGATCATGCCGACGGAGGCCGTGAAGGTCGCGCGCAACATCCGCGTCATCTCGATCGCGCAGCTGATGGGCGAGGCGATCGAGCGCACCGCGCAGGAAACCAGCGTCTCCAGCCTGTTCGACTGAGCGGCGGGACCGCGCGAACCAATGACCTCCCGCGCCCTCGTCCTCTTCTCCGGCGGCCAGGATTCGACCGTCGCGCTCGCCTGGGCGCTCGAACGCTTCGACGAGGTCGAGACGGTCGGCTTCGACTACGGCCAGCGCCACCGCGTCGAACTGGAGTGCCGGCAGACCATCCGCGGGAAACTGCCGGCGCTGTCGCAAAGCTATGCGCAGCGGCTGGGTCCCGACCACCTCGTCGACCTCGCCGCGCTGGGCGCGATCTCGGAGACGGCCCTGACACGCGACACCGAGATCGCCTTCGCCGACACCGGCCTGCCGACGACCTTCGTGCCTGGCCGCAACCTGATCTTCCTGACCTTCGCCTCTGCGCTAGCCTATCGACGCGGCATCCGCCACATCGTGCTCGGCGTCTGCGAGACCGATTATTCGGGCTATCCCGATTGCCGCGACGACACGATCAAGGCGATGCAGGTCGCGCTGGGCCTCGGCCTCGATCGCAGGCTTGTGCTGCACACCCCGCTGATGTGGCGCGACAAGGCCCAGACCTTCGCACTCGCTGAAGCGCTCGGCGGCAAGGCCCTGCTCGATCTGGTGGTCGAGGACAGCCATAGCTGCTATCTCGGCGACCGCGCGACGCACCACCCCTGGGGCTATGGCTGCGGCCATTGCCCGGCCTGCGATCTGCGCGCCAGGGGCTATGCCGCCTATCTGACATCTCCCGACGACAGCGGACCTTCCCATGACTCTTGACCGTCAGCGCCGGATCGAAGGCCTCGTCGCCCTCGCGCTCTTTACCCTCACCATTCCGGCCGCGAACTGGCTGATCGGCAATGCCGGCACGGTCTGCGTGCCCAATGGCCCCTGCCTCGTCCCCGTCTGGCCGGGCATCAAGGCCCCCAGCGGCGTGCTGATGATCGGCCTCGCACTGGTTCTGCGCGACATCGTCCAGCGCCGCCTGGGCGTGAAGGCCGGTCTGGGCGCCATCGTCGTTGGCGCCGCGATCTCCGGGTTTCTGGCGCCACCCGCCATCGTCGTGGCGTCGGTGGCTGCCTTCCTGCTGTCGGAACTCGCCGACTTCGCCGTCTATACCCCCTTGCAGAAGCGTCGTTTCGTGACGGCGGTGATCGCGTCGAGCCTGCTCGGGCTCGTGGTGGACAGCATCGTCTTCCTCCAGCTCGCCTTCGGCAGCCTCGACTTTCTCAGCGGCCAGATCATTGGCAAGGCCTGGATGGTGCTGCTGGCGCTGCCGCTGATGCATCTGCTGCGCCGCCGCGACGAAAAGCGCGGGCTCGTGGCAGCCTGATCGCGGCGAAACAGCGCAGCCCGAGGCGGGCCACTGACAACAATTTGAGCCATCGCCGAAACCCCGTTTTCATGCTCCCTGACATAGGTTTCCGCTTGGTCAAGGGGAATGGCGCGATGCGTGAAAACTGTTCGGCGGAACGCCTGCAAGCCGTTCAGAACGAGGTTCTCGAGGCGATCGCACGCGGCGAAACCCTCAACACGATCATGGATCGCCTGTGCCTTCAGTCCGAGGCAATCCTGCCCGGGGTGATCTGCTCGGTCGTGGCCGTTGACCATGACAATCGCCTCGTCGCCCTGGCTGCGCCCAGCCTGCCCGAGCACTACGCCACTGCCATCACCGGCGTCCCGGTCGGGCCGCGCGTCGGCTCCTGCGGCACGGCGATCTATCGGGGCGAGCCTGTCTGCGCGACGGATATCGCGACCGATCCGCTCTGGCAGGACTTTACCGAACTGGTGCTGCCTCTCGGGCTGCGCGCCTGCTGGTCGAGCCCGATCAAGGCGCGAGATGGGCGCGTCGTGGGAACCTTCGCCTTCTACTATGACCGCCCGCGCGGACCCGACGATCTCGAACGCCAGATCGTCGCGACCTGCATCCATCTCTGCGCGATCGCGATCGAGCATGAGGAGGTCCGCGCCCGCAATCACAGGCTCGCCTATTTCGACACCCTGACGGGCCTCCCCAACCGCGCCAGCTTCAACGAAGCGATCACGCGCATGACCGCCGGGGGACAGCCGGAATTCGGCCTGATGCTGATCGACATCGACCACCTCAAGGCGATCAACGACACGATGGGACATGCCGCCGGCGATGCCTTGATTGCCGCGGTGGGGGCACGGATCCTGGCCGTCGTCGGCGCGGCCACCGCCTGCCGCATCGGTGGCGACGAGTTTGCCGTTCTGCTGCCGAAGGGCACCCGCGCCTCCGAGATGCGCGCGGTCGCGACCGCGATCATCGCAGCCATGGCCCGCCCGCTCGACCATGACGGCAACGGCATCCTGCCGAGCGTCACCATCGGCGCCGCGCTCGCGGACGGTGGCGGCGACAGCGACAAGCTGCGTCAGGACGCCGACTTCGCCCTGTATCACGCCAAGGAGACGCGCCGCGGCGGCTATGTCCGTTTCAAGGACGATCTGCGCTCCTCGATGATCCGCCGGCTTCAGACCAAGCGCGACGTCGCGATGGCGCTGACCGAGGGGCGCATGGCCGCCCATTATCAGCCGGTGGTCCGTATCGACACCGGCGAGATCGTCGGCCTCGAGGCGCTGGCCCGCATGCGCATGCCCGATGGGCGCATCGCCCCGGCCGGCGAGTTTCAGGAGGCGCTCAGCGATCCCAAGGTCGCCTATCGGCTGACCACCCAGATGCTCGCGGCCGTCGCCACCGACATCGCCGCCTGGCAGCGCGCCGGCCTCGACATCCAGCATGTCGGCCTGAACGTGACCTCCGCCGATTTCGAGAAGGGCGACCTGGTCCAGCGCGTCCTCAGGGCCATGGAGCGCGTCGGGGTTCCGCCGCGGCACCTGGTCATCGAGATCACCGAGCAGGTCTTCATGGGCGGCAGCCGGAACGCCGTCGCCCGCACCATCGACGCCCTTCGCGAGCACGGCATCTGCGTGGCGCTCGACGATTTCGGTACCGGCTTCGCCTCGCTGACGCATCTCCTCGACTTTCCCGTCGACATCATCAAGATCGACCGGTCCTTCATCGCGGCGGCCCAGACCAGCGCCAAGAGCAGCGTCATCGTCGAGGCCATGGTTCGCATCGCCAACCGGCTGGACATGAAGATCATCGCCGAGGGAATCGAGACGCAGGCCCAGGCGGAATGGCTGCGCGCCAAGGGGGGCCGGCTCGGCCAGGGTTTCCTCTACGCGCCGGCGATGCCGGCCGGACCCGTCGGCGAACTGCTGCGGCGCATGGGCCCGAAGCCCTGCGGCACGACCGAGCCCCTTCCCCGCATCACCGCCTCGGCGGCATGAGAATGCGCCATCGGGCTTGAGATCGGGACGTTTTTCGCCTATGAGCCTGCCAGCGCCCGACTGACACCCTTGGAGGCACGGGCGCAACACCGCAATAAGGCCGCCAGCAGGCGGCCTTGTCATTTCAAGCAAGGACTAAACCATGACCGCCGTGAAGCAAATCGAGGCTTCGGCGCGCGCACAGGTCGGCAAGGGGGCCGCCCGTGCAGTTCGTCGTCAAGGCCTGACACCCGCCGTGATCTATGGGGGCGGCGCCGCTCCCGAGGCGATCGCGCTCGACGCCAACAAGACCCGCCTGATGATCTATGGCGGCCATTTCCTGACCACGCTGTTTGAAATCAGCGTAGACGGCAAGAAGCAGCGGGTCATCCCGCGCGACTACCAGCTCGACCCGGTCAAGGATTTCCCGATTCACGTCGACTTCCTGCGCGTTTCCGCGGGCCAGACCGTGACGGTCGAGATTCCCGTTCACGTCGTCGGCCAGGACGCCAGCCCCGGCGTCAAGAATGGCGGCGCGGTGCAGATCGTCGAGCATTCGCTCGAGATCACCGTCGAGCCCGAGCACATCCCCGAGGCCTTCGAGGTTTCGGTGGCCGGTCTCGAAATCGGCGACTCGCTCGAAGCCAGCGTGATCAAGCTGCCCAAGGGCGCCAAGCTCACCATCGGCTCGGACGCCACCATCGTGACCATCGTTCCGCCGATGGCCGAGGAAGCCGAAGAGACCGTCGAAGTTGCCGCTGCGCCTGCCGAGACCAAGCCCAAGGCTTGATCGGCTCGGATCGACGCAATCAAGGAATGCAGACGGCCGGGATCTCCCGGCCGTTTTGCTGTGAGGCACGACCATCATGCTGATCTTCGCAGGGCTGGGTAATCCGGGCACGCGCTATGCCCGCAACCGCCACAACATCGGCTTCATGGCGCTCGACGAGGTCGCGCGGACGCACCGGGCGTCGCCCTGGCGGTCGCGCTTTCAGGCGGAAGCCTGTGAGGCGACCATCGGCGGCGAGAAGGTCATCCTTCTCAAGCCACAGACCTACATGAACGAATCCGGCCGCGCGATCGGCGAGGCCGCACACTTCTTCAAGGTGGAGCCCGCCGACGTCGTCGTCTTCCACGACGAACTCGACCTCGCCCCGGCCAAGCTGCGGGTGAAGCTCGGCGGCGGCAATGCCGGCCATAACGGCCTGCGCTCAACGACCGCCACCATCGGCAACGAGTACCGCCGCGTCCGGATGGGCATCGGCCATCCCGGCCTGAAGGAACTCGTCCACGGCTATGTGCTGAACGATTTCGGCAAGGCGGAGCAGAACTGGGTCGAGGATCTCTGCACTGCCTGCGCCGACAATGCCGCGCTTCTGGCCGCCCATGACGACGCCGGTTTCCAGAACAAGGTCCACCTGTTCATGGATGCGCGCGGCCATGCCGCCGTGAAGCGGCTCGGCGAGAAGCCAGACTAGACCGTCACCTCGCCCTGATCTTCGCCATCCCAGTAGTGAACACGGCGGGCGTGAACCTGCACCATCACCATGCCGGGCGTGTCGATGCCCTGTGGGAACCAGCGCGACAGGTCGTCGATCCAGTGTTCGGCAAACTTGGCCTTGTCGCGGATGAGGCTCGCCTGGCCGCCGATGCTGATGAAGATGCCGGGTGCTCCGAGCAGGCTCTTCGCGCCGGTCAGGGTCAGCCCGACCTGTGGATCGCGCCCGATGTCGTCGACGAAGCGCGCGCTGTCATAGGCGAAGAACCAGGAATCGCCATTATAGTCGACATCGCCATTGTTGCTCATCGGCCGGCTCGAGAGCTGCCCGTCCGCCGATGTCGTCGAGAGCATGCAGAAGTCGATGTCCCGCATCCGCTTCGACAGGGCTTTCAGATCGAGATCTGGCATTGGGCTTCTCCGCTGCGAAGCGTCTTCGCAGGAGGCGATCGCTTCGTCGCGAGAGAACGGCGGACCCTGAATCTTGTTCCGGCCGTCAGGCTCCGATCACAAGAGCATACGCGTCAGGAGACGGCACCCCATCTGATGGTGGCGCACTCCGGTGACCCGGCCGCCGCCTTGGCGCGCGCTTTCAGTAAGGCAGTTGCGCGCCCGGCTTCGCGATGGTCACGCGGCTCGCGGAGAAGCTGCCATCGGCTTGCTTCGTCGCGCTCATCGCGACCTGTGCGCCGGCGACGAGTTCGGATGCCTGCGCGGGCGTCGCCATGATGATGTTGGCGTCGGACGTGATCGTCACCTTCTGCTCGCCGCCGGGATAGCTCAGCACGATGCCGGCGCCATCGACGCGCGACACCGTCTCGGCAACCGTCGCATTGGTCATGGTGGAATCCGGCAGCACGCCCCAGGGCCGGTGCCCCTCACCCGTGCCGCGCATCGCCTCGGGAAAGATGAACACCTGCACGGCCAGCAGCGAGCCGTCCGCTTGCGGCCGCGCTCCGACGCCGACGAAGCCACCCTTCTTGATGTCGGCCGTCGTCGCCTTGACCACGCCGCCGACAGAATAGCCGGGCGCCAGCGCGACCTTCGCCGCGGCGCCATCGACAGTCTTGATCATCAGCGTGCTGCCCTCGGCCGTCTCGACCTCGCCGCGAATGCGTGTCGTCGGCGACTGCGCGGTGGCCGCGACGGTGAGACCGATGACGAGGCCGGTGATCATTAAAGCGCGCATGGGCCGGTTTCCATTGCTGGGTGAGAAGTCGCGGCGCCAGTCGTGCGCTCCGGCCGTGGCGCTTGCCACGCACGTTCACGTGAAGGCGACCGCCGCCGGAGATGGGCTCTCTTGACACAGAAACACGGAAACACGAATTTGGTCATATGAAGCAGGCGATGAAAAATATCACGATCACACTGCCTGATGATCTCTATCGCCGCATGCGCGTGGAAGCGGCCCGAGAAGGCAAGAGCATGTCCAAATTCATGGCTGAACTGGCGGAAACTCAGGTCGGCCGGGAACTGACGCAGCGGGCAGCGCTGGATGCTTTCCTCGCGGGCCCCGATCTGCCCGGGCTCGCAACCGAACGAGTCAGTCGCGAGGACATCTATGCCGAACGCCTGCTTCATCGATACGAACGTGATGCTGTATCTGAACGACCCCCGCGATCAGAAGAAGCAGGCAACGGCTCGAGCCTGGATCAGCGCGCTCGCCGAGCATGATCTGATCGTCATCAGCCCGCAGGTCATGAACGAATTCGCCTACAACGTCTTGCGCAAGTTTCCCGAGGTCACGCAGGCGCAATTGCAGCGATTTCTCATGGCGATGACGACATGGTGCAAGGCCACTATGACAGCGCAGACCTCGCTCGACGCCCTGGCTGTCCACGCCCGCTACCGATTTTCATTCTTTGACTCGACCATGATCGCGGCTGCTCTCGCCTATGGCTGCGACGTCTTTCTGACGGAAGACCTTGCGTCCGGGCAGCGGATTGGCGATCTGACAATCCTCAATCCATTCTCGACGGCCATCGAGGCCGTGCTCACCAACTGACAGTCCGAAAGACCACCATGGGTTTCAAATGCGGTATCGTCGGCCTGCCGAATGTCGGCAAGTCGACCCTCTTCAACGCGCTGACGCAGACGGCGGCCGCCCAGGCGGCGAACTACCCGTTCTGCACGATCGAGCCCAATGTCGGCGACGTCGCGGTGCCCGATCCCCGTCTGGAGAAGCTGGCCGCCATCGCGGGCTCGAAGGAGATCATCCCGACGCGGCTGACCTTCGTCGACATCGCCGGCCTCGTCCGAGGCGCCTCCAAGGGCGAAGGCCTGGGCAACCAGTTCCTCGCCAATATCCGTGAATGCGACGCCATCGCCCATGTCGTGCGCTGTTTCGAGGATGGCGACATCACCCATGTCGAGGGCAAGGTCGCGCCGATCAACGACATCGAGATCATCGAGACCGAGCTGATGCTGGCCGATCTCGAAAGCCTCGAGAAGCGCGTCGTTCCGCTCGAGAAGAAGGCCAAGACCGGCGACAAAGACGCCAAGGAGCTGGCCGATCTGATGAACCGCTGCCTCGTCCTGCTGCGTGACGGCAAGCCGGCGCGACTCGTCCAGGTCGCCGCCGACGAGCGCAAGACCTTCGAGACGCTCGGCCTGCTCTCCTCCAAGCCGGTGCTCTATGTCTGCAATGTCGAGGAAGCCAGCGCCGACAAGGGCAACGCCTTCTCCGAGGCCGTGAAGGCCCGCGCCGCGGAAGAAAACGCGGTCGCCGTGGTGGTTTCAGCCAAGATCGAGAGCGAGATCGCGGTCCTGCCGGCTGCCGACCAGAAAGACTATCTCGAGGCCGTCGGCCTTGAGGAGCCGGGGCTCAACCGCGTCATCCGCGCCGGCTACACCCTGCTCCACCTCGTGACCTACTTCACCGTCGGCCCCAAGGAGGCCCGCGCCTGGACGATCGAGAAGGGCACAAAGGGCCCCGCCGCCGCCGGCGTCATCCATAGCGATTTCGAGAAGGGCTATATCCGCGCCGAGACGATCGCCTTCGACGACTACATCGCCAACAAGGGCGAGAGCGGCGCGCGCGAGGCCGGCAAGTTCCGGCTCGAAGGCAAGGAATACGTCGTCGCCGACGGCGACGTGCTGCATTTCCGCTTCGCGAACTGAGCGGGCGCCGGCGGCGATGCTGTATTTCGAGGACTTCGTCGTCGGCGAGACCGTGCCGACCGGCAGCATCTCGGTCTCGGAAGGAGACATCGTCGCCTTCGCCTCCCGCTTCGACGCGCAGGATTTCCACGTCGATGCCGAGAAGGCGAAGGCGAGCTTCGTCGGCACGTTGATCGCCTCGGGCTGGCACAGCTGCTCGCTGCTGATGCGGCTGATGGCGGAAAGCTTCCTGCTGAACTCCTCCGGCATGGGCGCGCCCGGCATCGAGGAGGTGAAATGGCTGCGCCCGGTCCAGCCCGGCGACGTGCTGCACGGACGCCGAACCGCGACCGAGACCAGGCCCTCGCGGTCGCGCCCGGAGATGGGGCTGGTGCGCTTCAAGCTCGAACTTCTCAACCAGCGGGACGAGCCGGTGCTGGAGCAGGCGAACTGGATCATGTTCGGCAGCCGCAGCTCGGGCGCCCTCCAGCCCGCGGGCGACTGGCTGTCCCATTCGCCGCGCTATGTCCCGCCGGCCTCCCCCTCCCCGATCGAGCCGCCCTCGACCCCGACGGAAGCCGCCCGCTTCTTCGAGGACATCGCCATCGGCCAGCGCTTCGAGCTCGGCAGTTGCGTCTTCACAGCGCAGGAGATCATCGCCTTCGCCCGGTCCTTCGACCCGCAGCCCTTCCACATGGACGAGCAGGCGGCGGCAGCGTCCTCCTTCGGCCGGCTCGCGGCCTCCGGCTGGCATACGGCGTCCGTCTGGATGGCGACCATGGTGACCCATCGCCGCCGCCAGCTCGCCGCCTTCGGACCGGGACGCGCGCCGCGCCTGGGCCCCTCGCCCGGGTTCAAAAACCTGTCCTGGACACGGCCGGTCTTCGCCGGAGACCGCATCACCTACCGCTCCGAGGTCACCGACAAGCGCGCCAGCGCCTCGCGCCCGCAATGGGGCCTGTTCTTTCACCGCAACACCGGTGTGAACCAGCACGGCGAGGAGGTCTTCGGCTTCGACGGCTGCGTCTTCGTCGAGCGGAAGGCGGGCTGACGCCAGCGCCCTGCGTCCTCCGCCGTCAGCCCGCGCAGCCGTGACGCTTCTGCGCGCGCAGGGGAGCCTGTAGGCAGGACCAGCGAGGCTGCCGGAGAGCGCCCGCAGGAAACCGCCGAGGAGAAATGCCCGTGCCCTCAGCCCGCATCTTCAGCACGGCCCAGATGGCAGCGCGCGCCCGCAAGCGCCTGCCGCGCGCGGTCTACGATTTCATCGAGGGCGGCGCCGGCGCCGAACAGGCGGTCACCCGCAACCGGGCGCGCTTCAGCGACATCGCGCTGATGCCGCAGGCCCTGCGCGACTGCGCGGCCGCGCACACACAGGTCACGCTCTTCGGCCGCCGATATGGCGCGCCCTTCGGCGTCGCGCCGATGGGCTTCGCCGATCTCGTCTGCCCCGGGACCGACCGCGCGCTGGCCGCCGCGGCCAAAGCGCAGAACATCCCCTATGTCCTCTCCACCGCCGCCACGACCTCGATCGAGACCATCGCCGGCATCGCGCAGGACAATCTCTGGTTCCAGCTCTATCCGGGTGCCGACGAGGCCATCGCCGCCGGGCTGATGCAGCGGGCACTGGCGGCCGGCGTCACCACGCTGGTCGTCACCATCGACATCCCCGTGCCGGCCAGACGCGTGCGCGACCTCACCAACGGCCTCGCCATCCCGCTCAAGCCCTCGCTCGCCACCATCCTGGACGTCGCGCGTCATCCCGGCTGGCTCTGGCGAGCCGCGCGCGGCGAGCGCCCGGGCATGGCGAATTTCATCAAGAACAAGGGTTCGCTGAGCGGGCTCGCCCATGCCGAATTCGTCGCCCGCCAGCTCTCCTGCCCCGGCCTCGACTGGACGCGCATCGCGGCGATCCGCAAGGCCTGGCCACATCATCTCGTCATCAAGGGCATCCTGAACCCGCAGGATGCGCTCATGGCCGAGCGTATCGGCGCCGACGGCATCGTCGTGTCGAACCATGGTGGGCGTCAGCTCGACTCCGCCCCGTCCTCGATCGAGGTGCTGCCGCGCATCCGCGAGGCCTGCGGCGACCGGCTCAAGCTGATCCTGGACAGCGGCGTTCGCACAGGCGACGACATCGCCCGCAGCCTCGCCTCGGGAGCCGATTTCGTCCTGCTTGGCCGGCCATTCCTCTTCGCCGTCGCAGCGCTCGGGCTGGAACGCGGCCCAACCGCGATCATCGACATCCTCCGCGACGAATTCCTGAACACGCTCATCCATCTCGGCTGCGCCGATCCCGCCGAGCTCGGCAGCGACCATCTCTGGCCCAGGCAGGGAGCCAACCGATGAAAATCGCGATCATGGGCGCCGGCGCCGTCGGCTGCTATTACGGCGCCATGCTGGCCAGGGCCGGCCATGGCGTGACGCTGATCGCGCGGCCCGCCCATGTCGATGCGATCACCGGTCGCGGCCTCCTGTTCGAAGCCCGCGGCACGACCAAGATGCTGCCGGTGACGGCGACGACCGAACCCTCCGGCGTCGCCGGCGCCGACATCGTCCTCTTCTGCGTGAAGTCCGGCGACACGGAAGCGGCCGGTCGTGAGATCGCGCCCCATCTCGCCGCCGACGCCACGATCCTGAGCCTGCAGAACGGCGTCGACAATGCACAGCGCCTGCAGGATGTCCTCGGGCGGCCGGTGATCCCGACGGCGGTCTATGTCGCCGCCGAGATGGCGGGCCCGGGCTATGTCCGGCATCACGGGCGCGGCGAACTGGTCATCGGCTCGGGCGAGGCCAGCGCCGCCATTGCGGACGCCTTCGGTCGCGCGGAAATCGGGACGGACATCTCCGCCAACGTCGCCGGCGCGCTCTGGACCAAGCTGATCGTCAACTGTGCCTATAATGCGCTCTCGGCCATCCCGCAGCTGCCCTATGGCCGGATGATCGCGGTCGAGGGCGTTCGCGCCAGCATGGCCGACATTGTGGCGGAGTGCCTCGCCGTGACGAAGGCGTCCGGCATCACCACGGCCGACGGTATTCTCGACACCGTGCTCGGGTTGGCGGCAGCGATGCCCGACCAGTCTTCTTCCACAGCGCATGATCTCGCCCGCGGCAAGGCCAGCGAGATCGACCATCTAAACGGCTATGTCGTCCGCGCCGGGGAAGCCCTGGGCATCCCGACGCCCGCCAACCGGCTGCTGACTGTGATGGTCAAGCTCATGGAAGCGCGCGCCAAGGGCTGAGCCACGATAAGGGCTGAGCCGCGCGGGCTTCCGCACGCCGCCGGGCCGTCATGCAGCGGCGTTGATTGTGGGCGCTGCGCGCGCCATGCGATGCTGGCGCACGCCAACAATGGCGACACAAGAAACGGCCAGGAAACGCACACCATGAAGCGCAGAGTATTCTTGAAGGGCGCCGGCATCGGCGCCGCAGCCGGCATCGCGTCCCCGGCAATCGCGCAGAGCACCCCGACGATCACCTGGCGCATGGCGTCGAGCTATCCGAAGTCGCTCGACACGCTCTACGGCGCCTGCACCTATCTGTCGGAGGCCGTTTCGGCCATCACCGACGGCAAGTTCAAGATCCAGGTCTTCGCCACAGGCGAGATCGTCCCCGCGCTCCAGGTCGCCGATGCCGTGACCAACGGCACCGTCGAGATGGGCCATACCGGCTCGTATTTCTACACCGGCAAGGACACCGCCTTCGCCTTCGGCACGGCGATTCCCTGGGGCCCCAACAGCCGCCAGATGCAGGCCTGGCTCTTCCACGGCGGCGGCCTCGACCTGCTCAACGAGTTCTACGCCAAGTTCAACATCCACAACCTGCCCGCCGGCAACACCGGCTCGCAGATGGGCGGCTGGTTCCGCAAGGAGATCAAATCCGCGGCCGACCTTCAGGGCCTCAAGATGCGGATCGGCGGTCTCGGCGGCAACGTCCTGCAGAAGCTCGGCGTGGTCCCCCAGCAGCTCGGCGCGGGCGACATCTATCCGGCGCTCGAGCGCGGCGTTCTCGACGCGGTCGAGTTCGTCGGGCCCTATGACGACGAGAAGCTCGGCTTCGCCAAGGTCGCGCCCTACTATTACTACCCGGGCTTCTGGGACGGCAGCGCCGAATTGAGCTTCTTCATCAACCTGGAGAAGTGGCGCAGCCTGCCGCCGATCTACCAGAACGCGCTGAAGACCTGCGCCATGGCTGCCGGCCACGACATGCAGGCGAAGTACGACGTGCTCAACCCGGCGGCCCTGAAGCGGCTGATCGCGGGCGGCGCGCAACTGCGGCCCTTGCCCAACGACATCCTGAAATCGAGCTACAAGATCACCAAGGATCTCTACGCCGAGATGTCGGCCGCCAATCCGGCCTTCAAGAAGATCTACGACCACATGTGGGCCTTCCAGCAGGACAGCCTGCGCTACTGGTCGATCTCGGACTTCTCGTTCGACTACATGGCCGTGACGGCGCTGCAGCAGCGCTGGTCAGAAGGCTGAACCGCAGGCCTAACGCGACGCACGCCGACGGGGATCTGAAGGCGGCGTGAGGATCCCGTCATTGCGAGCGCAGCGAAGCAATCTAGAGCCGCGGGCTCTAGATCCGTCTGGATTGCTTCGCTGCGCTCGCAATGACGGCGAACGGCGGGCGCTGCATTCCGCAGCG
>NNBT01000136.1_pt1 | contig 43326 bp, 55 predicted proteins | sample 1173831 | NCBI WGS metagenome assembly NNBT01 (sample SAMN07173936, study PRJNA388173) | plant metagenome | isolation source: symbiotic tissue sample KVJ10 | place: Norway: Troms, Kvaloya island | reverse complement strand
CAGTTTGACTTAAGTTCATAAAATCTTCCAATCCCCAAAATTGCTTGGCATCTCGAAAATTGAATTCGATCTGAAAGCGCAGCTTGTAGTAGTCTATTATTTTCTCAGATGGCAATTTCAGGTCGCTGGAAAATAGAATCACATGGCTGCAAGCATGAGTTTTAAGATTGGTTTTGACTAGAATAACTACATTCAGAGCTTGGGCAAATTCTTTGTGAAGTAAAGTCGCTTGATAAACGTCAGTTTGAACATCCTCATCAATGGTAGTTTTATATAAATACTTGTTAGGTATATTACTGTAGTCAATCTTATCCCCGTATTTACGACAAGAGCAAATATTGGGGTCAGGGCGTTGATAAGGTATATATAATGCAGAATCATAACGAAGCTTAGAAATTATATGCAAGTTAACTTGGCGGGCCATCTGCAAGGCATTGTTGTTACCAAAGTGTCCATCTAACACTAAGTAAGTAAGGGGAATAAATTTAGCTAATAACTTAAATAGCGACTTAATCATTTCCTGAATTCGGACTAATTCAGATGTGAGAATTACCTGGGTTTTATTCTTGTTTTTACTCCCCTTCGGTCGTCCACGCCCACGTTTCTCTTGCGGTTTTATTTCTTTGGTTGGTGATGGGCTACTTTTTTCTATATCGCTCTTTATCACCTGTTCTATCTGAATCGGAAACGAGTGCCTTTGCTCAACACTGACTAATGATAATGTAAAAAAAGATAGCCCTAATATGGGTTTGCTAGCCAGGCTAGAAAAAAATCTATCCAGCCCATAAGTTTGTTTCCCTGATTTACTTATTACAACTTCATCTCCTGCTAGCAAATATACCTCATTTGCACGAAATAAATGCTTGCGAAAGAATACCCAAAACAATGTCGCCCAAGGTATTACCGTATGAAAGAATCTCAACATCGTTCGATAACTACCACCACTGCCTGTCCAACGTGATATTCCCAACATCGTGACTCGCCCGCTCATTGCTAACATTGCCAGGATTATCTGGTTCAATTGCCGCATCGTCGTAGCGTTTATCTGCGGTAGCAAGCATTGTAGCAGTGATAAGATATCGGACATGGGCTGATTGTGGTTTCTGAGTTGTCGTTGTGAGAGACAATAACTCTACTACATCGGCCCTCTCTCCTCATCCTCTTATTTTGGCTAAGGTATTGCAGTAATAAACCATTTTTTCATAATCAATCGCCCCATTCCCCGATAACCCCAATTCTCACCCCGTAGCACCTCATACACAGCAATTATCATTATGAGAATTGCTGATAGCTTGGGCGTTTTTAACTCACATAATGCGTTTGTTATGAGGAAAAACAATGCAACAAGATTTCCAGGAGCCTAATGCAGACAAGTTGTTGAACTTAGGAATTGAACAAATTCATAATTGTCAGTTTTCAATAGCGGTGCAGTTTTGATAACCATACCGTAATTGCACAAGCTTGAGCAGAAAGAGCGCAATCACCCTCACCCCGCATTTCTCACAAGCTTGAAATGCAGAGGTGCAGGGGAGCAGGGGAGAATTCAATGTGCCTTGTTTTTTCCCCTCTGCCCCTCTGCTCCCCTGCACAAGGTTTTGAGAGATGTGGTGAGAAATCCGGGTCACGCAACGGTAATGATATTTGAGGATAATGCCTTGACCAATGTCTTTTGGTTGTGCTGAATTCGGGTTAGGAGAAACGTTTCTCCTAAATTCATTTTCATGTGTCTCCTGTCGCTGTTAAGGCGAGAATCTTTCTAAGATTTCAACGTACTCTTATAGTTCAGCAATCGGTAAAACTTGCTCTTATATCCGAAGATGAATGGTTACAGGTTTTGTCGCTAAAAGTCACTTGTCCACTAGTGAGGCAAGACTTGGGGCGGGAGCCTTCTACACTCCTTTCACCCGCTCTCCGTTTTGAGAGTAGCGTCAAAAATTTCTCAAATATTTGGTTTAGGAAAAACGTTTTTCCTAAATTCATTTCCATGTCTATCCTGTCGCCCCTCTCCCTCATTGTTATGGTTTTCTTGCTTTCTGGTTTTCTGGTTCTCCAAACTTTTGGGTTAACGCCTCAACAATAACTGAGGTTACAGTAATCCCTTGCTCTTTGGCTTTAGACATCCAGTAGCGACGTTGGGATATAGGGACTTTGACGCACAGATTGACCATCTGTTCAAGCTCTGGCTCTTTTTCTGGTAAACCAGATATCTGGTCTGATGTATTTATGGCTTTCTGGTTTTCTGGTTCTGTTTCTCTGGCTTTTTTAATCAAATCTCCGTACTTGCTCATTTTAAAATCTCCATAACTTCTTTACCGAGTGCGAGGTAATCAGCCCAAGCTGTTTTTAAACGCGAGTCCTCAACATCCCGAATGGGGACACCAACCATTGCTGCTTTCTCAAAGCCGACAGTACGCCGGATCATTGCCTGAAATACGGGGATGCCTCCATTCAACAAATCTTGACGTAGTGTTTCACCTTCCTTGCTGGGATAGGGAGGAACAATAGTAAGCAAGCAGCGATAGTTTGCCTCACCCAAATCTTTCACCATCAAAAGCATTGGCTCAAGGCTTACGATGTCGGGCTTTGTCGGCAGTATTAAAAGGTCGCAGCCTTTAGCTAATTCCTTTAGATCATCGGAGTCAGGTCTAGCTGGGGTGTCGATGACCACAAATTGAGCATCAGCAATTACCTTTAGGGCTTGGCGTTCGTCCACAGCAGGAAAGGGGAATGACCCGCGTTTTGACCAAGCCAGGGCGGTACGATTCTGGTCGCCGTCTACAAGAACTGTTTTACCTAGTTCACTAAAGAAGGTTGCAAGATGCACTGCTGTGGTGCTTTTCCCCACCCCTCCCTTGTACCCAGTGATGGTAATAATCTTTTTTTGACTTGACATATTTATGGTTTACCAGAAATCTGGTTTTCTGGTTATGTGGTTTTCTAACTTGGTCTAAATCATACTTGCAAAAGTAACAGCAGTCACGTATATTTGTAGCCCACTCTTCCTTAGAACAAGCTCTTGTTCAAAACTGGTTTTGAAGCGAAATCAGACAACGTATCAGCGAGAACAAAACCCCAGCCTCTACCCCAAACACCGAGTGTAACGATTATAAAGAGCGCTTTACTGCTGCGACTACCAAACTAAGAAAGTCGCGTATTTGGTCAGACCCGAAGAAGCGCAAACAGATAGAAAAACTACTTGCACAACTGGAGACGCTGACTTTTGTTGAGTAACTTATGGTTGCGGGGTGCGAAGTTCTTAGAGGAAATATCAGGCGATGGCTGGGGCCATCCCATACAGCGCCTTAAAAGGAATTTTAAGTAGGTGGAGAGCGATCGCGAACAACGATTTAATAAAACTTCTCTCGTAGTTTTTTTCAAAAATCAAATCTGATTCCTATAGGAAACTTAACTATTGGAAAAGATTTTAGTCCGTTTGTTTAACTCATCTATTACGAAATTAGGGATCTTATTGTCCACACCTTTAGCGATGCAACAATCTAGTACTGCTAGTAGGAAACCCTTGATAGGTTCCAACGCCTTCATTGAATCTGCCGTTTCTAGAAAGTTATGCCATTTTTGTTTATCATCACCGTAATAGTTCAATAAGTATAGCCCAGCAAGATATTCAGCAAGGGGATCAAGCACAATTTGAACTTTATCCTGAGCGGGTTGGACTATTTTTACTAGGCGAAGTCGATTTTCAATATACTCCAGATGGCTTTCAGCATCATCGCCTAATGACATTAGCACAGCATCCCGTTTAGCAGTTCTTGGTTGATAGGTGTCCTTCAAACAATTCCAAGCAATCACTTGCATGTCACGATGAACTGTGCGATCATCTAGCTTACCTATTTCCCCTACGCTACGATTTAATTCGTTTAAATAGTTGAGCATCAAATCAGGAATGTTGTCAGTTACGGGTAAAGATTGGTCTGATTCACTATCTTTAGTAGCAATCATTTGATTTGCGTATAATTTGGCAAGTAGAACCGTAATATTGCGCTGACTGACCATCAGCGATAAGCGGCGACAGGCATCAAAATAATCTGCATCACTAAAATCGTTGCGTTTTTTTTGTAGCTTTAAGTAGCTGTCCATAAATGCGGAAAGCGAAACACTTTTAAGGCGCTGAGGTTCAATGGTAGTCTTAGGTTCAACGTTGAATACTTCCTTAATTCGAGACGTTATAATTAAAGCATTTACAGGAAAATCCGGATCTCTAAACTTAATTTTATTTTGTGTGTCTTCACTCATCTCAGACAAGCGGTCTACGATGACTAATACACGACGCTGGCGAAGCAGATGTTTGAGCAGTTCTTCCGGAATTGGCTCGGCTTCACCGATTAAGGTATTAAGCTGTCTAGATATAGACCGGAGCAATGGTTGTTCACTTATTACAACATCTAAATCAGTCTCAAACTCAATTAATACTGGTAGCATAGGGTGGCTACAAAGACGTTCAGTCTTCTCGCTCGACATTGCCCATTGAGCTATCTGACAAGCCAGGCTGGTTTTTCCTGCTCCTCCTTCTCCGCAAATAAGGATATAACTTGGATTTCTAGAGAATGTTGGTTGCAAATGTTGACTTGTGAAATTAGAAATTGCTTGATCGTCAACATTAACCATGATGGGAACACGAGTAATGTGAGAGCGAACAGTATCCTTTTTTTTAAAGACTGCTTGCGTAGGTTCAAGATATTCTGCGACCCATGCATCCAGTACTCTATTTTTGTAACGAAAAAATGCAAAAAATGTAATATGAATAACAGCCTGGATCGTTATTTTAAAACCGCCCGTGATTGAGCTAGGTAACTCAGTACTTATGAGTGGATCGATGGCTTTATTTATTTTAAGTAGCCAGAGTGGGCGTAGCCAAAAAATGATGCCCCAAAGCGATGGTAAAATTACAAAGTAGAAAAATAGCCCTAAGCTCCAGGGATTTTTATGCAGCCAGTCAAGCACCCTATCTAGTAAACGAGATTGCCGTTGTAGTTTCAAGCTTTCAAGGGAGCGATCAATTCCTTCTGAAGCTATGAAAAAACCTGCTTTTTTCATAGCTTCAGAAGACTTTTTTGCATCTGATATGAATTGTTCTAACTCTAAGAGCGAAGCAGTCTTACCTTTATCCTGACATCTTAAAATCACTTTTTCTAGTGCATAAACAGCATTAACACGAACCTGTTGCACATTATCTTTTAAAAGACCTAGCAAAGCCGGAATAACAGTCTTAGCTTGTGAAGTGTTAGCCGATTCCAAAGCATAAGCTGCATTGGCTCGAATTTCTGAACTCTCATTATTTAAAACTTTGAGCAGAGCTGAGGTAGCATCTAATCGGAGAGTTGTTCCGGAGTTTGAAGCCATTTCTCTCAAGGCAGATGCAGCGGTTGCACGTATCCCTTCCTTTTGTGTTTCATTCTTCAAAACACTGATGAGGGCAGAAACAGCTCTAGGATCGTTGCCAACAGTTCCTAATGCATACGCCGCTCTTTCACGAACTTGTAATTCATGATCGTTCTCTAGAACTTTAATGAGAACAGGAACCAATAATTTTATATCTGCTTTGATTGTTCCTAAAGCAGAAACAGCGCTTAAACGAATACCTACATCATTCTTCTGTTCTATAGCTGCTTTACTAAGAGAGTGAATAGCTTTACTATCAGAAACTGCATTTAGTTTAGATTGACCTAGTGAATCGGCAGACCTTGCACGGAGAATAGGATTTTCCGTTTCATTGTCTAAGATACTGATGAGAGTGGGGACACTTAATTTGGCAAGTTTTCCTATTCGTCCCAATGCATAGGCTGCCCTAGCACGAACTTCTGCCTCTTCATGTTTGTCTTTTAAGGTACTAAGAAGAGCAGAGACAACTCGTTTAATCTTCTCATCATCTTCTTGTAAACCAGCATATCGTTGCGCCTGCACAATAATTTTTTCTAAAGCATCAGCTACTCTTGCACGAATATCTGATCTAAATTCTCGCGGGTTATTAAGGATATCAATCAAATCAGGAACTGCTAACTCAAAAAGCATGAGGAGAGAATCCCGATCCCGAGTTGAACTCCTTTGCCCCAATGCAACAGCGGCGCTAATACGAACGGCTGTTTCAGGGTCTTGCTTAAGAGCTTTGATAAGGATTTTAACAGCAATCTCATTACCCAAAGTTGGATTACCTAAAGCAGAGGCAGCATTGATACGATCAACTAGAGTTGCATTCTCTTCTACTAGTTGCTGAGTATAGTAAGTTACCTCTGCTTCTGGAGTTTGCGCCCTCCCTGGATATAAAACTAAGAGTATCGACAACGGAACATACAAAATACTGCCTTTAAGCGCTAAAAGTAAGCTCTGTAAAAGTAGTTTTTGCATAACGCATTTGACCATCTACTGTTTACCTTAGAGTCATTTAATTGCCCCATCAGCTTAGACTAAATCACATACCACCCGAAAACCGATGTAATAACTCTGATCAAACGATCCACTCTTACCGCGACTTGCAGCCCGGCAGCGATCAAAAAAGGTACTCCAAGCTCCACCACGCATCACCCGGAATTGATTCTCATTAACTGACAACCATGCACGTCCTTTTTCATCTACGGCTTGATAATTATCGTGCCAGTGGTCAGCGCACCATTCCCAAACATTACCGTGCATGTCGTATAAACCAAATGCATTGGCAAACTGAAAACTACCAACTGGAGTTGTCTGTTGACGATATATTACTTGATTGTTTTGCTCTACAGATGATACATCTTTCATCTCTAAGGAATTGAAACGGTTCCGCCCTGAAGGATTACCGTTATCTCCTGAACAATTACCATTACTTCCTGAACAATTACCCTTATCTCCTGAAGGATTACCATTACGTCCTGAAGAGCCGGAAGAATTTTGACTGAGCATTTCGTCAATTTCAGTATGATGGGTATCTTTAAAGTTATGGATCAAGTTTCCGTTATAGTTAGCTAGGGCAGTTGTTAAGGTTTCACCAAAATGAAACGGAGTTGTAGTGCCAGCACGACAAGCGTATTCCCACTCGGCTTCATTGGGTAATCGATATGTCCGTCCTGTCTGTTTGCTAAGACGTTCACAAAATTCAACAGCATCATGCCAAGAGATACGCTCGACAGGATTGTTGTCTCCCTTAAAGGCGGATGGATTAGGATCAAGATAACTTTTAATTTTTGGGAGAGCTGCTACAGATCGCCACTGTGATTGAGTGATAGGATACTTACCTATGAAAAAAGCATCTACTTTTACAGTGTTCTGTGGACTTTCATTTTCGTCTCGTCCTATTTCAGTTGCTGATGAACCCATTTCAAACGTACCACTAGGAATTGCAACCATCTCTAGCTTTTCGCCGCGATCAAGATTTTCAATGAAACTTCTGGCACTATTATTTATGCTGATCTCTTGCTTTTGAGAATTTACTGTTTTAAATTCAAAGGGCTCAGTAACAATTGAATTATTTCTTGCCGCCCCACGTAATGGAAATATTAATCTGGTAAATAGAGCTGTACTAAATCCATAGCTAGTGAAGCTAAGTAATTGGAGTAAACGTCGTCGTGACAAAATTTTCATGGCTTGTTACCCTATTAAACTTGTGGTTTCAACAGACTGCAAAATTTAGATACTCAACGTTAAATTTTTATGGTAAATATTTACGTTTCAATTTTTAAGTTTCTCAAATAATAATAGATACTTTGAAATAAATTAAATTATACAATACATGATACTAAAATTAGTTTTTATTTGTTGCCTCTAAAAATTACCAGATAAAACAAGGGGCAGGAGGAAAGAAGTATGAATGAAAACTTTAGTTCTGGATCATTGCCCAGTTTAAAAATAAGAATTCTATCTGAACGCCGACGAGGGAATACAACGCTTCCACAGCCGAAGTCCTACGTTTTTAAGCCTGTGTTCCAACTGAGTCTCCTACCTCGTGACCTAATCTTCGATAATTATTCAATAATTATAAGATATACATGTCCACTGCATTTTGACTAATATAATATAATTTGTTATTACTTTCTTGAGAGAATAATTTTTAATTCTTGTTGTTACTTTTTTATAAATAAGAGTAATTAAATAAGAAATATTTATTGTGATTTTTTTAATATATTATTACGTCTAATGTTTCGAGAAAATATCATATTTTTTCTTCCCAGAAAACTAAAGCTGTTTATAGGTAATTGCCTGACTAGCAGTTTTTTCACTTCATTACTTTTGGATCACCAGTCCCAATCAAAAGACTCAAACCTTTTGGGGTTCTGAGCAGTGTAGCGGACTGTATGTTGAATATTTGTATGCCCTAGATACGCTTGAATATCCCTGGTGGGACGTTGTTGGTCTGCCAAGTAATAGCCGCAACTGTGGCGCATCATGTGCGGATGTACCTTGATTGGCAGATTAGCCGCATCTCCTGCACGAGAAATAATCTTCTGAATCGCTGCCACAGTCAAAGATTTACCCCGCTCATTTACAAACACGTGAGTTCGACGGATAGGAAAGCCCAAAAAGGTTGTTATATATGAATTTACTCAAGTGGACAGGCGGAAGCGATCGCTAAGATTAATTGAGAATCGGTAAAAAACTCACAAAAAAACGCCGAGACTAAAAATATGTAAGAAAAATCAAGGTCTCGGCTATGTGTACCATTGTATCTCGCCTCGATATCACACAAATTTTCTGCGACGTAGATGATTTCTGTAATCAATGGGAAAATCTTTGGCAGCAAGTACCACAATTGCCATCGACAACAGGAGAAAGGCGTAGCACTTCCCGGATGCATCTATCAGAAGTGATGACAATAGTCATCGCATTTCATGGCAGTGGTTATAAGACTTTTAAAGAATTCTATACCCTGTATGTGCTGACAAGTTGGCGTAAAGCATTTCCCAATTTGGTCAGCTACACTCGGTTTGTTGAATTGATGCCTTGGTGCTTAATGCTATTATGTTGTTTTTTACATACACGTACAGGAGAAAATACATTTTATAGACAGTTTAACTCGCTACGATCCCCATTCTTTCGTTGACCATTACCCGACTGAACCGCAGCTTATCAATCACTCGGAATCAGCACAGCCTGAAAACCCTATAATTGCGTGTGAGCCATTATATCTGCTTATGATTGCAGCACGTTAACCATCATCAGGTATCATAAAGGAAGACTTCACGACATTCCAGCCGTGTTAAACGAAACTCCCGGTTGTTGCAACGGGTTGTAATGTGGTAGCAAAATCCAGATTGCAAGTTACGTTTTGGACGAGACATTACAAATACAATTTGACAATATGAATAGTTTAGTTTACAGACTCACTACTCCTCCCAATTAACCAACACCCCATCCACAATCGCAACCCCCCACTGCGGAAACTTTGCCAGCAACTTCTTGATCACAATCTGCAAAGCTGGATCGTCGCTCCAACACGAGAGCAAAAAGTCAAAACCCGGATTCTGCCCTGAATTCGCCACTACTTTTAGTTTCTGCATCCGCTCCGGTCGCACATTTGACCGCGCAACTATAGCCTCATGCGACCACTTTTTAGTTTGTGGCACGAGCGCGGCGGAACTTTCACCCTCATCAACTGCTTTGATCTCTACACCCGAAACTGAATTTTCAGCCATTAACTCAGCAAAGGGGCGACTCGGTTCTATTTTCTGATCTGCGATCGCAGAATTTAAAGATTTCTCATTTTGAGCAACAGGCGCGGCGGAAAAAGTGCCTTCAAGACAGTCTCTCGGCTCAACGCCACAGTCCTGATTTTCAGCCAACAGCGAAGCGGGATTACTCTGTACATCATCCACAAGTACCAGCGATGTACAGTCATTCGCCGTAGGCGAGTCTTCAAGTTTTGACGCGCTTTCGATATGTGAAGGCGACGCGCCTCTCAAGGGCGCGTGAGCCGTTTCCTCAACACGCGGATTTCGAGCAAGCGCGTCAGAACCAACTACCATACCAACAACCAACTAAGGTTGTTGGTAGGTAGTTAACGGGTAGTTAGAAACGTTGTTAGGTTTTTGGAACCCTTGCAATTGTTCACTTTTTTGACCATTCTTTTGGAATGATTCCAAATCGGGCTGGATTTGTTCCACGCCAGGGTGATTTTCATTCTGTCTGGGCTGGTTTACTTTCTCCCCGGCGTGGACGGCTTTTTCGTCGCAAGAATTGGTTTCTTCTGACGTGGACGATTCCCAGTAAAAGCGATTGTAATAACCGTGCAAGTTACGGACACGGTAGCTAATCAATCCAGGTCTACCAGAGGGTAAGCGGCCAAACACTTCCTCAAACTGAAATAATCCTTGGGCAGTTAACGCCGCCCCTGCTTTTTGCAAAGATTTGTAAGTGAGGTTAGTGTCGAGTTTATGAGCAGAACCCCCAAACTGTTCAGCCGCTACAGAGTCTAACCAAAGCTGCTGCACAGATGGAGGCTGCTGACGAATCCAGTTAATATCCTCAATCGATACTTTGCAATGTGGTCTAATTGATTTCTCTGCATCAGCAAGTTTCCGATCACTTCGCTGTTTGCTACCACCATTCATTGCTTTTAATGCTGTAGTCATATTCTCTCCTAAATTTGCATGACAAGATGAACGGCATGGTTGCAATGCCGCGTTTAAGTCTTTTAGCTATTCTCTTAGCGAGTCTTTATCTACTGGTTCTCGCCCTGCCAAAACCGCAACTCATCTCGGAAATACCTATCAGTTTTTTTCGATTGCTCCTTCCAACAATCCCAAGCCACTATCACCTCATCTCCCAAATCCTGAATCACCTCGCCCCTCTCGACATACAAAGTACGGTATGGGTCGGCGTGGGCAACGATAGAGCCGATGCCAATAGTGTTTGGTTGAGAGGATGCGTTTTGGAGTGCGGTAATAAAATCAGTCTCTTGGGTGGTCAATTCCGCCAAATAATCTGATTTAATCACCTCATACTCTTGAGCAACATCCCAATAGTCCTGCCACTTACACCCAGGTTTAGCCAGCACTGCCCTAATGTCACTCACCGCTTGGGGTAGCATTTCCAATTGTTCGGCTCGATAAGCGATCGCAGTTGGTGTTGGTTCACTGCCCAGAATTATCGCCGCAGCTTCCAGGGCTTGGGTATTGTTCATCGCACTGGCGAGATTCTTCAACGCCATGCCCATCAGCCGCAGACATTCCTGGGCATTCTCCTTGGGTGGCTCAACAGCTAGCGATCGCAGATCAATAGTTTTCTCCAGAGCAAGTTTTACTTGCTTGTTCAACGCTTTGGTCGCTTGCTGGGTCATGGTATTTCCCCACTGTTGCGAAGGACGTTGCTCTACGGCGTTTTCCAAATCCTGAATGCGCTGCTTAAGCTGTTGATTCTCAATCTCCAACTGCCGTAGTGATTCCACCTCATCCAGCCGTTGCTGTAACTGGATATTTTGCTCTTTCTGCTGCTTGTACAGGTTTTGCAGAGATTGGATTTGCTCACTTACTTGTTCTTCGGCTCTGGCTATGGCTTCTGACTGTAGCCCAATACTCAGTTCCTGCTGTAAGCGCTCTAATTCTTGCTGGTGTTGCTCTTTGAGTGCAGCGATCGCCTCAGAGTATTGTGGTGGATAACTTGGCTCTGTGGGCAATAGGACACTGTGAGCATCCAAATCAGCATTGTTGACCAAAAGCCTTTCACCATCAGGAAAAGTGATAATCTGTTGCCAGTGATTTGGTGCGTCTGCCTCAATGGTTCCCTCATCTCCATACCTTGGATGTGACTGTTGTGAAACTGTGACTTTGGCGGATTTAGGAACCACTGGTTCTTGAATTTTGGGAACCATTGGTTCCTGAACAATATGTTTTTTGCGTGGAAGTTGAGGAACCACTTTTTGGGCGGCAGCAGCAAAATCTGATTCATCAGGGGAGGCGTTATCTTTCAGAGCGAGCGCTACGGCTTGTTTTAGTTTCTCTGGTTCCTTGACTAAACGAAGTAAAGGACGAGCCTGACGCTCATTCTTGATGTGTCCGCCCAATTCACCAACTGCGTCTATGACCTTTTTGGCTCCTAGCAGTTGGTTGATTCTTCGGTATCCACCCCAGGCGTATAATTCACGCTGGCAGTATTCTTCAAAGTTTTTATATCCAGCTTGTAGGTAAAGTTGTTGTTCCCTCATCTGGAGAATTTCATCTACCGCTTGCCACTCGAACCTATCGATGGCGGTGAAGGTTTCCTGAATGCTGGTGTTGACGACACTGTAATCGAGTGCTGTTGTTTGTTCTCTGTCTAGTGTCAGCATATCTCTTGCCCACTATGTATGGTAAATACTAGGAATGTTGCAGTTAGTAAGGGACTTGCAGGAGCCGTTAGGCTTATCGCATTAGGCGACTTCAGCAAACCTTGTGAATCGGCTCAAGTCCGGGTAAACCGCTTTAAAGTAAATAATTTCGTTCTCTTTGTGATCAAGATGAAGGTATAAATGAACTTCGTCTGGGTCTTTCCTGAAAGTACTTTTTCCTCGCCAGCAGTTCTGTTCTGATTTCTCCCAGTTACAAGATTCAGCATAAATGTCTGCAATGACTGCCTTTGGTGCATAACTTTCAACTGTGGTGACTGAAGCGTGGATATTTCTCTTGTCCTTATTCACCAAAAACAAGTTATATGCAGGTGCAATCTGAACAAGGCTGACAAAAAACTGGATGATTTCTGGGACTGCTTTTTGAAGAATGATGCGATCGCTCTCCAGCGTGAGCAGTTGATCCTCTACTTTCGGGTAGGAGAACAAGCGATCGCGGATTGAAATGTTTCGCTGGCTGACTCCAGAGATGGCCAAGTTTTTCTGAATATCCTGAATATTATCTCTAATCGTGTGGTAGAGAAAAAGTTCAGTACCAAAATTAGGGCCAAAAATCTTACCCATGTTTTCGTAGAACCGCGCCCCTTCATGTACGGATGATGGAGCATCCAGACACCAGCCTTTAGGGTCTGTCATGATCCGATGAATAATTTCATCATGTTTGGCATCACCGTTCCCAAGCCCAGCAAGCTCTAAGTAAACTTGTCTGTTTAACAATGAAGGGTAAATGAACTTATGCCGTTTGGGGTATTTCAGTCTAAGGCAGTCTTGCAGCAGTGAGGATAAGTCTTCTGTGCTGAATAAATTGGGATTGTCTTGGAGGAGTAACTGGAAAACTGGTAAATTAGACATACTATTTCTTTGTTAAAGGATTAGTCTGGGCGATTGTTCTTCTTGGCGGGAGGCGATCGCTTTTAACTTAGTCCAAGAGTAAATATGTCAATAAAGTTTTCTAGTGACTCAAATAAAGATGGCGTGGGATTCATAACTGTATAACCTCGTACATAACTAAAGAATTATGTTAGCACGAGTTAGTACGCTGTGATCTATAAAAAACAAAACCCACCTAATGCTCGGCGGGTTTGTCCTTGATAACAGTGTTAATAATGTGATCACGCCATTGCCTGAGAGTGGTGTTCTCCTCTCTCAGGCGACTAATTCCCCCAGGCATTCCTCTACAAGAGATTCAAGTCTTTGAACTCTTTGCTCAATCTGGGCTACATCATGGCCATTTTCCGAATTTTCTGTCTCTACATATTCTTTAATAAATTTTAAAAGTACATCTGTAACAGTTTTGCCCTGCGCTTCGACTTTAGACCGAAAAGCTGTCCGTATATCCTCTTCAATGCGAATTGTTAGACGAGATTCAATAGCCATAGACAATCTCCTTTTGTTTTAGGTTATCACAAGCCGTTAGTACGATTTATTCTATCAGGAAATATATTGGACTGGGATTTCGTACTAACCATATTGACAAACGTACTAACTTGTACTAACATAGTAAATATAAAGGAGGAAACAAGCGCAACGCCTCCTAGTAAATAAAGATGCGCTCACTACAGAACTTTGACAGCACAATCCAAAGTGACCGCTTGAGAACTAACTGAGGCACTGGCGCAACCAGAGAAGGCGATGGGTACACAGATGGGAAATGGATTTGCATTTAATAAAGTAATTACCAAAAGACATTAGACGACTAGCTTTTGACGTTGTTAAAGCTGTACACATCCCTTGATGCTGCTGTCTGCTGTCTTGATAATGCTCTTAGCAACTAACTTTGATGGCTACGCCAAATCTATTTGAGAGCGTTGTGCTAAACCACAACGTCGTTTGCACAAATAATAAAGGCGATCGCTGGGCCTGAGAAACTTCACGATCGCCTTTTCCCCTATCACGGAGATCGATATTATGACTTACGAAACACTAACACAGCAAGCAATTCCTAGTTCTTTTCGTGATGAACAAACCTTAGCCCAAGCAGAACTGTACACCCACCTGGAAACCCAAGCCGAAGCTGTAGCCCCAACCCAAGATCCTCTCACCAGCAGAGATCGCCGCATCATTAGTGAGATTATCGAAGTTGAACCCGAATCCGTTCGCACAATCTGGATCGAAGGCGGGATTACGGTATGGGTGCAGTTCGTGGAAGGCGGACGGCTACCCTTCGACCGCAACTGGTTCGCAAAAAGAGTTGCAGAGGTAAAAGCGACACTTCCAGAAAGCCCACTAGAACGCAACGAACGCCTGAGCGATGAATTGGAAAAAGCCTGCACTGTTTTTGGTCTGTACTACGGGGAGATTGACTGGCTCTCGTTCAGCACCAAACTCTACCAAGACGGGCGTTTTGTCGGCTTCGTTGGGTGCAATCAACAAAGTTGGTACGCCAGACCAAGACAGTACGGACTCAATCGCGTGGCTGCTAGTGCAGAACAAGTGATTGGGCTGTTGTATCTGCTACAGATGCTAATGCAGAGGTCATGGAAATCCCTTGTACTGGAAGTGAAAAAGGCGTAGGCGCAGCCCGCCGCAGGCATCGCAGCCATAGAGAAATGCAATCGCCGTTCAACCGAAATTTAGACAATCGAAATCATCATGGCACATCAAATATGATTAGCCCATTTTCTCTTCAACAAGCCGATTGGGATGAATCCCCAGAGAAAATACTTTTACCTCCAGCCGACCCCTATGCAGAGGTGCAAGAGATTCCTGGCTACAAGCTGGTTTACGCTGACGGAGCCTGCCCCAGAAACTATCGCGTGTACAAAGCTGATTGCATGATTGGGGTGATATTTCAGTACATTACGCACTGGTCTAACGGAGTGGATTCTCTTCGATACGCCGAGCCGGTTGATGCAGCAGTTGGATTAGACAACTTCATGAAGGTGGCAAGGGTATCAAAAGATTTAGTTGCAGCGTAAAGAAACGGGTGGGCAGGATAGACCCACCTGTGTGGCAAGGAGCAAACTTAAATTTTATCCAAATAGGAACACCACAACTCATTGAATAAACCAATGGAACCGATAGAAATATTGAAGCAATTCAACTCGTGCTACGTAAATATTCAGGGTATTGCACAAAATGAAAACTGGCTCTTACTGATTGCAGACAAGAAGATTGATCCAGAGGCAGCAACGCATTTAGGTGATGTTCTGCACTATTTAACTGAGGCAATGGGTTGTGTAGAAGAAATCGTTGAAGTCAAGTTTAATCAGGAATTAAAACCATGAAACTCTATGCAACTAGTATTCCTCAAACTTTGCCAAGTTGGGCAACTGTTATATCGAATGATGCAGGTTTGATTGAAGTAGAAATCAATGATGAAGACCCTGGATTTCATTGAATTATTGAGGAATTATCTACTGAAATTGAGCCAGGAGTTATTGGTGTAAAAGCTAGCGATTTATGTACAAGACTCAGCTTTGAGATGGTTGATAATAGTGAAGAAAATTGAAGAAGAAAATCACTTAGAGAACGAGATTAAATTGCTCAAACCCCAGGAATTGAAAACACTTCTAGAAGCAGAGATTAAAAAGCGACTATATCAAATCGAGGTGCTGAAATACGAGTTAAAAGCAATCCCCGGCATTGTCATACATAACTAAGTCGAACACTATCCAGTATCAACGCAATTTTTAACAACAACAACGCAATTATGGAAACCATCAAAATCAACAACAGCGTCTTTCTCATTCCACCCAGCCAACCTAAACTACAAGCGAATTGCGCTAAGGAATATGGTCAATTCTTACTCGATTGTCCCCCAAAACTGACAATTCTAGAAGCACAAGCAGGCGGATATCTCAAAGGTAATAAGGCTGATTTTGCGATTGCCATCTCACGCCCTGACCGTGCCTTGACCATCAACGAGAACTTCACCAACGAACCATTCACTGAACTGTGGGTGATTCCTGTTGCTGGCGGACTCAAAGACCAATTTAAAGGCCCAGCTTCCATGCTGCTTAGTTTTCTGATCCACCGTCGCAGTAAAGACAATTTCGCTGGATTGTACAACCACTTCGCCCATCGCGCATTTCAATCGTGGTGTGAGGAAGGGATGCCGGGAGATCCAAAAGAATTTTGCTATACGGCGATCGCATCTGTCCTCAAAAACTACATTTTCTGTGCGGAGTTCCAAAAGGTAGAAGGAGCGCTAGGAACGTACTGGTTCATCCAATGGTCGTACCGTAACCCACAGTCTGACTTTGAGAAAGATGCTCTCGTTGCAGCAGAGATGATTCGTAGTGGTGCGGAATCTGGGGCAACAGTTCACTGGGTGACGAATGAAACGTATGAACGCTGGGCTAGTAATGCTGTCACTGCACCAGCATTACTCCCGGTTTCGGAGACTGAGGCGAGGGCATCTCTGCAAGCGCAGAATCAGACAGCTATGCCGCAAGGTAACAAGCGGTAATTAGATACTACAACGGCGATTCACCTTTGAGTCGCCACTACATAAATTAGCGGTTCAAACAAGTCAATGAAAATCGGTACTGTCTCAGTTAGTTATTCCAGAAAATTTAACTTGGGCAACTACGAATCAATCGAATTAGGTTGTTCGCTTTGGGCGCAAGTGGAAGATGAAGAAGATGCGGACGGTGTGGTTCAATTCCTGTATTATCAAGCGAAAGCAGCAGTTAAAGAGGCAGCAATGCCTGTAATTAAAGCTAACGAATTCCAGATTACCAAAGCCAAATCTCAACGAAAAGTTGCAACTGATGAAGGTGTTGCAGAACTAGATAATTTTTGAGCCAATCAGACATGAAACAACTAACAGGTTTTATTCCCGTTGCCGTATTACCTGAATCTACTGCGGCTTCTGCTAAAAAACAGCTACTTTCAACAATCGAATGGCTCGACAAAGAAGGTGCTGCTACTGAAACCAACCTCAAACTCTTGACTGCAATTGTCGAATCAATTCTTTGCTCGGAAGAATCATACACAAGGTTTTTGCAGTGTGGTTTTGATGCAGCGATTGAGTTTTTCGATACCAATTCTCAAAATTGGGACTTTGAAGAATCAATGTCATCACCTTATAATCCCAGGAATTGGGATAAGTACAAGCAGCTACAACAAATACGGGCATTGTTGTCAACAAGCCGAACTGCCATTGAATAAGGTAAAAAATGGGGAATAAAAATATAGCCCTTGGTGAGCCGATTCAGTATCGGAATAGTCGCAAAATTACTCTTGGTTCTCGGATTCTCCCTGCTGTAATTGTTGCACCACTTCTATTGATAAACCAGTAACACGAGCGATCGCATCAACAGTCATCCCCTCTGCCAGCATATTGACAGCAATTTGACGGGCTTTTTTATCGCTTCCTTCTTCTTCACCTTCGGTTTTAATTTGTTGGTAAATCACAGACTCGCGCATGATGTCCTTCCTAAATAAACGTCTAATCACTTCTTGTTCTAATACTAACCCAGCCAGAATTGCAGAGGCAGCAGCAATATTACTTTGTTTCCGCCTGTCAGCAATTTTGTCAACAGCCGCAGATGACTGTTGTAATGTAGCAACTTTGTTCTCAGTAGCACTCAAAACCGCAAACGGCAGTAATCCTGGTGCCGCCAAAAATACCTCTGGCGGTTGCTCCCACAAACGAATCACTGAAAATTCATGTCGTAAACTTCCAGCAGTGAAAGTAGTTTGATACACCTTCTCCGATTCGGTTTTATCTAAGTAAATTACCACTTGGTGCATTCGTTTCTTGGGAAAACGGCGATACACCCTCAAACGGTAATCAGCCATCCGAAACGGCATATCATCATCGGGTTTGGTCTGAAATTCAATGTGGAGAACAACTTCATCTGATTGCAGCAAGATTAAAGCATCAGCACGAATAGGTTCTAAAGACAATTCTGTAGGACTTAATTTGGTTAAAGTAATCGGTTCTCCTAATAGCCAAGTAGCGAAATCAGGAGAATACATCTCAGCGATAAATTTGCAGGTGTTATCAAACATATACAAATTTTATCAAATTATCAGTTACTTCCAACATGAAATCACAACTTACCAGATGTACTTCCATAATAGGCTGTTCAGCCAAGGATTAAAAATGTCCAATCTCCCACCAATTTCTTCACAAATCTTAGTTATTAAAACAGTTGCAGACTAAGACACAAGGTTAGGGCAAACAGGTACAGTAATTCAGGATTCAGGACACAGCATGGTTTGCGTTCATTTACCTGATATGCCACCTGGTCAAGGAATTTTTTCAATCCACATCATTTACAAACCATAGAGTCATAGGAAGCATTATGCCGAAAAAATCCACTCATCTCGCCCCTGCTGATCATTCCTCATTATGCATACAATACCTTCGCCGTTGTGGGGGTAGCGCTCGATTGTGTCATATCAACTTCAGTCTTAGTGTCATTCAAATGTTGGTCAATCAAAGAAAAGTAAAGATTAAGAATACTGGTGCAGGGTTTTTTATTGAATTGGAGGATGCAAAATGAAAACACAGAAAGTAACTCATCAATCATATTTACCTTCAAATAATAAGAGTAAGTTAGTTCTTCGTCGGACTCGAAAAAGATTTAACCCCAGGATTTTTATCGAGCGCACCATAGAAACAACTGCAATTGTCTCTCTACTCTTGACTGGCTTTTCAGGGGTTGGAGCAATGGCTTGCTGGGGGCTGGAGATTATTGAGATAAATGCTAATCCCAACATAATCATCTCTGGTTGGGAGCAACAGAAAAACATCTGCCTGGGTGCAATGCTGGTAAGTTTTTCCGCCTTCTTAGGCAGTTCTTTAGTCGGAGTAAGCCTCAGTATTCAACAGGATAAATTTTAGGGAGATAAACGGACAATGAAAGAGTACAAAACCAAACATGGCGGCTACAAAATTGAGACAACTGAATTATCAGATGGTGCTGTGGATGTTCATGTTGGGGAGCAGGGCTTTTTAAAAACAACTTGGGCATCACCTCCAACTCAAACTTTTGACAATCATACGCAAGCTGTTCGCCATGCCAAAAATGCTATTGATAACGGCGAAATCGATTCAGTTTTTCAAAGTTAGAACACACCAATGGAAATTAAGCTAACTACTTCAGAAATTCAAGCCATATTGCAAGGCTGTCAATATACACTGCGGCTTATTAGCAGTAGTCAAGATTATCGCAAGATCGAATCCTCCGAATGCTTTTCTACATTGAATGATGTGGTTTTAAACGATGCTTTCAATATTTTGGGGGAAGTCTTGAATGCAATCGATGATATGAAGCAGATGACTCAACAGTAAACAGAAAGAATCTAAATTTAGAAGGGTAAGAAAATGACGTTAACTCTAAATAATCGCTCTCAAAACAAAGAATCGTCCCTGACGCAAGCATTACGGCAGATACAACAGCTAAACTCCAAGATTGCTGTGTTGGAGCAGCAGCATCAAGATTACGTGCAGAAGCAACAGAATTTGATTCCAGCCATTGCTGAAATTTGTATTTCTCCGATACAGGAAGTACAAGCGCTGCGGATTCTAATTTATAAGGGAGAAGCAGCTTGTCGGCAGTACTTGCGTTCAGTGTTGGTTAAACAACGTCAGACTTCATAGAGTTCAGGCACTCAGTGATTCCGGTTCTGTACGAGATATTTCCAAAACCCGACGTAACCAATATGAAGTTTCAAGAGAAGCAGATTGCTTTTGTTCGGCATCCGACCAAATGTTTTCCCAGTCAAACAGCCAATTAGTCAGCAAACGAACTAAGTCAACTAACTCACAAGCTCGGTCAATATCGTCTGCTTTTACCATGTCAGGTACAGTCCACTCAATAAAGTACCGACTTTCTTTTACCAAAGGCAGCATCAAATCCCTTGATGAGTCTCCAACCCACATAGACTGGATTTGCGATAGATGATTTGCCAAGTGATGCAACCGAGTAGTCACATCATCTTGTGTAAAATTTTTCTGCTCTGGTGTCATTTGGATCATAAGTTTCCCAAGAACTCGATAAGAAGTTGAGCAACCCTTTCTCTAATATTAGGGTCTAAAATCTCCATTGATCTATTTTGCCGGGGACGAAGATTAACCATTGATTCAAAAATCATTTTCCCAGTCAAAGGCATAAAACTGGCAGCCCAAATATCTTGTTGTCTACTACCGTCTTTCAATAGCTCTTTTTCGCAATCAGCGTGCAGATCGCCACCACCAACCAACACAAGACGTTCGATATCGACTGCTGTTTTGATGTAGAACTTGTGTTCAGTAAGCATTTGTTCTATTTGTTGAGCAGTGGCGCGATTACGTAATAGCAAAATCATTCAAATCATAACCTCTATCAAGCAAAGGAATTTTAATTATGAAACAGAATCAAGCACAAGTAATTGTTGTAAGTCTGACTAGCACATTAGCAGCCATATCTATCGGGTATTTAGGAGTACAATTTTTTGGCAGAAATACAATGTACACAATTACTACAGTCATGCTAGGGCTGGGTACTGGGGGAGCTATCGGTCAGGTTTTGGTAGAGAAAAGGCAGCAGCTAGTATTACAAACACAATCAAAACAAAGATAGGAGCAATCGTATGGAAACTTCAAAAGTTGTGACTATTCCCAATTATTGGACATCACCCAAATATTCGTTAGGGCAAAGAACCAAGCAGGGGATGATTGTAGGGATTCAGTATTGTCTATTTGAAAACTTGGTGGTTCCTGAACGAGACGGTTCATGGCGATATGCGGTATTAGTTAGCACTGAAGATGAACAGGTCGAATATATTTCGGAATCTGGGGTTCAATTACCACCTGAAAAAGAGTTGCGTTTGGAGATAGAAGGCGAGATTGACTTTTGCCAGCGCAAGATTGAGAACCTGACACAGTATTTAGAGGCGGTGTGAAAAATCGGGCTTTAATAAAAAAAGCCCCAAAAACCCGTTTTTTTCAAAATCTGACCAAGTGTGCCGCTTTGAGTTGTGACATCTCTACTCTTTACTCCAGAAGGATTTGAGGCATTTTTAACCACTCAAAAATCAAGTTGAAAAACAAAAGTGGCACGGAAAGCGGCATACTAAATTACTTCAAACCCTTGAAAGTATTGATGTGAATGAGTTTAAGACTATAAACGCCTGTGACACTACCAATATAAGGATTTCGGGAAAAGCGGCCCAGTGACGCAACGAAATTATAGGGGTTGTGGACGTTGAAAAGTGACACGGCACGGTCGATTTGTGACATCCAACGCCTTGTATGGGAAGACCTTTAGACATCTCATACCGAAAGCCCAATAAAAAGAGGGGTATTTGTTATACCCCCATTTTTGCTTGTTTTAAAACTATCTAAGCTGTTGCCCATTCGATCCATTGCTCAACTTCTGGGCGGGTTAATTTCTGAGATGCTTTTAAAGTAACTCGCCGTTTTTTCGCTCTGCGGTAAAGTGTTCGTAGAGATATTTGTTTACCTGTGACTCTTAGAATGATTTCAGGTAAATCTTTACCTATCGCATTGGTGTAACAGGCGTTGTAAATTGCTTCTGCTAGATAAAACTCTACAATTTCATTTTCTGCAAGTTTGAATTTAACTTGAAATAGAGTGACTTTTTTACTCGGATCGGGTTTCTTCAAATAAGCTAAGGTTAACAACCATAGTGCTTGTTCCTTTACCACTTCCCTAGCGTACTGTGGAACTTGGCACAATCTTAACCATTTGCGCCAAGTACGCTCTGCTATGGTACGGCAGTAGACTTGCTCACACGAGGTTTTGAGCCAGTCTAAAGGGTATTTTTCCATAGCCATTTGTATTATTCCTCCGTAGGTATTGCTGATTCGTCTACTAAAAATGTTTCCCAATCTACGGTTTCAATATCGAACACGTCTTTCAAGCCGTTGTTTTTGAGTATGTCTGCAACTAATTCACTAACTGTAGAGTTATTGATAGCCGCTTCTTGTTTTAAGTCCTGACAAACTTCTCGCCAATTTCCATCGCTGGAAACCCGATCAATCAAAATTGCTTCTGCCATACGAGTTTTGCTTACTCCTCTGGTATGTCCCCATAGAATCAGGCGTATCTCTTTAACTAAGGGAAGGTTAACTGAAAATCTTCGGTCGCGTTTATCTGCCATGTTTATGATGCCAATTAGATTCCATAATTATACTTTTTAGCGTCCTATTTCCTAATTTTAATGCTATATCCAATAAATGGATGCTAAAATAACACCATTAATTGCATAAATGGAAGCATTTTATGGAAAAAATTCAACAACTCCTTCAACCCTACAATATAGAAGTCACTCAGTCAGAAGTCGCTAACCTCTGCGCCCAAGTTGACGTTGACATCGACCAATTGACCGATCAACAAGCCCAAGCGATCGCTACTCAGATTCTTGAGCAAAGGCAAGTGTCCGGGAAGCTGGCTACCAATGGCAAGTCCAAAAATGGCAACGGTAAATTAGGTAAAAACTCATCCCGTCGTAAATCCATTCCTCCATTGCAAGGAGCGATCGCTCATGCATCCCAGGTTTCAAACCAAGAAATTCAATCTCTGGAGGATGTTCTCAACGTCGGGATTGATGCTTACACAACCGACAAAGCCGACCAGTTGTTATCAACAATTCGCAATGCCCCCAAGGACGTGGTGAGTAAGTTTGTCTCAAAGGCGATGGAGGAAGAAGCTGACGTAGATTCCTTTCGTGCAATCGGTGACGAACTCGTTGCGGGTATTTTCGGTATTAGCCCAACAAATGCAGCCGAATAAATTCATTGGATTAGCAGCAGTACTAAATCTGCTGCTATTGACCCTCGTTTTGGGCGTGGCAATATATGGAGCAACAAGACCAAACCCATCGCAAAGCATTAAATATTCACCTGAAGAAGGACGGGGAATTGAATCTGTCAGGACTGACACTAGAAAACCTATCTTCAGAAGAATTCCTAATAGTCCAACAACTTATTGATGAATCAAAAGCGCGATCGCAGTCCAATAGACAGATTGAGGAGTTAATGCAACGGGGAATGATGGCTCAAACTGCGATCGCAGCAATAACAGTATTGATGTTTTCGTTTATGGGCATATATGGCATAACCCGATATATCGGTTCACAAGTTCAACAAGTTCAGCAGACTTATACCAATTTTAAGTAGTAGGGGGGAGAGAGGAATGTTAGGAAAATGGCTTCCTGGTTTGTTTGGTAGTAAAGGTGATGGAGTAGTATCAACGGATTTAAGAGTTGGGGATGCGACCCAAATTGAGGGTAATTTACCTTCATCAATCCGCGATCGCTACACATTGCCAGCTTACACGACTGCACAGCAGGTTCTGGATGAGGCAGAAGTGGCTGGCAATTTGAAAGCACAGAAGTGGTTGCACACTAAATTTTCTCGGCACAGGCTCAAGCAGTTGCAATCCTTGGCAGAGATGTATAAAAACCAATTGGCATATTCCCAAGAAGCCATGAAGATTGAGGAAGATTTGCAGCGAACCAGGGGATTACATGGGGAGGCGGTAATTCGTCATGCCTTTGGTTCGCAGGAACAACAACGCCAGTTGGGGGGATATGAGAAAGCATTTGATGAAGTGGGAGATTCATTCCGATTTTAGGTTATGCAAATCAAGCTCTCTCATGTAGGATATGCAGTGTCTGGGGTTGGCTTTTCTATGTTTATGGGTTATTTATCCGTTGCCAGCCCCGTTAGTCGATACATTCTTTGGTTTATTGGCATAATTTCCATCTGCTGCATAGTTCTGGGGTTATTCAACTTTGGCGGTTTAGTCATTAAAGGTTTTGGCTTCAACCGTAAAACTTTCACCATTGGCTTGATGCCTGGAGTGATATTCCTGTTTGTCTTCTTGACTTTAGTTGCAGCCGGTGTTGCGTTGGGGGTGAGGTAATGGTCAGGGAAAAGGTTAAAGGGGAAAGGGGAAAGGTTTGAGGAAAGAATTTCGCCTGAGTTCGAGGCAACACCATATTTCTTGTAGTACGTAGCTGAAAGTATATCTTTAATGCAAGCTTCATTTATTGAAACTTAAGTCTTTTCCTTTCCCCCTTACCCCTTCCCCTTTCTCCCTTTTTAGCGAAATTTGATTGAAAGTTTTGGGAGCCGATAAGTTTATGCCATTTGAATTACAACGTCTAACTGCCAGTAGTGCCATTCATGCAGAACGGACTATCTTATGTTCTTTAGGAGCGAGTGCAGTGTTATGTCTGTCTGCTCCTTTTTTCTTAAATACTGACCGAATCACAACCGGGATGCTACTTGGTGCTGGAACGGTGAGTGCTGGCTTATTTGGAGTATCTGCCCAAATCAGTGAAAGCAAGCAAAAAGTTTATCGCTCTTTACAAGAAGCTGACCTGAAATCACTTAAGCAGCATTTGCAAGGTGAAGCTGTTTATGATTATGTCACGACTGCGATCGCAGCTAAACGCCGAGTTGCTGATTATGTGAATCGCCTACCAATGCAAGAGCGCCCCCGGTGGATTGCTGAATATCAGTTGCAAGGTTTGGTTACACTTCCAGAACCACCAGCACAACAATCACCTTCACCGACTGGTATTCCCAATCCCGATATTGCTGACATCGATGAAGAGTCGGTGCAGTCGGTGATTAATCCGGGTGCAATGAAAATTCTGCAAGTGATCGCAGCTAATTATCCTGAGTACATCAGAATTGATAGTGCTTGGATTGATGAACTGTGTGATGCTGCATCTAATCAAAATATGACTCTTCGCAGTAATCACCATTTTTACCTTTCTGGTGGTACACAATCTGGGAAGTCTACGCTGGCAGGGGTGATTATCAACAAAATTGCTGCAAAATCTCAAACACCAGCAATTGTGATTGGCAGCGATCCAAAGGATGATGTCACCAGATGGCTGTGCAAGTTTAGCCGTAAGTTTGACGGTATGAAAGAATTAAAAAACTGGATTACCTTTGCTACAGACCAAATTGACAAGCAGAAAGCAAGAGTTGCAAAAGTTGGTGGTGAATGTCACGGTGTCCCAGAATTATTTCTTGCTCAAGATGAAGTTGATAGTGTTTATGGTGGTGGGAAAGGACTTCCAGGAATGGTTGATGCTGACACTGCCAAAGACTTGCAAGGTTTTTGGAACTATATCATCAAATTCACTGCTGGGTTAAAAGGTCATGGTTTATTTATGGGACAGTCCCCGCTCTCTGGGGAAACCGGATTTAGCCGCCCATCTCTGAAAAACGTTTGCTTTATTGCTGTAGGGCAGACATCGAGTTATATCCTTGACCATCCACAAGACTTTGTAAACGTTAAAAAGGAGATTTTGTCAGTCTTGCGACAGGCTTGCGAAATGTTAGATAAAGCCGGAGTTCGATATGCCTTAGTGATTCCCACTCGGTCTAATCCCTTTGTTGCCCTAATCCCGGAATTTGATATCAAAGGTCTGGAACAAAAACAAGATTCCAAACCGAATGCTGACACTGTTAATAGTTCTAAAAATAATCAGCAATCCTCACAGCAGCAGGTTGACTGGTATGAAGAAATTAGAAAATGGGCAACAGAATTAGGGAGAAGACCACATTTTCAGGAAATTAAACAGAAGTGGCAGGAATTAACGGGGCAAGAGTTAAACGAAAAAGGGGTGACTCTATTACTAGAAAATCTCGGCTACCCAGACAACTAAATTGGAATGCTCGATATGGTAATCCTAAAGAGTATAGAAAACAAGTAGCAATCGCTCACCGAAAAACCCACAATTATTGTGTAGTCTGCCTGACTAAAAAAAGTGAAGAAATCCATCACGCCTACTACGGCAACGACATCATTGGTCAATCTACATTTCCTACGTGCTACCGTTGTCATAATGAGATTTGTCATAGTCCAATCAACTGGATAAAAAGCTGTAGTAATCCTGTTTGGGGCAATCGTAATACTGACGAATTTATTACAAGATTGAGGCTGGGATATCAATTACTTTATGGAGGTGTTATTTGGTGATTAAGCTATTAATAAAGTATGCGCCTGATTCCGTTGTGGATGCTGTGAATGATATTTCTTTAGCAGAACTGGACAAGCGAGGTTTAATAGTGTGGGCTGATGCAGGGCCACTAGAGCCACAAGATGAAAACTCAGCATTTAATTTGGCTTCTCGTTTCACGGAAGTAACGCCTGATAATCTGCTAGAAGTTTTCATGACTATTGCTCAAATATACACAAACTACGGCGATTGTTTAGCCTTGAGATACTTGATGGAATTATCGGCAGAATACTTTGGATTGATCGGAGTTGAATAAAATGTATAACGAATACGACAATTTAAGTTTTGAAGAACAGTTACACCTGACTGAATCCCTTATCAGGCAGCGACACAATCAGCAGATTTCCTTGCGCCGAAATGCTCAATTGTTGCAGCAGAAGTTAAGTTTTGAGGCTGAATTGTTAGAAGACAATCCAGAGTTCGCCCAAACTATTCACGCTTTCAATATGCAGGAGATTCAGAGTAATCAGCAAGGGTTACAGAATGTTCTAGGTTCAGAAGAATTAGCTTCAAAAGAGCAAAATGTTTGGAGTAAGTTTTTTCCTGGTTTAGGAGGATGAATGAAAATTTTTGATATCAGAGATCGCCTCAGTTCATTAGTTAAACAAACAACTCAAGTCGGTATTGGGTTTTTAGCAATGCTATTGCTAACTCGTGGCCACCCATCTGCATTCGTAGTTGATTCAAGCACAAGTTTTAAGTATTGTATTTGTTGCCTATAGTGAGGTACGAAGGCAAGCGTTGGGCAAGAATTAATCTTCAAAACATATCAACTTTCACTCTGTTAGCTATGTTTTACAAATGAAAGATTACAATTTCTCTATATGGATACTGAACGGGATTTCTTATTTTTCAACCCTCGAATCGCTACCAAATATAATCCCTTTTATGAAGGGGAGTATCTGGTAATCCAGTCTTATCCCCGTGAGCATAAGCTAATGGTTGAGCATCGCACTTTTGATTACAAAAATGCCAAAAGTCATTGCGAACTAGAAAATCTAGCTCATGACTATACATCATTTTCTCTTAGGATTTTTCACGATGATAAACTGTGGGAGGTAAACTATAAAGGGGAGCCACAAAGTATTTCTAAGCAACAGAATTGGAGAATTGCCCAAGAATATTTAGAAGCTCACTACGATCCGCATACTGATGCTGAAATGGTCGTATGCCAATGCAGTTACCCCTATTTTTCGTCACTCACTACTCATATTAGCAACAGTGGTGAGTCCATGACTTCGTGGCAATCGCTCACTTGTCTACTTAGAGACTTGGGGCGAGATATTCAAACCTGCCCCAACTGTAATGCATCCTTAGTTCGAGCAGATGAATCGGAGGATGATAATTTTGATTTTGATTTTGATTTTGATGACCAAGTTAGCCGACCAATAGCTTGCATCGGTTGTGCTAACTATCACGGAGTTGAGTATGGGGACAACGTGCTAGTCTGCGGGATACACCCGAATGGATGGGATAGTGAAAATTGCCCAGATTATCATCCGTGATATTTAAAATGGTAAAAAATTGACCCGCTCTCTAGTATGCTTTTCTCAAAAAACCACTACTCAGATAGGCATTAGGCATTGTCATTGACGTTATTAACTGCTATGTCGAAATGCAATACGTCTTCGCGATCGCCCAACTTTGTATAAAGTTTAATAGCTGGATCGTCACCGATATCCGCCTGGACGAAAATGACATAAGCTCCATAAGCTGCTGCTACTTCCTTCAGCTTCTGAATTAATGCCGTTGCGATCCCCTGCCGTCGGTGTGCAGAGGCAACAGCTAGATCGTAGATATAAATCTCACTGCGCTCCTGCTCGAATTTTTTAAGCTCGTAGGCAGTAAGACCGCCAACGACCTCACCTTCTTTCAATGCGGCGATCGCAATGAAGTAGTCACTATCGAGCAGTTGCCGCAGGTAGTCTGCGCTAGGGGGATTTCCATAGGTCTCCACCTCATCGAACGCCTCACCAAAGGTTGCTAATAGAGCTTCCATTAATGCAACGTCCTCCGGCACGATCTGTTGAATGCTTAAGTTCATTAGTATTTCCTAAGCTATATTCCTGCTGAACGGCTAAATCCTGCTCGTTCATACAATAACTGAATTCTGACTCCTGAATTCCGTTTTGATAAACCAATTACGACCCTTGGTGGAAAACAGAAGTGGTAACGCTTTATTAACCAGGACTTTGAACGGATAGCTTAACGTGTATAAAAACAACAGGAACAGTAAATGATAATCATCCCTTAGAATCTAAAGCAATTATCCCAGTAATGCAAATCCAAAAGTCTACTTTTCTTATTTCAGTAAATTTACTGCAACAGTATTTGTCTATAAAGGTACATAAAAGTAAAAGTTAACTTTCAGGAAAATTACGATGAATTTTACAGAGTCTCTCAAAAATGAGCTAATTTGTTCAGGTATCATTGACCAAACTTTAAAGGTAGGAGATATTATTCCTAATTTCATTCTACCTAATGCTTTCAGCCAAGCAGTAGAATTACAAAAACTACTAGTTAGTGGGCCTGTAGTTATTTCCTTTTATCGAGGTTCTTGGTGTCCTTTCTGTAACTTGGAACTAGCAGGACTCCAACAAGCATTACCTGCAATTAAAACATTAGGAGCATCAATAATTGCTATTTCACCTCAAACTAATCGTCATACCATGTCAACTGTAGAAAAACATGAATTAACTTATGAAGTATTGAGCGATCGCAGCAATATGATTGCTCGTCAATTTGGCATTGTGTTTCAAATCCCGGAGTATCTAAGACCTATATTAGAGTCAAAGGGTCATGTGTTACCTAGATACAATGGAGATGAGTCTTTTGAACTACCTATTCCAGCTACATTTGTAGTTGATCGAGACGGAAAAATCGTTTATGCTTTTGTTGATGCAGATTATACTAAACGGTTAGACCCAATTGAAATAGTGAGTATTCTAAGAAATATTCCTATAGTTAGCAAAAGCTAGTACAGCTTGGCGTAATTCGTATACTACAAGCCTTTCATTGATTTGGAATGTGTGTTTTATTTACGCCGTACTGTAGTAGATAAATTTTAAATTAAACTATTTTTCCAAATTTTAGATAATATTCAGCTTTGTATCAGACTCATCTCAGAATAATTTGTCACTCTAATAATTAAAATAAATCAGGCAGTCTTGAGGAAATATTTCCTTATAAAGTATCTGTCTGATTCGATAAGTTTCACTTAAAATTATCATAAAAGAGGGTTCTTCAGTACTTGTTATGCTAAACTAATAATTAAAATGCCAATTCGATAAGCATCTTACTCTAAAATTATTAAAATTTCTGAACCCATAAGCTGAACGCTTAATTAGCTTGAGTTTGTTATTGATGCCTTCAACAGCACCACTTGTTGTCCTATTATCAAAGTAAGCTACTATTTCATCAAACCATCGGATAAAAGTATTGTTACTATTTGGGAAATATTTTTTAGCTTTTGATAGCCATATGCCCAATTTAAAAACTGCCGGATACCAATCATTCGTTTTATTAAAAACTCTTCTAAGTTTCTCTTTCAATTCATGCATTAATTTTAGACTAGGAGACACAGCTTTCACCTGAATAAGTTTATTTTTTTGCTCCTCGTTTAAATCTGACTCATTTTTAAGTAAAACATATTTACTTTTATTTAATCCTGATAATACTTGCTCCTGTTTGAATTTTTCTTTTGATGTCTTTGCTTTTTTTATTAACTCTTGTATATTTCGCTTTTCTTTTTTTCTCTGTGTATCTAATTCCTTATTTATCTGAACCATAACGTGAAATCGATCTGCAACTACTTGAGCTTCAGGCATTAATTCTGTCACTAAGTTTTTATAACCTTTCCATAAATCTATACTGACTTCCTCTATTTGCTCTAAGACTTCAGTTTCCCACTCTATAAGAGTTTCCTTTATTATTTCTTGAGTACGTCCACTTAAAATAGCAATCAATTTGGATGTATCCAAATCTATTAGTACTGCACAATAATTTCCTTTTCCTTTAACTAGAGCTATCTCATCAATTCCAAGTCTTTTTAATTTTAAAGGTTTTGAATTTGATAATTGTTCCGATGCGTCTTTTAACATACCTTCTATCTCTTCTGTCGTGACTATTCCTTTTGAAGCTACAGTGTGGATATCGTTTTCTAAAACTTCTTGTATTGTTTTTTGTGCAAGCCGCTTTGTATAAGTTCTTTTCTTCTTGACAAAATCTAAATTTTCACTAAACGGTTTTTTACATATTTCACATTTAAATTGACGCCTATTAATTTCTAAAAATACTGGACGATCTCCAAAAGGTAAGTCTTTAACAATATGTCGATGATTTTGATGTAATTTCTGACTTTTTGTGCCACACCTGGGGCAAATACTATACAATTTTTTTGATTCGGTTTGTAAAATAATTCCAATTCCATCGTGAAGGCGATGTGATATAACTTTTATATCTCCTAAATCAAGAAGTTCTGTTAGAATCTTAATATCTCTTTTGCTAGTCATGACTGTAAATTTATATAAAAATAGTGGAAGTCTATTTACAGTTAACAAGAAATATTCTTTATATGTCAATCCTTATAGTACTTTTAGCAGATTATTGATACATTTTTTGACATTCTTTGATATCTATATTTTAATAATTTGGCATAACAAGTACTGAAGAACGATATTTTTCTACCAAGCTTCGCAGCGCCTCATAAGCCCAATCTCCAGGACTAACATCTCGCAAATCTTCAACACTGGTAACTTCCTCCATCAAATCGGGTGGTTGACTATATAGTTTGGGCGGCTGTAATTGAATTTCTTGGACTTGAGGTTCTCCGCCAGAGGTTATTGAGGGAAATTTATTACCAGAAGATACTTGGTTTTTCCAAGTGCTGGGAATGACACTTGAATTATGCAAGAATTCTTCCCTAAAACCATTTAAGTTGAAAATTGTTACAGAGGAGGAACGCAGAGATTGATTGGTAGTGCTAATTTCTTTAGTTGATGAGGAGCATCCCACTTTTAGAGGGCTAGTGTGAGCATCTTGCTCACTTGTTATGGCATACGAACAAGATGTTTGCCCTATAAAATCATGAATTTGTACATTTTGGAAGCTCTCATTTAATGTGACCATCACACCAGAAGGGAACGCCAATTCAGGAAGAGAAGTAGCCCCATTCTTCTCTGCCAAGTTTGCATTTGTTTGAATTTCAGATCCGGTCGTATTAGCCGGATTTGCTTGCGCCAAGCCTGGAAATAATACTAACAAGTTACAACCCAGTATTACCAAAGTCAGCGGCAATGGCACACCCAATTTGCTCATAATTTCTGCTTCTTGTCACACAGACAATAGATAACAAGCATTTTTTAAGGACGAACTCTAAGTTCTTTATTGGCAGTTTCAATCACTTTTTTAGCTACATCTTCGGGAATTTTCGTGTACCCTAACTCTCGATTAAATCCTTGACCTTTAGTTAAAATCCATGTCAACAACTTCTTATTAGCTTGAACAAGAGTTTCATTGGGATACTTTTCAGAAAATAGTAGCCAACTCAAACTAACCAAAGGATAGCCATCTTCTGGGTCATCAATATCTTCAGTCGTGAAGTTATCATTAAACTTTATATTAGCTAGAGCCTTTTCCGTCTCTGCCAAATTTGGTTCCACATAACGACCAGCCCGATTTTCAATCCTAGCTGTAGGCAGATTGTTCTGACGAGCAAAGCTTGTTTGAACATAGCCAATAGCACCATCAATTCTACGTACTTCTCCAGCCACTGCACTATCTTGAGGCAGGGCAGCGAAGACCTGAAATCCCCAATTAGGTTCTCGGCTAGCTTCTATCTTTCCCCCCGTAATTTTTCGCAAGTATTTAGTCAGAGTCAAGGTAGTACCGCTACTATCGGATTGAACTACGACTTGAATTTTTTTGTTAGGAAAACGGGAATCAACCTGGTTCCAATTAGCAATTTTACCTGTGAATATTTTTGCCAGTTGCTCACGAGATAATTTGACATCTGCGGTTACATCTTCAAGATTGTAAACAATGGCTATTGACCCTCCCCCTGTTGGTATCATTAGCAACCCATCTTGCATTTGATTTTTCTCAATTGGGGTAGGAATTAAAGTAGTACCGCCAATATCCACAGTTTGATTCATGAACAAACGAATGCCACCACCACTGCCAATAGCAGTGTATTGAAACTTGATGCCTGTTTCCCGTTCGTATTCTGTACTATAGCGCTGATAAAGAGGTTCAGAAAAAGCAGCCCCACCACCCTTAAGTAATTGGGCAGACGCAGCATTAGTAGTATAAAAAATTGTTGTTGCAGTTAGTGTGGTAGCGACAATTCTCTGCCAATTACTGATTGTAAATGTCTTCATAGCTCTGTGTCGCCGAATTGCATATTTTGACTGTTGAAAAGCTAAATATTGATTTTTTTGCGGTAAATGAGGACTCTATTACCATCAGCAGCAATTTCTAACCAAAAATCCCGAATAACAAATTGATAGAAAAATTCGCCAAGACGGGTACTCCGCCAAGTGCTGATAAGTGGGTCATTTGGTGCCCATTTTTTGAACGCTTTTACAGCAGTTTCAGGAACTCCACTAGACTCTATTTGCTCATCAACTTGAATCAGAGTGCCAATGGGAGTAACTTGTACTTCAACTTCAAAGCCTTGTTGGTTTTGACCTCTGAGTATGTATATTAATGAACCATCTGACTTAAGTTCGATTCGGGCTTGGCTAAATTTAGCATTGGTCGCTGTCTTTGCTGAAGACATTGCTGGAAGTGCGACTTCTTCTAGGGGAATTTTGCGAACTATTCCCCCTAGATTTTGGGCTATTAATAAAGTTCTACTGTTAGCCAGAGATTGAGCCTGAGCATCACCCAAATAAACAGAAGAGATGAGCATAGCTATTCCTGTAATTGTTAAAATTTTCTGCAAATTAGTTGTGGAGAAAACTATCAGTTTTTTATTGTTCATTTTTTCTAAAAGTGTAAAATTGTCCCACTAACTAATTTTTCTTACTTGCTGACTTCAATAACTCTTTATTACCCAACACTAGTAAAAACTTGGTTTTTGATTCATCCAATACGGTTGGTTTAACTGGAAGGTAGCCAAGATTAGAAATTTCTTGGCCCACATATGTCAAGTAATAGTTAATAAACCCTTCTAATTCCGGTCGCTTCCGAATCGCTTTGGTATCTGCATAAATATATAAAGGGCGAGTTAGTGGATATCCTGGTAGGAAAGGGTCTACTTTATCAATAGCGATCGCCTTCAACTTCTCGCGGTTTTCTTGATAGGAGCCATACTCTAAAAAGCCAACCATGTAAGAATCAATTAAAGCTTCTGAGTATAACTGCTCTACAAAGTCATAAAACATCGTATTGGGAGCACCAGTAAGTTGGCTAACGTTCCCCTTGAGAATAGCTTCGGCAAACAAGTCAACTGCTCCCCCAGTACCAGCGCCGGCTGGAATAATGCGTTTAATCAGTTCTTTTGGCCATTTGGGATTGACATCTGACCACTTTTGGACAGTAAATACCTTTGCCAGTTCGTCGCGTGTCAAAGTGTTGGGGACGAAATTATTCTGAGAACTAACTACAATAGTCACTGCATCCGTGCCAATTTTAAAGCCGATCGGCTGAATACCTGACTTAGCACAGGCGGCTAACTCCTGACTGGTAATCGGGCGAACTGCATTGACAATATCTATTGTTTTATCCTGGCAAAATAGTTTGAAGCCAACGACCGTATCAATACCAGCGAGATTAATCTTGCTAGGATACCCGTCTTGGATAAAGCGTTGAGCAATAGCCTGACTAATTGGCAAAACTACCTGAGTTCCCGATATCGCTATTGTTCCCTCTAGTTCTAGGGGGTTTACCTCCGGAAGCACAATGCCCTGTTGAGCTGAGTCTTGGGTTGAGAGTGATTTAACTAATTTCCTCTCGACTTTCTGAATACCTAAGTTTTCTTTTGCAGATTTGTCCGCACTAGCTTGATTGTCAATATTTGCTTTTGAGGTTTTTGATTGACCAGTGCAAGCTATTAATAGTAAAACTATGCTGAATAAAAATAAGTAATTTCTGAAAGTTCTCCTGATTGATGACATATATTATCTTCCCACTTGCACTCGGCGACCATTTTTATTATTTGGCAGATTCACATCCTCCTTAATTCCTTTAGCAAGTCGAACCATCTTTTTCCGTTCTTCGATATACAGAAGAATCTCTGAAGCAAATTTGTTGTTAGACTCTATCGCTTCGATAATATCTTTGGCTGGAATCACTACAACCTCAACATCTTCATTAGCGATCGCTGTAACTGGACTTACCTCACCTGGAAAGATAGCCATTTCACCAAATACTTCGTTAAGTTCCAGCTCGTCCACTATCTGACGGTTCCCTTGCTGGTCTTTGAGATAAGCCTGTCCTGCACCCTTGAAGATAATATAAAGTCCCTCGTCTTCTTTACCTTCCTGAATAATTAACTCACCCTGACCGTAGGCTTTAAATCTAGCCCGTTCACTCAGTTTTTCAATTTGATTATCATTAAGAGTTAAGAAATATGGGAGCGATCGCAAATAAGTTACCAATTCCTCTTGGCGGTTCTCGACTATTTGAGGAATCCGGCTTGGTATTCCTTTTTGAGTATCGACATCGTACTGCACTTGAATCGGATAAGGCATAGTAAAGCCATAACGTTTGGTTATATAGTAAAGCCGGGATTTGAGTGTCGCAGAAACGCCAAAATTATTTTCAGGCAGTAATTTATAGTAAAGGTCATAGGTGATACAGGAGTCTCCATAGGAACTAACCTGAGCCAAACCTTCTTCGATCGCATCTATGCCCTCCACCAAGCTATTTAGTGCTGGAATCACTTCATTAGGAGAGTCGTCATAAGAAAAGCTGGCAGAAATACTTTTCCACATTGCTCCCTGACCGTAATTGATAATGCTTGCCTTCGACAATACCCCATTGGGAACGTTGAATTTTCTGCCAGGAGCTGCAATAGTAACCGACCACCAATTTTGCTCGAGTACCCGCCCCTGCTTTCCATCGAACTCAATCCAGTCACCCGTTCTGAATGGTTTGGCAAATAGCAGCAGCAATCCTGATACCAAGTTGCTGAGGGTATCTTGCAGCGCTAGGGCAATTACTGCTGAAGCTATCCCCACAGCAGAACCCAAGCCAGTCAAATTTATATTCCAAATTCCATTGATAATGTGATAACCAATGGCGAAGATTACCACACCCCTAGCTACCTGAAAGAACAGGTTAGGTACATGAATTTGCCATTTGATCGGTTCTTTTTTTGTGGTCAACAGAGCGTTGATTAAAGAAATTCCCGCTACAATCACGGCAACCCAAGTTAACGTTTCCACAAAGCGCGCCCAGGAATCTTTGCCAGCGACGCTTAAAAGTTGTCGCATGACCAAGATTATGGCTAAGGGAGGTAATACATACTCCCGTATCTGACGTAGAGCAACTGCTAAGGGGTGCTGCTGCCGTTCTAATCTTGAGGCAGCTTCACCAAGCAATATACCGAACAATGGAAATCCCAGCCCTAAAAGTAATATCCATCCCAAAAATGATTTATCCATGATTGTTTTTTTTACGAATAATAAACAGTGAGTAGCGGGGAAAAAGGCAGGAGGCAGGAGGCAGGGGACAGGGGGCAGGAGGCAGGAGGCAGGAGGTGTAGAATAGTTTAGTTTCTCCCAACTTCCTACTTCAAACTTCTAAACCATGAGCTACAGAGAGCAATTTATCTGGCAGCGTGGAGTCAAACTTGCCATTAACTGCTATCGACTTACCGAAAAATTTCCGAAATCTGAGCTTTACGGATTAACTAGCCAGGGGGCAGAAGGCAGGGGGCAGAAGGCAGGAGGAAAGAAGCAACTGTTTTTTATTAATATGTAAAAGCGAGAACAAGGCGTTATTTTAACCTCCTGCCTCCTGCCTTTTAACTCCTGCCTCCGAATATATCCAATTTCTACATATTGCTTTAGGTTCGCTTCGGGAACTTGACACTCAGTTGATTATTTCTAAGGAAGTTGGATTAGCATCCCCTGAACTATTTACTCCCGTTTTGGAAGAAGTCGATAGATTTCAAGGAATTTTAGTGTCAAGCATTCAAAAAATTAAGTCTTAAAACCCTCCTGCCTCCCTGCCTTCTGCTCCCTGCCTCCTGCCTTCTGCCCCCTGCTTCCTGCCTCCTGCCTCCTGCCCCCTGCCTCCTTCAAACACCTATTTTTTCCAACTCAGGTTCCGCTGCTGCTTCTTTCATAATTTCGCTCAGGAATGTGTAGGCTTCTTCCCATGCCTTCCGCACTGGCGTAGTAAAGTCTTCACCCAGTCCTTGCGCTAACGTCCACAGCAAAGCTTCGCCGACAATATCGTAGTATTCAGCCTTGACACCATAGCTCGCATGGCTGCGACCAAGCTTCTGAACGGGACCGATAATCTTATCTGGTTGACGCAAACCTTCCACTGCAAGTGCAAGTGTAGCCATTAGCTTGCGTTCCTGCTCTTTCATATCCCCCTTAAATAAAGCACGAAAAGAAGGTTCTAATTCAAACAGTCGGTTGTAGAACAGTTCGGCAGCCTTATCAGCGATGGGTTTCACTTTAGCAAAGGATGACTGAACCAACTCCACTTGACTTAGAACTAACTTCCTGGTGGTTACTAGCGTCCAGGTTTCTACTTCACCCAGTCCTGGAATTTTCACGACTGGGTTTTGGATGAAAGTATAGCTATCGGCTATGCGATCGTATACACTCTGAGTGATCAAAATATAGTTCAAATCAGCTTTGCTCTGGAGACTGCTTGCTATATATGCTGTTTCTCCCCAAATGCTGTATCCAAATCGCTGTGTTCCGACTACCCCTGCTGTCACAGAACCTGCATGAATGCTGATGCGTAAAGCCAAGGCAGAATTGTGATTAATATTCAGACGCTGGATTATGTCTAACATGGCTAGGGCAAAATCAACAGTTCGCTGGCTGTGGTCAAATCTCACTTCAGTGAGTCCACACACTGCCACATAGCTTGTACTCAGAGAGTTTTGTCGTTCCAAGCCGTAGCGTTCTGCCGAGTCATCGAATTCATCAAATAGCTCGGTGAGCAATTTTGTGATTTCTGGCGGTGACAGGCGTTTGTTCAACTCAGCAATCCCAGCCAGATGAGCATTGAGGATGCTTACTTGCTTGAAGTTTTCCGCAATGGATAGCTCTCCTTGTTTCCGGCGTTCGGCGATCGCTCTTGGTAAGATATTCTGCAAGAGAATATCGTTTTCCTGCTTCTTGGTTTCCAGCTCTTCCTCAGTTTGATGTAATTTGTTCGCCACCTCTTTGAACTCTGTTGCCAATTCCCCAAACTCGTCAAGGGATGTCACATCAACTTCTGTATCCAGTTCCCCAGCACTCAGTTTCCGGGCGCTATCAGTCAAACGACGCAGGGGAGAGGTAAAAATTTTCGCAGCAACTGCCGCTAAAAACGCCGTCCCCAGTAAGAAAAGCGCCGCTGCAATCAGCAAAATTACCTGTAAAGTGTAAAGCGGACGATAAGCTTCTCCCACCTCCATCTCTGCTATAATCCCCCAATTTAACCCGTTCAACTTCAAGGGAGTGTAGGAACTCAATACTTCTGCTCCCCGATAGTTGCGGTCTACTATCATCCCTTGTTGCCCTTCTAAGGCGGCTTTGGCGGCTGGACTATTGATTTTCTGTAAGCTAATGGTAGTGTTGAAGTTCTCCATCAGTTGCAGAGTTCTCTTGTCAGTCCCCGTGTAACGAACAGCATTTTGATATTTTTTGGGGTCTTCAACCCAAAAACGGGATGTCGAACGCATTAGGAAATCGGGGCCGACTAAATAAGCTTCTCCTGTTTTCTGCAAACCACTGCCTTGCCAATTATTTTTCCGGCTAATAGCGTTGTTGATCTTTTCAATAGGAATTTGCACTGCCAAGATGCCAATCATGTTAGAACCGCTATAAATGGGCGTTCCCAGGAAAGCAGCCGGAGCATTATAAGAGGGACGGTAAGGCTTGAAATCAACAACCTGAATGCTACCTTGAGTCGGATTTGTCTGGACTGCCTGCACCAAATCCTTTAGTGCATTCTGAGAGTCATAACTCTGTAGCGGATTAGTAGCAAAATCTGACTCTTTAAAATAGGAATAGACGATATCTCCTGTTTTAGGATTAATCAAAAATAAATCGTAATAACCGAATTTTTCGATAATTCCTGCAAAGAATTTTTGATATTTGGCATGAGCTTTGGTGTAAGCGCTGCCATCACCAGCATCAAGAAGCTGGTCTTTTTTGCCAACTGGATTGGGATTAGACGCAATGTAGTGATACTGAAGATAGCGAGCCGCTTGTCCCAGGGGCTGATAGACACTGGGAATCACTGCTTCAGGGGATAGATTCTTTTGCAAGCGAGGAAAAAATTCTTTGGTGTAGTAAGCATCCAATGCTGTATCCCATTCGGGGGGAATAAAGTTGCGCTCCAGGTTGCGGAAACCCCCATTCAAATCCACCATCGCTTTCACGATGTTGCCATCTGCCGCCAGCATCCCCACTTGGTTATTCAAATTTTCAAAGTACGACTCAAACTGTTCGGCTTTGGTTGTACGTATACCGGAAAGTTGCTCGGCGATTTTGCTTCTGAGGGTAGCTTGTGTTTGATACCAACCAATCCCACTAACTACTACTACAGAACCAAGGCTAACTCCGAGGAGCAATGCTTGCAGCTTCGATTTAATTGTCCAGTCACCCAGTTTGAGATTAATTAGGGAGCCATCACGCAACTTCCACAAGCGATTTTGAGGATTTAACATCTTTTTTATTAATTTTGATTGTGAATACTTAACTTCTTGCTTATGTCTAAACCAATATATTTACTATTTCTAGATTTTTTCAGCTTTTGAACCTTGTATTTTTATTTCTTTGTTTGATCTATTTATTCAGATTAATGTATCCAAGTCAAGAGGAATTGCAAATTATTTGCAAATAAGTTATTCCTGGCTTGAAAGTAGGAAAAGTAGGGAAGGTAGGAATCTAAGATAGGCAAGATTAAAAAAAATAAAACCAGCTTATTATTATGTTAATTGTTGCGATAGCGATAACCCATGTTAACTGAACTTCAGAAGAAGAAATTGACATTATTCTCATATATTTGACGGCTGATAAAAATGGTATTTTGCAAAAACCTGACTTTGATAAAATTGTCAATGGTGTTGCAGAAACTTACAACATCGCAGAGGATTCAGAAACCTACCAAGATATTTCCTCAACTTATGGTAGGCGCTGGGATGCTCTTGCAAAAGAGGCAGACACAAACGCTGGCAACAAAGTGTCTTTAGATGAGTGGTTTTCCTATCAAGACAAGTTAGTGAACGATCCCAAAAGCGACTTTCTCTGGCTGAAAATAGCAAGTATGTTTTACGACGTTCAGGATGTAGATAAGGACGGTGCAATAAGTCTTGAAGAATATAAAATAATGTACAAAATTCACGGAATTGGTGATGCTAGTTTAGCCGCAGAAATTTTTTCCAAGCTTGATTTTGATGGAGATGGCAAAATCAAGAAAAATGACTACCTGAATCTAGTTGTTGATTTCTACTTGAATGACAACCCACAAGCGCCTAGTAACTTGTTTTTTGGTGCTTACGAATAAGCTGACACTTAAGGATTAAAATCGCGGATGAGAGTGATTGCCTGAGAATCTGAAATTATCAGTTTATCAGGCAATATTTATTTGCACTCCAGGCAATTATTACTTAAAAAACAAAGAACAAATATTCAATATTTACACTTAACAAGAAAGAATTCAAGAGTCAGGAGTCAGAATTTAAAATGAATTTTTTATGACTGGCGGTAACTGGGTTTGAGTCCCCCACAAAATTGAAAGATTGGTGGTCTACAATTAATTGCGGGTCTAAATCCCTTACTAATTAATTCTGATTCCTGAGTTCTATATTCTGCTTAAATACCAGCAAGTTATGTAAATTTTTTAATCAGCTTTTCAAATTTTACTTCTAATATCAGTCGGAACTACCGTAATAATTTTAGTTAGCTCCATTCCTTTCAAGTTTTGTATTTTTCGTGTTCCTGAATTGCAATAATGAATTATAGTGATATATAGTGTGTGTCCAGTTCAATCCCAGTATTTGTATTTTTTATGGATGACATCAAACTGGTAAATGGTAGACAGAGCGATCGCTAAACTAAGTCAGATTGCTCGAAAAATTACGAATATCTTAAATACAGCATCACTGCTGGAAACAAACGAAAATGGAATATTGGTATAAATGGCAAAAGTGTGAGTATAGAGAATCACAACCAAGCTTATTCAAAAACAATCATTAAGCCGAGCAATGCCTCGTTAATGCTGATGAACATCATTAATGCCAGTGACATTCTTAAGCACTATGCCGAGCAGGAACGAAATTTTCAAAATCTTAACCTTAGTCGAGTTGATCTCAAAGGTGGTGACCTAAATGGAATTGATTTTAGTCATGCTAACCTCAATAGTGCTGACTTTAGCTATACAAACTTAAGCAATAGCAATTTGATTTGGACAGACTTGAATCGAGCCAACTTAATCGAGGCAAACTTAACTCAAGCTTGCTTGCTCTACAGCAGCCTTTTTTGGGCACATTTAAAGTCAGCCACATTAGTTAACGCTAACCTGAGTAATGCTCTCCTAAATCATGCAAATCTAACTTCTGCTTGTTTAAAGGGTGCGAATTTGACGGAAGCATCTTTAGAAGGCGCTTGTTTGATTCAAGCAACTCTTACTCGAGCTAATTTATTCAAAGCAAACTTGAAACAGACGGATTTTACCAGAGCTAACCTTGATGAAGCTAATCTGCGTCAGACGAATTGGGAAGGTGCTATCTTAAGCCAAGCCTCGTTGCGGCGAGTCGATCTCGAAGAGAGCCAATTTCATGAGACAATACTCAACAAGGCTGATTTGACGGAGGCTGATTTGGTTAAGGCTGATTTGAGATATGCCGATTTGACAGAAGCAATTTTAAGCAAAGTTGCCCTAGAGTTAGCCAACTTAGTCGGCGCTGACTTAAGCCGTGCGACTCTAAAACGAGCTTCTCTATTTCAAGCCGATCTTCAGGGAGCAGTCTTACATGATACTAATCTGGTTGAGGCCGATCTCAGACACACCAACTTTAAAGATACTCAGCTAATGGGTGCTGATTTTTCTGGTTCTCGCGTCAAAGGAGCTTGCTTTACAGATGCTAAAGGGTTAACTTACCAACAGAAACAGTGGCTTTTAGTCAATGGAGCTTTGAATATCCCAGCCTAGCAAGTTGCTACTTGAATGAAAAACATTGAAGAACTTGTTGAATTTGCGCTCCAGTTGGTGGCTACAGAAACAGGGTTTTCTCTTAGCTATATTCACAAGGTAATCCTGCGAGAATCTCTGTTTGAAAACAAAAAAACTTACGCTAAACTTGCCGAAGAAAATAAGTACTCTGAAAGCTATATTAAGTTTACAGTTGCGCCTAGATTATGGTCTTTGCTTTCACAGACGCTCGGTGAAAAGGTTAATAAGACGAATTTCCTAACGCTGCTAGAACAAAAGTTCATAAATCAGAATTATCCTCAGCCCCGTGAGACAATAAAAGCAATGTCTGCGACAGGCTTGACTAGTTCATGCTATGTTCTAGAATCTCCAGAAGGACAGGTTCCCCTGGCTTCTTGTCTGTATGTTGAACGATCGCTAATCGAACAAACCTGTTATCGAGAAATACTCCAACCCCATACGTTCATTCGCATCTCTGCACCTCGGAAGATGGGGAAGACTTCCCTAATCGTCCGAATTCTGGATTATGGAAGCAGTCAGAATTACCACACAGTACGACTCAGTTTACATCACGCTGGAACACAGGTGTTTGCTTCGAGCGATCGCTTCTTGCGCTGGTTCTGTACAAATGTCACTCGCCAGTTGGGTTTGGAATCGAGATTAAATCACTACTGGGACGAGGATATGGGAGCTTTGATTAACAGCACCATTTATTTTCAGGGCTATCTCCTCAAGGAACTCTCTCAGCCCATAATTTTAGCACTAGATGGTGTAGACCAATTATTTGAGTACCCAGAACTCGCTAGTGATTTTTTCGTCCTGTTGCGTTCCTGGTATGAGGAGACAAAAGACAGTTCAGTTTGGCAGAAGTTACGAATTGTCATGGCTCATGCAGTTGAAGTTTACATTCCTTTACCTACCCATCGCTCTCCGTTTAATGTGGGATTAGCGATCGAACTGCCGACCTTTAGCCCAGAACAGGTGCAGGATTTAGCCCAACGTCACGAACTTCAACTCACGAAGTCTGAACTTGAGCAGTTAATGAGGCTCACTGATGGCTTTGCATATTTAATTCGACTGGCATTATATCAAAGTGTCTGCTTGCAGATTTCTGTGCAAGCATTACTGGAAGATGCTACGAATCATACAGGAATCTATCAAAAACATCTTCAGTATCAGTTGTGGAACCTGCAACAGCATCCTAAATTATTTGACGCATTTCAACAGGTTTTAACGGCTCCCATTCAGTTAGAGATTGAGGTAGCATTTAAGTTAAAAAGTTTAGGATTGGTGCATTTTATCGAAAATAAAGCGACTGTTAGCTGTGAGCTATATCGAGAGTATTTCCACAATTATTTTTCTTAATTGTTGAGCATCATCTCTGACTTAAAGAAATTGTTTGCCGCAATGTTTTCCTTTAAATTACAGCACTTTCTGCTGTTATAAAGTACAGTTAGTAAGGATAAAAACATTATATTTTCATGAAAGCATATTCAATCGATCTCCGAGAAAAAATAGTTGCAGCACATATTCAAGAGAAAATGTCAATTCGGAAAGTGGCAATCAGATTTGCTGTTAGCAAAAGTCTAGTTCAAAAGCTGGTCAAGCAACAACAAGTTGATGGAAATTTACAACCTAAACGGCGAGGAAAACCGCAGTTTAGCCATCTCACAAATGCTGAAGTAGAGTTAAGAAAACTGGTTGTAGAGAATCAGGATGCAACAATAGTAGAGTTATGTGAAT
>NNBT01001871.1_pt1 | contig 43433 bp, 41 predicted proteins | sample 1173831 | NCBI WGS metagenome assembly NNBT01 (sample SAMN07173936, study PRJNA388173) | plant metagenome | isolation source: symbiotic tissue sample KVJ10 | place: Norway: Troms, Kvaloya island | reverse complement strand
CGCGACCTGGCGGGTCGCGGGGGGGCCGGTCGCGTTTGGCATGAGMGHGCSGAGCGCGGCATGGCCGRGRTCGGCAGCGTCGTGGTCGATCCCGCCCATCGCGGCCATGGCTTCGGCCGGCGGCTCATTGCCGGCCTGATGGGCTGGGCCCGCGCCATGGAGTGCGGGCAGGCTTACCTCCAGGTCGACCAGACCAATGCGGTGGCGCTCGGGCTGTATCGCTCGCTCGGGTTTCGGCAGCTCTACGCCTATGAGACGCGCGTTCTAGATTTGGGTGCGTAGACGCTTTTCGTCATTGCGAGCGCAGCGAAGCAATCCAGGGAGCCGTCGCGCGAGCCCTCCTGGATTGCTTCGTCGCTATGCTCCTCGCAATGACGGCTATTGTCGCTCTGACCTCAGCCCAGGCTCGCTCGCTTCATGAAGGCGCCGCCCTTCATGATCAGCGGCATGTGCTTGCCCTGGCGGGTCAGCAGCGAGAGGTCCTTCAGCGGGTCGCCGTCGACGACGATCAGATCGGCATGGGCGTCGGGCGCGATCGTGCCGATCTTGCCCTCGAGCTTGAGCAGCTTCGCCGCGACATGGGTCGCCGAGCCGATCACCTCATGGGCCGGCAGGGCGCGGCCGCGGATGACGAACTCTTCCGACTGGTAGCGGTGCATCTCGCCGAGCAGGTCTGAGCCATAGGCCATGGCGAGGCCGGCCTTCTTCATCACCGCCAGCGAATTCATGCCGGCCGAACGCACGACATCGACCTTGGCGACCGAGTCCGGCGGGAAGCCGAGCTTGGGGCCGTCGGAGACGAGCTTGTCATAGGTGACGAGGGTGGGCACCGCGACCGCGCCTTTTGAGGCCGCAAACTTCGCCGTCTCGGCCTCGATCAGGTTGCAGTGCTCCAGCGAGTGGACGCCGGCCTCGACGCAGCGGCGGATCGCCTCGTCGGTGTAGACATGAGCGGAGACGTAGGTTCCCGCCATCCGCGCCTCCTCGACGATCGCCTCGAGTTCGCTGACGGAAAAGCCGAGGAAGTGGATCGGGTCGGTCGGCGAGGCGCAGCCGCCATTGGCCATGATCTTGATGAAGTCGGCGCCGCCCTTCATTTCCTCGCGGGCGGCGCGGCGGACTTGGTCGAGCCCATCGCAGACGCGGCCGAGCGCGCCGAGGCGGTGGCGGGTCAGCGGCGTGGCGGCATCGTCATAGCGGCCGCGGAAATCGGCATGGCCGCCGGTCTGGCTCAGCGCCTTGCCGGAGATGACGAGACGCGGCGTCGGGAAATGGCCTTCCTCGGTTGCCTGCTTCAGGCCGAAATCGGCGCCGCCGACATCGCGCACCGTGGTGAAGCCGCGCATCAGCATCTCCCGCATGATCACGAAGGAGCGCGCCGTGACGAGCGAATCCGGCAGCTGGGCGTTGCGGCCGAGATCGGCGACGCCGGCGACGACATGGACATGGGCGTCGATCAGGCCCGGCATCAGGGTCTTGCCCTTGAGGTCGATGACCCTGGCCTTGGCCGAGGAAACGGCCTTGCCGACCTCGCGGATCGTCCCGCCCTCGACGAGGACGCTGACGGGGGCGCCGGCCTCGGGCGCGGTGCCGTCGACGATGCGGGCATTGGTGAAGAGCGTGCTGGCCATGGACATGTCTCGGCGGGGAAGGGGTCGGGTGAATTCAGGCGATGAGGCGCGCCGTGCCGTAGAGGCCGACGGCGAAGACCGTATGGCCGACGATGTTCATCAGGCGCAAGGTGTTGGCGTTGGGGCGCTTGGCGGCGGCGATGCCGGCGCCCATGCCCGGCTGCAGAATGAACCAGCCGCAGCCGACGGTGGCGAGGCCGACGATCAGGGCGGGCAGGAAGGTCGGGTTGCGGGCCCAGTCGAGCCCCCAGATCGCGAGCACGATGGCGGCGAAGAGGATGCCGACGGCATAATGGGCGACCCAGCCGATGGCGCGCTCGTTGGGAACGGGCTCCGAGCGGCCGATATCCTCATGGACGAAGCGTCCGCGTGGCAGATGCGCGAACCAGCGTCCGACCATCGCCCAGTTCGGCAGGGGCCAGCCGAAGGCGCGATTGAGGAACAGGGCCCAGAGATCGAGCAAGGCGGTCGCACCGACACCGATCAGCACGGACCGAACCACGACATCCATCATCTCATCCCCCCGGAGCGCCACATGGCTTGCTTGCTTGACGCGCCGGTTCACGGCGTCGGTTGCGGCGGCGCCCATGGAGCGGCGATCCGGCCGTCGGGTCAACCGGCGCGGCGCTTGAAAGGGCCCTCGCCGACGCAGGCGCGCCATGCGCCAGGCGCTCTGCCGCCCGACGGCGCTTCGTCCCGGAACCCTGCCGTCATCTGGGGGTTTGCCTCTGACGATCCGTTCGGGGGGAGACAGACGAGATGGGCACGGCCAGCACAGCGACGCCACGCAAAGGCGAGACGGCCCCGCGGGGACACCATGGCGCGCGGGACCTGCCGTCTGTCAGCATCACCAGCTACAATCTCGAGATCCGCGACGAGGACGGGTTCATCGGCGACAAGGCGAGCCGCAGCGCCTTCGTCGAGAACCTGGACGCGCTGCGCCTGCATCTGCGCGAGCATGGCAGCGATCCCCTGAAAGGCGAGACGGCCGAGCTCGGCAAGAAGGAGCTGGATGCGCTGTTGAAGGACGGTGCTCCCCATGAAGCCGCGCTCGTCCTTAGCGCGATCGAGCGATTTGCCCAGTCGCTCGCCTTCGTCATCCGCCGGTTCGCACGCCTCAAGAGCTGGGCGCCGGTCGAGCGCATCGTGGTCGGCGGCGGATTTCGCGAGAGCCGCGTCGGCGAACTCGCCATCGGGCGCGCCGGAATCATCCTGAGCACGGACGGCCACAAGATCGATCTCGTGCCCGTCAGCCATCACCCCGACGAGGCGGGGCTGGTGGGCAGCGCCCATCTCGCGCCGAAATGGATGTTCGAGGCCTATGACAGCCTCGTCGCCGTCGATATCGGCGGGTCGAACATCCGCGCGGGCATCGTCGAACTGCGCCAGGACAAGGCGCCGGACCTGAGCAAGGCGCGGGTCTCGTCGTCGGAGCTGTGGCGGCATGCCGATGACGAACCGAGCCGGGACGAGGCGATCGCGCGGCTGGGCGAGATGCTGAAGGGACAGCTCAAGCAGGCCAAGAAGGATGGGCTGCGCGTCGCGCCGTTCATCGGCGTCGGCTGCCCCGGCATGATCGAGCCGGACGGCGCGATCGATCGCGGTGCGCAGAACCTGCCGGGAAACTGGGAGAGCAGCCGCTTCAACCTCGTCGACAGCATTCGCGCGCTCATCCCCGAGATCGGCGACCATGAAACCGAGGTCACGATGCACAACGACGCCGTCATCCAGGGTCTCAGCGAAATGCCGGCGATGCAGGACGTCGAGACCTGGGCGGTGCTGACGATCGGAACCGGGCTGGGCAATGCGAGCTTCCAAAACCGGACGAAGCCCAAGGGTAAGTAGCGCCCCGGTTCGGAAGGCCGCCGCGTCATCGCTGCCGCCGCGCCATGATGATGTCCCGTTTGCGAGGGAGTGAGAGGACCTGCGCTGCGCCTATCCGGGGCGCGGTCGCATGGCCCTCGTCTTCAATCCCGCCTGCAGGACGTCCCCTTGCCCTTCGATTGTTCGCGCCGCGCTTGCCTTGGGAACGGAGCTGTGGCGACGGTCGATCCTGAACCGAATCATCATGCAGGGCGAGGCCGGACCGGAATGGCTGCGCGCATGGGCTCAGGCCCCTCACCGAGACCAAGCCTTCCGCGCCGTCTCGCCATCGTTCTGGCGCTGCTGCTGGCGAGCTTGCTGGGCGCGGGGCTGGCTCATGCCCAGCTCCCGGCCGTCGATCCGGCCTCGCCCCGCGGCCGGCTGGATTCCATCCGGCTCGAACTGACACAGATCGAAACGACGCTGGCTGCCCCGACCGCGACGGAAGCCGAACTGCAGCGGCAGCGCGTGCGTCTCCAGCCCTCGCTGGACCAATTGCGCCAGCTCATCGAGGAACAGGCGCCGCGCGTCGAGCAGGCCAAGCTGCGCCTCGACCAGCTCGGCGCCAAGCCCGACGCCGCCGCGCCGCCCGAGAGCGCCGATGTGGTGCGCGAGCGCGCGACCCGACTCAAGGCGTTCACCGACGCCGACGAGACCATGAAGATCGCCCGCGCCGCCTTCCTGCAGGCCGAGCAGCTGCAGACCGCCATCGGCGATCGCCGCCGCGAGCTCTTCGCCAGGGCCTTGTTCGCCGCCGGGCCCACCGTGTTCAGCCCGGACATGTGGGGCAGTGCGATCTCGACCGTGCCGGAGGATCTGCGCGCCTCGGGCTATATCTTCGGGGGCTGGCTGTCGGGCGTTGCGGACGCGCTGTCCGGCGTGCGGGGCGGGCTGGTGGCGCTGTCCTTCGTCGGCGCGCTGCTCCTTTATTTCGTGCGCAGCCGCTATCTGCCGCGCTTCAAGGCGCGCTTCGGCAATACGCAGGACACCGGCAGTCTCCACTGCCTCTACATCGCGCTCGCCCATGTCGTGGCCGGCGCGGCGCCGCCGGCGCTGGCGAGCTGGCTGATCTACGCCGCGCTCAATACGGCCGGGCTCCTGCCCTTGCGGATCCAGCCCGTGATTGCGGCGGTCGTGGCGGGTTTCGCCGTGGTCGCCTTCGTCCAGGCGCTGCTCGACGCGCTGTTTGCGCCGGGCCAGCCGCAGCGACGCCTCGTCAGCGTCATGGATTCGACCGCGCGCGTCGTGGTCTGGATGGGAACCTCGCTGGCGCTGGTGCTCTCGGTCAGCAAGGTTCTGGAGGCCTGGCTGACGGCGATCGCGGCCGGGCTGGCCGTCTCGATCCTCCTGCGCAGCATCCTCGTGATCATTTTCGCGCTGACGCTAGTCGCCGGCCTCTTTCAGCTGCGCGACGACGAGGAGGTCGAGGAAGAGGCGTGCCTCGGGCCCTATGTCGCCGTCGACGGGGCGAGCCTGGGGCCGATCCGCATCTTCGGCTGGATCGTCGGGCTCGTCATCTCGCTCTCCGTGCTCAGCGGCTATGTGATCTTCGCCTCCTTCCTGACCGAGCAGGTGCTCTGGATCGGCATGGTGGCCTGCGTCTTCCTGCTGGCCTATCAGCTCGTTGACCTCGGCATTCCGCATGCGCTGACCGGCAAGGGCCGGCTTGCGCTGACGCTGAAGGCGGGGCTCGGCATCCGCACCGGCACCCTGGACAAGATTGCCGTCATCGCGACGGGCCTGCTGAAACTCGTCCTGATCGTCGTGACCTTTCTTCTGGTGCTGGCGCCCTGGGGGCTGGAATCGTCGGATTTCTTCACCTCGCTGCGGGCGGCCTTCTTCGGCTTCCAGGTCGGCGGCGTCACGATCTCGCTGTCCTCGATCATCATCGCGGGCCTGCTGTTCGCCGCGGGCCTGACCGCCACCCGCTCGATGCAGGGCTGGCTGGAAGCCAAGTTCCTGCCGACGACGCAGCTCGACACGGGCCTGCGCAATTCGATCACCACGGCGGCGGGCTATGTCGGCTACATCGCGGCGGTCGCGCTTTCGGTTTCCGCGCTGGGGCTGAGCCTGGAACGGCTGACGCTGGTGGCGAGCGCGCTGTCGGTCGGCATCGGCTTTGGCCTGCAATCGGTGGTGTCGAACTTCGTCTCGGGACTGATCCTGCTCTGGGAGCGGCCGATCCGGGTCGGCGACCAGGTCGTCGTCGGCGACGCCGAGGGCATCGTCAAGAAGATCAATGTCCGCTCGACCGAGATCGCGACCTTCGACCGCTCCTCGGTGATCGTGCCGAATTCGAACCTGATTTCCGGCGTGGTCAGAAACCGCGTCCGCAACGACCGCACCGGACGCATCCTGATCGCGCTGTCGGTCCCGCGCACGCTGGACGCCGGCGATGTCCGCAGCATGCTCGGGGACGTCGCCAATGCGCATGGCGACGTCATGCAGAAGCCGCCGCCGGCGATCCTGTTCAAGAAGATCGGCACGGCGACGATGGATTTCGAGCTGATCTGCGTCGTTGCCGATGTCGATATCGTCGGTCGCGTCACCAGCGATCTGAACTTCGCGCTGCATAAGCGGCTCACCGAGATGGAGCCCGTCGCCGGCACGCCTGAGCTGCTGGTCAAGGGGCTGGAGGGCGTCGAGCAGTCGCTGGGCGACATCGCCGCCGCCGTGACGCGCGATGGCAAGGCCACCGCTGCCAGAAGCCCGAAACCGGTTTCCGCTTCCCGGTCCGGGCGCCGGGCGCCATCCGCGCCCGTCGACGAGGACGAGACGATGGCGGCGCCCGCCGCGCCGGCTCCGGCGCCGCCCGAGCCCGCCAGGGACGACAGCAAGGAATGACGCGATGTTCAGCCTCCAAGCCGGCGTGGCGAAAGCCCGCTCGATGACCTGTCCCGCCCTGCTCGCGGGGGCGCTCGCGCTCCTGGGCGCGGCCGGCTGCACCGAGCCTGCGCGCACCAGCCAGCCCCCCTTCTATCGCGATCTCGGCTCGGCCTCGGCCCGCGTTGACGCCAACGAGGCGCGGGCCATGATCTCGGCCTATCGGCTGAATGCCGGGCTGAACACGCTGGTCCTCGATCCCGAGCTGGTCGCCGCCGCACAGCAGGAGGCGAGCGCGATGGCCGCCGCCGACAAGCCGGCGCAGGCCGAGGCCGTCAAGGCGCGGCTGGCGCGCAGCGGGCAGGCGGGGGCCGAGGCCAATCTCTCGGCCGGTTACCGCCGGCTGGCGGAGGCCTTCTCGGGCTGGCGGGATTCGCCGCAGCATGACCGGGTCATGAAGACGCCGGGCGCGACCCGCATGGGCATCGCCACCGCCTATGCGCCGGGGTCGAAATACCAGGTCTACTGGGCCCTGATCCTGGCGCCGTGAGGCCTCGCGTCAGGGCTTGAGATTGGACGGCAGCGGCGGGGCATCGGCTTTCAGGACGATGCCGACCCGGCGGTTATAGGGCAGATAGGGATTGTCCTTGACCAAGGGCTCGGAGTCGCCCTTGCCTGAGACCGAGGCGAAGCGGTCGGCGGGAACGCCCGAGTTGGCGAGAATCGCGTGCACGGCGGCGGCGCGCCCGACCGAGAGCTCCCAGGGGTCGCCCTCGGGCGCGGTCCCCGGCCGCGGTGGTGAGGTGTGGCCGCTGATCGCGATCTTATTGGGCAAGCGCCGCAGCGTCGGCGCCACCGCGGCGAGCAACTTGCGCATGCGCTCGTTGGGCTGGCTCTTGCCCTCGGCGAACATGGCGCGGCCTTCCTGGTCGACGAGCTGAATGTCGAGCCCGGTCTCGGAGACCTCGACCAGGATGTTGCGCGAGACTTCGGCGATCTCCGGCATGTCGCGCAGCGCCTGGCGCAGAGAGGCGGCGGCCAGGGCGAAGCCGCGATCCTGAACGGGCTGATTCAGGCCGTCGTCATGCGGCACGTTCTTGATCGGGCCCGGCGTGTCGGTGGCATCCTCGAGCGGCCGGATGCGCGCGTTCTTGACATCCTTGCCGGTGGGCACGCCGTCGGACTCGACGATGCCGGCGAGACGGATGTCCTTCTGGTTGCCGAACGCCTCGCGCATCGAGCCGGCAACGATCTGGAGCTTGGCCTTGTCCTGGCTCGAATAGGCGGCGAGCATGACGAAGAAGCTCATCAGCAGCGCCATCAGGTCGGCGAACGTCACGAACCAGCCGTGGCCGCCATGGCCGCCGCGTTTCTTTTTCGCCATGGGTCAGATCCCGGCCATCGCGCGAGGCCCGGTCAGGTCGCTTCCGCCATCTCGGCCCGGTGATGCGCCGGGAGATAGGCGAGCAGCATCTCGCGCACGAGCGTCGGGCTCTTGGCGTCGCGCATCTGCAGCACGCCGTCGATGATCAGCGTGCGCGCGATCTCCTCCTCCTCGAGCTTGACGTGCAGCTTGTCGGCGATCGGCATCGCGATCAAATTGGCCACGACCGCCCCGTAGAGCGTCGCCAGTAGGGCGGTCGCCATGGCGCCGCCGAGCTTGGAGGGGTCCGACATGTTGGCGAACATCGTCACCATGCCGAGTATCGTGCCGATCATCCCCCAGGCCGGGGCGCAGTCGCCGATCGAGCGGTAGACCTTGGAGCCTTCGTCGAGGCGCTGCAGGAAATTGTCGCGGTCGCGCTCCATCGTGTCGCGGATGAATTCCTTGTCGTAGCCGTCGGCGATGTAGCGCAGGCCCTGGGCGAGAAAGCTGTCGGACACGACAGCGTTTTCGAGCGCGACGGGGCCGCTCTTGCGGGCCAGATCGGCGACGCGGGTGATTTCGTCGATCAGCTCGCGCGGGTGGCTCGCGCTCATCGTGAAGGCGTAGCGCGCGCCCATGGGCAGGCCGTGCAGGATGACCGAGAACGGAAACCGGATCATCGTCGCAGCCGTCGCGCCGCCGAAGATCACGACGACCGCGTGGATGTCGTAATAAGCCCGGAAATTGCCGCCATCGAGCATGATCAGGCCGACCAGCACGCCGATGCCGGCCACGAACCCCACGCCTGTTGCTATATCCATGACGATACCCCGTAGGCTCCTGGACATCGCCGTCCGGCGCGATCGGCAAGCAAACCCGGGGCAACGTTAGCGAGGGGGTCTTGAACAAGCGTTAAGGGTCGGGGCTTGTTCGCGGCCGCGCCTTCGCTAAAGGTCTTCGCCATGTCCCTGTTTGCCATCTATATGCGCGTCCTCGGAGAGCTCGGCCCCGAGAAGCGGCTCGGCGTCGTCCTCGCGCTCGCCAATGTGCTTCTGGCGGCGGCGTCCTTCGCCGAGCCGATGCTTTTCGGCGCGCTGATCGACAAGCTGTCGAGCGTCCAGGGAGCCGGGCAGAAGCTGAGCTGGGCCGATATCAGCCCGCTGATCCTGGCCTGGGTCGGGTTCGGCCTGTTCACCATCGGCGCCTCGGTCTTCGTCTCGCTGCATTCCGACCGGCTGGCGCATCGGCGCCGGCTGGCGGTGATGGCGAATTACTTCGAGCACGCGCTGACCCTGCCGCTGGCCTATCACACGCAGACCCATTCCGGCCGCGTGCTCAAGGTGATGCTCGACGGCACCAGCGGCATGTGGGCGCTGTGGCTGTCCTTCTTCCGCGAGCACTGCGCCAGCCTCGTCGCGCTCTTCATCCTGCTGCCGTTCACGCTGTGGAAGAACTGGCAGCTCGGCCTGCTGCTGATCTCGCTCGTCGTCCTGTTCGGCACGCTGACGGCCTATGTGCTGCGCAAGACCGACAAGCTGCAGAGCCATGTCGAGGCCTATCATTCCAATCTCGCCGAGCGCGCTTCCGACGCGCTGGGCAACGTGCCGGTGATCCAGAGCTTCACGCGCATCGAGGCGGAGGTGCGCGGCCTGCGCTCGACCATCGCCAGCCTGCTCGAGGCGCAGCTCCCGGTCCTGTCCTGGTGGGCGATCGCGACGGTCGCGACGCGGGCCTCCGCGACGCTGACGGTGCTGGCGATCTTCGTCGTCGGCGCCTGGCTGTTGATGCAGGGGCTGACGACGGTGGGCGAGATCGTCACCTTCATGGGCTTCGCCACCATGCTGGTCGGCCGGCTCGAGCAGATCGTCGCCTTCGTGAACTTCATCTTCATGCAGGCGCCGAAGATGCGGGAGTTCTTCGAGGTTCTGGACACGCTGCCGGCGGTGCGCGACCTGCCCAGCGCGCCCGATGCCGGCCGGCTCTCGGGCGCGGTGGCGTTCGAGGACGTCTCCTTCTCCTATGACGGCAAGCGCGCCGCTGTGCAGGACATGTCGTTTTCGGTGGCGCCCGGCGAGACCATCGCCATCGTCGGCTCCACCGGCTCGGGCAAGTCGACGACGCTGGGCCTGCTGCACCGCGCCTTCGATCCGCAATCGGGGCGGATCACGGTCGACGGCATCGACATCCGCGAGATCTCGCTCCTCTCGCTGCGCCGGAACATCGGCGTCGTCTTCCAGGAGCCGATGCTGTTTGCCCGCTCGATCCGCGAGAACCTCAGCGTCGGCAAGCCGGATGCGACGGAAGAGGAGATGATGGAGGCGCTGGACCGGGCGCAGGCGACCGAGGTGATGGCGCGCCAGACCGACGGCCTCGACACGCTGGTCGGGGAACGCGGCCGCACGCTCTCGGGCGGCGAACGCCAGCGTCTCTCGATTGCCCGCGCGCTTTTGAAGAATCCGCCGATCCTGATCCTCGACGAGGCGACCTCCGCACTCGACGCCTCGACCGAGGTCAAGCTGCAGAAGGCGCTGGAAGAGGTGATGAAGGGGCGCACCACCTTCGTCATCGCCCACCGCCTCGCCACGATCCGCAATGCCGACCGCATCCTGGTGTTCGAGCAGGGCCGCGCGATCGAGATGGGTTCCTTCGAGGAACTCGTCGCCAAGGGTGGGCGCTTCGCGGCGCTGGCGCGGGCGCAGTACCTCGTCACCGACAAGCCGGAAGCGCTGGCCGAGGAAGCGGCGAGCCCGCTCGCGGCGAAGATCACGCTCGACTGAGGGGGGGCCGTCGCCCCGTTGCGCGTTGCCCCGTTCTTGCATGGCATCGGCGGCGCGGCGGCGTCGCCGATGGGGCCACCCTGCCCACCCTGACGGAAAGATCTCGATGATGCGGTCGCTCCTCGCAGCCTGGCTGGTTTCAGCCCTCGCCCTCGCCCTGACCGCTCCGGCGGGCGCACAGACGGTCTGGGAGATGCCGACCGAGTATCCGGCGACCGCGATCCCCGGCGAGGGCGTCGCGACCTTCGCCGCCATCGTGAACGACAAGGCCGGCGGGCGGCTGACGATCCGGCCGAGTTTCGATGCGGCGCGGGGCATCAAGTCGGCGGGGATGATCGGTGCGGTGCAGAAGGGGGAGGTCGCGGCAGGCGACGCCTTCGCCGGTGCGCTCGCCGCGGTCGATCCGCTCTTCGGGCTGTCTTCGCTGCCCTTCCTCGCGACATCCATCGACCAGGCGCGAAGGCTGACCGATCTGGCCCGCCCCGCCTATGACCGCAAGCTCGCCTCCTTCGGGCAGAAGATCCTCTACACCACGCCCTGGCCGGCCTCGGGCATCTGGTCGAAGGACGCGCTGACCGCGCCCACGGCCCTGTCGGGGCTGCCGATCCGGACCTATGACGCGACCTCGACGTCCGTGATGAACGCGGCGGGCGCGAAGGCCAGCAACCTCTCCTTCACTGACGCCATGCCGAAGGTGAAGGATGGCAGCGTCACCGCCGTCCTGTCCTCGGGCGATGGCGGGGCCGGGCGCAATCTGTGGGATTTCCTGCCGCACTTCGCCGAGGTGAACTACGCGCTGCCGATCTCGATCGCGACCGTCAACCTCGCGGCCTACGAGGCCCTGCCCGCCGACCTGCGCAAGGTTGTCGACGATGCGGCCGGTGCCACCGAGCAGCGGCAATGGAACGCGATCCGCAGCCGCCTCGACGAGAACTATGCCCGCATGCGCGCCAACAAGGTGACGATCCTGACGGAGGTGCCTCCGGCCGTCTCGCAGGCGCTGGCCGCGGCGGGCGCGGGTGTGGTCGAAGACTGGCGGGCGAAGGCGGGCACCGAGGGCGCCGCCGTGCTGGACGCCTATCGCCGGCCCTGAGCGTCTGCGCGCGTTTTCTGTAAGAACCAAACGCCCGCCCATGCGTTGATCTGCGACAGGCTGTGGTTCACGGTCCGCTTTCGCATGACCATTTCAGCCCTTCATATCCGGGACACCCGCTTGAAAACGATGATCCTTCGCCTTGCCTGCGCCTGGGCGACCGTCGCCGCGTTCCTGCTGTTCGGGAGCGGGCTGCTGGCCCAGCTCGGCGCGCCGCTGATCTCCGCGGTGATCTTCCTGTGGCTGCTGGGCGTGATCATCTGGGCGGCGTTCGGCGTGGTGCATGAGGCGGAAATCCTCGCCGAGCGGCTCGGCGAGCCCTATGGCACGCTGATTCTGACGCTTTCGATCGTGATCATCGAGGTCGCGCTGATCTCGGCCGTCATGCTCGGCGCCAAGGGCGCGCCGACGCTGGGCCGCGACACGATGTTCGCGGTGCTGATGATCGTGCTCAACGGCGTCGTCGGCATCGGCCTCATCGTCGGCGGCCGGCGCCATTTCGCGCAGAGCTACAATCTCAAGGGCGCTTCCTCCTATCTCGCCGTCATCATCCCGCTGACGGTGATTCCACTGGTCCTTCCCAATTTCACGACCTCGACCGGCAGCGGCACGCTGACGACGCTGCAGTCGGTCTCGTTCTCCGTTTTCACCATCGCGCTCTATGGCGCCTTCCTGGTGCTGCAGACCGGCCGCCACCGCTCCTTCTTCCAGGAGCCGTCCCGCGAGCAGGCCCCGCTGCCGCGCACCCCGGCCCGCGCCGACCAGAAGGTCGATCTCGGGCCCCTCGAAGGCGAGGGGCACTCCGGCGGCCCGACCTGGACGCATGTCGCCCTCCTGCTCGCCAACATCCTGCCGATCGTCATCCTCTCGAAGAGCCTGGCGACCGTGCTCGATTTCGGCATCATCAAGCTCGGCGCGCCGGTGGCGCTCGGCGGCATCCTGATCGCGATGGTGGTGTTCACGCCGGAATGCATCGCGGCGCTGCGCGCCATCAGCGCCAACCAGCTCCAGCGCGCGATCAATCTCTGCCTCGGGGCCGCCGCCTCGACGCTCGGCCTCACCGTGCCCGCCGTGCTGGCGATCGGCCTGTTCACCGGCCAGGAGGTCGTGCTCGGGCTGTCGGGGGTCAACATGATCATCCTGGCGATGACGCTCCTGCTCTCGACGCTGACCTTCACCGGCACGCGCACGACGATGCTGGAGGGCGCCGTGCATCTGAGCGTGTTCTTCGTGTTCGTCGTGCTGGTGTTCAGCCCGTAGGTGGAGGCCAGGCCCCTTCCCGCCCGCCGTGCCACGGCGATCCGCTCCCACGCCCTTCCGGAACTTGCGTGGTCTCCCGCCGTTCGGGAACAGCGGCTCCACAGGACGGGACAGAATCATGCCGACCTTCAGGGTCAAGACAGACGCCGGCGACGGCCTGCAGGGGACCGGCGAGAAGCTCGAGTTCCCCCACAAGAGGGCGGCTGCCGACGACGCGCAGGTCGCGCTCGTCGAAATGGCGCACGAGACCTTGCCGGTGGAACGTGCGGCCCATTTCGCCGTCGAAATCGAGGATGAAGCCGGGAAGCCGATCTACAAGGCCTCGCTGGATTTTTCCGGCCAGAGCGAGGACGACCTGGACAATCAGGTCAAGCCGGGAGGGCCCCCTAATCGGTCGTGAGTGCCTCGATCGGCGCCGTCAGCGTGAAGACGATGCCCGCCGGCTCGTAGGCGATCTTCGAGGTGCCCTGGACGGAGCTCGCCAAGGCTCTCTCGATCATGCGCGATCCAAAACCCTTGTGGCTGGGCAGCACGACAGGGGGACCGCCGATCTCCTGCCAACGAAAATGGAACTCGTCCGCGGTCACGGACCAGACGATGGCGATGCGTCCGTCGTCACGGCTCAGGGCGCCGTATTTGGTGGCGTTTGTCGCGAGCTCGTGCATCGACAGAGCCATCGCCAGCGCCATTTTCGACGACAGCTCGACCTCCGGCCCGTCCACGCTGAGCTGCGATGCGCTGCAATGGGTCTTCAACGTCTCGCCGATCAGGAAGGTGAGGCTCGCGCGTGCCCAGACCGACTGGGTCAGTACGTCCTGGGCCGCGCTCAGGGTGCCGAGCCTGGCCAGAAACGACGCCTTGACCTTCTCCGTCTCGTCGCCGCCCCGCAGGGTCTGGTTCGCGATCGCCTGGATCATGGCGATCGTGTTCTTCATGCGGTGCTTCAGTTCCAGCGCGAGCAGCCGCTGTTGCTCCTCGGCGGCCTTGATCGCGGAGATGTCGCGCGAAACAGAGAGGATGTTCTCGACCCGGCCCTGGGCGTCGAGGATCGGGGACACCTGGACGTCCCAATAGCGCGGGTTGCCGGCGGCGGTCTTCGCCTTCCCCTGGAAGCGCGCGCTCCGGCCGGCCCGTGCCTCGGCGATCGCATGCATCGCGTCTGCATTGCCCTGACCCTGCCAGAAATCCGGCCATGGGCAGCCCTTGAGCGCATTGAAGTCGCTGACCTCCATGGTCCGCTGGCCCCCCTCGCTCATGAAGGACAGCGTGCCATCGAGCGCGATGACCTTGATGCAGTCGTCCGACGCCGCTAACAGGCTCCGCATAAAGCGGGCATCACTCATTTCAGGTGTCACCAGGCCCCCAGTCCCACCGTGCATTTCGCCGTGCCGGCTTATCGCATGGGCCTGCCACGCCGCCAAATCGGCTGCACTGTCATTTTACATACCTGCCGGACGGGTCCTCCGCGCAGCATCGTCACCGGTGCTGCGCTCACGTCTCCATGCGGCGCCTTACAGGCGTCCCATTGCGTACTCGCCAGTGGACGCGGCCTTCATCCTGCTGCTGGTCAGTGCGCCTGGCCGTTCCCCGCGAGCTCGCCCTCGACAAACGCCGTCACCTCTTCCGCCGCCACACCATGGGCGATGAAGCTTTTGCCGATGCCCCGCGCCAGGATGAACGTCAGCACGCCGCGGCGGACCTTCTTGTCCTGCCCCATCGCCGCGACGATCTCTTGCGCGGTGCCGGCGCCGCCCGGCACCTGCTGCAAGGTGCTCGGCAGGCCGACCGCGTCGAGATGGCGCGAGACGCGGATCGCGTCCTGGCCCGGGCACAGGCCGAGCCGCTGCGAGAAGCGGAAGGCGAGCGCGAGCCCGATCGCGACCGCCTCGCCATGGACGAGGCGGGTGGAATCATAGTTCGTCAGCCGCTCCAGCGCATGGGCGAAGGTATGGCCGAGATTGAGCAACGCGCGGTCGCCCTCCTCGCGCTCGTCACGGGCGACGATGGCGGCCTTGGCCCTGCAGGCGACGGCGACCGCATGGTCGCGCTCGGGGCCGCCTTCGATGATCCGGCTCCAATTGACCTCGCACCAGTCGAAGAAGGCGGGATCGTCGATCAGCCCGTATTTCACCACCTCGGCATAGCCGGCCTTGAACTCGCGCTCGCTCAGCGTGTCGAGCAGGGCAGTGTCGGCGATCACCAGCGCCGGCTGGTGGAAGGCGCCGATCAGGTTCTTGCCATGGCCCGAATTGATGCCGGTCTTGCCGCCGACGGAGGAATCGACCTGCGCCAGCAGCGTCGTGGGGATCTGAACGAAGCGCACGCCCCGCCGCAGCACAGCGGCCGCGAAGCCGGTGAGGTCACCCACCACGCCGCCGCCCAGCGCGATGACGAGGTCGTCGCGCTCGATCTTCGCCGCCAGCAGCGCGTCGCAGAGGCCGATGAACTGCGCATAGGATTTGGTCGCCTCGCCCGGCGGCACGGTGATGCGGGTGAAGCCGATGCCCTCCTGCTGCAGACAGGCTTCCAGCGCCGGCGCATGCAGGGCGCCGACGCGCTCGTCGGTGACAACAGCCACCTTGGCGCCGGGCGCCATCGCCGCGATCAGGGCCGCCGCCTCGCAAAGCTGGTGGCGGCCGATATGGATGTCATAGGCGCGCCCCTCCAGCGCGACCGGGACGGTGATCCGGGCGCCAGGCGTCTCGTCGGCTGGGATGGTCATGGTGCGGGCTTTCGATCGGAGCTTTGCCCCAGATGGCGGTCGAGCGCCGCGATCGCCGCGGTCACCACCACGTCATGCGGTTCGTCGCGCGAGACCAGCGTCAGGTCCGAGAGGGCATAGACCGGCTCGCGCTCGGCCAGCATCGCACGCAAGGTCGCATCTGGGTCGGCGGTCTGGAGCAACGGCCGGTTCGAGCGCTTGCGGACGCGGCGCATCAGCACCTCGGGTTCCGCCTTGAGCCAGATCGAGATGCCCAAATCGGCGATGCGGGCGCGGGTCTCGGCATTCATGAAGGCGCCGCCGCCGGTCGCGAGGACAAGGGGGGCGCGCGTGGTCAGGATGCGGCTGATGACGCGGCGCTCGCCATTGCGGAACTCGCTCTCGCCGCGCTGGGCAAAGATTTCGGGGATCGTCATGCCGGCGGCCGTCTCGATTTCCGTGTCGGCATCGACGAAAGCCAGGCCGAGGCGGTTGGCCAGCCTGCGGCCGACCGAACTCTTGCCCGAGCCCATCATGCCGACGAGCACGATCGCGCGGCTGCCGATCGCGGCGCGCAGGGCGTCGCGATCCACCTGGATGTCCTCCCCGTTGGGCTGGTCGAGCGTTGCGACGGTCGTCATGGCGGCGTTGTCCTCAATCGCCCGTCTAGCATGAGCGATCCGGTGACGTCATGTCCCCGGGGGCGGCAGATTTGCGGCCACTTGTGGCCTTGCCGCCCTTGCCCGCGCCGGCCATCTCCCGAAAGATGCGGCCTCGACGCCGTCTTCCATTTCGCTGATCGCAAGGGTTGAGCCTCGCCGTGCCGACGCTGTTTCGCTTCGTTGCCGTCCTCGCGCTGCTGGGAGGGCTTGTCTTCGGCGGCATGGTGGCGCTGGTCGCCTTCGTCCAGCCGGTGCCGCGCGAGATGGTCGAGACCGTGCCGCCGGCCAAGCTGCAGCCGAAATGAGCCGGATCGCGCGGGCGCGTCTCAACGGCTTCCTCGACATGCTCGCGGCCGAGCGCGGCGCCGCCCGCAACACGCTCGACGCCTATCAGCGCGACATCGACGATTATCTGGAATTCCTCGGCGGCCGGGCGCTCGACGGGGTCACGTCCGACGACATCCGGGCCTGGCTCGCCGACATCTCCGCCCGCGGGCTGAAAGCCTCGTCGGCGGCGCGCCGCCTGTCGGCCGTGCGCCAGTTCCACCGCTTTCTCTACACGGAAGGGTATTCGCCCGGCGACCCGTCCGCCGCGATCGAGGGGCCGCGGCAGGGGCGGCCGCTGCCCAAGGTGATCTCGGTGGCGCAGGTCGACCGGCTCATCGAGACGGCGCGGGCGGCCTGCGAACGCGAGGGCCTGACGCCGGCGGCGCGGCTGCGGGCGCTGCGCATGCGCTGCCTGATCGAGATGCTCTACGCAACGGGCCTGCGCGTCTCGGAGCTGATCGCGCTGCCGCTCTCGGCGGCGACGACGCGCGAGCGCTTCCTGGTGGTGCGCGGCAAGGGCGACAAGGACCGGCTCGTGCCGCTGAACGAGCCGGCACGCGAGGCGGCGCATGCCTGGCTCGGCGCCTTGCGCGAGAGCGGCGCGAGCGACAGCCGCTGGCTCTTCCCGGCGGAAGGCGAGAGCGGCCATCTCACCCGCCAGGCCTTCGGCCGCGATCTCAAGATGCTGGCCGGCGCGGCGGGCCTTTCCGCGAGCCTGAGCCCGCATGTGCTGCGCCACGCCTTCGCCAGCCATCTGCTCCAGAACGGGGCTGATCTGCGCGTCGTGCAGGAGCTCCTGGGCCATGCCGATATCGCCACGACCCAGATCTACACCCATGTCCTCGACGACCGCCTGAAGAGCATGGTGCGCGACCTGCATCCCCTGGGCGACGAGCCCTGAACCGAGACCCGCGATGACAAAAGCCGTTCCGACGCCGCCGATCCTGACGCCGCTTCCGCCCGAGAGCTTCCGTAGCAAGCCCTGGAAGAATGGCGGCGGCGTCACGCTCGACATCGCCGATGCCTGCGCCGAGGGCGCCGATCCGGCCGGCTGGGAGGGCATGATCTGGCGGCTGGGCCGCACGGCCATCGTCCAGCCCGGGCCGTTCTCGGACCTCACCGGCTATGAGCGGCTGCAGGCGGTGATCGTCGGCTCCGGCCTCGTCCTGGACGGGGCCGATGGGGAGGTCGATCTGCGCGTGGCGTTCCGGCCCGTGCGCTACGATGGCGGCATCCCGCTGGTCAGCCGGCTGGAGAACGGGCCGGTCGAGGTGGTCAACCTGATCGTCGACCGCGCGCTCTGCAGCGCCGAGATGGTCGTACCTGTCGTCGGCGAGGCGATGGCGCTGACCGGCGGCATCCATATCCTCTATGCGCCGGTCGAGGCCGTGACCGCGCGCTGCGGCGAGGTGGATGTGACGATTCCCGCCGGCCACGCCCTGCGGATCGATGCGGAAGCGGATGTTTCGCTGATGGTTGCGGCGGGCCAGGCCCTGCTCGCGAAAATCCGGTTGCGCTAGTCGCAGCGGACCGGCATCGCCTTGCGCGGCATTTCGCCGATGGCGGGCACGAACTGCCCGCTCACAGGGTCGAGCAGCATAAGCACGCCGGTCGCGACCGCGAAATAGGCGCCGTGCAGGTGAAGCCGGCCCTTGCCCTCGAGGATCTGCACGCAGGGGAAGGTGCGCAGATTGGCGAGCGACTGCTGGATCGAGGACAGGGCGAGCCGCTCGACATAGCCGTCCAGGGTCTCGTGGCGGCCGCGCCCGCCGGTGCGCTCGGCGGCCGGGCCGATCAGCGTGATCCACTTGCCGATGAAGTCGCCCGAGGAGAGCGGCCCCTGCGCGTCGTCGGCGAAGGCGCGGATGCCGCCGCAGCGGCCATGGCCGAGCACGACGATATGCTCCACCCGCAGCGCCTGCACGGCGTATTCCAGCGCCGCCGAGGTGCCGTGAAGCTGGTCGTCGGGCGAAAACGGCGGCACCAGATTGGCGACGTTGCGCACGACGAACATCTCGCCGGGCCGCGCATCGAAGATCACCTCCGGCGAGACGCGGGAATCGCAGCAGCCGATCAGCATGATCTTCGGCGTCTGCCCGGTCTCGGCCAACTGCTCGTAGCGGTCCTTCTCGCGGTCGAAGCGGTCGTCGAGAAAAGCGCGGTAGCCTTCCGTCAGCCGGTCGGGGAAGGGGGTTGCTGGCAAGGGGGCTGCTGGCGTTTCCATGGCCTCTTCGAACAGGAGGCGCGCGCTTTCGTCAAGCGCATGCTGCAGTGCGGCGTGCGCGGCCGCCGCCTCACGCTCCGGCGAGCCGCGCCTGCAGCCGCGTCGCCAGGTCGTCGGGGGCGCCGAGCAGCGCCACCGTCTTGAGCCGGGCGGTCGCGCCCGCGACGAGCGAAACGGCCGAGCGCGGCAATTGCAGTTCACGGGCCAGAAGGGCGATCAGGGCGGCGTTGGCCTCGCCCTCGCTGGGCGCCACGCGGACGCGGACCTTCAGGACCGGCCGGCCATCGGCCAGCGTCTCGACGCCGTCAATGGCGTCGCGGCCGCCGCGCGGCGTCAGCCGGACCGTCAGCCGCAGGCCGCCGCCGACGGCGGACCAGGGCTGCATCGCCTCAGAACACGGCGGGGTAGAGATAGAGCACGATGACACGCTCGATAAAGAAGATGATCAGCAGCAGGATGATCGGCGAGATGTCGATGCCGCCCATGTTGGGCAGCATGTTGCGGATCGGGCGCAGCACCGGCTCGGTGATCTTGTAGAGCATGTCCCAGACGGTGGCGACGAACTGGTTGCGCGTGTTGAGGACGTTGAAGGCGATCAGCCAGCTCAGGACGGCCGAAATGATCAGCAGCCATGTGTAGATCTGCAGGGCAAGCAGCACCACGTCGAGAACGGCACGCATCGGCATTCCTCTTGGACTTCGTTGGACGGCGGCGCCTTGTCCCCATGCGCCGCACGAAACGCATGGCGCAGGCGATTGACAGACACGCGACGCAAGGCCTAGAAGGCCATCGCCTCGGGGCTGTAGCTCAGATGGGAGAGCGCTGCAATCGCACTGCAGAGGTCAGGGGTTCGATTCCCCTCAGCTCCACCAAGGCCCTTTGCAAACCGCTGAATCAGCGGCCTTTGCCGGCCTTGGTGGTGCGTCCCCCCGAAGGTTTCATCCATAGTCCCGGGTTGTGGACGATGGTCTTCGCGGCCGACGACGGCGCCGCAGTCAGCCGTCAACCGTGTTCGAACTCTGCCTCATAGGCCGCCGCCAGCATGGCGTGGCAGGCCGCTGCCTGCTCGCGCACGGCTTCGAGCGTGACGTGGTTGCCGATGTCGATCAGGTCGCGCAGGGCGAAGTCCACCGCCGACAAAAGATCGATCCCGAGGCCGACCGGGGCCTCATTCCGAACGCTTGGCAGTCGAAACTGCAGAACCTGTCCCATGTCACTCTCACTGTTGGCGAATCGCCTGCAGTGTGGTGCGAGCGGCGTCAGCAATCCGTTAATGGCGCGGCGCGGCGGTCAGTTCTGGATGAAGTTCGTCGGCAGCGGCCGGACGGCGGGTCCGCTGAAGGAGCCGGTGCGGGCGTCATTGGGCTCCGCATGGCTGAAGCCGAGCGCGGCAGCCGGGCTGGGCCCCGCGATCGGCGCCATCGCCGGCGCCGTCGTCCTGGCCCGTGCGGTCGCGACGGTCACGCTGCGGCCGGCCGGGGGCGCGCTGCGCGCCACGGTGGCGAAGAGCGAATCCAGCCCGGAGCGATCGGCGTCGTATTGCTGCTCGATCGGGGTCGGCGCCGGGCGGGCGGGCGCTGATGTCGCCACCGTGACGCCGCCGACCTGCGGACGGGCGGGCGGCAGCGGATGGGTCACCGAGACCAGGCGCCCCGCCGGCTGGGTCGAGTCCGAGCCCCTCAGCCCCGTCGGCTCCAATGAAGGCAAGGGCGTCGACAGCCCGGCGAGCGCGAACCCGGCCAGGGCCACGGGTCGCGACGGTGGCAGGGGCGCCAGCGTCGGCCGCCCGGCGACCACCGTTTCGGCCAGCGGGGCGATCTCGCCGGGCCGCCGTGGCGGCAGCGCGGCCAGAACCAGTTTCTGGTCGGCGGGAATGGGCTGCTGGGCGAAAGCGAGCGCGCCGCCGGCTGCCGGCAACGCCGCGAGCTGAACCGGGCCGTCGGCCTCGCCGGGCTGCTGCGGCAGGGTCAGGCCGCGCGGGCGCGCCAGAGGCAGAGGTGCGTCCACCAAAGAGGGCCGGCTCTCCTGCGGCGGCGGGGGTGGCGGTGCCGCGACGGCATTGACGGGAGCGACGGCCTGGGCGGCGGGTGGCTCGGGCGCACGGGGCGCCAGCCGCTCGGCGCGTTCGCGCGCCAGCGAGCGCGAGGCAGGCTCCGGGGCGACAGAGGCAACGGCGAAGCGGCCGCCATCGGAGGCGTTGCTGTCGGAATAGCTGCTGTTGGCATAGGCCATGACGGTGGGTTGCGGCTTGGGCGCCGCGCGGCGTCCCCGCGTCGGCCGGGCGTCGGCCTCTTCCTCGTCGCCGCCGAACAGCGAAGCCCAGAGGCTCTTGCGGCCGGCCGAAATCACCGCGCCCTCGTCGAGATCGGCCGCCGCGTAGCCGGCGACAGCCCCACCGCCGGACAGGATCTCGGCCTTCGCCATTTCGTAGCCGCCCAGCGGCTGGCCGTCGGCCGGGAGATGGACGGTCTTCTCGTCGGGGAACAGGCGCACGAGCTGGTCGCGCGTCATGCGTGGCCAGGAGCGCACCGAGCCGGCGTCGAGATGGACGAAGGGTGTGTGGGCGCCGGGATAGAAGCCGACGCCGCCGCGCTGCAGGCGCATGCCGGCCTCGCGGATGCGGGCCGTGGGGGTGTCGGGCAGATAGAAATCCATCGCCTTGCCGAGCATGTGCTGGCTGTGCTTGGCGACGGCGCTCGAGCGGCGCCGCAGCATCGAATTGGTGCCCGGCGAGCGATAGGCGGAGACGACGTGGAAGGGCTGTTCGGAGCCGACCTGCCGCTGCACCTCCCAGGCGACGTCGAACAGGCGCGGATCCATCCGGATCGGCTCGTCGGTGCGCCAGTCGCGCAGCGCCCAGTTCAGCTTCTCGAGACCCTCGGCGAGGTAGCGCCCGTCACGCTTGAAGGTGACGGTCGTCTCTTCCTTGGTGTGCATGTGCCGGATGGTGATCGTGCGGGTGTCGCCATTGGCGACGGCGTCCTGCGTGCCGCGCACGCCGAGCAGCAGCGCGCCCGCCGCGACGCCAAGGGCCAGCGCCCGACGAAGAACCGGCTTCGAGCCCGACGGACGTCGTCCCGAAAGCGTGGCGGTTGACCTGCCCAATCTGCTTGACCCGTCTCGATGCCCCGGCCGAAGCGGCGCGATGAACGTGAACGAACAGTTGCGGAGAAGCGTTAATGACTGGTTAGCAAGCCGGCGATCGGCATGCCATCACTTTCTGCGCCCCTGCTCGCTAGCTGTGGATCGTGGCGAAACGGAGCCGTGGCCCCGTTTCAGCCGTCCTGCCACGAGGATTGCGCCTCAGCCGCGCTGTTCGAGCGCCTGACGCACCATGCGATGGAAGCCGTAGAGGTCCTCGAAGGTGGTCAGCGCGCCATCGGCGCCGACGACATGCGTGTTGTAGACGAGGTGGATCGCCAGCGGCTGGGGCAGGTTGATGCGGCGTTCGCCGGAGCCGATCAGCCGCTTCAGCCGCTCATGCGTCCAGTCCGGGCCCAGCACCTGGTCGGCGAGTAGGAACGGGTTGTCGACGCGCACGCAGCCATGGCTGAAGGCGCGCCGCTCATTGGCGAAGAGCCGCCGGTTGGGCGTGTCGTGCAGATAGACCGAGTGATCGTTGGGGAACATGAACTTGATCCAGCCGAGCGCGTTGCGCTCGCCCGGCGGCTGGCGAACCGAGATGCCGCCGCCCTTGCTGCGTGTGACCACATAGCCGCGGCGGGCGGCGTATTCGGGATCGGCGGCCAGCCCCGGCAGGAATTCCTTCTTCAGGATCGAGGGCGGCACGTACCAGGACGGGTTGACGATCACATGGTCCATCTTGTGCGAGAAGATGGGCGTCGCGGTCTCGGGCTTGCCGACGATGGCGCGCGTCTCGTGGACGACGTGCCCGTCACGGATGACGCGGACCCGGAATTCCGGCACGTTGACCATGATGTGGCTCTCGCCGAGATCGGCCGGCAGCCAGCGCCAGCGCTCCATCTGGGCGATGATGTCCTGCTCGCCGCGCGCCGTGGCGGGCGTGCCGAGCGCGGCCAGCGTCTGGGCGCCGAGGATGCCGTTGGCCGGCAGGCCGGCCTGCTTCTGGAAGGTCGCCAGCGCGGTTGCCGTCGAGCGGTCGAAGACCGGCTCCTCGGTCGGGCCCAGCCCGAGCCTCGCCCGCACCAGCGGGACGCGCTCGTCGCGCATGCCGAGCTTCAGCGCGGGGCCGGCCGGAATCCGCACAAGCGGGGTGTCGTCGAGATGCTCGCGCAGTTCGACGAGCTTGGCCTTGAGGCGGCGATAGCCTTCATGGGGCGGGTTGTAGGCGGACAGCACGGCGCCGGCGTCCGTGGCGCCGGTCAGCTCCGACAGAACCTCGGTGGCCGATGGCAGGGAAAGCGTCGGCGTCAGCAACTTCGACAGGCGGCGGGGATCGACCCGGGCGCCGCGCGCGTCACGGGCATAGAGCACCGCCAGCGCCGACAGCCTGACATCGGCCTCGGCGAGGCTGCCCTTGTCGCTGGCCTCGAAGGCGGGAAGCGGATAGTCGCCGGGCCGGAGCCCGTCCTCGCCGGCACGACCGAGCGTCTCGGTCAGGCGCAGGCCGGCCGTGCTCCAGCCCTTGCCGTCGATCCAGAGCGGCTTGTGGCCGTTGGCCTCGTAGGCGGCCAGAATTTCGTTGCGCTCGCGTTCGCCCAGGCGCGGCAGCGCCAGGGCCTCGGTGGCGCGGGCAACGATCTGGGCGGCGAGCTCGGAGGAGGCCGGCGGCAGATCGACGACGACGCGCGGCAGCTCGGGCGGCGCGATCAGGGGCACCGCCGTCCGCAGCGCCGGCTCGGCCTTGCGCGGGGCGACGAGCGCCGGGTCGGCCGGCGGCAGCTCGATCTCGGGAATGTCGAGCGTCACGGGGAGATCGGGCGCCGCGACCGTGGCGGCCGGGAGCTCGGGCACGGCGAGGCTGCCCTGGGGCCGGGACGACGGCGTGACGGCGCCCGTGACCATGCCGTGCTCCGGCGGGGCGACGTCGGCGGTCTGCGACGTCTCCGCGCCCGGGTCCGGCGTGACTTGTGCCCTGGGGGCGGAGGCCGCGGGCTTCTCATCGTCGAGGATGACGAGTTCTGGCTGCTGCGGAAGCGGGATGCCCAGCGTCGGATCCGTCCCATCAGCCTCGGCGCGGGCGGCGGCTGATCCGAGCGTGAGGGCCAAAGCCGAGACGCAAGCCCAATTCGCCCAATGGCGACGACGCATGGTCGCTATCCCTGAAATTCTGGCCCAGTGACGCCATTCCTGCGTGACTCGGGCGGTTTCGACAAGATGCGGCGGCGCAACACGCGCCGCCATTCGGTTCGTCGCGGCTCAGGCCGCGTCGGTTTCATCCGCGGCGGCTTCAGCCTCGATCAGCCCGTAATCCTTGAGCTTGCGGTAGAGTGTCGAGCGGCCGATCCCGAGCTTGCGGGAGATCTCGGACATGTGTCCGCGATAATGCGCCAACGCGAATTTGATGATCTCGCGTTCGAGCACGTCGAGCTTGCGCATGTCCGTGCCCTCGACGAGATCGAGCGCATTGGGGTCGCGCACCGGCATCTGGATGATGCGCGGCGTGTCGTTGCGCGCCTCCGCCGGCCCCAGCGGGGCGGGCGCCGGCGGGATGCGGACGTCGAAGCCATCCATCTGCGCCGCGATCTGCGGGAATTCGGCGATGGTCAATTCGTCGGCATCGGCCAGGACCACGGCGCGGAACATGGCGTTTTCGAGCTGGCGGACATTGCCCGGCCAGTCATAGCCGCTGATCAGGGAGAGGGCTTCGGCGCTGATCCCGCGCAGCTTCTTGCCTTCCTCGGCCGCGAAGCGGGCGAGGAAGCCGCGCGCGAGGTCGGGAATATCCTCCCGGCGCTGGCGCAGGGGCGGCAGCGTGATCGGGAAGACGTTGAGGCGGTAGTAGAGGTCCTCGCGGAATTCGCCGGCTTTCACCTGGTCGAGCAGGCTCTTATTGGTGGCGGAGATGATGCGGATGTCGACGCGCACCGACTTCTTGCCGCCGACGGGATCGACCTCGCCCTCCTGGATGGCGCGCAAGAGCTTGACCTGCGCGTCGAGCGGCAATTCGCCGACCTCGTCGAGGAAGAGCGTGCCGCCGCTGGCCTCGACGAACTTGCCGACATGGCGCTCGGTCGCGCCGGTGAACGAGCCCTTCTCGTGGCCGAACAGGATCGATTCGACGAGATTATGGGGGATCGCCCCGCAGTTCACGGTGACGAAGGGCTTGCCCTTGCGGTCGCTGGAGCCCTGGATCGCGCGCGCCAGCACCTCCTTGCCGACGCCGGATTCGCCCTCGACCAGGATCGGGATGTTGGACTTGGCGGCGCGCTCGGCCAGCCGCACGACGCGGGCCATGTCGGCGCTCTTGGTGGCGAGGTCGCGGAAGCCGAGCGTGCCGGAATTGCGGCGCTTGATATGGCGCAGCTCATGCTCTAGAGCGCCGAGTTTCAGCGCGTTCTTGAGCGAAATCTGCAGCCGCTCGGCGCCGACCGGCTTGACGACGAAATCGACCGCACCGGCGCGCATCGCCTGAACAACCGTCTCGATCGAGCCATTGGCGGTCTGCACGATGACCGGCGTCTCGATGGCGCGCTCACGCAGCGCGGCGAGAACGCCCATGCCGTCGAGTTCGGGCATGACGAGGTCGAGCACGATCGCGTCGAAGCGCTCGCCGCCAGGGCCGGCCAGTTCCTGGAGAGCGGCGTGGCCAGTGTCGGCGGTGACGACGTCATAGCCGAAACGCTTGAGCATGGCGTCGAGCAGGCGGCGCTGGACGGGATCGTCGTCGACGACGAGAACGGTGGCGGTCATGACACCTCGGTAGCGGGGCAATGCAATGCGATGCGGGGATCAGCGCTGAGCGGCGGAATCGCTGTTCCGTTCTGGGTCATCCTCGGCGAGAACGGTTAAGCGGGGCTTAAGCGCGGCCTCCTGCGACGCCGGCAGCCGCACGCGGAGATTGATCGCGTCACGCGCCCTGCGCATATGGATGTCAAAATCAGCCTGAGCCTGCGAGGTGATCCAGACATGACGATTGCGTTTGACGGGGCCCTGCGCGCCAGCGTCGCCGAGACCGCCGCCAGCACGGCCAAGGCGCTGGGCCCCTTGCCGGAATGGGATCTCAGCCATCTCTACCCGTCGATGGACTCGGCCGTCCTGAAGGCCGATCTCGACCGGGCGATGGTCGATTCGCAAGGGTTCGCCGCCCAGTACCGGGGCAAGCTCGCAGCGCTCGCCGCTCGCGACGATGCCGGCATCGTGCTGGCGGAGGCGGTTGCGGCCTTCGAGCGCCTGAGCGACCTTCTCGGCCGGATCGGCGCCTATGCCGGCCTCGTCTATGCCGGCGACACCACCGATCCCCAGCGGGCCAAATTCTATGGCGATACGCAGGACAAGCTGAATGCGGCGGTGACGGAGCTTTTGTTCTTCGAACTGGAGCTCAACCGCATCGAGCCGGCGCTGATGGCGGCGATCGCCGCGAAGGCGCCCCTGTCGCACTGGAAGCCTTGGCTGGAGGATCTCGCCAAGGACAAGCCGCACCAGCTCGAGGACCGGGTCGAGGCGCTGTTCCACGAGAAGTCGATGACCGGGCACGCCGCCTGGAACAGGCTCTTCGACGAGACGATCGCCTCGCTGCGCTTCCCGATCGACGGCGAGGAGCTGACGCTCGAACTGACGCTGAACCGGCTGCAGGACGCCGACGGTGCGGTGCGCAAGGCCGCGGCCGACGCGCTGAGCACCGTCTTCCGGGTTCATCTGCGGACCTTTGCGCTGATCACCAACACGCTCGCCAAGGACAAGGAGATTTCCGACCGCTGGCGCAAGTTCGAGGACGTCGCGGATTCACGCCATCTCGCCAACCGGGTCGAGCGCGAGGTCGTCGACGCGCTCGTGTCGGCCGTGCGCGACGCCTATCCGCGGCTGTCGCACCGCTATTACAAGCTCAAGGCGAAATGGTTCGGCCGCGACGCGCTCGATTTCTGGGACCGCAACGCGCCGCTGCCGCAGGTCGAGCAGCGCACGATTCCCTGGACCGAGGCGCGCGACACGGTGCTCGACGCCTATGGCGCGTTCTCGCCCGTCATGGCGGGCATCGCGCGGCGCTTCTTCGACGAAAAATGGATCGATGCGCCTGCCCGTCCCGGCAAGGCGCCCGGCGCCTTCGCGCACCCGACCGTGCCGTCCGCGCATCCTTACGTGCTGGTCAACTACCAGGGCAAGCCGCGCGACGTGATGACGCTCGCCCATGAACTCGGCCATGGCGTGCACCAGGTTCTGGCCGCCCCCAACGGCGCGCTGATGGCGCCGACGCCGCTGACGCTGGCGGAAACCGCGAGCGTCTTCGGGGAAATGCTGACCTTCCGCCGGCTGCTCGACGGCACGCGGGACCCCAAGCAGCGCAAGGCGATGCTGGCCGCCAAGGTCGAGGACATGATCAACACGGTGGTGCGCCAGATCGCCTTCTACTCCTTCGAGCGGAAGGTGCATGAGGCGCGCAAATCAGGCGAGCTGACGGCCGAGGCCTTGTGCGAACTCTGGATGAGCGTGCAGGCGGAAAGCCTGGGACCGGCGATCCGGCTCGGCGCCGGCTACGAGCCGTTCTGGTGCTACATCCCGCACTTCATCCACTCGCCCTTCTACGTCTACGCCTATGCCTTCGGGGACTGCCTGGTGAACTCGCTCTACGGCGTCTACCAGAACGCGGCGGAGGGGTTCCAGGAGCGCTACTTCGCGATGCTCTCGGCCGGCGGCACCAAGCACCATGCCGAATTGCTGGCGCCCTTCGGGCTCGATGCGCGCGATCCCGCCTTCTGGCAGATCGGCCTGACGATGATCGAGGGCATGATCATCGAGCTGGAAGGGATGGAGTAGGGGCAGGGCCGCGTGAGGCTTGGAACCATGACGTCATCCCGGGCTTGACCCGGGATCCATCGGAGGGCTCCGGAGCTTTAGGATGGATCCCGGAGCTGCACCGCTTCGCGGCTTGTCCGGGCTGACGGTGCGTTTCCGCCGAAAATCACAAGCGTCAGAACTGCACCCTCAGCCCCACCTGCGCGACATTGGCCGTGTAGTCGGACCCCTGCGCCGTCGAGTTCAGGCGTTCCTGGGTGAAGCTCGCGCGCACCGAGAAGGTGCGCGTCAGCTTGTATTCGACGCGGGCGCCATAGCTTGAGAAATCCTCGCGCAGGCCCTGGCCGTCATATTCGGTGCGGCCGAAGCTCGCGAGGCCGGTGACGGTCAGATTGCGGCGCAGCGCATGGGCGATCTCCAGCGAGACCCGTCTGGCCGTCGTGCCCGAGGAGCCGGCGATGGTGGTGTCGCCGAGCTCGGAGGTGCCGCGCAGCGTCACGGTGGTCAGCGGCGTCGGCGACCACAGGATCGCGGCGTCGCCAACGAATCCCCTGAGGTTGCGCAGGCGGCCGTCGTCGTATTTGCGGTTCTGGTAGCCGGCCGAGACCTCGCCGGTGAGCTGGCGGCTGATCTCGAAGGTCGAGCCGACGCGGCCGGTGGCGCCGTCGGACGAGCGCCGGTAGCCGCTGCTGTCGACCGTTTCGTCGAATTCGCGCGTGTCGACCTCGCCCTGGACGAAGGGCTTGAAGCCCGGCGTGACCTCATAGGCCGCGCGCAGGCGCAGGCCGTACTGCGTCTGGTTGCGGTCGCGCTGGCTGACAATGCCGCCATTGCTCAGCTTGCCGTCCTCATAGTCGCTGCGGTCGACCGAGCCGCGCAGCGTCATCTGCAGGCGGTTGATATCGTGGGTCACGCCGGCCGAGGCGCCATATTGATAGATCAGCGGGCGGCCGGTGACGGCGGCGGTGAGATCGGGCGAGCCCGGGCGCTGGGTGTCGAGCTTGACCCGGGATTCGAGCAGGATGCGGGTGTCGCGCGAGGCGTCGAGCCGGAGATCGAGATTACCCTCGGCATCGGGGCGCGAGGCGTCGCGGTCGCGGAAATACTCGCTGTAGCCGCCGCGCAGCTTGCCCTTGAGCTCATGGACGTTCCAGTCCGACTGGACCTCCAGTTCGCCGTCATGCCGGCTGAAGGGAGAGCCCTTGCGGGTCGATCCGGCGGTGCGCTGCGGGTTGGTGTCGTAGCCCACGCCGTTGGTGATCGCGGGCTTCAGCACCACGCTGCCGAGCCGCAGGCCGAGCGGCGCATAGGGATCGTCCTCCGTCGCAGCGCTGCGACGCAGGGGAGGCGCGGGCGGCAACGCCGGCGGCAGCCCGGTGACCGTCGGCTGCGGCGCGCGGAACTGGCGCTGGGTGACGCCACGCACCGATGTCGCGCGCACGGGCCGGCTGGCGTTGGGCGGGGCGCGGCGCGAGACGGTCGTGGGCTGGTCCTGGATCAGCGCGGCGGGATCGCGCACGGAAGCGGGTGTCGCCGCAAACGGGTTGGCCGGCGGCGGCTCGGGCGCGGGCTGCTGTGCGACATAGGCCGGGACGGTGGGGCGCAGGGGCGCGCGCCGGACCTGCTGGGCCGAGACGACCGTTGCCGCGAGCGCAAGGCTGGCAGCGGCGACGCCGGTCAGGAGCAGGGTTGCGCGACGGGACACGGGGCTCGATCGCTCCAGGCATGAGCTCTGGCGCGCCCGGGAGAGCGCGCATGGTTAACGGAGTTAGAACGAAGAGGGTTAATGCCTCGTCAATGATCCCGGCCGCCTGCTTGCGTCATCGTCGCGCGGATGGGCCGGATCGACCAGTCCGCCCGAACGAACGCCGATCCGCCATGGGAGCGGCCGCATGCGACAGAATTGCATCATGCCGCATGACGTAGCATCATCCACCGATCGCAGGAGCGTCGACATGGCGAAGTGGCTTATCCTGGCTGCTGGCGTGTTTCTGTTCTTCAACGGAACCATGTCGCGGACATATGGCTATGATAACCCGGCCAAATACTGTTGGCAGATGGACTATCTCGGGCTGTATAGCTGCTTTGCGACACCGCTTGGCCCTCAAATCGTGGTTTGGGGAACGACCTTGCTCGGCGCTGCGCTGATCGCCGGCTGCTTTTTGTACGGGCGACGCGAACCGAATTGATCGCATCGAGTGAGTGGGGGGCCGCGACCCGAGGCAGTGGCGAAAGCGCCCCGGCCCGTGCTAGAGCGCGCGCCATGACAGCCGATATCCGCGCCTCCGCGCTCCGCACCATCGCCACCGAGCGCGCCGGCCTCGACACGCTTCACGCCGCGCTCGGCAATGGGCTGGGCGAGCCGTTTGCCGCTGCTGTCGCGATGATCCGGGCGGCCGGCGGGCGCGTCGTCGTCTCCGGCATGGGCAAATCGGGGCATGTCGGGCGCAAGATCGCGGCGACGCTGGCCTCCACCGGCACGCCGGCGCATTTCGTCCATCCGGCGGAAGCCAGCCACGGCGATCTCGGCATGGTGCAGCCCGATGACGTCGTCATCGCCCTGTCCTGGTCGGGCGAGACGGCGGAGCTTGCCGCCATCGTCGCCCATACGCGGCGCTTCCGCGTCGGGCTGATCGCGATCACCGCCAATGCCGACAGCGCGCTCGGCCGCGAGGCCGATGTCACATTGCTTCTGCCGAAGGCGGAAGAAGCCTGCCCGAATGGGCTGGCGCCGACGACCTCGACGACGATGCAGATGGCGCTCGGCGATGCGCTGGCGGTGGCGCTGCTGGAGGCGCGCGGCTTCTCGCGGCAGGATTTCTTTGTCTACCACCCCGGCGGCAAGCTCGGCGCCCAGCTCAAGACGGTCGCCAGCATCATGCATCGCGATGCGGCCCTGCCGATCGTGGGGCTCGATGCGCTGGTGCCCGATGTGGTCGCGATGATCTCGGCCAAGGGCTTCGGCTGCGCGATCGTGACCGACCCCGACGGAGCGCTCGCCGGCGTGGTCACGGATGGCGATCTGCGCCGCAAGCTGATGGGCGCAGGGCCGGCCCAGCGGGCGCGCGACGTGATGAGCCCCAATCCGCGCCGGATCGCGCCCGATGCCCTGGCGGGCGAGGCGCTGGAGATGGTCAACCGCCTGCGGATTACCGCGCTGATCGTGGCCGATTCAGACCAGCGGCCGGTCGGGCTCGTGCATGTGCACGATCTCTTGTCGCTCGGGGTGGCGTGAGCCCGCGCTCGATATCCTCGGAACCTCGTCCGTCATCCCGGGCTTGACCCGGGATTCATCGTAGAGTTCCGGAGCCCTCCGATGGATCCCGGATCTGCGCTGCTTTGCAGCTTGTCCGGGATGACGAGTGGTTCCGTCATCAAGCGGCGTTGACCGAACGGGCGCTCACCCCCGCCGCGGGTCGTTCTCGATCAGGATCGGCTGGCCGTGCGGCGTCGCCTCGGCCGCCCGCGCCCAGGAGGCCGCTATTGCATCGACGCCGTCATGCGAGGCCAGCCCCTTGTCGATGAGCAGGTGCTCCAGCGCCTCGCACCAGCGCTCGTAATAGTCCGAGCCGTCGCGGCAGCCGCCTGCGGCGAGCGCCTCACGGATCTCTGCGCCGAGCGCCTGCGCCCATTCCTCGGCCGTGAACACGCCGCGCTCCTGCAACTGGACGACGAGCGCGAAGACCATCGCCTGCCAGGGTTCGGCGAAGACCGGGCCGCCGGCATCGCGCGGGATCGGCGTGCCAGCCGCCAATGTCATCGCGAGGTTCGCGTCAGGCCGGCTCAAGATAGCTCTCCCAGGCCTCGATCGAGACGGATGATGTCGGGTCGGCGTCGCGGCCCCAGAGTTCGGGGCCGGTGAAGACGACGGTGTAGAGCCATTGCGCCGTCTCCGGCAGACCCTGCGCGCCCGTGTCGGGAAAGACATGGCAGCCGGTGACGCGCTCGATGACGCCCGCCTTGCCACGGGCATAGCGCGGCAGGCGGGTGTGGTGCTGCGGGTGCATCACGAGGGTGCGGACCGCATCGCCGACGGCAAAGCGCGCCGGGGCGGTGGCCTCGCGCTCATAGGGGAAGCCGCGCCGCAGGACGGCGGGAACCTCCTCGCCCTTGAGCACGCGCTTGGGCGTCTTCGCCGGATTGACCGGCTGGCCCTGCTCCAGTTCCTCGGGCGTGACGAAGCCCTTCTCGACCAGCATCCGGTTCAGGCCGGCGAGCCAGATCTCGTAATAGGAGGATGAGAGATATTCCGCCGGCGGCAGGCTCTCGCGGGCGGCGCGCATGCCGTCGATCGTCCAGGCGCCCATCGCGCCGGCGGCGACATTGATCGCGAGCACACGCTTCTCCCATTCGGCGTGGAAGATCGGCTCGTTGCGTTCGGGACTGACGGGGCCGAAGCCCATCTGCCCGCCGAGATCCTGCCCGCCATTCATCGTGCGTCCTCCACGCGTGGCAGGCCGGTGCCGATCATCGCGTCGCGGTTGACGATTGTCGCGAGCTTGTCCTCCGACCAGCCCTCGGTGCCGGCTGGGCGCATCGGGATGACGATGAAGCGGGTTTCTGCGGTGGAATCCCAGACGCGGATGCGCTGGCCTTCCGGCAGCGTGACGCCGAAATCGGCGAGCGTGCCGCGCGGGTCGATCACGGCCTTGGATCGGTAGGGTGGGGATTTGTACCAGACCGGCGGCAGGCCGAGCAGCGGCCACGGGTAGCAGGAGCACAGCGTGCAGACGATCAGGTTGTGCTCTTGCGGCGTGTTGAAGCAGGCGACAGTGTGCTCGCCGCCGCGCCCGCCGAAGCCGAGTTCGGCGACGGCCGCCGTGCCGTCCGCCTTCAGACGCGCAGCGAACGCCGGATCGGTCCAGGCGCGGGCGACGACGCGGGCGCCGTTGCGCGGGCCGATCTTGGTCTCGTAGGTGTCGATGATGGCGTCGAGCGCGGCGGGATCGACATAGCCCTTCGCCACCATCAGCGATTCCAGCGCCTTCACCCGCGCCTCGATCGGGGTGAAGTGGTTGTCGTGATCGTGGTCATGGTGGTGGTGACCGCTCATGGGTTTTCTCCCGTCCGAACCATCAGGCGATCCGCACCCGCGCGGCGCGCTCGAACTTCGTGGCGAAGGCGATCAGCGACTTGTCCGAGCCCTTGGGCCCGAGCAGCGACAGGCCCAGCGGCGCGCCCTCGCGGCGTGCCACCGGGATCGTGACCTGCGGGAAGCCCGACAGCCCGCCGAGGCAGAGCAGGCGCAGCGCCCGGTTGCGGAAATCGTCGAGCTGGTCTTCCGCTGCGCTGACCAGCGGCGCGATGTCGGGCACAGTCGGCAGGATCAGCACGCCATCCTGGCCGAGCAGCTTGGCGAGCCTGGTGCGGAAGGCCTTGCGGACGGCCTCGCCCTTGGCGTGGTCGGCATCGGTGACCGCCTTGGAAAAGGCGAAGCGCTCGGCGACGCCGGGCCCCAGCGGCAGGCCGAAGCGCTCGATCAGGGCGCCGTCGGCGGCCCAGGCCTCGCGCCCCTGCAGCCAGCGGAAGGCCCAGTAGAGCGCACCGAGATCGCGCACCGCCTTGACCGTCTGGGGCTCACCGAGTTCCGGAATGGTCCGCTGCACGACGTTGCGCAGGATCGTCTCCGCTTCCGGCACGGCCTGGGCGAACATGTCCTCGGCCAGCAGCAAGCGCGGCGCGACCGGCAAGGCGAGCTTGTCGTGGCCGAGCAGAACGTCGCCGATGCGGGCGAAGATCTCGCCGTCACGGGCAAACCATCCGGCCGTGTCGAAGCTCTCGGCCAGCGGCCAGACGCGCTTGAGCGAGAGCCTGCCATGGCTCGGCCGGATGCCGAAGAGCCCGCAATAGCTCGCCGGCGCGCGCACCGATCCGCCCGTGTCAGAGCCGAGCGCGATATCGGCGAGCCGCCCGGCGACGGCCGCCGCCGAGCCCGAGGAGGAGCCGCCGGTGATGCGGTCGGGTGCGGCGGGATTGATCGGCGAACCGAAATGCGCGTTCTTGCCGTTGAGCGAGAAGGCGAGCTCGTCGGTGTGGGTCTTGCCGACGAAGCGCGCGCCGGCGTCCAGCAACGCCTTCACCACCGGCGCCGTCTTGGGCTTGATGCCCGACTGGGCCAGCACGAGCGGGGAGCCGGCCCCGGTGGGGTAGCCCTTGACGTCGAACAGATCCTTCACGGCGAGCGTCAGCCCCGCCAGCGGGCCGGTCGCCGCATTTTTGACGGGCGCCTGCGGATAGGGAACGAAGCAGCGGAACGGATCGTCGACGAGCATCCTGGTCACCCCCTAGCAGCCTTTGGCATCACCGTCGGAGCGCGGATCATGCGTCGCCTCGACATGGCCCTTGGGGTGCTTCACCAGCATGCCCGCATGACCGAACTGGTCGGAATAGGCTTCCGAATACTCCTCGACCGGGTGTCCGGCGCCGGTCAGGCGGGCGAGCAGCATCGGGTCGAACCGGCTCTCGAGTTTGAGTGAGAGCGAGCCTGCGCCCCAGGTCCGGCCAAACAGCCAGCGCGGGGCATCGACTGCGGCCGCCGGGCTCTGCCCGAAGCGGTAGCGCGACAGGATCTGCGCCTGGAACTGCGGCTGGCCGTCGCCGCCCATCGCGCCATAGGGCATGATGCGGCCGTCGTCGAAGCGGGCGAAGGCCGGGTTCAGCGTATGGAACGGCTTGCGGCCGGGCTGCAGCGGATTGAGCGCGTTGCGGTCCAGCGAGAAGGAGACGCCGCGGTTCTGCCAGTTGATGCCGGTGCGCGGCAGGATGCAGCCTGAGCCGTATTCCCAGTAGATCGACTGGATGTAGGAGACGGCCAGCCCCGAGCCGTCAATCGCTCCCATCCAGACGGTGTCGCCCTCGCCCGTCTTGAACGGCCAGGCGGCGGCGCGCTTCCTGTCGATCGCGGCAGCCTCACGGGCGAAGACGGCGTCGGTCAGCACGCTGGCCGGATCGACCTTGGCGAAGGCGGGGTCGGTGACGATCCGGTCGCGGATCGCAAAGGCCCGCTTGGTCGCCTCGACGAGGCCGTGATGGTGGTCGAAACCCTCGGCGCGGGCGACGCCGAGCTTCTCGAAGATGCCGAGGATCATGAGCGCCGCCACCCCTTGGGTCGGCGGGGCGCAGTTGTAGACGCTTAGGCCCGGCAGCCTGATCGAGAGCGGCGCGACGATGCGGGCCCGATAGGCCTCCAGGTCGGCGCGGGTGACGGGCGCGCCGATCGCCTCGAGATCGGCGGCGATCTCGCGGCCGATGTCGCCGCGGTAGAAATCCGAGAGGCCGGCATCGGCGAGCTGGCGGAAGGTCGCGCCGAGCGCGTCAGGCTTGCGCCGCGCGCCGGCCTTGGGCTGCTCGCCGCCCGGCCAGAAGAAGTCGCTGAAACCGATCGCCTCCTTCACCGCTTCGACCTGCTGCGGCCAGGTCCGCAATTCGGAGGGCGAAATCGCGTAGCCCTCGTCGCAGTGGCGGATCGCGTCCGCCAGCAGATCCTTCAGCGGCATCCGGCCGCCCAGCGTCGTGGAGAGCGACAGCGCCGCCTCCCAGCCGCTGATCGCGCCCGCGACCGTCAGCGCCGAGTCCGGCCCGCGCTGGGGAATGACGTCGTGGCCCTTCTCGCGGTAGCGATCGATGGTCGCGAGCGCACCGACCGGCCCGCAGGCCTCGATGGCGTGGACCTTGCCGCCGGGCTCATGGATCAGCCAGAAGCCGTCGCCACCGATCGCGTTCATATGGGGATAGACCACCGCGATGGTGGCCGCCATCGCGACCATGGCCTCGATGGCGTTGCCGCCCTCGGCGAGGATGGCGCGTCCGGCTTCCGAGGCGAGATGATGGGGCGCGGCGCAGGCCACCGAACCGAAGACAGGCGTATCGATCATCAGGGTCTTTTCAAGCTTTGCGGGAGAGACCATTTCAGCCGGACGGCGCGATTTTGTTGCATGCTGGAGCCGGCTTCGCTAGAGCTTGCGCCCGAAAAGTGGCGCCCGCTGAGCGCCGCCATTGAGGACTGAACAGAATGGCCGCAAGGCGCACCAACTGGCGCAACCTGATCATGGTGGTTTCGCTCGGCATCCTGATCGCGGTCGAGCTGTTTGGCGTCGCGCTGGCCTCGGGCTGGGCGCTGGCCGGCCTGTTCGAGCTTGGACCCATCGTCGGTTATGTGCTGATGGCGCTGTTTGCCGGTTTCGCGGCCTATGCGATGCTCAACCTGATGCGCCGCGTGATCAAGATCGAGCGGCTGACCGAAAACGCCTGAACCGTCAGGGGCAGGCCTTCAGGATCACCGGGTCGGCGTCGGCCGGCAGATAATCCCCCATCGGCCGGCAGGCGCCGCCCACACAGACCTGCCAGTCGGCCGTGGCGCCCGAACGCCTCATCACGATCTCGCTTTGGGGCGGCACTACGGGCCTCCAGCGCCAGAATCCGTCGACCAGCCTGGCGTCGGGCGGCGCTTCCATGCCGGCTCCCGAGCCCTGGATGCGCGCTTCCTCCATCACGAGCCCGGCCGGCGTGTCCCGCCAGACCTCTTCCCACAGCGTCTTCTGGACCGAATGACGCCAGGCGAGCGTGATCTCGCCGGCGCCCAGCGACACCACGAGCGCACCCGCCGCCAGGCACAGGCTCATGCTTGCGACCGGCTCATGCCAGGGCGCGCCCAGCCGAACGCGCGCGCCACAGATGCTGGCCGATCATCGCGGCGGCGAGGGCAAAGCCGATCTCGTCCGTCAAGGGCACCGCGGCGACGAGGAAGCCGGCCGCCACGGCCGCGAGGATGCGCTCCCAGAGGGCGAGCGGCCGCGTCAGATGCCCGACGAAGGCGGCGCCCCAGAGGATCATCGCCAGCGTCGCCTTCGCGACGATGTAGACGACCGCCAGCCAGTAGCTTGCGCCTTCCAGCCCCGGCACTGGCTGCAGCATCAAGGTTGGGTCGTAGACGGCCATATAGGGGATGACGAAGCCGGGCAGGGCGATCTTGACCGCTTGAACGCCGATCTTCATGCCCGATTCCTTGGCCATCGGAGCCGCGGCGAAAGCCGCCAGCGCGACCGGCGGGGTCAGGTCGGCCATGATGCCGAAATAGAACACGAACATGTGGCTGACGATCAGCGGCACGTCGAGCTGCAGCAGGATCGGCGCCGCGAGCGACGAGGTGATGATGTAGTTCGGGATCGTCGGGATGCCCATGCCGAGGATCAGGCTGAAGACCATCGTCAGCACGAGGGCGAGGAACATGCTTTCCTTGCCGATGCCGATCAGCCAGGAGCCGAAGATCGTGCCGATGCCGGTCAGCGTCATCGTGCCGATGACGATGCCGACGAGCGCGCAGGCGAGGCCGACGGGAAGCGCTTGCCGCGCGCCATCGGCCAGCGCCTGGATGCAGGACGTGAGCACCTCGCGGCCGGAGGCGCCGCGCAGCATGTTCCAGATCACCAGGAGGAGCACGACCATCAGCACGGTGGCGATGCTGATCGTCATCGAGGCGGCCGAGATCAGCGCGAAACCGACCCAGAAGACGACGCGCAGCGCCGTGGTGCCGAGCCCGGCCGAAATGGCGAGGCCGAGGATCAGCGCCACCGTGAGCGCCAGCCCGACCGCACCGGCGAAGAGCGGCGTGAAGCCTGCGAAGAGCAGATAGATCAGCACCAGGAGCGGGGCGATCAGGTACCAGTTCTTGCGCAGCTCCGCGCGCAGATTGGGCAGTTCCGATTTCGGCAGCCCGGTCAGCCCGAGCTTGCCGGCCTCCAGATGCACCGCCCAGTAGCAGGCGGCGAAATAGAGCAGCGCCGGGATGATCGCGGCCTCGACGATCTTGGAATAGGGCACATCGATCGTCTCGGCCATGATGAAGGCGACCGCGCCCATGACCGGAGGCATGATCTGGCCGCCCATGGAGGATGTCGCCTCGACGCCGCCGGCGAAGGCGCCCTTGAAGCCGGAGCGTTTCATCAGGGGGATGGTGAACTGGCCGGACGCCACGACATTGGCGACGCCGGAGCCGGAGACCATGCCCATCAGGCCCGAGGAGGCGACGCAGACCTTGCCGGGCCCGCCCTGCTTGCCGCCGAACATCGCCATCGAGATGTCGTTGAAGAAGTCGATGACGCCCGCGCGCTCCATGAAGGCGCCGAACAGGATGAAGAGGAAAATGAAGGTGGCCGACACTGCCGTGGGCGTGGCGTAGATGCCCTCGGTGCCGAAGGTCATCTGCTCAATGACCTGGTCGAGGCCATAGCCGCGATGGTTGTAAGGCGCCGGCAGATACTGGCCGAAGAAGCAGTAGGCCAGGAAGGTGCCGGCGACGAGCGGCAGGGCGATGCCCATGGCCCGCCAGACCAGCAGGAACAGCACGACAAGCGCGGTCAACCCGACGACCGCGTCGGCCGTGGTGACCTCGCCGGCGCGGTTCACCAGCTCGACATAGTTCCACCAGTGGTAGAGCCCCACCGCGAAGCCCGCGACGCCGACGGCCCACCAGAAGAAGCGGCCGGCCGGCGAGGTCTCCTCGGCATTGGCGAGCAGGCCGCAAGCGGTGAGACACAGGAAGCCGACATGCAGTGTGCGAACGACCTGGTTGGGCAGCGTGCCGGTGTACAGCGAGACCAGCTCGAACGCGCCGAACAGGACCAGCAGGGCGAGCATCGCGTCGCCCGTCAGGCGGCCGCGTGCGGCGCCGACCACGATCCAGACCAGCCAGAGCGCGAAGGCGGCACGGATCACCGCGATCGGCGTCAGCCAGGAGACGGCGGCGAGCAGCCGTGTGTCCAGCGGGATGCCGAAGGCGGTGACGACCTGAAAGCCTGAAAATCCGACGGCGATCCAGAACAGCAACCGACCCTTCCAGCCGGTTCCGAAGGTCGCGGGCAGGCCGTGCTCGGGGTCGTAGGGGACAGGGCTTGGGCCGTGCACGCCGGCGATGTCGGGAACCGCGAGCGGTCGGCTATCAGTCTGGGTCATCTGGACGTTCCGGTTCGATGCAAGCCGGCGAACGGCGGTCGTTGCTGTCGCGTGCGAAGAGATCCTGGCCGTCGATGCCAGAGAAAAGGCGAGGCCGGATGGACCGGCCCCGCCTGTCAGTTCAGCTGCAGGATCGGCTCAGGAGCCGACCTTGAGGCCCTTTTCCTTGAAGTAGCGCGCGGCGCCGGGATGCAGCGGGATCGGCATGCCCTCGAGTGCGCCCTCGAGCTTGATCGAGCGCGCGGCGGCGTGGGCGGCGCCGAGATCGCCGAGGCTGTCATAGATCGCCTTGGTCATCTCGTAGACCGTCTCTTCCTTCATGCCCTCATGGGTCACGAGGTAGTTCATCACCGCTGCCGCGGGGACTGCCGCCGTCTGGCCGGTATAGGTGTTGGCGGGGATGCTCGCCTTGACGAAGGGCGGGCCGGCCTTCTCGACGGCCGCTTCCGGCACTTCGACGACGACGATCTCGACCGAGGTCGCGAGGTCGCGCAGCGAGGCGACGCCGAGGCCGGCCGACTGCAGCGTGGCGTCGAGCTGGCGGTTCTTCATCAGCTCGACGGATTCGGCGAAGGGAAGGTACTCGATCTTGCCGAGATCCTTGTAGCTCATGCCGGCCGCGGCCAGGATCGCGCGGGCGTTGAGCTCGGTGCCCGATTTTGGCGCGCCGACCGACAGGCGCTTGCCCTTGAGATCGGCCAGGGTCTTGATGCCGCTGTCCTTGGAGGCGACGATCTGGACGTAGTTCGGATAGATGGCGGTGATGCCGCGCAGCTTCTTGAGCGGGGTCTTGAAGCCGGCCTCCTCATCGCCCTTCCAGGCGGCAGCCAGCGAATCGCCCAGCGTGAAGGCGACCTCGCCCTTAGACTGCTGGAGCAGCTGCAGGTTTTCGACCGAGGCCTTGGTGGCCTGCACGGTCGGGCGGACATTCTTGATCTTGTCGCCGTAGATCTTGGAGAGCGCGACGCCGAGCGGGTAGTAGACGCCCGAGGTGCCGCCGGTCAGGACGTTGATGAAGTCCTGCGCACGGGCGCTGGCTGGGGCGAGCGCGATCAGGGCTGCGGTGGCGATGCCGGCCAGACGCCGGCCGGATGCGAACTGTTTCATGAAACCTCCCGTTGGATAGCCGGCCTGCGCGGCCGGTCTTGCCCCTTTTGTAGAGCACGCGACGGGCAAAATGAAAGGCGCGATCCATTCGGGCGGGAACGGGGCGCCCGCGACGCGTGACGCTTTTGCCATGATTGCAGTCCATCGAGGGGTCGGCCTGCCCGGTTGCCCTCGCGATCGGGACAGGCTAGCCCGAATTTCCGCCGATCGCTTTCCCCTCAGACGCCTCCCTCCGTCGCCGCCCCGCACGCCAGCCACACGCCAGCCATACGAGCCCGCCCGCCATGGATCCCAGCGCCCGCCCGCTCCGCCCCGACCGCCGCACCCTGCTCGCCGGCGCCAGCGCGACTGCGGCACTGGCCGCGCTCGGCTTCTCGCCCGAGGCTCTGGCGCAGCAGGGCCTGCGGCTGGGCGAGCCGGACGCCTTCAGTTTCGATGCGTTGAAGGCGAGGGCCCGCGAGATGGCGGGCCGGCCCTATCAGGCGCCGCCGAGCCCGCGTCCGGACGTGCTGGAGCGGATCGACTACGACGCCCATGGCAAGATCCGGTTCAAGCCTGAGATGGCGCTGTGGGCGGATGGTCCCTCGCCCTGGCCGGTGACCTTCTTCCATCTCGGCCGCTTCTTCCAGAAGCCGGTGCGGATGCATGTGCTCGACGCCGGCCGGGCGCGCGAGATCGTCTATGACGAGAGCTATTTCGAGATGCCCGCGGATTCCCCGGCGCGCGACCTGCCACGCGGGGCGGGCTTTGCCGGTTTCCGCTTCCAGGAGAGCCGCTCGGGACATCCCGGCCGCAAGGGCGAGAAGCTCGACTGGCAGAAGAACGACTGGGTCGCGTTTCTCGGCGCCTCCTATTTCCGCGCCATCGGCGAACTCTACCAGTACGGCCTCTCGGCGCGTGGCCTCGCGATCGACCCCGCGGTCGGCGGCAAGGCGGAGGAGTTCCCCGACTTCACCCATATCTGGCTGGAGACGCCGGCGCCCGGCGCTGAGCATGTCGTCGTCTACGCGCTGCTGTCGGGCCCGAGCGTGGCCGGCGCCTATCGCTTCCGCATGCACCGCGGCAAGGGCGTGACGATGGAGATCGAGACCGAGATCCATCTCCGCAAGGACGTCGAGCGGCTCGGCATCGCGCCGCTGACGTCGATGTACTGGTACTCCGAGAAGGCCAAGGCCACCGCCGTCGACTGGCGGCCCGAGGTGCATGATTCCGATGGCCTCGCGCTGTGGACCGGCACGGGCGAGCGCGCCTTCCGGCCGCTCAACAACCCCTCGCGCACCACCGCGTCGTCCTTCATCGATGACAACCCCCGCGGCTTCGGGCTGATGCAGCGGGACCGCGAGGTCGGCCATTATCTCGACGGCGTGTTCTACGAGCGCCGGCCGAGCCTCTGGGTCGAGACGCAAGGGGCGTGGGGCAAGGGCGCGGTCCAGCTCATCGAGATTCCCACCGATGACGAGATCCACGACAACATCGTCGCGATGTGGGTGCCTGCCGGGCCGGCGAAGGCGGGCGCGTCCTACGCCCTGCGCTACAAGCTGCACTGGCTCGCTGACGAGCCGTTCCCGACGCCGCTCGGCCGCGTCGTCGCCACGCGGCTGGGCAATGGCGGCCAGCCGGGCACGGTCCGGCCGAAGGGGGTGCGCAAGTTCATGATCGAGTTCAAGGGGCCGGCGCTGGAGAACATCCCCTTCGGCGTGAAGCCAGAGGTCGTGCTCTCGGCCTCGCGCGGGTCGTTTTCCTACATCTTCGCGGAAGCCGTACCCAACGATGTGCCCGGCCACTGGCGGGCGCAGTTCGACCTCACGGTCGAGGGCCAGGACCCCGTCGAGATGCGCTGCTTCCTGAAGGCGGGCGAGACGGTGCTGACCGAGACCTGGCTGTATCAGTATCTGCCGTTCTGAGGCCGTGCGGATCTAGCCAGCGATAAACATTGGCGCCGGCAATAGCCCCCGCGAGCATCAATAGTTGGATCGTCACTGCGAACATCGCGGCGGCGAATTCGGTGTCGAAATTCGCCGCGGGGTCCTCTGTCGGCACCGCCAACACTAACGCGACGACTGCACCAGCGATCACCGCCGGCACCAAGTACATAATCGCCGCCAATCGTAGCGTCTGGCCGGATGTTGCAGCGATGGACCGAGTAATGCCCATATCGAGCCGACCGAGAGCCAGAGACGTGAACGTAAGGGTTGCCCTGAGCGAGAACCAGATTGTTGTCGCGGGCACCAGGATTGCCGCAGCGACGGTCACGAGCGTCCTGTCAAGCCACAGGATCGGCTCGAAGGCGAGCATGATCAAAGCGCTGTAAGTGCCGTAACGCCAGGTCGCCGCCGAAGGAGCGCCCGTGAAGCGTAAAGCCACGGCCTCGCCGAAGACGACCTCTCGGGTGGCAACGAGCCAGAGCGGTAACCAAACGATCAACTGCAACACCGTGGAGGCGGAGCTGCCGAGCAAAGCGGCCGCGCCATGTTCCACGCTATGCGGCCGGAGCCATTGTTCAACAGCGATGCTGAAGGCCAAGGCGAGGGCGACGATCAGAGGATGGCGCGATAGAACGCATCCGAGATCTCGTGTCGTCGTTACGATAATGGCGATGACGGGCAGCTTCATTGTGTCATTCTCCCCGCGCCAAAGCCTGGATCAAAGAGTCGATCTGTGACGAGAATGCAATTGTCGGGCTGAGGAGATGATCGATGTGCAGGCCAAGTCCGCTTGCCCATCGCCCTGCGTAACATTATATCATCGCGTATGGCTCACACCCACCACGCGCACCCGATGTCCCATGCCGTCCCGGAGAATCCGGGCTGGTCGCTGCTGCGCCTCTCGGCGATGGCCCGCATCGGGCTCGCCGCGGGCATCGTCGCGCTGTTGTGGGTCGCCACCTTCGCCGTGATCTCGTGAAACAGGTCGCCGCGCCCTTGTCCGCCATCCGCCTCACCGATCTGACGCTCGGCTATGATCGCCATCCGGCGGTGCACCACCTGTCGGGCGAGATCGCCACGGGCAGCCTGACCGCCATCGTCGGCCCCAATGGCGCGGGCAAATCGACCCTGCTCAAGGGCATCGCCGGGGCGCTGTCGCCGCTCGACGGCCAGATCGCTCTCGCGCGCGGCCGACGGCTGGCTTATCTGCCGCAATCGGCCGAACTCGACCGCTCCTTTCCGATCCATGTCTACGACCTCGTCGCCATGGGCCTGTGGAACAGCGCCGGCATCTTCGGGGGGATCGGCCGCGGCGCCGCGGCCAAGATCGAAGCGGCCATCGCAGCCGTCGGCCTGGCCGGTTTCGAGCGCCGGCCGATCGCGGCTTTGTCGGGCGGACAGATGCAGCGGGCGCTGTTTGCACGGCTTCTGCTGCAGGACGCCGACATCATCCTGCTCGACGAGCCCTTCACGGCGATCGACGCGCGCACCACGGCCGATCTTCTCGCGCTGGTCCAGCGCTGGCATGGCGAGAGCCGCACCGTGGTCGCCGTCCTCCACGACATCGAGACGGTGCGCCGCGCCTTCCCGCAGACGCTGCTGCTGGCGCGCGAGACGGTGGCCTGGGGCGAGACCGGCGAGGTGCTGACCGCGGCCAATCTCCTGAAGGCGCGCCGCATGGTCGAGGCCTTCGACAACCACGCGGCGCCCTGCGAGCGCGACGCGGCGTGATGCCGCTGTCGTCATTGCGCGCGCAGCGAAGCAATCCAACCTCCCGCGCCGGTTCCTGGTATGCTTTGCCTCTCTTGCAATTACGGGTTGGCCCGCGCCTTACGCGCTCTTCATCGGCC